>OCZT010005093.1_pt1 | contig 13156 bp, 15 predicted proteins | sample 1539031 | NCBI WGS metagenome assembly OCZT01 (sample SAMEA3539308, study PRJEB22396) | soil metagenome | biome: tundra; feature: field; material: soil | place: USA | collected 2010-05 | depth 0.15 m | reverse complement strand
GGCGATCCGGAAGCGCTCGCCGGGGAGGGCGGCGTAGCCCGCGTCGGCGAGCGAATCGAGCACGGGAGCCTCGGCCTCCACCGGCACCCAGACGTTGAAGCCGGTGGCCCCCTGGGCGGCGATGCCGCGCCGCTCGAGGGCGTCGATGAGACCCTCCCGCCGCCGCCGGTAGGTGTCGGCTGCATGCGCGAGCAGGAGATCGAGGCCGGGGCGCGACCAGAGGCTCAGGACCAACCGCTGGAGCAGATGGCTCACCCATCCGGGCCCGACCGCCAGCCGCCCCTCGACCCGCGCCACCGTCCCCTGGTCACCGCAGACGATGGCCAGACGGAGATCGGGCCCCAGGGTCTTGGAGACGGACCGCACCACGGCCCAGGCGGGTGAGCCGGGGATGGCCACACCCACCACCGACCCGCCGCCGACCGCCTCGGCATGGTCGTCCTCCAGCACCAGGACGCCCGGGTGCCGAGCCAGCACCCGGCGCAGCTCGGTGCGGCGGAGGTCGTCGAGCGCGCTGCCGAAGGGATTCTGACTTCGGGGGGTCATCAGCACCGCACGGGCGCCCCGGCGGAGGGCACCCTCCAGGTCGTCGGCGAGCATGCCCCGGGCGTCGACCCGGACCGCCTGCGCCCGGAGGGACATCGCCCGGAGCAGGTCGAGGATCGGCGGGTAGACGGGGTCCTCCACCGCCACGCTGTCGCCGGGCCGGAGATGGGCCTCGAGGACCCGTTCGATGCCATCGACGGCGCCGCCCACGACGGTGATGTGGGAGGCGTCCAGCCCGTCGGCGCGGAGGCGCTCCCGGGCGAGGTCGGCCAGGTCGGCGTCAACCATGGGCGAGCCGTAGACGGCCGATCGGCGAGGCAGGGCTGCCAGGGCCCGGCTCCAGTCCGGCAGGAGCTGGGGATCGGGCTGGCCCTGGGCCAGGTCGCGAAGACCTGGGCGGGGCCGCGCCGTGACTCCCGCGTGAAGGGGGGGGCGCGGCGCGATCGAGGTTCCCGAGCGGCCCGACCCGACCGCCAGCCCGCGACGGCCCAGCTCCCGGTAGGCTGCCGCGACGGTCGCCGGGCTCACCCCCAGCTCGCTGGCCACCCGGCGGACGGTGGGCAGGTGCTCCCCCGGCTGGAGCCGTCCGTCACTGACCGCTCCCTCGACCGCGGCGGCGATGTCGACCGCTCTCCGCCCGGTCATGTAGAATAGTTCGGTAACGTTCACCTGTTTGTATCATAACATAGATGCGGAACATAGATGCAGACGTTTGGGAGGCAGGCCTGAGGTGCGCGATCCCGAGAGCGCAGGACCGGCGAGCCCGCGAGTCCAGGTGCAACGGCACCCGGAGCGCGCCCGGTACGACCGGGAGACCATCGACGCCATCCTCGACGAGGCTCTGATCTGCCACCTCGGGGTGGTCGTCGACGGGGAGCCGCTCGTGCTGCCCACCGGCTTTGGCCGGGTTGGCGACACCCTCTACCTCCACGGGGCGGCCACCAACCGCAGCCTGGCCGCCGCGCTGGACGGTGTCTGCATGACCGTCACCCACATCGACGGGCTGGTGCTCGCCCGCTCCGCCTTCGGCCACTCGATGAACTTCCGCAGCGTGGTGGTCCGGGGGCGCGCCCGTGCCGTCACCGACCCCGACGAACGCCTGACCGGACTGGTGGCCGTGGTCGAACACGGCATCCCGGGTCGCTGGGCGGAGGTGCGCCAGCCCACCGCCAAGGAGATCGAGACCACCGCCGTGATCGCCGTGGACCTGGCGGAGTGCTCCGCCAAGGTCCGCACCGGCCCACCGCTGGACCCGGTCTCCGACCGCGACCTCCCCGTCTGGGCGGGTGAGGTCCCCCTCCGGCTGGTCGCCGGAGCCCCCCTTCCCGACCCGGATCTGATCGAGGGCATCGACCTGCCCCCGAGTGTCGCCGAGGTCCTGCGGAGGTTCCCGGGCCCCACCCCCGCCGGCGCGTGACGCGGTGACCCGAGCCCGCCCCGCGCCCCTGCTCGTCGCCGCCTTCGCGGCCGTCTACCTGATCTGGGGATCCACCTACCTTGCGATCCGGCTGGCGATCGACACGGTCCCTCCTCTCGCCATGGCGGGGGTCCGGTTCCTCATCGCGGGCGCGCTCCTCTTCCCCATCGCCCTCCTCACCGGTGACCGGAAGGACCGGCTGTCTCCGCGCCACTGGCGCTCGGCTCTGGTCATCGGCGTGCTCCTGGTCACCGGCGGCAACGGGGTGCTCACCTTCGCGGAGTAGCACGTCTCCTCCGGGGTGGTCGCGATGCTGGTCGCCACCGTGCCGATCTGGATGGTCGCCCTCGCCCACGTCCGCGGTCTCCAGAGGGTGAGCCGGCTGGGCGCGGCGGGGCTGGTCGTCGGCCTGGTCGGGGTCGGGCTCATGCTCCGGCCCGGCAGCGTCGGCTCGGCGGCACCCGTCTGGCTCGCCTTCACGCTGATCTCGCCGGTCGCCTGGGCGGTGGGGTCGATCTACGCCCGGGGCGCGAGCATGCCGCGCCGGCCGCTGCTCGCAACCTCGATGGAGATGCTCTGCGGAGGGGCCGCGCTCTGCCTGATCGCCGGCCTGCTCGGCGAGTGGGGGCAGGTCCACCCGGCGGCGATCTCGGGGCTCTCGGTGGCGGCGTTCTTCTACCTGGTGATCCCCGGCTCGGTGATCGGCTACAGCGCCTACGTCTACCTGAACAGGAAGGTCTCACCCCAGGCGGCGTCCAGCTACGCGTACGTCAACCCACTGGTGGCGGTGGCACTCGGGTGGGGGTTCCTCGGTGAGAGCGTGACCGCCACGACCCTGGTCGCGGGGGCCCTGATCGTGATCGCGGTGGCCGTTCTCCTGGCGGGGGGGCGCCGCACCTCGGCGTCTGCTGCCGAGGCCAGCTGCATGGCGGGCGGCCAGCCCGAGGTGGCCTGACGTCCGGGGAGCGACCCGGTCTCGCCCGATGAGCACAATGGCCGGGTGACCTCTCGGCCGTCCCTCCCGGCCCACGATCCCGCCGCCGGCTCACCGCTCACGGGAGCGGCCCGGTCCCAGGGCGAGACGGCCCCCCGCCCGCCGCGCCAGCGTCTCATCGAGGGACGCTGGGGATGGCTGGACGTCCTCATCGTCGGACCGCTGGTGGCCAGCTCCATCTACTACTACGTGGGCATTCCCCTCGGCACCTGGCTGATCCTGCACAACCAGCCGGTGAAGGCAGCGCTGCTCCGGGGTTCCACGGCCTCGATGATCCTGACCGGGGCCGCGGTCCGCACCTCGGGGCTCAGCATCTGGGTGGCGCTGCTCGCCCCCCTCCCGATCACCATGTGCACCGACCCCTGCTTCTTCTATGGGGGCCGCCGCTACGGCCGGGCCCTCATCGACTTCCTCGGCCGCAACGACCCGAGGTGGAACCGGCGGTTGGCCCGGGGGGAGCGGATCTTTGCCCGCTGGGCCGGCTGGGCGGTCTTCCTCGCCCCGGTGATCTGGCTGCCCAACTCCGTCTTCTACTTCCTGGCGGGAGAGCCCAGGAAGATGCCCTTCTGGCAGTTCATCCTCCTGGACGCCGCCGGCGAGCTGGCCTTCATCGCCGAGATCGAGGCCCTGGGCTACTTCATCGGCAAGCCGGCCGAGGACGTCGCCAAGTCCCTCTCCAACTACAGCCTCCCGATCGTGATCGGGATGGTGGTCCTGGTCGTGCTCGTCTCCGTGGTGACCGGGGCTCGGCAGGCACGGACGGGTTCGGGTCCCGCGAGGTGACGGACCTCGCCGATTCGGCCACAATCTCTCCCGTGGCCGACAGCCCGCGGCAGTTCGTCCTCGGCGTGGACCTGGACGGCGTCTGCGCCGACTACTACCCGTTCATGCGCGGGGTGATCGCGGAGTGGCTTGGCCGGGACCTGGAGTCCCTCCCACCAGACGTCGGCTGGGAGATGACCGAATGGGGCATCGAACCGGGCGAGTTCCACAAGGTGCATCGCTTCGCGGTGGTGGAGCGCAATCTCTACCGCGACATGGGGATGATCGCCGGCGCCGGCCCCGCCCTCCGACGCCTCTCCAATCTCGGCATCCGGATCCGGATCATCACCCACCGCCTGGTCATCGAGCACTTCCACCGGATCGCGGTGGCCCAGACCGTCGAGTGGCTGGACCGTCACGGCATCCCTTACTGGGACCTCTGCTTCATGGGGGAGAAGGGGGCCGTCAACGCCGATCTCTACCTCGAGGACGGTCCGCACAACATCGAGGCGCTGCTGCGCGAGCAGCGGGCCGTCATCGTCTTCAGCCACGCGGCCAACCGGCATCTCGAGGTGCCCGCCGGGGACCGTGCCCGCAACTGGGCGGAGGCGGAGCCACTCGTCGTCGCGCGCTTCCGCGAGTGGGAGCAGCGCGGCGGGGCGGCGGGGATGCGACGCCGCGCATCGGATCGCGCCGCCGAGTGAGCGCGGAGACCGTCGAGGTCGACGGCCGGGACCTCGGGATCAGCAACGGCGACAAGCTCTTCTTCGCCGAGCGTGGGATCACCAAGCGGCAGCTCATCGACTACTACATCGCGGTCGGTGAGGGAGCCTTGACCGGCTGCTTCGACCGCCCCTCGGTCCTCAAGCGCTATCCGAACGGGGCAGCCGGTCCGTACTTCTTCCAGAAGCGCGCTCCCGTCGGCGACGCCAGCTTCCTGCGCACCACCACGGTCCAGTTCCCGAGCGGTCGCAGCGCCGACCTGCTGGTCATCGACTCGCTGGCGGCGCTCATCTGGTCGGTCAACCTGGGCTGCATCGACATCAATCCGTGGCCGGTGCGGAGCGGCGACACCGACCATCCGGACGAGCTGCGCGTCGACCTCGACCCTCAGCCCGACGTCCCCTTCTCCGACATCCGCCGGGTCGCCCTGGTGGTGCGCGAGGTGCTCGAAGAGATGGGACTCCGCGGCTACCCCAAGACATCGGGGTCGCGGGGCATCCACATCAACGTTCGGATCGTCCCCGAGCACGGCTTCACCAAGGTCCGGCGAGCCGCCCTCGCGCTCGCCCGCGAGGTCGAGCGCCGCGCCCCGGCCCTCGCCACCAGCAAGTGGTGGAAGGAGGAGCGCCACGGCGTCTTCATCGACTACAACCAAAACGCCCGGGATCGCACCGTCGCCAGCGCCTACTCGGTGCGGCCCGTGCCCGATGCGCGGGTCTCCTGCCCGCTGGAGTGGGAAGAGGTGGCCGACGTCGAACCCGCCGACCTGACCGTGGAGACGGTGCCACGCCGATTCGCCCAGAGAGGTGACCCGGGCGCCGGCATCGACACCTTCCCCCATCGCTTGGACCCCCTGCTGGAGCTGGCCGACCGCGACGAGCGCGAGGGACTGGGCGACGCCCCCTGGCCGCCCCACTTCCCCAAGGGCGACGACGAGCCACGCCGGGTGGCACCGTCCCGCGCCCGCAAGAGCTGAGACCGAGGCCGGGCCGACCGCGGGCTACTCCGGCTACGACCCGCCGGCGAGGATGCGCGAGAGGGCGAAGGGGTGGGGCGGCAGGAGCTGGTCGTACCCGCATCCGGCCGCGGCCTTGTCGGGGCGCCAGCGCAGGAAGCGGGAGGCGTGGCGGAAGCGGTTGCCCTGGAGGTGATCGAATGCCACCTCGCAGACCAGCTCGGGACGCACGGCCACCCAGTCCGCGTCCCGCCCCCTCGTCCATCGCGACGGCCCTCCGGGCGTGCGTCCCGCGCCGAAGGAGGTCCCTCCCTCCAGGGGCCGGAGCCGCACCAGCAGCTCGCGACGCTCGGCGGCCGAGAAGGACGAGGTGTGGCCGACGTGGTGGAGGACGCCGTCCTCGTCGTACAGGCCGAGCAGGAGGGATGCCACCGCCTCGACCTTGAGGTCCTTGCGGTACCCGCCGACCACGGCGTCGACGGTGCGGAGATGCTTGACCTTGATCCAGCCGCGGTCGCCGCTCCGGTACGTGGAGTCCTGTGGCTTGGCGACCACCCCGTCGCACCCGGCGCCCTCGTAGCGGACAAACCAGGAGGCAGCCTCGTCCGAGTCGGTGGTCTGGGGTGTGAGGGCCACCTGGTGGTTGGGCGTGAGAGCCGCGCGGAGCAGGGTCACGCGCTCGGCAAGCGGCCGGCTGCGGAGGTCCTCGTCGCCGCTCGCCAGCAGGTCAAAGGCGATGAAGGTCGCCGGGCTCTCCGCCGCGAGCATCCGCACCCGCGATTCGGCAGGATGGAGGCGGAGCTGGAGGGCGTCGAAGTCGAGGCCGCGCGGTCCCGCGATGACGATCTCCCCGTCGACCACGGCCTCCTCCGGAAGGGCCGCACGAAGAGGTGCGAGCAGCTCGGGGAAGTAGCGCTGCAGGGGCAGGCTGTTGCGGCTCTCCAGGTGGAGAGAATTGCCCGCGCGGAAGACGATGCAACGGAAGCCGTCCCACTTGGGCTCGTAGACGAGACCGGGGCCGGCGGGGATCTCGGTCTCGGAGCGGCAGAGCATGGGCTGGAGGGGCGGGTGGAGTGTGGGCATTGGTTCGATCGTACGTCAGGGGTCCCGCCGCGCCCGGCATGGCGCCTGGGGTCAGCAGTCCGCGACCGCCCCGACCGTCCCCGCGGCTTTCGCGGGAAGGAGACCGGCGACGAGGCGGAGGAGCGAGCAGCCATGGTCGTTCAGAGGGGGCAGCCGGGTCGCGCCCACACCCACGTCAACGTTCTTGGGACACAGCCATCCCGAGACGTCGTAGGCAAGGCCGGAGCCGCTCAGCGGGTAGAAGGTGATCGTGTAGAGGAGAGCGTCCTCCATGCAGATGGAGCCCGGCGCCAGGGGAAGTGCGTTGATTGCGTCGGCGAGCCGGGCGCTCTGCGCCTCGCCAAGCTGAACGGAGACGGGCCCGTCCGAGGCATTCAGGAACGAGGTGGTGACATACCCGGTCAGGTCCGCTCCGGCGGGGGGTGGTATGGCCTCGGTCGCCGGCCGATCCGGCACCCAGACCACCTGCGCGTCGACACGGAGCACGTACTCTCCACCGCTGGTCGCAGTGGTCGCGTAGAGGAGCATCGTCAGCGACTCGTTGGGTCCGGAGGTGGGGAGGGACAGCGCGAACCCGGTGGCGTCCCCGTCCGGCCCGCCGGAGCTGCCGGTTGACTGGATCACGGCGCCGGCCGGCCGGTGGGCAAGTACCCAGCTGTCGAGGGGATCGGTGTCGGAGAGGCCGGCGGGTTCGCCGATGACGTACAGCGCGTGCACGTCGACGAGCCCGATGACACCCACGCTCTGCATCGGGTCGGCGAGGACCGCGGGTGGGGCGGCGGTCCAGGGTTGGGCCCCCGGGGGAATCGGGGCCGACGCGAGCACCTGGGCGGCGAACTGCTCGCCCGCGGCGGAGGGGGTGTAGTCCGGTGCCGTCGAGGTGACGGCCGGCACGCTCGGCGCCGGGGATGCATCGGCCAGCACGGCGGGCAGGGTGGCGAGCGCCATGGCGCAGCCGACGACCGTGACCGCGATCCTGCGTTTCCGCACGTCCATGCAACGCGCCAGCATGGCACCGGGTTCCCAGGAGTGCCATCCGGGCTCAGGTGGCGAGGGCCCCTCCGGCGGACGGGGCTCGCAGCCGGATCAGGTTGACCACGTCCGCCCCGCCACGCGCCCTCTCGATCACCTCGCTGGCACGGCGGATCAGGTCGAGGGACTCCACCTCGCCCCGAACCGTCAGGGTGTCGTCGTCGCCGGCGATGACCCGGAGCGAGAACCCGTCGGCGCCGAGCTCCTCCAGCAGGGCGTCCTCGATCCGCGCCTGCGCGTCGGCCACCGCGCCAGCTCCCCGACGCCGGCGGGTGCCGATCAGAGAGGTGGCAGAGGCACCCTGGCGGGCCAGCCTCTCCCCGCCGCGCCGGACCGCATGTCGGCGCTCGGCCCCCTTGCGCGGCTGGAGGAAGAAGGCGGCGACCGCGGCGGCGATCGCACTCATCCCGACGATGTGTAGGCGCTTCATGGCTTCCCTGTTCGGTGGGCAGACGGCGGCGGCGAACGGCCCAGCGGACCGCTGTCGAGAGAGATCGCCGGGCTCAGGGCAAAGGTTACGCGCGCGAAGCGCGCGCGCCCATCCCCCGGGCAGGTGAAATCTCCCCGGGGGATGGGCGGGAAGTGACCGCCGCTAGCGCAGGTTGAAGGCAGGGCCGGTGACCGCGAAGCGGACGTGGCCCGCCGCCGCGAACAGCGCAAAGAGCGCGAGTGCCGCGCCGATCAGAGTCAGGTTCCGGTAGAAGCCGCTCTCCTGGGTGCGCCGAGCGGCCGGCTCCGAGACCGTCCAGAAGGGATGGAACAAGAGGGTGGTGGGGAGCAGGAACGCCGCAATCATCAACGAGCCGATGTCCGGCCAGATGCCCGCGATGAGGGATACGGACGCCAGGATCAGGTAGAGGCCGGTGGGCACGCCGGCCAGGAAGGCGATCGGCAGCTTGCCCTGAGCGACGGAGACGTACTGCGGGTGCCTCTGGATGTGTCCACGTGCCGAGAAGGCGAAGAGGGCAGTGAAGAGCACCCGGCCGGCGAGAAGGAATGCACCATCCAACGTGGTCATGGAGGGCATTGTCGCCACCGGCGCTGCCCGGCGCCCTCCTTCCGCCCTCCTGGGGGCCGGGCGGGCTCACGCTTTCGCCGCGAGCTCCTTGGCGAAGAAGATGCACGGGAACCCCAGCACCTGGCCGCGACCCGTCTCGGCGAAGCCCTCGGACCGGTAGAGGGCGATCGCCGCGACCTGGCGCTCGGTGGTGTCCAGAACCAGGCGGCGGTAGCCGAGCTCGCGCGCCCGCTCCTCGAGGCGGCACAGGACGATGCGCCCGAAACCGCGCCCTTGAACGTCGGGGTTGACCCGCATCCGCTTCAGCTCGGCGGTGGTCTCGTCCTGCCGGCGCAGGGCGCCGATGGCCACGATCCTGCCCGCGAGCATGCCGACCAGGAACTCTCCTCTGGCGTCGAGGTACACCTCCTGGATGTGGTGCAGATCGTCGTCCCACGGACCGTTGCCAGCATGGGCTGCGACTGCGTGCAGGGCGAGGTTGTGCAGTTCCCACACCGCGTCGTGGTCGCCGTCCTGGTAGCGGCGGACGTCGAGGTCAACCACCGTCATCCGTCGAGCACCAGCTCCGCGACCTGGCGGAGCACGGCGGGTTCCGGGGTCACGTGGACGAGCAGGGTCGTCGGCAGGGACCGCCTCCATTCGACGAGCTCGTCCCGGATCTTGGGCGCCGGCCCGATGAGGGCGACCTGCTCGATCATCGCGGTGGGGATCGCCGCCGCCGACTCCTCCGCGCGCCCCTCCAGCCAGAGGTCGCGCACCCGGGTGGCGATCTCCTCGTACCCCATCCGCACAAAGGCGTTGTAGTGGAAGTTGCGCCCGCGCGGCCCCATACCGCCGATGAAGCGTGCGAAGAGACCGCGCAGCCGGTCGGCGGCGGCCTCGACGTCGTCATCGACGATGAGCGGCACGGTGGCGACGATCTCGAAGCCCTCCGCGGTGGCCCGCGCACCCGCGCGAGCCGCCCCCTCCGCCAGGGCCGCGCGGTAGTGCGCGTCACGGTACGGGGAGTAGTAGGTGGCGATCCAGCCGTCCGCGATCTCGCGGGCGAGGGCGACGTTCCTCGGGCCCTCGGCGGCCAGCAGGATGGGGAGGTCGGGACGAAGCGGTCTCACCATCGAGAGGAAGGGACGGCCCAGTCCGGAGCCCCCCGGCAAGGGGAGTGACAGGTGGCGGCCCTGGCATTCGACCGGCTCGCGCCGACGGAGCACGCGGCGGACGATCTCCACGTAGTCGCGGGTTCGCCCCAGAGGCGGGTCGAAGGGCTGCCCGTACCAGCCCTCCACGAGCTCGGGGCCGGACACGCCGAGCCCGAGGACAAAGCGCCCGCCGGAGAGGTGGTCGAGGCTGAGAGCCGCCATCGCCGTCGCCGCGGGAGCCCGCGCAGCCATCTGCATGATCGAGGTCCCGAGCCGCATCCTCTCGGTGTGGGCACCGACCCAGGCGAGCGGGGTCAGGGCGTCGGAGCCGAATGCCTCGGAGGTCCACACCGACTCGTAGCCGAGCGTCTCCGCCTCGCGCACCGTCTCCAGCAGCCGGGGCGGCGGGCCGGCCTCGCCCCAGAAACCGAGGAGCAATCCCAGCTTCATGCGCCATCCACGCTACTCCCGCCACGCGGCGGTTCGCGACGCAAGGGAGGCTTGAGCTCCCGTCGGGCGAGCGACTCCGCCCTCCCATCAGCCCGGGTCAGCCGAGCGGCGGCGCGGCGCCGGGTAGTGAATCTGGATCACTGTCACAGGGCGCACCCGACTGTCGCGGAGTGGCTGTGGCGGCTTCATACTCCAGACGGCCACCCACCAGACAGGAGCGCATCTGTGACCGATCGGAGTGAGACCGCACACGCGGGACAGCATTCCCGGAAGCATCCGGGCACTCTGACCGTGCTCCTCCTCGACGACCATACAGTGATGCTGGAGGCTCTCAGGGCACTCATCGAGAGCGACGACACCCTGGTCGTCATCGCCACCGCAAGCCGGGTTCCCGACGCGATCCGCCTCGCACGGGGCATGCAGCCCGACGTGGCGGTCATGGACGTCCACATGCCGGACGGGGGCGGCTGGGCGGCCGCGCGCGGTCTGCGCGAGGTCTGCCCCGACATCCGTCTGGTCGCCTTCTCCTCCTTCGACGACGCGCTGGTGACCCGGACGATCGCCGCGGCCGGCATCTCCGCCTTCGTCACCAAGGGGTCCGAGATCAGCGTGCTGCTCGCGGCGATCCGCGGCGAGGACGTCATGCCCACCCACCCGCAGCCGATGCCGCTCATCCGCAGGACGATCGCCGCCGGCGCTGAGTGAGCCGGCCCCCACGATCGGTAGGCCGCCTCATCTCGGGCCTCCCGACGCGACGCCTCCAGCCCTTCGGGTGATCGCCTGAACCGACCAGAGTCCTACGACCCTTGCCTGGCACAGTGTTGGGGAATGACACTCGACCCAAGAGCCGGAAGGCGCCGTTCCGACAGGGACCTGGCCGGCCCCGATACTTAGACGGGCCAAGCCGGGTTCCTGGAGAGGATTCTGGTCCCTCACCTCTTGCTCCGCCATCCGGCAGCCTATTCGAGCACGGGTCTTCGTATTCGGGACGGCCCCCGGGGTGTCGATGAGGGGACCATACGAGGGTTGGACCAGTGCCGAAGCCACCCGAGGCCGCGGCGGCGCGAGCCCCTATGCGACCGCACAAGGGTGCAGTCAGCGAGCCGGCAGCCCCGCATCCGAATCCACCTCCTGCTCCCGTTTCTCCTCCTGCTCCTGGTGTCCTGCGGCCAGGGCTCACTCCTCCGCACGTCCGCGGATGCGCCAGCGGCGACGTCGAACGCGGCGACTCGCCAAGTCAGGGCGATGACAACCCCGAGTCCCACGCCGGCACCGACGCCGACGGCGAGCACGACCGTCCAGCTCTCCGTCCGGATCGAGCTCGAACCGAATAACTATGCACATCGGAACTACTGCGCCGAAGGTGCGATCGCGGTCCTCCTCTCGACCTGGACCACCGCTCTTCCCTCGATCGATGCTATCGGCGTCGCGGCGCACGTCGTCGAGTCCTATGGGACCATCGGAGCCAACGCGGTACAGGCGATCAACGCATACCTGGAGCAGATCACGGGGACAGCGGAGTACGCGTACACCGGAACCCACGTCACGTCACTGCCGGCATTCGAATCCCAGCTTGAGACGGATCTCTCGGGGAAGGGACGCTTCACCGCCGCGGGTCACGGGAGCCCGGTCCTCGTGCATGTTATGACCGCCACCCTTCCAGGATGGGACGGGTATCAAGCGCGGCACATGATCGCGGTCTTCGGCTACGATTTCGCGGCCGGCACGCCCGCTGGCGATACCGTCACCTACACGGAGAGCGCAGGCTCCGTCGCCGGATACAACGGCCCTCAGGTGGAGACCATCTCACTGGCCGCGCTCTGGACTGCGATGCAGAACTACAACGCGGACATCACGACCGATCTCGTGACCGTGATCTCCTGAAGGCCCCCTCGGACCACTCCCCGGCTCCACGCTGCTCACCGCTCCGGGTGCTTCGAGACCTCCTGTCCCCGGGATGCGGCTACACGGCGCCGGTACAACGTCAGGATCCCCCTGCGTGACGGCGTCACCCTGGCGGCGGATATCACGTTCCCAGAGCCGCTGCCCGCACCCGCCGTCGTACTTTGCTCCAGTGGCAGCGACAGCACTCTCGCGTGGCCGAGTGTTGGGGAATGACATTGGAGATCCGCCGGGAAGATTCCTTGCGGGCCACCTACCTCCCATCCGGTTCAGGGCGAGCCGGGGACTGAGCCTGGCCGATCACCACCGAGGTCAGGTTCGCGCTAGCCCCAAACGTGGAGGCTCGGGCTTCCCGTGGCGCTGACGCTTCCCGGCAAACTACGCCTCTACGAGGATCACCAACGTGTCGCCGACCACGCCGTCGTATGCCATCGCCTCGACCATCGCCTCAGTCTGCATCGCGGCCATGAGAGCATCCATGTCGGCAACATCCATCAGTACCGCCGCGCGGGTCGGGTTCTGCGGGTCGACGAACGTCCGGATGTTGGTGACGCCGAGGGGTCCGAAGACCTCTTCGCGCTTCGGCGAGGCAAGCCAATGCTTCTGGTCCTTGACATCGTGGTGGCCGATCACAGTGGGCATGTGGTCTCCTAGGTGTCGCGAGCCAATCGGTAGCGTTAGACCTCTGCTCGGATCGTACATCCCCGCACCTCGTACCTCAAGGGCCGATGATCGAGGGGAAGCCTCGGCGGGCGTGACGTTCATTCGTCGAGCGGGATGTCGCCGAGGTAGCTGTCGCTCGGTGTTGTACCCATGCACGATGGGTGTGATCGCGATCCTTGGTGCGTCATCCAGGAAGATGGGCCTGACCCGGTAAGACGGACCACCATGTTGTGGGGATAACCCCACGAAGAACGTGGTTGGAATCGGTTGTCGGTGAGTACCCTGGGCTGGCCCAGGCTCACCTAACCTGAGACAATCGAACAGGGCGTGGCCCGCTACGGCGAGAGGTCATTCACGGGTGGCCGGGGGACACTCCCTCGCCGTCGCTCGACGGTGGAGCGGTCAGGCCGCCGAGGGGGTGTCGGGGGCGCGAGGGCGGGAGGAGCCTCGGGCCGGACCGTAGTCATCGGCCACG
>OCZT010005092.1_pt1 | contig 13157 bp, 11 predicted proteins | sample 1539031 | NCBI WGS metagenome assembly OCZT01 (sample SAMEA3539308, study PRJEB22396) | soil metagenome | biome: tundra; feature: field; material: soil | place: USA | collected 2010-05 | depth 0.15 m | reverse complement strand
TGAGCTACAACGGCGCCGCGATCGCCAACCCGACGATCACCGCGAGCGCGACGGGTGTGACGTCGGGGCAAGCGACACTAACCGTCCATGCGGCCGTCTACACGGTCTCCGAATACGTGATCCCGAGCGCGAATAGCTTCCCCACCCTCATCACGGCGGGTCCGGACGGCGCCCTCTGGTTCACGGAACTGGACGCCGGCAAGATCGGTCGGGTCAGCACCACAGGCACGTTTACCGAATACGCGGTTCCGACGGTGAATAGCGAACCTTACGGCATAGCCTCGGGTCCAGACGGAGCCCTCTGGTTCACGGAGCCGAACACCAGCGGCGGCAAGATCGGTCGGGTGACCACGTCCGGCGCGTTCACCGAATACGGGGTCCCGGGCGTGGTCGGCGATCCTTTCGGCATCACGGCAGGTCCCGACGGGGCGCTCTGGTTCGCCGAAGAGGTCGGCAACAAGATCGACCGGGTGACCACCTCAGGCGCGTTCACCGAATACACGGTTCCGACCACCGGCGGCGGTCCGATCGGCATCACGACGGGTCCCGATGGAGCCCTCTGGTTTACCGAAATCCTCAACGCCGGCGGCAAGATCGGCCGGGTGACCACCTCCGGGGCGTTCACCGAATATTCGATCCCGACCGCGGGCTCCCAACCTCTCGGCATCGCGACGGGTTCGGATGGAGCCCTCTGGTTTACGGAAAGTGGCACGAGCAAGATCGGTCGCGTGACGACGTCAGGCACGTTCACCGAATACGCGGTTCCGACACTGAGCAATCTTGGCTACATCACCGCGGGTTCGGACGGGGCGCTGTGGTTCGCGGAAGGCGGCGTCGGAAAGATCGGCCGGGTAACCACGTCCGGGTCGTTCACCGAATACCTCGTCCAAAGCGGGGCGACTCCTTACGGGATCACCCTAGGTCCCGATAGCGCCATCTGGTTTACGGAAAGAACCTTCAACAAGATCGGCAGGTTCGGCCCGTAAATGCCTGGGCAGGAAGTCCTTAGGCGGGTGCGGCTCGGACCAGCGCCGAGCCTTGGCGGACGGGCTTAGAGCGCGGGAGCGGTAACCGAACGTGCCTGTGCGTTGCGCATATCGCGACAACGGGCGCGAGGCGCTAGTGGCGCGGCTAACGAGGGCGCGGGTGGGGGTGCCCGGGCCCCTTCCCCTATGCCCGCGCGGCAGCCTAGCGCCGCTGGAAGCTAGAGCTGCTGCTCCTGGCGCACCAGCGAGACCGGTACCTGGATGCTCGCGCTCTGTCCGTCGCCGCGAGCTGCGGTCAGCGTGAGCTGCACGGTCGTCGCGGTCGGCGGCAGGCTGAGCGCGTTCGCCGGGAAGACGCCCTGCCATGTCCCCGAGCCGAGCGGTGAGAGACCGATCTGGGTCGACGACGTTCCGATCGTCACCTTTTGCACGTTCGTCGTCGTGATCACGCTGATGCGCACCGTCGCGTTGGGCGTGAGCACCGTCGGCGAGAGCTGCGCGTAGAAGATCAGCGGCGCGTCCCCGGCCGCCGCGTACGTGCTCGGCGGCGGTGATCCGAACACGAAGACGTTGGCTTGCGCGAACGCAGTCGGCGTCGCTTGCGGCAAACCCGACGGGCGCGGGCTGGGCGCCGTGCTCGGCGCGCCGGCTTTTTGCGACGAGCGAGCTCCGGAGGTTCGCGCCGGCGCAGGCGTCGCCGAATACGGCGGGGGGCTGGGGAACCTGCTGTTCGGCGGCAGCGTCGGCAGCGGCTGCGGCGTCGGCAGCACCATCCCGGGCGGCGCCGCGGCGTTGGGCACCGTGGTCGTTGCGCCGCCCTTGAGCACGTGCGGCGTCACGACGATGATCAACTCGTTGCGCGTGCTGGTCGTGGTCTGGTTGCGGAACGCGCGGCCGATGAGCGGCAGGTCGCCGAGCAGCGGAAGTTTGCTCTCTTGGTGCTGCGTGCTCTCCTGGATCAAGCCGCCGATCACCAGCGTCTCGTTGTCGCGCAAGTGTACCGACGTCTGCGTGTCGCGCGTCGAGATCTGCGGCACGTTGTTGAGGAAGCCACTGAGCGAGTTCACGACGGGGTGCAGCGCGACGCTGATCTCTCCATTGCTGGTCACGTTCGGCGTGATGTCCAGCGTGACGCCGGTCTGGAACGTCTGCAGCTGCGTCGTGGCGACCGTGCCGGAGCCGCCGCCGACCGTCGTCAGGATGCTGATCGAATCGCCGGCGCGGATCGTCGCGGTGCGGCCGGAGATCGTCGTGATCCGCGGATCCGCGAGGACGCGCGCCTTCCCATTCTGGATCAGCAGGTTGACCTGCGCCTGGAAGCTGATCCCGGTGCGGGTGAGCGGCTGGAGCCGGATCAGCCGTCCGGTCTGGCCCGTGTTCGGATCCGGTGTGGGCTGAACTTCGCTGAACGTCGTGCCGATCGAGGTCGTGCCGAGCTGCAGCCCGAGGTTGCGCGAGCTGCTCTCGTCGAGCTCCAGGATCTCGGTGTCGAGGACGACCGATTGCGGTACGACGTCGAGCTCCGCGATCAGCTCTTTCGCCGCCCGAACGCTCTGCGCGGTCCCGGTCACGATCAGCTGCTGCGTCCCGTTCGGAACGACGAGGCGCAGATCGGGGTTCGACACCGAGAGCGCTTGCTGAACGGCGCTGGCGATGTCCTGAGCGGTCGTGCCGGTGCCGTAGCCTGCGCTGGGGACGATCGACTGCAGATAGATGACTTCGTGCGAGGAGGTCGAGCCGTTGCCGACGACGCTGTTGCCCGGTTCGCCGGTGGAGTTGGAGGTGCCGGTACCGTCGATGCGCGCGATGCCGTCGGCGATGCGCTGATGATCGCCGGCGGTCGCCGCGACCGAGAGCGCGTTGAGGCTCGCATCGACGGTGACTTGGGCGTCGGGGAACGAACGGCGGATCAACTCGGCGACCGAGGTCGCGTCGACGTTCTTGATGCGGTAGATCTGGACGTATCGCGCACCGTACGCCGGCAGGTCGAGCTGGGCGATCAGCGCCTTCGCTCGGCCGACGTCCTCGGGCGACCCGCTCAGCGCGACGGTCGATCCGGAGACCGCCGCATGGACGCGCGGGATCTGCGCGTTCACCGCGCGCGCGACGTCCTGCGGCCGGCGCTGCATCACCTTGACCGCGTCGCTCGAGACGGGCTGCAGCTGGGGTGCCGGGGTCGGCGCGTCGAGCCCGGTCGTAAGGACTTTGATCTGCGTCAGGTCGGCCGGCATCGCGCTGACCAGCATCGTCGTGCGGGACACGACCGTGATCTTCGCCGACGGGTACAGCGAACGAAGCCGGTCGGCGAGCAGAGCGGCCGTCGGCGCGTGCAGTGTGATCGCTTCGGTCGCCGGTTTGCTCGCATCGCGCACGTCGAGGCCTTGGAGGATCGCGCGCGCTCCCTGGATGTCGGTTGCGGAGCCGGCCATCACGACGGCGTTGGCGGCGGCATCGGGGGTGACCGTGAGGCGTGGATAGAGCGCGCGCAGCGTGCGGGCGGCGTGGGCGGCCGAGACGATCGTCAGCGGGACGACGACCGACGACTCAACCGTCACCGCGACCGTTCGCCCGTCGCGCACGCAGCGCAGCCGCAGCTGAGAGCAGATCGCGTGCAGCGCCTCGTCGGCGGTCACGTCGTGCATCGAGATGTTCACGTTGCCGTGCACGTCGTCGGCGACCGAGACGTTCAGATGCGCTTGGTCGCCGAGCCGCAGGAGGACGTCGCGCACCGGCTCGTCGTGCGCCGTGAGCTGGAGGTGACGCGGTGCCGGGGGCGCCGCGACGGCGCCGGACGCGACGAAGCTGGCCGCCAGTGCGAGCGCCGCAACGGAGATACGAGCGCGCTTCAAAGCCCCGTCCCTCGGACGGCGCCTTCGATCGGACCCCACGCCGCTCTCTTTCGACAGCGGCTCCGGATTCCGGCCGCCGACCGTAACGTTGCGGTATGAAATGTGCGCCTCGTCCTCGGTGGTGCCGCTAGCAAGGAGCGGCCGGCACCGTGGTGCCGTCTTTGAGGACGAGCCGGACGGCCCGCAGAGCGGAGATCGAGCGGGTGGGGTCCCCCTCGACCGCGACGAGGTTGGCACGGGCGCCGGGCCGGATCGTCCCGAGATCGTCGCAGCCGAGGACCGCGGCCGCTGTCCGCGTCGCGGCGCGCAGCGCCTCGACCGGCGCGAGACCGTGCTCGACCAGCAGTTCCAGCTCGCGCGCGTTCTCGCCGTGCGGGAAGACCCCCACGTCGCTGCCGTTGGCGATCGTCACCCCGCTCGCACGCGCCGCGGCGAACGCGTCGCGCTTGGCGACCACCGCCGGATGGTCTTTGGCGAGGCTGCGCAGCCGTTCGAGCGCCTCGTAGGCGGCCAGTGTCGGGACGTACGCCACGCCGTGCTCGGCCATGAGCGCGAACACCTCGGGCGTCCCCTCGTTGCCGTGCTCGATCGTCCGGACGCCGGCAAGAGCCGCCCGGCGCATCCCCTCGGCCGTGGTCGCATGCGCCGCGACCGGGACCCCGGCATCGTGAGCGACGCGTACGATCAGGGCGAGCTCATCACGGGTGAAGGTCGGGCGCGCGTCCCCGGCCGGGCCGAAGCGGTAGTCGGCGTAGACCTTGATCCAGTCCGCCCCGCGGGCGATCTGGGTTCGGGTGGCGCGCAGGATCGACTCCGGCCCGTCGACCTCCTCGGCCCCCTGCGGCACACAGCAGCCCGAATGAAAGCCGGTCGGGCCGTACGAGCCGCGCGCGACGATCGCGCGCGTGACGCACACGACCCGCGGCCCCGGCACGACGCGCTCCTCGATCGCGCGGCGCAGGCCGGTGTCGGCCTCGCCGGCGCCTTCGGTGCCGAGGTCGCGAACGGTCGTGAATCCGGCCTCCAGCGTCCGCCTCGCGGCGCAGACGGCGCGCGCGACGCGGAACGATTCCGGATCGCGCAGGACCTGGTCCGCCCACGAGCGCTCGTCGTAGGGATGCAGCAGCAGGTGTGTGTGCAGGTCGATCAGGCCGGGGAGGAGCGTTGCCTCGGGGAGGTCGATCGTTCGGCTGCCCTCGCCGCCGGCGACCTCCGGCCCGGCGGCGGCGATGCGCTCCCCATCGACCAGCACGTTCCAGCCTTCGTGGCGCTGGTCGCCGTCGAAGACGGCGGCGGGGCGGATCAACACGCGGCTCACGGCGGCGGTGTTCCAAGCGCGGCCGCGAAAAACCTCAAGGTGGATTTGCTGACGCCCAGCCGGCCGTGGTTCGAACGGAACGATTGGGAAGCGGAAGCGTCTCGCCGAGCGCTGGGGCCGCGCGAGGTCGGGCTCGTCGACACGTTCCGGCGCGAGGGCTTCGTCGTGGTCGAGGACGGCCGCATCCTCGACGAGCTCGACGTCGACGGGATCTGGACGCGGCTCGCGCGACAGTTTGCGGCGGACGGTGCGGGGCGCGTGCAGGACGCCTGGACCGTCGACGGGACCGTTCGCGCGATCGCGACGCACCCCGCGGTCCTCGCCGTGCTGCGCATGCTGTACGGGCGCGAGCCCGTCCCGTTCCAGACGCTGAACTTCTTGAACGGTACCGAGCAGCGCACGCACAGCGACACGATCCACTTCTCGTCGCTCCCGACCGGGTTCATGTGCGGCGTCTGGATGGCGCTCGAAGACGTCGCGCTGCGGCAAGGACCACTGCACTACTTTCCGGGTTCGCAGCGGCTGCCCGAATTCGACTACGAGGATTTCGGCGTGCCCGCGGTCGTCGGCGAACCGACCTGGCGGAACCCGAACACGCTGGCGTCGTACCTCCTCTACGAAGACCGCATCGACGCGATCGCGCGCGAGAGCGGCTTCCGGCGCGAGGAGCTCGCGATCCCCCGCGGCGCGTTTCTCATCTGGTCCGCGAACCTGCTCCACGGCGGCTCGCCGCGCGACGACCGGACGTTGACGCGCAAGAGCCAGGTCACGCACTACTACTTCAGCGACGCGGTGCCGTTCACGCCGATGCATTCGCGGCGAAGCGAGGGCTCTTTCGCGGTGCGGCGCGTCCGCCATATCGGGACCGGCGAGCTGATCGTGCCGACGCTCGACGGAGCGCCGGTCGTCTTTCCGGTGCGCGACGAATGGACGCGCGGGATCCGCCGGGTGGACGGCTTCGCGGGCAAGCTGGCGACGCGCGCGATGACGCTGCGCCAGGAGCTGCCGCGCTCGACCGGGGACGCGCTCAACGTCACCGTCCGGGCCGCGGTCCGGAAGCTGCTGCTGCGGTAGGGTGAACCGCGTGCCCGGAGAAGGCCGAACTCCCGTGTCAGACGCCCAATCCGCCGCCATCGACCGCGCCCGCGAACGCCACAGCGTGCTCAAGGTGCGGCTTTGACGATGCTTCGAAGCGCCGTTCGGTAGCCGAGCTCGAGGCGCGCTCGCGCGCCGATGATTTCTGGAGCGATCCCGAACAAGCGCGCGGTGTCATGAAGCGGATCGCCGATTTGCGCTCGGATCTCGACGACGTCGACGCCGTCCAAGCGGCGCTCGACGACGCCGCGGAGATCCTCGACGTGCTGGGTGACGAGGAAGGCGCGGAAGCCGAGGCCGACGCGATGATCGCGCGCGCCGTGAAGGCGCTCGACGACCTCGAGATGGCGGCGAACTTCGACCGCCCGTACGACTCGCACGGGGCGATCGTGACGATCCGCGCCGGCGCCGGCGGAACGGACGCCGCCGACTGGACCCAGATGCTCGGCCGGATGTACCTGCGCTGGGCGGAGAATCACGGCTACGAGACGCACGTCGTCGAAGAGATGCCCGGCGACGAGGCCGGCCTGCGTTCGATCACGTTCATCATCCGCGGCAAGAACGCGTACGGTATGCTCGAGAGCGAACGCGGCGTGCACCGGCTGGTGCGCATCTCACCGTTCGACAATCAGGGGCGCCGCCAAACTTCGTTCGCCGAGGTCGATGTCGTCCCGGAGATGGAAGAGGGCGACACCTCGGACGTCGAGATCAAACCCGACGACCTCCGGGTCGAGACGTTCAAGGCCAGCGGCGCGGGCGGACAGTACGTGAACAAGACGGAGTCGGCGATTCGCATTCATCACGTGCCGACGGGGATCGTCGTCGCCTCGCAACAGGAACGCTCGCAGATGCAGAACCGTGACGTTGCGATGAACATCCTGCGGGCGAAGCTCGTCCAGCGCGCGCGCGAAGAGCAGGAGGCGAAGCTCAACGAGCTGCGCGGCGACCGCATGGCGAACGAGTGGGGCTCGCAGATCCGCAACTACGTGCTGCACCCGTATCAACTGGTGAAGGATCTGCGGACCAACGTCGAGACCGGGAACGCGCAAGCGGTCCTGGAAGGCGACCTCGACGGGTTCATCTGGCCGTATCTGCAGAACCGCAACAAGTTCGCACCCCGGCCCGACCACACCACCGTATGAGCCGGGTCGATGTCGTCGTGGTGTGCTGGAACGACCGGGACAAGATCGTAACGGCGCTCGACTCGGTGTTCGCGCTCGGCGAGGTCAAGGCCGACCCCGAGTTCGCGCACGTCGTCGTCTCCGACAACGGGTCGAGCGACGGTTCCCGCGAGTTCGTTGCCGAGCGCTACGGCGGCCGCGTGCAGATCGTCGAGAATGGAGCGAACCTCGGCTTCGCGGCGGCGTGCAACCGCGCGTTCGCGGCGAGCTCGTCGGAGTACGTCTTCCTGCTCAACCCGGACGCCGAACTGAAGGACGGCGCGCTGCGCGAGATCGTCGCCTTCATGGACGCGACGCCGGCGTGCGGGATCGCGGGCTCCCGCATCTACAACTACGACGGCAGCGTTCAGGAGTCGCTCGGCGAATTCGACACCTGGGCCGGCGCATTTCTGCGCTCCAGCGCCTGGGGCGAGCTGCCGCCGCTACGGCGCTTCGCGAACGGCGCCGGCCTGCGCACGTTCGGCTACGACGCGCCGCGCAAAGTCGACCTCGCGATCGGCGCGGCGCTCGCGATCCGGCGCGCGACGATCGAGCAGATCGGCCCGTTCGACGAGCGCTTCTTCCTGTACCACGAAGAGGTGGACTTCGCGAAGCGCGCCGCCGGCGCCGGCTGGGAGACGTGGTTCGTTCCGGCCAGCGAAGCGGTGCACGAGGGGATGGGTTCGGCGCGCGGCCACTATAACGTCGAGCACCGCAAGCAGAGATCGCGGCGGAAGTACTGGATCAAGCACCACGGGCGCGCTTGGTACTACAGTCTCGCCGGCGCGCTGCTCGGCCGCTACGCCCTCTATGCCGGCGTCGTCGCCGGCGCCGTCGTCCTCGGGCGGAGACTGCTTCGCTAGTGGCGCTCGCGCCGGACGCCGTCACCACGTTCGAGCGCGTCGAGGGCTGTCGCGTAGTGCGATCGTTCGGGTACGCGTACGGACAGGCGAGCCGCCCGCGCAACGTGCTCAAGCAGACCTTCCGCAGCATCGGCGCGCTGATCGGGCTGGCGCCGGTGGAGTATCTCACCGACGCGGAGCGCACGCGCGCCGAATCGCTCGAGGAGCTGCTGCGCAAGGCGGAAGGGATGGGCGCGAACGGCGTCATCGGCCTGCAGTTTCAAGCCTCGGAAGGGCCGGACGGCGCGACGCGCGTTCTCGCCTTCGGCGAAGCGGTGCTGCTCGAGCCCGCGCCATGAGCCTGCAAGAGCGGACGCAGCGCCAGCACGCGCTGGAGCGCGCGGCGGCGGTCGTCGCGCAGTGCCGCAAGTGCGAGATCGGCGCGACGCGGCGCAACAGCGTGTACGGCGAGGGCGATCCGTGCGCCGCGCTGATGGTCGTCGGCGAAGGTCCCGGGGAGACCGAGGACAAGCTGGGGCGACCGTTCGTGGGGCGCGCCGGCGAGCTGCTCGACAAGATGCTGCTCGCGATCGATCTGCCGCGCGAAGACGTGTACATCTGCAACACGGTCAAGTGCCGGCCGACGGTCGATGTGGGGCATCGGCTGGCGAATCGCGCGCCGACCCCGGACGAGATGCGCAACTGTCGCCCGTATCTCGAGGACCAGATCGCGATCGTGCGGCCGCGCATCATCCTGGCGCTCGGCGCCCCGGCCGCGAAGTCGTTCATGGGCGAGAAGTTCTCGATCACGAAGCAGCGCGGCCGGTGGTTCGAGGGACCCAACGGGACGCCGGTGATCGCGACGTTTCACCCGGCCTACATCCTGCGCCAGACCGGCGGCGCGATGACCGAGGTCAAGAAGCTCGTCTTTGCGGACCTCAAGCAGATCCGCGCCCGGCTGAACGAGCCGGTCCCGGCGCCCGAGCAGAAGCCCGAACAGCACTCGCTGTTCGACTGAAAATGCCGCGTTTGCGTCAACACCTATAATTTTAATCTTACGCTCGAAACAATCTCCTATCGAAATAGTAGAATGAACGTAGCGATCGATCGCCCGCTGCGTGAACACGATCGACAAGGTCCTGCTTCCGTAGTCACGCCGCCGGGCGCGGCGTGGTAGAATAGCGCGTCATGCTCAGCGCGCGAGAGATCTGGATCGACGAGAAAGCGCGCCGCGCCGGCTACGAGAGCGGCGCGGCGCTCGCCTCGTCGCACGATCTCAAAGGTTACCGCATCGAGCAGCTCTATCGCGCCGCGACGCGCGAGCTGCTCGACGGACTCGACGACGTCACGACGCTCCCGAAAGAGTTGCGCGCCGCGCTCGCGGCCGAGGGGTTCACGCTCGACTCGGTCGAGCCGGTCGTCGTCCAGCGCTCGCGTGACGGTCAGACGTCCAAGGGGCTGTTCCGGCTGCACGACGGAAACGAAGTCGAGGCCGTGCTGATGGAACACCACGGCGAGCGCAATACCGTCTGCATCTCCTCGCAGGCCGGCTGCGCCTACGCGTGTACGTTCTGTGCCACCGGCCAGGCCGGCTTCACGCGCAACCTGACCGCGACCGAGATCTTCGACCAGGCGCGCTACTTCGCGAAAGAGCTCGCGCGCGACGGCCGCAAGATCACCAACGTGGTTTTCATGGGGCAAGGCGAACCGTTTGCCAATTTCGAGGCCGTCATGGGCGCCGTCGCGCTGCTGAACGATCCCAAGGGCTTCGGCCTTGGACACCGGCACATCACGATCTCCACCGTCGGGCTGGTCGACAAGATCGACCGCTTCGCGGACGAGCGCACCCAGGTCAACCTCGCGATCTCGCTGCACGCGCCGACCGACGCGACGCGCTCGACGATCATGCCGGTGAACCGCAAGTTTTCGACCGCCGAGCTGATGGCCGCGGTGGCCCGCTACATCGCGAAGACGAACCGCAAGGTGTTCTTCGAGTACGTGATGCTGGCCGGCGTCAACGACAGCGACGCGCACGCCCGCGATCTCGCGCGACTGATGAAGGGTCCGCTCTACCACGTGAACCTGATTCCGTACAACAGCACACCCGACGCGCTGCTGAGCGACAGCGACGACGAGCGGATCTGGGCGTTCGCGAAGATCCTAGAGCAGCTCGGCACCGCGGTCACGGTCCGAACGCCGATGGGCCGCGACATCGCCGCCGCCTGCGGCCAGCTTCGCGCCGAAACACAGCCGCGAGCGAAAGCCAGCTGAAACCCGAGAGCCGCCCCGACGCCGTCGCCATCGCGGTGCTGCGGGGCGAGGGCGAGCACGCCGAAGTCCTGCTGCTGCGGCGCGGGAACGGTGCGTTCGCGGGTGCGTGGACGTTCGTCATGGGCGGCGTCGAGGACGGCGAGCGCGGCACCGATGCGGCGCGCCGCGAGCTGTTCGAGGAGACGGGGCTTTCGCTGGTGACGCTGTTCACGGCGGGTGAGCTCGATGCGTTCTACGATCCGGTGCGCGATCGCATCGTCCACGTGCCGTATTTCGTGGCGCATGTCGGCGACGGCGACGTCCGCCTCGAAGACGACGTGCACGACGCGCACCGCTGGGTCACGTTCGCCGCGGCGGAAGAGATGCTGGAGTTCGCGGCGCAGCGCCGGATCCTCGGCGAGATCCACCGCGCCTTCGTCGCTCGCCGGCCGTAGCCGTGGCGACTGATTCGCTGACCGAGACGTGGGCACTGCAGCTCGCCCACGCCTGCGAGCCGCCGGACAACCTGCGGGTAGCGGTGTCGCGGATGGAGGAATCGAAAATCGAGGCCAGGACCAAGGCAAGACCCAGCCGTTCGTCGACAATCCGTTCGTAGTATGACGATTTGGTTTGCAATCAGTGCGCCAATCTCGCTTACTGCGTTTGTCATCAGCTACTCCGTGCCGGGTGCAATCCTGATCTTGATTCCGTCAACGCTATCGACGGTGCTGTTCGGAACCGTGGTGGCGGGGGCAGGGGTCATCTATTTGCTTCGGGCAAGATGGCGTGGGACGATTGCCCTCTTCATCGAACGTATCGCGGCTCTCAAGAGCGGTGCGCTCACCGCGATCTCGAGCGTAGTGACGGCTCTCGTTGCAATCAGTACGGCGGTGGACAACGCGAGGCGCTGAAAGGGACGTCATGGCACCGGGCACGTTCCGTCGCCGATATCGACGAGCGATGTCGCGAGTGCCGGGAATGCTCAAGATGGACCCGGGCAGGGTAGGAACCCGGCATGAGCGTTGAGAGCCCGATCACCGAGGACGAGGTCAAGGAGGTCGAGGAGCGCGAGCGTCCGCGTTCCGCCGTGATCTTCGAGACGATTCGTCGCGAAGGCGAGGCCGATTTCGAGCGCTCGTCGCCGGCGTTGTTCTGGTCGGCGGTCGCGGCCGGCGGCTCGATGACGTTTTCGATGATCACGATGGGCGTGCTGCAGGCGCACTTGCCGGACACACCGTGGCGGCCGCTCGTCGCGTCGTTCGGCTACACGATCGGTTTTCTGATCGTGATCCTCGGTCGTCAGCAGCTCTTCACAGAGAACACGCTCACGCCGCTGCTGCCGACATTCTATTCGTTCACGCGCTGGCGGTTCCAGCAACTCTTGCGTCTTTGGACCGTGATCCTGATCGGCAACCTGCTCGCGGCGCTGGCGTCATCGGCGCTGGTCGCGTTCAGTGGTGCTTTCCCGGCCGACACGCTAAACGCGTTCGACGACCTGGCACGCTCCGCGACCGCTCACCCGTTCCTGACGCTCTTCGCAAAGGCGATCTTCGCTGGCTGGCTCATTGCGCTCTTGGTGTGGCTGCTCCCGATGGCGGAAGGAAGCGCGGTCTTCGTGATCGTGATCCTCACGTACGTCGTCGCCGCGGGCGGCTTTGGGCACATCATCGCCGGTTCGATCGAGGCGATGTTCGGCGCGTGGCACCACGTCATCTCGTGGAGCGACGTCCTGGGGTTCATCGTTCCGACGCTGCTCGGCAACTGCGTCGGCGGCGTCGCGTTCGTCGCGGCGATATGCACGGCGGAGATCGCTTCCGAGCACGACGCGTTGCGCCGTCACAGGCGAGTCTAAACGGCGTCCGCCTTCGCTCGCGGCGGCTCCCAGAGCTCGATGCGGTTTCCCTCGGGGTCGGTGAGCCACGCGAAACGGCCGTCCGGGGTCTCTTCGAGCCGGTCGTCGACCGCGACGCCTTCGCTGCGCAGCGCCGCGAGCAGCGCGTCGAGATCGTCGACGCGATAGTTCACCATGAAGGCCCCGTCGCCGCCGAAGTAGTCGCTGTCGCGTTCGAACAGCGACCACACCGTCATCGCGTCGTCCGCTTCGTCGCGTCGCCGGAACAGCGCGTAACTCGCGCTGGTTTCGATCGCGATCCCAAGGTGCGTGCGATACCAGGTCGCGAGCCGCTCGGGATCGTCGGCCTTGAAGAAGATCCCGCCGATCCCGGTTACGCGCTTCACCGCTTCGCTACTACTTGCCGTTCTTCGTGTCGTGGTCTCCCGCTGCGTCGGCCTCCTTGCGGCACACGTACGCACCCTTCTTCGTGTGGCCGTAGTACAGCATGCCCTTCTCGTGGTAGACGTGCGTCTTCGTGTTGAGCCAGACGACCTGATCGCTCGCGCAGTGTGCCTGCGCGGCGGCTTCGGTGTCGAAGCCCGGCGGCTGACCGGCGCCGGGCGCTGCGCTGCCCCCGGAGGTCGTCCCACCCGTCACTTGGACCGACATCGTGCCTGCCGGCGCGGCCGCTGCCGTCGCAGCCGCCGGAGCGGCGGTGGCCGCCGACGTGGTGGTGGTCGTCGTGTCGGTCTTGTGGCCGCCGCAGCCGGTCGTCGCGGCCAGCAGCGCGACCACGAGAAGGCATCGCATCATCGTCATCGGA
>OCZT010005091.1_pt1 | contig 13158 bp, 19 predicted proteins | sample 1539031 | NCBI WGS metagenome assembly OCZT01 (sample SAMEA3539308, study PRJEB22396) | soil metagenome | biome: tundra; feature: field; material: soil | place: USA | collected 2010-05 | depth 0.15 m | reverse complement strand
AATGATTTTGGAAGATTACGCGCCCGGCGACGACAATTCGGCGAGCGGCGATTTGCCCGCGGCTGACGAAAAGCGTCAAATCGCCGATGAACTCATCATCCGAGCATTAAATTCAGCTGCGAAAATTGTTTTCGTCGAAGATGAATCCTTGTTGCAAGAAGCGGGCGGTGTCGGTGCAGTGCTTCGATACAGTATGAACGCGACGGTAAGCTAATCGTCATTTCTGAGCTCCGGAATTGCCGAAGGGTGTTCGCGGGCGACGATTCGCCTTCTCGTTTCCTCAAGCCGGGTTTATACCCCAATATCAATCCTCCCACGACTACTCCAGTTAAAGATATGGTTAGAAGGGTGCATCGACGTACCCTATCTTCTTTTGAACACAGTCTGTTTTTAAGGTTGCTCCACATTTTCCGCTACCGGATTTGCTAATCGCTTCTGCATACATTCGACATCCAGATCGCCGGTCCATCTTGCAACGACAAGGGTGGCGACTCCGTTGCCGATAATGTTTGTTAGCGCACGGGCTTCGGACATGAAACGGTCGATGCCGAGGATGAGGGCGAGGCCGGCAACGGGTACAGTGCCGACGGCCGAAAGTGTGGCGGCGAGGACGATAAAGCCGCTGCCGGTGACGCCGGCGGCGCCTTTTGAGGTCAGCAGCAACACTGCGATCAGCGTGATCTGGTGCATAAGGTCGAGATCGGTGTTTGTCGCCTGGGCGATAAAGACAGTGGCCATCGTCAGGTAGATCGCCGTGCCGTCGAGATTAAACGAATACCCTGTCGGGACCACGAGGCCGACGGTCGATTGGCCCGCGCCCAAAGATTCGAGCTTTAGCATCAAGCGCGGCAGGGCCGCCTCGCTCGACGATGTGCCAAGGACGATCAGGAGTTCTTCTTTTATGTAACGTAGATATTTGAAAATGCTGAAGCCATGAAACCTCGCGATCGCACCCAGGACCATGAAAATAAAGATCAGGCAGGTAGCGTAAAACGTGACCATCAGCTTGGCAAGGCTTGCCAGGCTGCCTACGCCATAGGCCCCGATCGTGAACGCCATCGCACCGAATGCCCCGATCGGGGCGACCTTCATGATCATGCCGACGATCTGGAAAAGTATTTTAGATGTCTTCTCGATCAGGTCAAAAAGCACGTTGCCCCTTCCACCGAATTTATGCAATGCAAAGCCGAAGAGCACGGCAAAAAAAAGCACCTCGAGGACGTCGCCCTTCGCAAAAGCATCGACAACGCTGGTCGGGATCACGTTGAGCAGGAAATCGGTAGTGCTCTGGAGTTTGCCGGGTTCGGTAAAGGCGGCGATCGATTTTGTGTCGAGAGTTGCGGGGTCGATGTTCATCCCCGAACCGGGCCGGACGATATTTATGATAAAAAGCCCGACGATCAGCGAGATCGTGCTGACCACCTCGAAATACATGAGCGCGTATCCGCCGGTCTTGCCGACCTTTTTCATATCTTCCATCCCGGCGATGCCGAGCACAACCGTGCAGAAAATTATGGGGGCGATCATCATCTTGATCAGCTTGATAAACCCATCGCCCAGCGGCTTCATTGTCGTCGCGGTCTCAGGGAAGAAATAGCCCAGCAAGACACCGATCGCGATGGCAACCAGAACTTGGAAATACAGCGATCTGTAAAGCTTTATGGTCATAGGTTTATCTAGAGACAATCAAGGTGAAACCGAGAAGAAGAAGGTGCTCGATCCAGGTGACTCCTTTTGAGATGACTACTTTCTAGTATTTTCGTTTTAGCCACTCTTCGGGCACCGGGATGATACAGATGTTCATTGATCGCCCATCGGCCGAGAGCATCGCCGACTCAATCTCGATCCTGGTGCCATCGGGGCTCATCGTTGGGTGAGGATGATCTTGTGCCGTCACCTTGTGGCCCGCTGAGAGAAGGATCATCTCATGTGAATGCCGGTCGATCAGGTAAATGCTTCGCGAAAAATCGTCGCCAACCGCCCATCGTCCGTCGGGCGAGCCGCTGACGTGCCACAGACCGCTGCCAGTCGGTGTTTGGCCTACGATCACCATTTCGCGGGTTCGAAGATTGACTATCGCCAGTCCCGTCGGCTTTTCACGGGTGCCCGATGGACCCCACGCCGCCTCTTGACCAGGATTGGCAGCGCTTGATTGAGAACTTGAGCTCGTCTCTTTTGAATCTTTAAGGATCTTCCGGTGTCCCATAATGGCCATCGCGACCTCGTCCTTAGAGATCACCGCCTCGTGAGTCACCCATTCATATTCGGACTCGGGATAAAGCGGCCGCAGGCCGCTTCCGTCCGAAAGTACTGTCCACGTTCGCTGCGGAGCTTTGCCGCCCGTTTCCCAGCAAAATACTATTTCGCCCGGGACCCACGGATTTGTCTGTATGTGCCCGATCTGAAATGGGACCGAAACAACGTGTTTGATCTCTCCGGTATTGACGTTCATTGCCGCGATACCCGATGGCCCGGCACCCATGTTTCGCGGGCCAAAGTTTTTTTCGATCTTTGTGTTGGGCGCTAGATGACGCGCCGCTTCTTCACGGCCGATGCGAAAATAAACCCAGTTCTCATCACCGTCAAGGGCCATATCGCCACCTGCACCGATCTCCGGAGGAGTCGTTCCGCATACTCGTTGGTAAGCGTCAGCAGGTTTCATCTTGCCGGCCTTGCTGTCGGCAAACAGCTTTTCGAGATCGACCTCTACGACCTGCATCGACTTCGGCGGCGGCGGTCCCTGACGTCCGCCTGGTCCGGCCGGGACGGGAGCGGAACCCGGGGGATAGCGAAGAAAAAACAACCGCATCGAGTTGCGAGCTACATTCAGCATGCCAGTATAGCCGCCCTCGGTAACCTGCACGATCTCACCCGTTTTTTCATTCACGGCCATCGCCTCGCCTTTAACCCGGTTAGAACGGAAGATCAGCCACTGGCCGTCCGAGGTCCATTGGTTATGGGTCTGATAGATCTTGGAATCGCCCGCCGGCGTGCTGGTGAGGAATGTGAGCATCGTTCCCGTAACCGGGTCCTTTACCACTTTCTTCTCCGAAGGAAATCTTCGGCCGATCTGTGCATCGGCTGTTCCCGAAAGAATGACGGCGATCACGATAGCAAGAAGAATTCTAAAGCGTTTCATACGATCATCTCCGAAACCAGATCGGATCTACTGGTCTCTTGTTCAAGTTTAATTTGGTTGGCTTCTACCTTCGAACAGTAACGTCTTAACGTGTGTTATCTCGTGTCCCTTTTCTTACTCGGATTGCCTGTCCAAGTCAAGAACGAAATAGGAAGTCTCTCCGCCAAAATGATGAATTACGAACCCAGGACTTAAGTTACATTCGGACTAAATATATGTCGGGCGACGAAAAAGCGATAGTGGTCTATAAAGGTTTTGCAATTCATAATAGAACTGCGGCACCGAGTATCACCGACTGTCAACAGGCTATATTTACTGCACTTCGTTGAACCGGTTAGTATTAGTCGATAGTGGGCGGTTGGCAGTTAATTAGATTTATCTCCTTGCTGGGACGTTTCAGAACGAAGGTAATCAAGCTTGAACTTTCTCCCCTTAAATAACAAAAACTATGTCCAAAAAAGAGTTGTCCCCAGAACAACGTGAAGAACTTCTCGGAGCATTAAAGGGGCGTTTTGAGAAAAGCATGAGCCGCCATAAAGGTCTTGAATGGGCTAAAGTACAAGCAAAACTGGAAGCTAATAGTGAAAAACTCTGGTCGCTCAATGAAATGGAAGGAACCGGCGGTGAACCGGATGTTGTCGGGTTTGACAAAAAGACGGATGAATATATTTTTTATGATTGCTCAACGGAAAGTCCCAAAGACCGTAGAAGTCTCTGTTACGACTGTGAAGCGCTGGACGCAAGGAAAGAATACAAACCGGAAAACAACGCTATTGAGATGGCCGCTGCCATGGGCATCGAGGTTTTAACCGAGGAAGAATATCGAAAGCTGCAGAAAGTTGGAAACTTCGATACAAAAACGTCGAGCTGGGTGAGAACGCCCGTCGATATAGAAAACTCGGTGGCGCCATCTTTTGTGATCGCCGCTACGACCATGTCTTCACGTACCACAACGGTGCGGAATCTTACTACGCCGCCAGGGCGTTCCGTGGCTCGCTAAGGGTTAAATACTACAAATAATGAACTACCTCTGAGCTTCGATACTTTTGTGCAGTCGAAGAACATCAATACGCGTGTACATCTATGGTATGAGGTTCGGGTCAGAACTCCGACGAACGACTGGGTTCTTTCCGTCAGTGATATAATTCGCTTTAGCAAGAAGAACATATATGTCAGTCCTGACAGAAGTTGAAGAGCAAGCTTTGAGTCTCACAGCCAAAGAACGTGGCGCGTTAATCACGAAACTGTTGCGTTCGCTTCCTGAGTTCTCATCTGACAGGGATGAAGGCATCGCCGAGGCTATTAGGAGGCGCGAGGAGCTAAGAAAGAATCCAGAGATCGCGATCTCTCTCGAAGAACTAGATCGACGAATGAAGGAACGCTTCCAATGACGGTGAGATTGCATCCGGAGGTCGACAATGACCTACTGGAGGCGATGGATTATTACGAGCGCGAGGCTATTCCGGAACTGGCTCTCGAATTCTATGCTGAGTTTCGCCGCTGTGCTGTCCAGATCGATCTGCGCCCCGAATCCTTCCCGGTCCAATCGTCTGGACTGCGACGGATGAATCTTCACAGATTCCCGTTCCACATCCTATTCGAGGTCATAAAAGAAACCGAGGTCGAGATCTTCGTGGTCAAGCACGACCGTCGAGATCCGGATTTCGGAACTGACCGCACTTGATTCTGATAATCGAGAACACCTCTGAATGCATGGAAAGCTCGTTATTTATTGGATGAAACTGGAGGCGGCGATCGGAATCGAACCGATGAATAAAGGTTTTGCAGTTCTTTCAAGGCCTCTTGCACCAAAATCTCTGCAGGCCGCGCAGGTAGCTAAGAATGAATTGAAACTCAATAGTGTTTAGACTCATCTCCAGTGTTCATATCCGGGCGGGGGTCACCCCATTTTTTAATTTTTGCGTTGCGAATATGACTTTTCAATAGCTACATGTCAGGGCCAACCGTGTGGATGATCCGTAACACTGCATTCACTCTCGACGTATTTTTGACCAATTTGGCATGACTCGTGACCCATCGAACGGCGGCCACTTTTGCTTTATGGTGAATTTGACCGCCACGAGAGGCAATGACGTGTTAAATGGTATGTTCAGTAATGTGATTCCCAACGTTACCGGCAACCTTGAACACGGAGCGAGAATTTGCTGAGACGACCGCTCTCGCAACTGTACCTGCAGGCATGGGTGTTTCTGACAATGCAGAAATAATTACTGGACCGTATTCAATATATAAGCCCATCAGCATAACAGCCGCGGTTTTCATTTCCGGAATCGCCAAAAGAGCTAATATTGCCGGCATAACAAATCATCCTTATTTTGAAGATTCAAGATGATTCTGCAATCTCGTTTCGAAGTTAGAAACTAAGAAATAAGCAAAATGACGTGGTCTAATGTATCTGAACACGACCCTCACACTGCCATTTCAGTTTGCGTATTCAAGACAAATGCTTCGAGCGTTGTTTGAGGAACGTGTCGCAATTGAAAAGTCTAATTCAAATAAATGCATCTTGATCTATCTACCATCTCTGAGATTTGTGGTGTCGACAGTTGCCGCTCCACAGGTTTTGGCACTTTGAATTAATTGGGCACGGTAAAGTCGGCTAACAATATTGCCGCTGAAATTCGCTTTGCCGCCGGTCACACCAAATGTGATATGGTTGGTGCCGCGATCAGCCCCTCTTATTTGACGCAAAACGCTGCCTTGGCTATTGACGCAGAGAAGTATTGAGTCGTCGCTCCCACCGGGAGACCCTCCGGGGTTCGGAAAAGGAGAAGCTTGCGCCTTTATCACTACCGCGTATTTGTTAGGAAACTGGAACACTGTGTCTCCCGCAGCAAGCACGCCATATTGGTTGCCGGATCCCTGTCGAAAACTCCCACCGCCATTCAAGAGTATGTTCGCACCGCCATTTAAGAGGATGATATACCTCGCCAATGCGCGGGAACCATGCTATGCTTGCCGCCCACTTGAATTAATTTCGAGCCGGTGAATCGATCTCAAGGATTCGCTCGCGATCAGAAGAGCAGGCGCTTTTCGCGAGTGATGAAACAACTATGCCCAAAACCAGTATCATCGAAGACCCACTACAGAATCAGCTCCTTGCGGCGTTGCCCGAATGCGAATTTGAAAAGATTCGCCCCGCACTCGAACCCGTAACCCTCGAACGCGGCGAGGTTTTGTGGGAGGCGGAGGAAAGAAATCAATACGTCTATTTTCCGAACACCGCGATGATCTGTTTGCTTTATGAAACGGAGGATGGCCAATCGATCGAGGTCGGTGTGATCGGACGGCAAGGTTTAGTGGGCATCGCGACCTATATGGGCGGTGCACGCGTGTCGAACCGCGTCGGCGTGCAACGCGCGGGCGGCGCGTATCGCATGAAAAGGAAGGACGTAATGAAAGAGTTTTCGGAGTGCGGCGATTTTCAGGACATCTTGATGTGTTATGCGCAATCCCTGATCACCCAGATATCACAAACCGCGATCTGCAACCGGCTTCACTCCGTCGAGCAGCAACTGTGCCGTTGGCTTCTGATAAACCATGACCACCAGCAAACCAAAACGTTTTTGATGACGCACGACCAGATATCCAATTTGCTCGGGGTACGCCGCGAGAGCATCTCGATGGCCGCCGAGCATTTGGAGGACAGAGGCTTGATCGAATGCTCTCGCGGTAAGATCACGCTGCTCGATCGAAAAGGGATCGTTGCCGCCGCTTGCGACTGCTATTGGGTCGTAAAGGAACAATACGATCGCATGCTCAGCAAATACGTCTCAATTCACGGATCATAGAACGCTTAACCTCTCCTGAGAAAAGATCTTTGCTACTCTGTGTGCTCTAAGGTACAGAAAGAACCCGCTGATTCTCCATACTTGCAACAGATTCCGCATTTTACGAACAAGTAGACGGCAGTTCTAAGGCGATCATTCGGAATCGGTTAGACGAGACTTTTGTATATCTTAGGAGAAATTAGGAGAAATAAAATGTTAGAAAATAATAAATGTGAACACGGCTTAACGCATAAATCGAGTCCCGCGGCGAGATTTCGCAACGGACTAATGTATTTTATCGCCGGCACGGGGATCGGAGCGACTGTCGCGCTTCTTTTTGCTCCTAAATCCGGCAGCGAACTGCGCGGCGATATCGCGGATGCCACACGCAACGGTTACGACGCGACGCTCGAAAAAGCAAATGACTTAAAGGAACAGTCGGCTGATGTCATCCAGACAGTCAAGGACAAGGCAGAAGCAGTTTATAATTTTGCGTCCGGCAAACTCGCTTTCGGTAGTGATGCTGTCTCCGACGTAGTGTCTTCCCCGACTGGAGCGGTCTCTGACGCGATCGAACGGTTGCAAAACGAATCCGGTATGCTACCGGATACGCGAACAACCGGCAGGAAATCGTCGAGCATTGTGTGATCGGCAAGCATTGTAAGTTGGAAACAATGGATTACCGTCCGATCGGCGGGTCGCTCGGTCATTTAGTCGCCGGACCTTTCAGCCGCGACCCGAAAAGCGAAATCGACGACGATCTTATGCGGCTGAAAACGTATATCGAGAAAGCAAAAGTTCCGCACGATGCGGTGTCAAAAAGGAGAAATGATATGAAAATCGAAGAAATTATGACAAAAAAATCCGAAGTTCTACACGGATACGATGAACTTGCACGAAGTCGCGCAGATGATGCTGGAAAATGACTGCGGCTGTATTCCGGTGGTCGAAAACGCGGAAAACAAAAAACCAATCGGGATGATCACCGACCGCGATATTACGATTCGCACCGTCGCGCATAACAAAAACCCGCTTCAGATGATGGCCGGCGAAGTGATGACGGACAGCGTCATCACGGTTACGCCCGCGACGAGCGTCGAAGAATGTTGCCTAACGATGGAGAGAAATCAGATTCGGCGCGTGGCGGTCGTTGATGAAAACGGCGAGTGCTGCGGCATCGTCGCGCAGGCGGATATTGCCAGAACTGCCCCGATGTTTGAGACCGCCGAACCCGTCAAAGACGTTTCGCTGGCGGCGCCGGCGGCGGCATAAATTGTTAATTACAGTTTGAGGCGGCAAATGCAGAAACAATTTCAAAATCGTGCGGAAGCCGGGCGACAATTGGCGGCGAAACTGACGGAATTTAAAGACCGCGCGGACGTTGTAATCTTGGCTCTTCCGCGCGGCGGTGTTCCCGTCGGTTTTGAAGTGGCAAAAGCATTGAACGCCCCGCTCGATGTTTTTATCGTCCGCAAACTCGGCGTACCGGGACAAGAAGAGCTGGCTTTCGGCGCAATCGCTTCGGGCGGCACAACCGTATTTAACGAAGAACTTGTGCGGGCGCTGTGCTTGCCGACGGCACTGCTCGAAAGAGTCGTCGAAAAAGAGCAGAAAGAACTCGAAAGGCGGGAAACACTTTACCGGCATGGAAAAGCCGCTCCCGATTTGAGCGGAAAAATTGTCATCATCGTCGATGACGGTTTGGCAACCGGCGCGACGATGCGGGCCGCGGTTACCGCGATCCGAACCTTGAAGCCGTTACAAATAGTGGTTGCCGTGCCGGTCGCCTCCAGCGATACTTGCCGCGATCTCAAGACAAAAACCGATGCCCTGTGCGTCTGCGTAATGACACCCGAACCGTTCTACGGCGTCGGAATGTGGTATCGGGATTTTGAGCAGACAACCGACGAAGAGGTTAGCCGTTTGTTGGGACAAACTATGAGTCTGACAAGCAAAGCGGCTTAAAATCTTAATTAGTAGGTAATAGAAATGAAAGAAAATTTTGAAAAGGAATGCGCTCATATACCGTGCGGCTGTCCGCCTGAAACGGGCAGCGATTATTGCAGCCCGTCGTGCGAAAAAGCCCGAGATTCGACCGACTGCGGTTGCGGACACGCCGAATGCCGAGCCCAGGCATAAGCGGTTGCGTCATTTTAGAATGTATTCGGAGGGTTGTGATGCCGACAATAAAAGAAGAATTCGATGCCGACCGGAAGGAAAACTATGTCAGCATCACCGATTTTATAACCGAGCAGAATCAATACGAGTTTTCCTGCGGAAAGTGCGGCAAGATTTTCTATGCCGATAAAGAAACATTTGAAAATATCAACCGGGCTGTCGAACAAGGTTTGGACAATTCGTTCCTTTGCGAAAATTGTCGCCGGAAACACGAAGAAGCGGCTTACGAAACTCGGTAGACGACGAGAAATTACGCTAACAACCGCCGGAAAAATAGTTGACGAAAACGAATATAACGATTAAAGGATATGAGCCGAAAGGGTTTTGAAAAAGAAAATCGGGACATTGAGATTCCGGCGGGAAATGTTCAGCTTAACGGCGAATTGATTATTCCCGAAGGCGCGACGGGCATTGTTTTGTTCGCGCACGGTTCGGGCAGCAGCCGGCACAGCCCGCGCAATCAGTTTGTGGCACGTGTCATTCGGGAAGGCGGAATCGGAACTCTTTTATTCGATTTGCTGACGCGCGAAGAAGAATCGGTTGATATTTACACGCGACATTTGCGTTTTGACATCCGACTGCTGGCGGAACGCTTGATGGAAGCAACGCGCTGGCTGGAAAAAGAAAGCGATACCCGGGATTTGAACGTCGGCTATTTTGGCGCAAGCACGGGCGGCGGCGCGGCACTCGTCGCGGCGGCTGAATTAGGCGCAGACGTAAAAGCGGTCGTTTCCCGCGGCGGCAGACCTGATTTGGCAGGGGCGGCTTTACCGAAAGTAACCGCGCCGACGCTTTTGATTGTCGGCGAGCGCGACGAGCCGGTAATCGAAATGAACAAAGAAGCATTGGCACAATTGAACTGTGAAAAAGAGCTGAAAATTGTGCCGAACGCGACACATTTATTTGAAGAACCGGGAACGCTTGAAGAAGCAGCGCGGCTGGCAACCGAATGGTTCAAGCGACATTTATCCGGCGAATCAGGCAACGGAGTCTAAAATTGACATCAAGGAGAAGCATTATGTTTGTCCGTGAGTAAAAAAACCAAAAAATCAAGGAGGTAAAAATGACAACAACTAAAAAATCGAAAGGCAAAGAAAGAGAAACGCCGGGCGCAACCGGCGAAGGCGAGTTTTATCACATTGAGGTCAGACCGAAAGAGGAATTTGTTAAATTCAGAACGCAGGACGTCGGGGAAAAAGGCGACCTTGAGCGCGTCGGCGGGCAACGTGAAAACGGCTCTTGGGACACGGTGAAATGGCTCGTGAGCAAAGAAATGGCGCACGTCGAAAACGGCAAACTCGTCGCCGACCACCCGGACGCAAAAGAACTTTTCGATGAATTAGGCTCGGCGCCGAAACACATCGAAGGCGACCGTTTCGAGGCGAAAGACCGCCCGAACGTAGCAGAGAAAGACAAGCCAGAAAAGATTCGGTAGTTTTCGAGCGGCAAGTCGAGCGGCCAACAAACTTCGGGCAAAAACAGTGCTGATTGAAAAAACATATTGGGTTTGGTCGCTGAAAATCGGTACTGGCATCTCCTTTATCGCAGTTTTTGATTGATTGGAACACGGAAACAGCCCGCTTGCCCGGACGGCAGGCGCAGTGTTATATGGAGGTTAAAATGGGAAGATTAAGGTCATATTACGATGCCGACCTGTCGGAGACAGGCGGGCAGCCCACACGGGTTAAAACCGAGGAAAACAAAAACGAAGTCTATTGTGGTGCGTGCGGAGAAATTTTTTACGTTGACGACGTCCAGTTTGAACAAATGAACAAAGTCATCGAGGAGACGCAGGAAAATCCGTTTCTCTGCAAAGATTGCGAGCTAGATAATGAGGAAACGCAATATGAGGATTAAGCGGACAAAACGGGAGATGACCGATCGAACATTCAAATAGAAAAAGGAGAAATTTATGAAGAAGACCGTAGGTTTATGGATAGATCATAAGAGAGCCGTAATCGTGTCCGTGACAGGCACCGAGGAAGAAATAAAGCTGATTCATTCAAATATTGGAGAACAGCGTATTGAACAACAGCGCAGACAAAATGGCAGGTCAGTTCCTTCAGACGATATTCGCCTTAGAGTGTTGACGGAACACCTTAATACTTATTACGAGGGAGTGATTTCGTGCATTCGTGATGCAGAATCCATTTTATTATTTGGTCCCGGCGAAGCGAAAGACGAACTAAAAAAATGTCTTGAGAAAGATAATCTCGGTGAACGCATAGTGGGAATCGAGACCGCCGACAAGATGACCGATCAGCAGATTGTGGCGAAAGTTAAAAATCACTTTCCTCACCGGAGTCTGGCAGTTGGTTAGAGAGTCCAACTTCAAATGATGCCCGAACCGTTCTACGGTGTCGGGATTTGGTATCGGGATTTTTCTCGCGACCAAAGGTTTCAAATTCAGCTTCTTGCCGAAAATATCGAGAAATTTCCCCGGCATAAAATTTGAAGTGTTTGAATAGCGAAAGGAGATTTTATTATGCAATCTAAAAACGACGAACAAATTAAACATCAAGTCGGAAGCGAGCTTAAATGGGACACTCGAACCTGGAACTTGGATATTCAGGTTGATGTGTCGGACGGAATTGTTACTTTGACCGGAGTTATTCCTAGCTACGCGCAAAAAGTAGCGGCGCTGGACGCGGCGCACCGCGTTCGGGGCGTTCTGGATGTGGCGAACGATACCATCGTTAAAATCCCGCACAAGCGCAGCGACGAGGAAATTGCCCATTCGGTACGAAAAATTCTCGAATGGGATGTTTTAGTGCCGGATACGCAAATCAAATCTACAATCACGGACGGCTGGGTCGAGCTTGAAGGCACGGTCAACACGCTATCGCAAAAGGAAGATGCGGCGCGAGCGGTGAAAAATATGGCGGGGGTCATCGGCATCACCAACAATTTGGAAATCGAATCGCAAATAGCCAAGCCCGAAGATTTGCGCAAGAAAATTGAGGAAGCCCTCGAACGCCGAGCCACGCGCGAAGCTGACAGCCTGCGCATCGTGGTCGAAGGCGGTGAAGTCAATCTCTCCGGGCGCGTGCATTCGTGGCGAGAGCGGCGCGCTGTCCTCGGTTCAATTAACCACACGCCGGGTGTCAAACGAGTAATCGACAATTTGCGGATTGAACCGTACTTCTAAAAAGGCTTTTCCTTTATTCCGCCCAATGAACCCGACGATATGAAATTGTGTTGAGCGGATAATTTCGGGGATATTTGGTTATGTTTATCAAGGAATTGACAACCGAGAAATGTTACGAGGTTCTGACTGAAAAACATATTGGCAGGCTCGCCTGCGTCCGCGAAAACCAGCCCTATATCGTACCGTTTCATTTTGTTTTTGACGGCAGCGCCCACTTTTACGCCTTTTCGACGCTCGGACAAAAAATCGAGTGGATGCGGGCGAATCCGCTGGTTTGCGTCGAAGTGGACGACATCAAGAATCAATTTGAATGGACCAGCCTGGTTGTCTTCGGACGTTACGAGGAATTGCCTGACACGCCGGAATTTGAAGCCGAGCGAACCCGTGCCTATGAACTGCTTTCGCGCCACGCGTTGTGGTGGCAGCCTGCGTACGTTGCCGGATCGCACCGCGCTCCGGCGGCGAATGAAAAACCGATTTATTTCCGAATTTTCATTAACACAATAACGGGACACCGCGCTGTTTCCGATGAACCGTCATGAATGAATTGAAAACGAATGACGAAATTCGTTTTGCCCGCGTCGGTTAGAGAGGACTTTTTATGATAACTGCAAGTATTAGAATAGCGAGGATTTGGGGCATTCCGATTGGACTGCATTGGAGTTAGTTTATCGTCTTCGCGCTCGTTACGTTCTCGCTGGCGGCGGGAATGTTTCCGCAGGATTATCCCGGTTTGCCGCCGGCGGCGTATTGGACGCTCGGCGTGGTGACGAGTTTGTCGTTTTTCGCGTCCGTCGTGCTGCACGAGCTTGGACATACGGCTATTGCCTTGCGCTACGGCGTGCCGGTGCGCGAAATCAATCTTTTTATTTTTGGCGGCGTAGCGATGATGAGTAGGGAAT
>OCZT010005090.1_pt1 | contig 13160 bp, 14 predicted proteins | sample 1539031 | NCBI WGS metagenome assembly OCZT01 (sample SAMEA3539308, study PRJEB22396) | soil metagenome | biome: tundra; feature: field; material: soil | place: USA | collected 2010-05 | depth 0.15 m | reverse complement strand
ACCCTGAAAAGCCGATCAAACCCTTGGAGTTTTCTGAAAGGTAATGCTTGCTCACGCGCGGCTTGCGATAGAACCCGTGCAGCGAAGCCTCCGAAGTAAGCCGGATCAGGTTCCGGTACCCCTCCTCGTTCTCCGCCAGCACCAGCAGGTGGTTGTACTGGTCTTTGGGCGTCTCGGCGCGATGATCCTCCGCTTTGCACACATACAACTCGCACCCCAGGATGGGCTTGATCCCCTTCTCCTTGGCCGCATCGAAAAAGTGGACGGCCCCATAGATGTTCCCGTGGTCCGTCATGGCGACAGAACTCTGCCCCAACGCCGCCACCCGGTCAACAAGCTTGTAAACGTCGCAAGCCCCATCCAGCAGCGAGTACTCCGTATGCAAATGCAAATGCGTAAATTCAGCCATGGCTAACTAGATTCTAGCCGCAAGGCATCTCCGCACTGCGCCCCAAAGCTGGTTGAAATCCCGACTGGCTGAGGAAAAGAGGTAACGAATGAGAACTCCCCCGACTTTAAATCACGTGTTACCGGCGGACTATCTCTGCGCACAGCAAGTCACGCCTGAGTATCCAAAAGGAAGTGCGCTCGCCTAATGTGGCTTCGAATGTGAAAGCCCGGAGTTGACCGTCCATACGAGGAAATCGCGACCAGCGACAGAGATCCCAACATCCTCGCCATCCTCAGCAATCAACAAGTTCTCCAGCAAGAACGCCTTCCATAGGGCAAAAGGAAAATCGCTGTAAAAATCCTGTTCAAGGTTCCGCGCCGTGTCATAGAAAACTGCTTCCACCAAATTCACAGGTACCCGTCCCGACGTGTTCAAGAAGTCCAAAGCAGAAAGTTGGCTTCCGAAGATTATTCTGTATGTGCGCTCAAAGAAAGTCACACATTGCTGCGCGGCCAACTGTCGAATGAGAACTTCGACAGTATCCGGTTGCTCGATTCCGAACCCAAGCCGGTCTAGCTCGGATTTTATATTTGCTTCACGAAATTGCACTGACGCAATTCCCTTTCCATAATCCTGGGCCGCGCTACGCTCCAGCACAAGGTCGTCGGATACCGGCGTCTTGCTGATTGAAATTGCGGTGCCCGCACCTAAATCAAACTCGGCGTTGTCCACAACGTTCCGCTTCACCTGAATGTTCAGGTCTGTCATCGCTTCTACTGTAGTGTCCTTGTGCTTGACGCTAAGATGACTGGCCCTTCCAATGAATGTTGTCAATTCCCTTAGGAGCAACCGTATCGGCGATTGAAAAATCAAACATATCCCGAACACAGCCACTGGCCAACCCAACAAACGATCCACGAGCAGCCTTACTAAGTCGTTCATGAAGTCCTCGAACTCGGTAAACTCGCCAATTCTTCCCGCCTAGATTCTAGTACGTATCTTCTCGCCGCAGTCCACAATACAGCAACACCACCTCGCGCTCCTCAATGTCGTAGCGAAACCGGAATCTCCCCGACCGAAGCCGGTACTGGCCTTCTCCCGCCGGAACTCCTTGCAGTTTCTTGATCGGGTACTTGTGGCTCTTGTTGTACGGGTCCAGCGAAAGAATCCCGATTGCCTCTTCAAACCGCTCCAAAAGCTCAGGATGCTTTGGCGCCAGTTTTTTCAGCAGCCGGTCGAAGTGCGCGGTGGCGACGACGGAATAAGCGGGCACGTTCATGGGCATCGCTAGCTATGCCGTCTTTCTTACTACGCTTCGCTTCAACTCCGCCAGCAGCTTTCCCGCGGGCCGGGTCTTGCCGGCCGTGTGGTCCTTGCGGCTCGCCGCAATTGAGGCCTTGACCTTCGGGTCGCGCAACTCCAGATAGTCTTCCAGTTCATCGGCCGCCATGATGCCAATGACAGGAATCCCGTCCTTCTCAAGGATGAAGTACTCGTTGCCATTGTGCGCCCGCCGGGCGATTTGGCCCAAGTTGATTCGCGCCTTGGTGATGGGAAGCCGATTGATCGTAGTCATTGATGGGTATTGATTAACCTCAATCAAAGATTACCACGCAATCTCCCACTGTCAAGCGAAACAGTTGGCGAACCCGACAGGAACTCGCTCGACACATGTTGTCAAATATGACTACACTACTTCCATATCATCAAGACCCCGCGACATGAAGTCGAGCTTATCAACAGTCGCTTGAAGCAACTGAAGGAGATTCTCGGATGAAAAGCGAAAAGATCGAACTCGTCCGCGGCAGCGGCAACATTTTCCGCGACTTCGGTTATCCCAGCCCTGACGTCGAGCAGTTGAAAGCCATCCTCGCGGCCAATATCATAAAGCTGCTCAACCGCAACAAACTGAGTGTCCGTGCAGCGCATGCTCAAACCGGCATCGCAGCGGCCGATTTTTCCCGAATCCGCAACGCCAATCTCAGCCGGTTCACCCTGGACCGTCTTGTCTCAATCATCAACCGCCTGGGCTCTCGCGTCGAGGTGAAGGTCAACGTCCGCGCCGCCTAGCTATTCAGTCGGCGGGTGACCCAGGTCCCCATCCAATTCAGCACAGAGCTGGGGTATCTTGGTGAGCATCCCGCGAACCCTCGACCGTCTCACTATTCGTGCTCAAGACGCAGTTCTCCCGCCCTTGCCGTGTCTTCTCAGAAAGAAAATGACGGCAAAGGTGGGATGGTTTGAGTCATGATCGTCCACCGATTGAACAGGTTACTGGTTGGGATGGGGGTGGGTGTGATGATGGTGGTGATGGTGATGGGGGTGTACAACCACCACAACCTGCGCCTGCGCCGCAAATGGAACTGCGAAGCAGCAGAAGAGAATAGCTGCCAAAAATGCCTTTTTCATACCCCCAGTGTGAGCCACCCAACTCCCATGTGCTGAGCTAATCAGACCTTTGTGGTTGCTTCCGGCGGAGCTACCTCCAGAGCCTCTCCGCCACGGCAGAGGGGCCTGGGACGCACGAACACCAACTCCGCTTGGAAGAAGAGCTGACGGAGCCGATTACAGCGTCTTCAGCATTCCGCCGTCGACAAAGTAGGCTGCGCCTACGCTGTAACTTGCTCTCTCGGAACAGAGGAAGACGAAGAAGTCCGCCAACTCGGACGGCTTGGCAAAGCGCTTGATGGGCGCGTGTTCGTCGGCCACCGACTGAAGATAGGCTTCCCAGTCGCCGCCGCTTTTGGCGGTCAGCTCTTTGGCAGTCTTGATCCAGTCCGGGGTCAGGATCAGCCCGGGATTGATGCAGTTCACGCGAATATTCTGCTTGATCAACTCGGTCGAAAGGCATTTCGAAAACATCATCAGCGCCGCTTTGGTGGTGTTGTAGATCGGCTCGTACCACAGCGGCTGCGCCGCGCAAATCGACGCGTTGTGGATGATCACGCCCGCACCCTTTGCGCTCATCAAAGGCGCGAGGCCGCGCGAAAGGCGAACCGCGGCCATTACGTGTAGCTCCCAGTAGTACTGCCATTTCGCGTCATCGGAATCCATCACCGTTTCATTCGATCCGGTGCCGGCGTTGTTGATGAGGATGTCGGCTCCGCCCGCTTGCTTTGCGGCCTCGATAAGCGCGCTGGTCCCCGCCACCGTCGCCACATCGCAGGCCACTGGAGTTACTTTGACGCCAAACTCTTTGGCGATGCGCGCGGCCTCAGTGCGCAGACGTTCGTCGTTGCGGGCGGCGAGCAGCAGGTTAACGCCTTCCGCCGCCAGGCCTTCCGCAACCGCGAGCCCGATACCCACGCTTCCGCCCGTAATTACAGCAATCTTGCCATTCAGCCCGAGATTCATCCGCTTCTCCTTAAATGAATGAGAATCCAAATTGTGGCTGCTCGATTGCTCCTGATTCTACATCCGCCGGCCCGATTCTTCGCTTCAAGACCAGCGATCCATCCAGGGCCCCGACACCATGGCGTTGAATTCGTCTTTCATCTCGACGGCCTTGTCTGCCATGCCGATCTCGATGCGGTTCCGGCTGGTGTTTGCCCACGCCTCCCAGTCGATCTTGTACGAGGGGTCCTTGGCCGTGCGCATCAGGATGGGGTCTTTGACGCCTTCAAGGCCATGGGGTTCACCCGGCCGCTGCCAGCGCAGGTCGATGCTCCACCGAATGCGGTCAGAGAAATTCTCAGTGCTGCGGTGCGGTATGAGTTGGTTAAGCAGCAACACCGATCCCATCGGCATGTTGCACGTCACAACTTCACCCGGCGGCAGATCGGCGTCTTCGATGTACAAATACCAGGACGCCTTGCTGGCCTTCTTGTTCTCCAACTGATGGGGGAACACTTTGCCGGACTTGTGCCCGCCTTTGAGAACCTGAATCGTTCCGTTCTCCGAGTCGGCGTCGATCAGCGGAATCCATGCTGTCGGCTGAAACGTGTGTTCCGTGCCCGCGGCCAGATACGCCGTATCCTGATGCCACGGGACTGTTGCCAGTGGATTGGTCGGCGTCTTGGAACGCAGATTCCACACCGGATGCCCGACGATCTCCGGACCAATGATCTGCTCGACCATCTCCAGAAGTTTGGGCGAGGACCAAAGCGTGGCCAGCGCCGGCTTCAGAATTCCGCCAATATGGATAAGAACCGCGGCGCCCGGAAAATCCTTCTCCAGAGCGGTCAGCCGGTAATAGAATCCCTTGTCTTCATGCAGGTTCGTGATCTTCCCGGCCCGCTGCAGCCGGCGCGCCAGGTCATCCACCAGGCCGTCGATCTCCTTTTGCAGCGGCTCCAGTTCCTGAGCCTTAAATACATCGTGAACGATTAGAAACCCATCGGCATGGTATTGCTTGAGCTGACTATCGGATAAACGCATGCACTCCTCCATTGAAATTAGAGATTGATTCTATCCCGCGGGTGGCCTGTTGACGTTGATATTTCCCAACGGCTGCATCGGCGCTCGAATCAATGTGGCTTGAAGGTCTTTCCCGTTTCAAGCAGAGTCTTCAGGCGCGAAAGAATGCGTGGCCATCCATCGGCGCAGGAATTGTAGGTTGAGTCACCTTCAGCCCACTGGTCGTGCGTCACTTGAACTTTGGTAGCCTCGGTTTCCGGCGTCAGTTCAAGGGTTACGCGCGATTCCTTGTCATTCTGTCCCATCGCGAAGTTGTACTGGAGAAGCCGGGGCGGTTCATGCTTCAGGACCTTGCCCCGAACGTAGACCATGTGCTTGCCGTCGGGCCCGGGGCCGGTCCATGCCATCGAGCCGCCCGGCTTCCAGTCAGCCTCAAACTCGGCTCCCATAAAGATGATGCGGTTGGACTCAGGAGACACAAATCCGTCCCACACCTTCTCCGGCGTGGCTGCAATGTAGAAGACATAACTCAGTGGCGCTTGATCGGCCATCATTGCCTCTGGGAATTGGGGAATTGACTTACAGCAGATCGATTCTCTCCCATCTTGTTGTCGAGTTCAAGCTATTGCGCTATTTCTTCTGTTCGGAGGCTCCATTTGCGTGGCCCACCCGGTCTATACTGACGCAAAGCCTATGCGTACCCATGCCACGCTTACCCTCGTGCTCCTTGCCGCCTCCGCCTTGGTTGGCGCGCAGACCCCGGTGAATCCAGTGCACAAAACTTCTCCAAAAAACCAGAGCCCGGAGGGCGTGCACCGCTCGGCTCTTGTGATTGACACCCATGCCGACACGCCGCAGCGCTTCGTCGATGAGCACTTTGACTTCGCCGGCCCCCTCAACGGCGGCAATCTGAACCTGGAGTCGGCGCGCAAAGGAAACCTGGGCGCCGAGTTTTTTTCCATCTGGGTGGAGCCGACCCTCTATAAGGGCCAATACGCACGGCGAACGCTGGAACTGATCGACTCCGTGAAGCAGCAGGTGGCCAGGGACCCCAAGCAGATGATGTTCGTCGCCACTCCGGCCGGCATCGAGTACGCGCACCGGTCTCACAAGTTCGCCGTGCTGATTGGTATCGAAGGCGGCCACTCCATCGAGAATTCGATTCCGCTGCTGCGCCAGTACTACGCACTCGGCGTGCGCTACATGACGCTCACCTGGGCCAACTCCAATGGCTGGGCCGACTCGTCGGGCGACATCGATGACAAGTCCGTGACCCACACCAAGGAAGGGCTGACGGAGTTTGGCAAGGACGTGGTCTATGAGATGAATCGCCTGGGAATGATGGTTGACGTTTCCCACGTTTCAGACCGGACTTTCTTCGAGACATTGAGGATCACGAGGGCGCCGGTGATCGCCTCGCACTCTTCGGCTCGCGCGCTTTGCGACGCCCCGCGGAACATGACGGACGCCATGCAGGTGGCAGTGGCCAACTCCGGCGGGCCAAACTCGAAAGGCGGCGTGGTCCAGGTCAACTTCTTCTCCGGCTTTCTCTCGCAATCCTACCGCGACGCCCTGAAAGCCATCGAGCCGGAGGTGGACAAGGCTGTCCAGGAGATGAAGGAAAAAGCCAAGGCGGAGGGCAAGGAAGTAACCTACGAGGACATCGATAAGATCCGGCGCTCCTATGCCAATCGCATCCCTCGCCCGCCGCTTTCAATCCTCATCAAACACATCGACCACATCGCCAAGGTTGCAGGTGTGGACCACGTGGGCCTGGGCTCGGACTTCGACGGCGTAGGCGGCCAACTACCCGAAGGCATCGACTCCGCCGCCGACCTGCCCAAGATTACCGAGGCGCTGATGGCTCGCGGATATACCGCCGAAGACTGCCGCAAGATTCTGGGCGGCAACCTGCTGCGCGTCTTCCGCGAAGTCGAACATGTGACCAAGGAGTTAAAGGCGGAGAACCGGCCTCGCATTACCGACAAGCAGCCGTTTAACGAGTGGCAGAAGTAGAGAAGAGCTCAATACGTTTCAGGAAGGCGTTGCCTCTGCCGCAACGCCTTGCGCATTGTTTGCACTCTATAATTGCCCTTCGCACAATTCCCACGTTTGGAGACAAACTGATGCATTCCATTCTTCGCTTCCCAATTGCTTTGCTTGCCGCCACTCTGCTGCTCTTGCCCGCAGTGGTTCGCGCCGACGATGACACTCCTGCCGGCAAAGCCGCACCGGCTGAGAAGACCGCTGACAAAACCACCGACAAGACCGCCGAGAAGGCTCCGCCTGCCGACGTGACTACCCAAGGCTCAATCGACGTTGGCGGGCGCACATTGCCTATACCGCCATTGCCGGCACCATTACCGTCGGCTCCACGGATACGCAGGACGCACAACTGGGCATGGACGGAAAGCCCCAGCCCGGCAGCCAGCTTGCCAACGCCGAGCCCAAGGAGCTGAAGGATGCAACTCCAGTAGCACGTATGTTCTATGTGGCATACCTGAAGAAAGACGCGAAGGCAGATGAGCGGCCCATCACCTTCTTCTACAACGGCGGTCCGGGCAGTTCCACCGTCTGGCTGCACATGGGCTCTCTTGGGCCAAAGCATGTTGTCACGGCCGGCGACCAGCACCTGCCCGCCGCTCCTTACAAAATGGTCGACAACGCCTACTCGCTACTTGATACAAGCGATCTTGTTTTCATCGATATGCCGGGCACTGGCTTCGGCCGCCTTCTTGGCAAGGATGCCGACAAGGCCTTCTGGGGCGTGGATGAGGACGCCAACGCATTTGCCCGCTTCATCGCCCGCTTCATTACCAGGTACAACCGCTGGAACTCGCCCAAGTTCATCTTCGGCGAGAGCTATGGCACCACCCGCTCCGCGGTGCTGGCCAACATTCTTGAAAACGGCAAGGCCATCGACATCAACGGCGTCATTCTGCTCTCGCAGATATTCAACTTCACTACCGACATCGACATGCCCAGCGGCAACCCCGGTGTGAACCTGCCGTACGTGCTGGCTCTGCCGACATATGCCGCCACGGCCTGGTATCACAAAAAGCTTCCGCAGCAACCGGCGGCGCTTGAACCGTTTTTGAAAGAAGTGGAAGAGTTTGCCATGGGGCCTTACTCTCATGCTCTCGCCCTGGGCACCGACATCACCCTTGACGAGAAGCAGCAGGTAGCCGAAAAGCTGCACCAGTTCATCGGCCTGCCTGTGGCTTACCTTCTCAAGGGCAACCTGCGCATCAGCGGCGGCGAATTCACCAAGACCCTGCAGGACGACCAGGACCTGACCACCGGCCGTCTCGACACCCACTTCTCCGGCCCCACCATCAACCCCTTAAGCGAGCAGGCGGAGTACGATCCGCAGAGCTCGGCCATTTCCTCGGCTTATGTTTCGCTCTTCAACGACTACGTGCGCCGCGACCTCAAGTACGGCGAGGGCCAGACCTATCTCCCGCAGGCGCTCTTCGGGAGCCACCAATGGGACCTGGTGCATCGCGGCAACCCCATCAGCCTGAACGTTGCCAACGACCTGGCTGAGGCCCTGAAGACCAATCCGCGGCTGAAAGTGATGGTCAATGGCGGCTACTACGACCTTGCCACGCCGTTCTTCGCTGCGGTCTACGAAGAAAAGCATCTGCCCATCCCCCAGTCGCTGGCCAGGAACATCGAGTATGACTGGTACGAGTCCGGCCACATGGTTTATGTGCGCGACGAAAGCCTGAAGCAGTTACACGACCGCGTGGCGGCGTTTATCAAAAGCACGCAGGCGGATAGTAAGTAGTTCGAGCAGCCTGCAGTTTGTGATGTATTATTCTTGCGTTCCGGAGAGCGAGGTTTATGTATGCGCAAGATCTTGGGAATGGTTCTATTTTCCATTTGCTTTGGTTCGCTTGCCGCAAATGCTGCTAACCACAGCTTTACGACGGGAAAGCTCTTGGATGTAAGAACCGATGAAAGACTCATGGAAGGTACGTCCTTTACTTGTGCAATCTTCATCGTGCAAATAGATGACATTCTTTACACTCTTCAGGGAAAACGATTGGTATCGCTAAGAGCGAGGGACTATGGAGAGGGACTGATCGTTGGCGACCCTGTTCAAGTTAGCGTCGAGGGAAATACCGTCATCTTGCTGCGACCTAACGGAAAAGAATTCAAAACCTCCATCGTTAAGAGGGAACGCGCCCCTGTGAAATGACAGATTGAGACGCGAAGCCGCAACGTCAGGAGGGGGAAAGGGGCCGCAACAATGGCAACGTACAAGGAGATTCGGGCCTATGTGAGCCAACACAACGGCTTCAATGTTGAAACCTGTCACATTGCGGAAGTCAAAGCTGATCATGGGCTGACTGAGAGACAGGCGTCAAACCGAATCGATCCATCCAATCGGGTAAAACCGTGCCCACAAGAAAAGCGCGTGGCAATCGAATCCGCGCTCAGGCACTTCGGTATGATTCGGTAGACGAAAACGTGAGATGAAGATGACCCTGACACGGAGTTTCAGAGAGACGATCAAGGAACAGCTCGCGAGTCTAAAATTTCGCCGCGAGTTTCTGCGCGAAGCGGTGGCCAACATGGTAGCCGGCGATCTGGAGACGGCCAAGGCAGTCTTGCGCGAGTACATCAACGGTACCGTGGGTTTTATTGCCCTGGGAGAGGCCCTTTCAAAATCTCCCAAGAGTTTGATGCGCATGCTCAGCCCAGAGGGCAATCCGCAGGCGCGCAACTTATTCGACATGGTGGCCTTGCTGCAGAAGATCAACGGCACAGTTCTTGAAGTCCGCGCAGGCAAAGCAGTGGCGGCTTGATCGTCAATTGCCGGTTTCCCGGGGTTGGTCCGCCGCGGCGGATGAGACATGGTTACAACCAACTTCATCGGGCTGTGGAGCCCCGCCTTGTAAACTAGCCACCATGAAGCGCATTGCCCCAGTCGTCCTCTTTCTGCTTCTCCCCGTTGCCTCAGTAGCCCAATCCTTCTCTGTGACCTTCCCCAAGGAAGCAAGCGCGCAGCCCTTGGACGGCCGCCTGTTGCTGCTTCTCTCCACCGACCCCAGCGACGAACCGCGCAACCAGATTGACGACTCGCCGCGTTCGCAGATGGTCTTCGGGCTGACCGTCGACGGGTGGCAACCGGAACAGGCTGCGCTTATGGACGCGAGCGCGTGGGGCTACCCCATCCGCAGCCTCAAAGACGTTCCTCCGGGCGCGTACACCGTGCAGGCGGTGCTGAACAAGTACGAGACCTTCCACCGCGGCGACGGAAAGACCGTAAAGCTGCACATGGACCAGGGCGAGGGGCAGCAGTGGAACCGCTCACCGGGAAACCTCTACTCCAAGCCCGAGAAGATCACGGTCAAGCCGGGCGGCACGTTCTCTATCTCGCTGACCGAGGTCATCCCGCCCATCGCCAAGCCGGCCGACACCAAATACGTTCGCCACATCCGCATCCAGAGCGCGGCGTTGACCAAATTCTGGGGCCGTCCGATGTTTGTGGGCGCCATCGTGCTTGTGCCCGAGGGCTTTGACGCGCACCGCGAAGCCCGCTTCCCGCTGATCATCTTCCATGACCACTTTGTCAGCGATTTCGACGACTTCCGCACCACTCCGCCGGACCCGAACCTGAAGCCCGACTACAGCGAGCGCTTCCACCTCGCCGGCTACAACCGCATCCAGCAGCAGGAGGCCTACAAGTTCTACCAACAGTGGATCGCGCCCGGATTCCCTCGCGTCCTGATCGTGAAGATTCAGCACGCCAACCCGTTCTATGACGACTCCTACGCGGTGAACTCGGCCAACGTCGGCCCCTACGGCGACGCCATCGAGAACGAACTGATCCCAGCCATCGAGAAGCAGTTTCGCGCCATCGGCCAGGGCTGGGCGCGGTTTGTTTACGGCGGCTCGACGGGCGGATGGGAGGCACTGGCCGTGCAGGTCTTCTATCCGGACCATTACAACGGCGCCTTTGCCGCCTGCCCTGATCCGGTCGACTTTCATGAATACATGAATATCGATATCTACGACGACAAGAACGCCTTCTACATTGAAGGCGCGCACAAGCGAGTACCCCAGCCCGCCATGCGCGACTACCTGGGCCACACCCTGATCACCACCGAGGACAATGCAGCCTACGAACTCGCCCTCGGCGGCCACGGCCGCTCCGGAGACCAATTCGGCATCTGGCAGGCGGTTTATGGGCCGGTGGGCGAGGACGGCTACCCGGCGCCCATCTTCGACATGGCGACCGGCGAGATTGACCACAAGGTGGCCGAGTACTGGCGGCAGAACTACGATCTTGAAGCGATTCTGGAACGCGATTGGGTGAAGCTTGGCCCTGAGTTAGCCGGCAAGATTCACATCTTTGTGGGCTCAGACGACACTTACTTTCTGAACAACGCCGTCTACCGCATGGAGGACTTTCTCAACTCGACAAAGAACCCGCCTTATGGAGGCGAAGTGAAATACGGCCCGCGTGCCGAGCACTGCTGGAACGGCGACCCCACGCTGCCGAACGCCTACTCCCGCCTGCACTACAACACTATGTACCTGCCCAAGATCCTCGACCGGATGGAGAAGACCGCGCCGAAGGGAGCGGACTTGAAGAGTTGGCGGTATTGATCTGTTTGGATAGTAAGAGCACGTCCGGGGGGTAAAGCCCGCGTTCATTGTGTCGGCGTTATTTCGGGATTGAAACCCACACCTCCCTCCGAAGCCGGGTGCCCCAGGTCTCGATTTTGAGACCTGGGAAACCTCGAACCTCGACCAGCCCCAGTTAACACGGCACGGAAGCCAATCCTGAAGCCCAAGGCCGCACCTGTCTACGCCGCGGTTTCGAACTCCAGCCGCTTTGCATAAACCAGCGCCGCGCGGCCGGCGCCGTAATACTCTTCTTCCCTGCCCTCGCATAGGTAGCCATGCGCCTCGTAGAGCCGGATTGGGCCGGCGTTCCCATCCTCCACATGCAGCCAGATGAGCCCGGCATTCGCGGCTTGCGCCGAGGCCTCGATGTGTTCGAGCAGTTCGCCGCCGACCCCGTGGCCCCGCTCTTCCGGCAGCACTTCAATAGTCTGGATGTAGGCCACAATATCGCCCGCCTCCTCAGCCCAATCGGCGATGGCAAAGCCGGCCATACAGTCGTCGCGCTCCGCGATCCAGGTGGCGGACCAGGAGCTTTCGACAAGCTGCCGCATGTACCTGCGCCCAAAACGCTGAGGCGGCTTGAAGCAGACCTCCTCGATGGCGTAAAGCTCGTCAAAGTCCCGCGAGTTATAGAGGCGGTAAATCACACGCCCACTCTATGCCAGCCCTAAACAAAAAGCCACCCTCGCAATGAGGATGGCTTTCTGCGTATTACGAGATATCTCCGTGTTAGACCTTGGCTTCCAGGTCGGCAATCACGTCGAAGAAGCGCTGGTCGAGACGGCGGTTGGTGGCAATGGCTTCCTTGATGGTGATGTCGGTAACGTCCAGGCCCTTGAGCACCGCGATGCGGCCCCACTTCTTGTCGTGGACCATGTCAATTGCATGGAGCCCGTAGCGCTGGCCGAGCAGGCGGTCATACGCCGTGGGAACGCCGCCTCGCTGGGTGTGGCCCAGGTTCACGCTGCGGGTTTCAAAGCCGGTCTTCTCTTCGATCAGTTCCGCCAGCGCCTCGCCGATGCCGGAGAGCCGCGCGTGGCCAAATGAATCCACTTCCTTGGAGCCGACGACCTGGCCAACCTCGGGCAGATGAACGCCCTCTGCAACCACCACGATGCCATAGTGCTTGCCGTGATCGTAGTTGTATTTCAGCAGGGCTGCCACATGGTCGATGTCGATCTCTTTTTCGGGAACCAGGATGACGTCAGCCCCACCGGCAACGCCGGAGGCATAGGCGATCCAGCCCGCATCGCGGCCCATCACCTCGATCACGATCACGCGGTTATGCGAGTCGGCCGTGGTGCGAATGCGATCCACGGCCTCGGTGGCAATGGCCATGGCGGTGTCAAAACCAAAGGTCTGGTCGGTGCCGTTGATGTCGTTGTCGATGGTCTTCGGAACACCCACGCTGGGCACGCCATTCTCGCTCAGGAACAGGGTCACCGATTGCGTGTCGTCGCCGCCCAGGGCAATCAGCGCGTCGATCTTGTTAGCCTTCAGCACTTCCTGAACCTTCTCGATACCGCCGGGAATCTTCTTCACGTTGGTGCGCGAGGAGTGCAGGATGGTGCCGCCCTTTAACTGGATGCCGTCAATGTTTTCCAGGGTCAGCGGGATGAAGTTGTTGTCCAGCACGCCCTTCCAGCCGTTGAGGAAGCCGATGAACTCATCGCCATAGTGGTTGATGCCCTTCTTCACAGCCGCATAGATCACCGCATTCAGTCCGGGGCAGTCGCCGCCGCCGGTCAACAAAGCAACTCGCATCGTAAAA
>OCZT010005088.1_pt1 | contig 13164 bp, 14 predicted proteins | sample 1539031 | NCBI WGS metagenome assembly OCZT01 (sample SAMEA3539308, study PRJEB22396) | soil metagenome | biome: tundra; feature: field; material: soil | place: USA | collected 2010-05 | depth 0.15 m | reverse complement strand
GGTTGCGTTCGCGGCGGTCTTCCTCGCGTTCGGAGTGCCTGGCATTCCGCGCGGCGCCTTCATCGTGCTCACGCCGTTCTTTGCCGCCACCGGGCTGCCGGCCGAGGGGATCGGCATTCTCATTGCGGTCGATGCGCTCCCCGATCTGTTCGCGACGACGCTCAACGTGACGGGCGATCTCGCGGCGACGGCGATCGTCGCGCGAGCGACGGAGCGACAGAGCGACAGGATATTTCATCCCCGTGATTCCCAACTCCAAGAGGCCTGACATGCGAGTGCGTGCCTTCGTCATCGCTATGCTGTTCACGCTGTGTGGCTCCGCGGCCGCGTACGCTCAATCGCCGGTGGACTCCTCGCTCGCCGCGTTCATCGCCAACATCCGGGCGGTGGATAACCACACTCACGTGAACTCGGTCTCGCCCGCCGATTCCGATTTCGATGCCCTTCCGCTCGACGGACTTCTTCCCGCGGATTCGCCGATGCGTCTGCGCCCCGAGAGCCCGACATGGCTCGCCGCATATCGCGCACTCTACGGATACAAGTATGACGATCTCAGCGAGCCGCACATGAAAGAGCTGCGCGCGACGATGAAGCGCGTCGCGAGCGAGCAGGGAAATCACTTCCCCGAATGGGTGCTCGACCGCATCGGCACTGAAGTGATGGTCGGGAACCGTATCGCCATGGGACCCGGACTCGCGCCGCCGCGCTTTCGCTGGGCGTCGTACGTGGACGCGCTGATGCTTCCGCTTTCCACCGCGGCGGAGCGAACGACGCCTGACAATCGAGTGCTGTATCCACTCGAGGAGCGTCTGCTACGTCGCTATCTGACTGACCTTCACCTGAAGCAGGTGCCGCCCACGCTCGACCAGTATCTGCGCGTGATCGTGACACCTACGCTCGAGCGTCAGCGTAAGGACGGGTGCATCGCCGTGAAGTTCGAGGCGGCGTATCTCCGCAAGCTCGACTTCGACGACGCATCGGCGGATGTCGCGCGTCGCGTGTATGCGCGATACGCGAGTGGAGGAACGCCCACGCACGCCGAGTACAAAACGCTTCAGGATTATCTGTTTCGACAGATCGCACGCGAGGCCGGCCGGCTCGGCATGGCGGTGCACATTCACTCATACGAAGGAGGCGGTGGCTTCTATCGAGTCGCAGGAGGCGATCCTCTTCTGCTCGAGCCCGCGTTCAATGATTCGACGTTGCGCGGGACGCACTTCGTCATCGTGCATGGCGGTGGCATCTTCGCCAACCAGGCCGGTGCGATGCTCGGGAAGCCGAACGTCTATCTCGACATGGCGGCGCTGACGCTCGTCCACTCACCAAGTACGCTCGCTGCCATTCTGCGTGGGTGGCTGACGCAATGGCCGGACAGGGTGCTCTTCGGCACCGATGCCTTCGCCACCGGCCCGGATGCCGGATGGGAGCTCGCGGCGTGGGTCGCGACGACCACGGGGAGGCAGGCGCTCGCGATCGCACTCACAGGCATGATGCGGGATGGCGAGATCACTCGGTTGCGCGCCGAGGAGATCGCGACGATGGTGATGCGGGGGAATGCGTCGAAGCTGTATGGACTTGGCCTGAAGACATGACAGTGTGTTTCACTTCACGACATCTCACCGGCCAACTGTCCTCGATGCTCGATCACGCGCCCCATTTCGACGCCACTTCCGCCGCGCAACTCGCCCGCGACCTCTACGGTCTCGACGCGAAAGCCACGGCGCTAACGAGCGAACGCGATCAGAACTTTCTCCTCGAGACAGCGAGCGGCGACCGCGTCGTGCTCAAGATTGCGAACGCGCTCGAAGAGCCGGCGATGATCGATGCGCAGCAGCAGGCGATGTCGCATCTCGCGCCGGTGCTCGACGTCGTGCCCCGAGTGATTGCTACCCGCAGCGGCGCTATCACCACCGACGTCGCCGCTCCGGGCGACCGGCATCACCTCGTATGGGCGGTGACGCATCTCCCTGGCGTACCGCTCGCGACCGTGCGCCGGCGCACTCCCGCACTACTCGAGGACTTCGGGCGTCGCATTGGCGCCCTGAGTCAGGGACTTTCCGACTTCGATCATCCGGCGATCCATCGCGATTTCCATTGGGATCTCGCGAAGGGGCGGCAGGTCGTCGGCGAGCATCGTTCCCTGATCGACGACAGGTCGCTCGGCGCGACGATCGATGTGCTTATCGCGCGATTCGATCGTGATGTCGCACCGCTGCTGCCGACGCTACGCCGAAGCGCGCTGCACAACGATCTCAACGACTACAACGTGCTGGTTGGTGGCGGCGATGATCTCTACTCGCACGGCCAGAGTGTCGTGGGGATCGTCGACTTCGGCGACATGGTGCATGGCTACTCGATCGCCGATCTGGCCATCGCGGCTGCCTATGTGAGCCTCGAGTCTTCCGACCCGGTGGCTGCAATAGCTGCCATGGTTCTTGGGTCTCACGCCGTCTTCCCGCTCTCCGATAACGAGCTTTCCGCACTCTTCGGACTCGTCGTCTTGCGCCTCTGCACCAGTGCCTGTCTCGCGGCGCATCAGCGCCGACAGAGCCCGGACAACGACTATCTGGACGTCAGCCAGCAGGCGATTCGGCGCACGCTGCCTGTGTTGGCTGGTGTGCCCTTCGGCTTGGCAACCGCTGTGTTTCGCGATGCGTGCGGCCTCGAGCCTGTCGCTTCGAGCGCGCGCGTGCGCGACTGGCTTCGCGCGAATGCGGACAGTCTCGCTCCGGTGCTCGACGTCGATTTGCGTTCGGAGCCCTGCGCCGTTCTCGATCTCAGCGTCGGCAGCCCACTGGTCAGTGGCGATTCTCTTGAAAACGCGGAGCCGTTTCTCACGCGTCGCATCGCGACCGTGATGCAAGCCGACGGCGTTCGTATCGCCGTCGGACGGTACGACGAAGCGCGATTGCTCAACACGGCGCCGTACTTCGCAACGGGGCCTGAGCCGGCCGACGAATGGCGCACGATTCACATCGGGCTCGACCTCTTCGCGGATGCCGGTACGGCGATTCACGCGCCGCTGGACGGCACCGTACATGCCTTCGCCGACAATCGCACGCATCAGGACTACGGGCCGGTGGTTGTTCTTCGTCATGCGACCGACGATGGAATTGCGTTCTTCACTCTCTATGGGCACCTGAGCCGAGAGTCGCTCGAGGGATTGTCCGTCGGCCAGCCGATCACGCGTGGCCAACGTTTCGCAACCCTCGGCGCGCCGGATGTGAATGGCGGATGGACGCCGCATCTGCACCTGCAGATCATCACCGACACGCTCGGCCTCGACACCGACTTTCCGGGCATCGTTCGGGCGAGTCAGCGAAGCGTGTGGCGAAGCCTCTCGCCCGATCCCAATCTCATCGTCGGCATCCCTTCATCTCGTTTTCCAGCCGCGCCCCTGAGCAGAGCGGAGTCGCTCGCGCGTCGTCGCCATTTCCTCGGCGGCAACCTGAGCATCGCGTATCGCGATCCGGTGCGCATCGTTCGCGGCTGGCGGCAATACCTGTTCGACGACGAGGGTCGTCGCTATCTCGACGCCTACAACAACGTTCCGCACGTTGGGCACAGTCATCCACGCGTCGTGCGCGCTGCGCAGGCACAGATGGCGGTGCTCAACACCAACACTCGCTATCTCAACGATCATCTCGCGGAATACGCCGAGCGTCTCGTCGCGACGCTCGCGCCACCGTTGGACGTGTGCTTCTTCGTCAACTCGGCCAGCGAAGCGAACGAGCTGGCGCTGCGTCTCTCGCGCGCGTACACACGCCAGCGCGACATGATCGTGCTCGAGGCCGCGTATCATGGGAACACGACAGCGCTAATCGACATCAGCCCCTACAAGCATGCGGGACCCGGAGGCGCGGGCGCGCCAGACTGGGTGCACGTCGCGCCGCTGCCTGACGACTACCGTGGCGCGTACCGGCGCGATGACCGCCAAGCGGGAGTGAAGTACGCGGCGCAGGTCGCGGCGATAGTGGGCGAGTTACAGCAGAACGGACGCGGACTCGCCGGGTTCATCGCCGAGACGTGTCCGAGCGTGGGTGGACAGCTCATGCTTCCGCTCGGTTATCTCGCGAACGTGTATCGATCGGTTCGCGCTGCGGGTGGAGTGTGCATCGCCGACGAAGTACAGACCGGACTCGGACGCATGGGCACGCATTTCTGGGCGTTCGAGGCGCACGGCGTCGTGCCCGACATCGTCGTGATGGGCAAGCCACTCGGCAATGGTCATCCGATGGCGGCGGTCGTCACGACGCGCGAGATCGCGGATGCCTTCGACAACGGAATGGAATATTTCAGTACCTTCGGCGGAAACAACGTGTCGTGCGCGGTCGGTCTGGCGGTGCTCGATGTTCTCCAAGAGGAGAAGCTACAGGCGCATGCGCTCGCCGTTGGTGCGCGGATGCTCGGCGGGTTGCGTGCGCTCGCCGAGCGGTACGAGATTATCGGTGATGTGCGTGGCTCGGGATTGTTTCTCGGCGTCGAGCTGGTGCGAGATCGCGAGACGCGTGAGCCAGCTGGAGACGAGGCATCGTTCGTCGCCAATCGGATGCGCGAGATGAGTATTCTGCTTGGCACGGACGGGCCGTATCACAACGTCGTGAAGATTCGGCCACCGATGCCGTTCGATGCCGCGGATGCTGATCGACTGGTCGAAAGCTTCGAGCGTATTCTTGCCGAGAATCTCGGGTAACCGATCACTTGCGCCGCCACACCTGACTTAGGCGATCATGCGAACCTGGCTGCGTCGTCTCACCACCATGTTGATCGCGCTCGATGCAGTGCTGCTCTTCTGGGCGAGCCAGGCGGCGTGGGGCCGCCTCGAGCTCCCGACCGTCACATACGAGTTCGGACTGCTCGGCGTATCCCGCTCGATCAGCGGCGACGCGAGCCGCGAACGTTACGCTCAGTGCGGGTGGTACGACGCACCCCCAGTTCCGAGACATTGCGAGCGGGCGGAGGGCGCAGTGGTAGCATATCGGCTGGTGCGACTCGCACCGGTTGCCGCGGCAATTGCGGTGGTCGCCTTCGTGCTTGCGGCCTTTGCGCACATTCGGCCGGAGAGCGGGCCCACCGGACTCGGCGCGCCCCCATTTGCGATCGCGAGTGTCTCCGCGGTGACTGCCTGCATCCTGCTTCTGACGCGAAACGTCGGTCGAGCAGTCGAGGTCTTTGCCGGCCATGAGGTCGAGATGGATGGCTCCGGTCTGAGCGCGGCGTGGCTCGCCGTACTGCTACTGCTCGCGGTCGCGGCTCTAAGCCCGTATTCTGTACCCGAACGGCACACGCTCGACTGAGCCGTGCGCTACGCGTTCTTTCCTGCCATACACACCCCTTGACCGACGAGGATCGCCATGAGTGAACAAGCAATCCAGCAGAGCGCCGCGCACCACGCCCGCTATGTGCCCGGTTATCACTTCGTCGCCGGCTCGCTCGCCCTGCTCAACCTGGTTTGGACGCTGTACCGTGTCGCGACTCGGCCGAACGGCGACACGTATGCGGCGCTTGTCGTCGCGATCACGCTGATGCTGGTGTTCTGGTACGCGCGACAGTTTCCACTCGCGGTACAGGACCGCCTCATCCGCCTCGAGGAGCGGCTGCGCCTTGCTCGGCTGATGCCACCCGAGATGCTACAGCGCTGTAACGATCTCACGCCCAGCCAGCTCATCGCCCTTCGCTTCGCTTCGGACGCCGAGCTTCCTCAGCTCGCGACCAAAGTCATCAACGATGGCATCACCGGCCGCGCCCAGATCAAAGCCATGATCCGTGATTGGCGCCCAGACCACTTGCGTGTATGAGATTTCGCATGAGCCTCCGTCGCCTGCTGTCAACCGCGGCACTGTTCGTCGCTCTTCCGCTCGCAATTCATGCGCAGCGGCCGAGCGCCAGCGCGAAGCTCGGGTTCGCCCCGGACCGGCTGGCGCGCATCGACCGGTTCATGCAGCAGTACGTGGACTCCAATCGCATCGGCGGTGCGGTCGGTCTCGTGTTGCGGGACGGCAAGGTCGCGTACGAGCACAGCGTCGGGTGGTCAGACAAGGAGTCCGGCCGACGCATGACGACGGACGCGATCTTCCGCATCGCCTCTCAGTCGAAAGCGCTCACGAGCGTCGCGGTGCTGATGCTCGTCGAGGATGGCAGGATTGCGCTCGGCGATCCTGTGAGCCGCTTCATTCCCGCGTACGCGCACACCACGGTCGCATCGCGCGCCGACAGCGGACGTACAGCGGCTCCCGCGAAGCGGCAGATCACGATCAAGGATCTGCTCACGCATACCGCCGGCATCTCGTACGGCACTGATGCGTTCGTCGCCCAGCAGTACTCGGCAAAGGCACTCGGACCGGCAGCCGGCTGGGGATGGTACACGGCTGACAAGGACGAGCCGATCTGCACGACGATGGAGCGGCTGGCGACGCTGCCCTTCGTCGCCCAGCCCGGTGAAGCGTGGGTCTACGGCTACAACATCGACATCCTCGGCTGCGTGGTCGAGCGGGCTTCGGGCATGCCGCTCGACGAATTCATTCGTACGCGCATTACGGCTCCGCTGGGCATGAACGACACGCACTTCTTCCTCCCGACGTCGAAGCGCGCGCGGCTCGTGACGGTGTACACCGATAGCGCGGGCCAGTTGAGACGTGCGCCGAATGGTCCGCGCGGACAGGGCGACTACGTCGAGGGCCCACGAAAGAGCTTTGCCGGCGGCGCCGGGCTTCTCTCCTCGGCGCGTGACTACGCCCGATTTCTCCAGATGATTCTGAACCACGGCGAGATGAACAGCGTGCGCTATCTCTCGCCGAAGATGGTGGATCTGATGACGACCAATCAGAGCGGCACGCTGTACGGCACTCCGGGCGAGGGCTTCGGGCTCGGCTTTCAGACGGTGGAGAAGCTTGGCGCGGATGGGCTTGCGTCGGTCGGCAGCTTCGGTTGGGGCGGCGCATACGCGAGCACGTACAAGGTGGATCCGAAGGAAGGGCTCGTCATCGTCTTCATGATCAATCAGCTTCCAAACAGAACCGATGTCGCGGCCAAATTTCCCACGCTCGTCTATCAGGCGCTCGTCGAGCCGAGAGCGGGAACGGTCGTGCAACGATAGGCGGTTGACAGTCTGACTATCAGACGGCAGTTCAGTGTGCGGCCAGCTTGTCCGTCCATAAAGAAGCGTACTGCTTCTTGAGTGCCGCAACCTTCGGCGCGTCGTTGTAATAGATGTACGGATCGTTCGGATGCAGCGTCGCGTAGTCCTGATGATACGACTCGGCGACGTAGAAGGCGCTCAGCGGAGCAACCTGCGTCACGACCGTCCCTTTCACTTCGCCGCTCTTCGTGAGCTGTGCGATGTAGGCTTGCGTCGCCGCCTTCTGCGCGTCATTCGTATAGAAGAGCGCGGAGCGATACTGCGTGCCGTGGTCGGGTCCCTGACGGTTGAGCTGCGTCGGGTCGTGCGCCACGGTGAAGAAGACGTCGAGCAGCTTGGTGAACGCAACCTTCGACGGATCGTAGACGACGCGCACCGATTCGGCGTGTCCAGTCGTGCCGGTGCTGACGCTCTCGTAGCTCGGCTTCGCGACCTTTCCGCCTGCGTAGCCGGACGTGGCGTTCACGACGCCGTTGACGTGCTGGAAGACAGCCTGCACACCCCAGAAGCAGCCACCTGCGAACACGACGGTGTCGAGCGGAGCGGGCGCAACAGCGGGAGAAGCGACCGCGGGCGCGGCAGTCAAAGCGAGCAGCACGAGAGCGCGAAGTGCGGCGGTTTTCATGGATGTCCAGGACGGCGTGAAGGGGACACAGTCTATACTCGTCTCGCGCCGGTTTGGTTCGATGGATCGTCCGGAAAAGGCGGCTAGGATGGAGGGAAGGGCGTCATTCGTTTGTCCAACACGGATCCAGCGAATCCACGCAGATCTTCGCGGATAAACAACCAAAAGAAAGGAAAAATCCGCGAAGATCCGTGAAATCCGCATGATCCGCATGATCCGCGTTGCCGACGACCAACGCTTTTGCTGGTCCGGCAAACGCCTTACTTGAACAGATGCGGCACGAATCGCGACGTATTCCCCGTCACCCAGCCGTCCGCCTCGCGCACGCCGATCCCGGCCGCCTCCTGCCCGATGATCCAGCTTCCGATCACCGGACGCTTGCCGTCGATCTCAGGAATCGGTGCAAGCTCCTGGAATACGTAGCCCTCGGCGCCATACTCGCCCGTCGACTCGACGTGCTCCTTCATCGTGTGCACGGTGACGTTCGCGCCCTCGCGTGAGAGCAGAGGCTTCTTGACGTACTCGAACATCCCGTGCGGCTCGTCGAAGTACGACGGTAGCAGATTGCCATGCTCGGGAAACATCTCCCAGAGAATCGGCAGGATTCCCTTGTTCGAGAGCACCATCTTCCAGGCCGGCTCGATCATCACCGTCTTTGCGACGCGAAGATGATCGCCGAAGGGCTCGTGCATGAGCCACTCCCACGGATAGAGCTTGAACAGCGTGTCGATGCGGACGTCTTCTCGGTCGCACAGCTCGCGCGCCTGCGGATCCCAACCGATGTCCGACATCGCCAGCAGCTTCACCTGGAGCCCCGCCTGTGCCGCAGTCTCGGCGAGATACGCCGCCGTCATCCCGTCCTCGAGATCATCGATCGACGCGAAGTGCACGACGGGGCCGAGTGGACCGCTGCTCGCCAAGTCGTCCTGTACGTATTTCCAGTAGTCGACCAGCTTCTCGTGGATCGAGTTGAATTGATCGGCGCCGGGATGCAGCGCCTGGAGCCAGTCCCACTGAATCACGGAGACCTCGAGCAGCGACGTCGGCGTGTCGGCGTTGTACTCGAGCATCTTGGGCGGTGACGTGCCGTCGTACGCGAGATCGAATCGGCCGTACACAGACGGCGGCTCCGCGTCCCAGCTTTTCGTAATGAGCGGGATGGCGTGCTCTGGAATCCTGAGCTCGGCGTAGCGCTTCTCGTCGATCACGTGCTGCACTGCCTCGAGACACCGCTCGTGCAGCTCATTCGTCGCACGCTCGAGCGACTCGATCTGCGCGGTCGTGAAGCGGTAGTACGCGTCCTCACACCAGTACGGCGTCTGCCCCGTGTGCCACTTCAGGCCGCGCGACTCGACGGCCGATTGCCAGTCGGCGCGGGGTGTGCTTGCAATGCGCTCCACGTCAGCTTCCGCCGAAGCCGCGAGTTGCGCCGATGCCGCCGAATCCGCCGCGCACCACCGTGCTCCGCCCCGCCGGCGAGTAGGTGGACGGCGACAGCGCGCGCACCGTGCCGCCCGAGCGCACGTAGCCCGAGTAGCCGTTGTGGTAAAAGAGAAGGGGCATGGCGTAGACGTGATGGTACCACATCCCGCCGTAGTAGTAGCCCTGGTGCTGCGTCGCGTACTGGCAGGCAGTTTCCTGATAGATCTGCGGAAGGCACGGATCCACGCCGGATACGACGGCAGGACCAGAGTTGCAGCTCACGATGGCGGCGAGAGCCGGCACGAGCGCGAGCGGCACCGCGGATGAACGCTTGAGTGAAGTCATCTGGTCGAGCTCAAGCCGTCGGCTCGATGTGCTCGCACACCCACTTGGCGGCCGTGCCACACACCGTGCACGATGCCCTACCCTGGCCATACAGCACGAACTCGGCGTCAAGCCCACAGCTTGGACACACAGACTTCACCGTGTTCAGCGTGTCGGTGGGCAGCCCTTCGTGGATCAGCCGCGCCACCATGGCGTTGGGCTCGGCCGCGCCCAACGGGCACATGTTGCCGGTGCAATGATCACCGATCTCGAGGCAGATGACCTCGTCGTCGTGCACCGACGCCTGATGTTCCCCCGGAAGCGCCTCGGAGATGAGCACCCGCACGTACCTGTCGCATGCACCGCAGTACAGTTGCTGACTCTTCATCCGATCCTCCTCGTGCAAGTGGCCGGCACGGCGCCGGCTGGTGATGATCAGGTCAACGTGATGACGTCGGCACCGCGCAGTTGCGCGCGCGCGAAAGCGAGCGCGCGATCCTGTGGCATTCCGAATACCGACACGGCGCAGGGCTCGGCATCGATGCAGCGATCGGCCAGCACAGTGACACTGCGCACGTTCGTTTGACGGGGCGCGGCAGTGGTCGGGTCGATGAGATGGTGGAAGCGCAGGCCGCGCCAGCGGAAGAAGCGTTCGTAGTCGCCGGACGTCGCCACAGCACGGTCGCTCACCTCGAGCGTACGCACCATGCTGCGCTGGTCGTCTGGCGACTTGATCCCCACGCGCCAGGCGCCTCCCTCGAGTGACTCTCCCAGTGCATAGAGGTCGCCGCCCAGGTTCACGATGGCGTGGTGAATGCCGCGGTCGCGCAGCACGTTCACCGCGCGGTCCAGCGAGTACCCCTTGCCGATGCCGCCAAGGTCGAGGTGCAGGTCGCGCTCGCCGTAGCGCACCACGCCTCGCCCCGCGCGCCGTTCGAGGTCCACATGGCGCCAGAACGAGCGTCCGGCCAATTGGCGCACCGCGTCCGCGGGCGGCGGCTCGTGGCGGTTGGTCACGTCCCACAACTCCGACGCCGCGCCAATGGCGGGGTCGAACCGGCCGTCGCTGGCCGACGACCAGCGCAGCGCCGTCTCGATGACCTGCGCCGTCTCCGGACGGATGATCACGCCGTCGCGCGATGCGCCGGCGTTGGCACGGCCGATGTCGGAGTCGTCACGGAAGCGCGTCATCGTGGCATCCACCCAGCGCAACTCGGCGATGGCGGCATCCACGGCTTCCTGTGCCCGTGCCTCCGACCGATGGATGACGGTGAGTTCGGCAATCGTGCCCATCACCGGGATGGTGCGGCGGGCCACCGTGACGTGGCGGCGCACGGCCACCGACAGTGCCGCCACGGCGAAGGCGCCGGTGCCAATGGTAATGAACTCGCGACGGCCGTAGGGCCGGGCGAGAAAACGGTCAGTCATGTTGATCGAGCCTCTCAGCGCGCCCGCAGGCGCCAGTGCATCCCGCGCAGTGGCCAGTGCAGCCGCGATGCCGCACCACGCCGTAGAGCGCGAACAGAATCGCGCAGATGATGATTCCAAGCACGCTATGCATCAGCCACTCCCCATTCCGGCGAAGCCCATGAACGCCATCGACAGGCATGACGCGGCGACGAGCACGAGCCCCATCCTGCGTGCCATCTCGGGAACGTCGGCCACCTCGATGCGTTCGCGAATGGACGCCAAAAGCGACAGTGCCAACGTGAGGCCGATCCCGGCGCCGAGCGCGAACACGATGCCCTCGACCAGCGTGTACTTGCGGCTCGTCTGGAAGAGCGCGAGGCCGAGGATGGCGCAGTTCGTCGTGATGAGCGGCAGATAGATGCCGAGCTGCCTGAAGAGCACGGGCACGTGCTTCTTCACGGCCATCTCCACGATCTGTACCGCCGACGCGATGACGACAATGAAGGCGATAGTGCGAAGGTACGGCGTCGTGGCCAGCACGTACGTGTTCAGGAACCAGGCGCTGACCGCCGTGATGATCAACACGAAGGTGTTGGCGAGACCCAGGCGCCAGGCAGTTTCGACCTTCGCCGTGACGCCGAAGAACGAGCACAGCCCCAGGAACATCACCAGCGTGAAGTTGTTGACGAGGATCGTCGAGAAGAAAATCCAGGCGAGGTTGCTCATGCCGTCGCCCTCTGCGCGCGCCGAGCGTTGCGGGCCATGAACCACCCCTTGATGAGGAGCAGGATGCCGAGCGTGAGGAAGCCGCCCGGCGGCATCACCATGAAGACCCATGGCTCAAACTTTGGGCCAAGGATGTTGAAACCGAGCAGCGATCCGCTCCCCAGCAGCTCGCGGATGGCGCTCATCGCCGACAGCGAGAGCGTGAAGCCCAAGCCCATGCCGAGGCCGTCGGCGACTGCACGTACCGGCCCCACCTTGGCGGCGAACGCCTCGGCGCGCCCGAGCAGCAGGCAATTGGCCACGATGAGCGGGATGAACGGCCCAAGCGCCTTCGAGATCTCCGGGAAGGTCGCCGCGAGGATCAGGTCGGCGAGCGTCACGAAGGTGGCGATGATCAGAATGTACGAGGTGATGCGCACCTCGTTGGCGATGTACTTGCGGAACAGCGACACGAACAGACCCGAGCCCACGAGCACGAACAGCGTGGCGATCCCCATGGCGATGCCGTTGGCCAGCATGTTGGTGACGGCCATCGTGGGGCACATGCCGAGCATCTGCACGAGCACCGGATTTTCCTGAGCGATACCGCGCCACACATCGAACCAGAGCGGCGCCGCCGCCGGCGCCCCGGGCACGAATGGTTCGTCCCTGAGAACCACGGCCGTGGGGGCGGTCATTTGCCTCCCTCCTTGTCGAACGCCAGCATGCGCGGTTGCCAGAGCGCGACAGCGTTGTTGATGATGCGAATGACGGCGCGCGACGAAATGGTGGCGCCGGTGATCGTCTGTACCGTGCTGGCGCCCGAAGTGCCGTTCTTGATGCCTTTGATGGGCGTCACCTTGCCACGGAACTGCGCCCTGAAGTTGGTATCGCGCTCGATCTTGTCACCGAGTCCGGGCGTCTCCTTCTGGTCGAGCACCTTGTAGCCGGTGACCGCGCGCGTGACCGGATCGAACCCGATCATCAGCCGCACCTCCTCCTGAAACCCGGGCTCCATCGCCTCGACGGCAACGCCTGTGCGTGCCCCATTCGCGTCGAAGCCCACGAAGGCCTTGGTGGCCTCGCGCACATCCACTCCTTGGGGCGGCGTGTGGGTCAGCTTGCCACCGACGAGAAACAGCGTGTCCCACTTGGCCGGCGCGCGGAGCACCTCGCGCACGGCGCCTTCGATCTTGGCGCCGGCGTACTTCTGGATCGACGGAAGCGTTACCTGGTACACGAGCACCACGAGCGTTCCGGCCATCGCGCCGGCGATCGCCAACGTGGCCAGAAGACGCCAGGACTTTACTTCTGTGCCCGCTGCCGACGGGGCCGGCGGCGCGTGGACATGTTGATGGCCGGTCATGCAGGGATCCTCGTGCGCGCGCCGAACACCGATGGCTGCGTCGCGCGATTGATGAACGGTGTGAGTGCATTCATGAACAGGATCGCGTACATCACGCCCTCGGGCAGGCCACCCCAGACGCGGATGAGCACAACAAGCAGGCCGACGCCGACACCGAAGATCCAACGCCCCGCG
>OCZT010005087.1_pt1 | contig 13164 bp, 9 predicted proteins | sample 1539031 | NCBI WGS metagenome assembly OCZT01 (sample SAMEA3539308, study PRJEB22396) | soil metagenome | biome: tundra; feature: field; material: soil | place: USA | collected 2010-05 | depth 0.15 m | reverse complement strand
CCGCCCGCAGGACCAGGTCCGGCCCGCTTCCCTGGGCTTCTGGCATTCCGCTCATCCCTCGCTCACCTGCGGGATCGCCTGCGCGCGGGCGCGCCTGCCCGTGGCCGGGCGGTAGACCCGCAAGCGCGGGTTGAGCAGCTCGTCCAGACTGAAGTTGATCAGCGCGAAACCCATGCCGAGCAGCGCGATACACAAGCCGGGCGGGACGAACCACCACCAGGCCCCCACCGAGAGCGCCTCGCCGTTATACGCGAGGCTGAGCATGTTTCCCCAGGTGAGCAACGTAGGGTCGCCCAGGCCGATGAACGCGAGGACCGCCTGGGTGAGAATCGCGAAGATCACGCCGAAGATGAAGTTGGACACGATGATCGGCAGTTCGTTGGGCAGGATTTCGACGAGCACGATCCGCCAGGACCGCTCCCCCGACGCCCGGGCCGCGAGCACGTACTCGCGATTGCGCACCGAGAGGGTCTGCGCCCGCAGCACGCACGCCGCCGCCGCCCAGCCGGTCAGGCCGATGATCGCGATCAGCGGGAGCAGGCCACTGGCCTTGACGTACGCAAGGATCACGATGACGAGCGGCAGCACGGGGATGACCAGGACCACGTTTGACAGCAGCGACAGCGACTCGTCGACGAGACCGCCCGCGTAGCCGCCGCCGATGCCGACGACGATCGAGACGATCGTGGCCAGCAGCCCGGCGCCCAAGCCGATCTCCAGCGTGGCCCGCGCGCAGACCACGAGCTGGGCGAAGACATCCTGCCCGATCTGGGTGGTGCCCAGCCAGTGGCTGAGCGACGGTGCCGCGAGGTCGCTAGGTCCCAGATGGTTCGGGCTGGACAGGAAGAACGGCCCGAAGATCCCGAGTAGCAGGAAGAACCCGACGATGCCGACGCCCGCGACCAGCCTGGGCGAGCGGAAGGCCGCCCGCAGCCCGGTCAGCCTGCCGGTCCCGGAATCGCCTGACTCTGCCGCGACGGCGGCGACGACATTCGTGGCGCTCACCGCGACAGCCTCGTCCGCGGATCGATGAAGCCGTGCAGCAGATCGACGATCATGTTGGCCCCGAGGACCGCGAAGGTGATCACCAGGAAGATCCCCTGCATCAGTGGGTAGTCGTTGTTGGTGACCGCCTGCACCAGCTTCTCGCCGACGCCCGGGTAGGAGAAGACGTACTCCATCGCGATCGCCCCGCTGACCACGAAGCCGATGGATATCGCGAACCCGGAGACGCTGGGCAGCACCGCGTTGCGGGCCGCGTAGCTGATCATGATCCGGCGCTGCCTGAGCCCCTTCGCCTCGGCGGCGACGACGTAGTCGTCGGACAGGGTGGAGACCATCATGTTGCGCATGCCGAGCAGCCAGCCCCCGATCGAGCTGATCACGATGGTCAGGGCGGGCAGCAGGGCATGCTGCACGGCCGAAGCGATGAACGGCAGGTTCCATCCCTCGTTGAGCTCGGAGTTGGTGTTGTACCCCTGGCCCAGGGGGAATACGTGCCAGACGTTGCTGGAGAAGAAGAACAGCAGGAGCAGCGCGAGCCAGAAGTACGGCATGGCCGTGAGCAGGGTGGTGGCCGGGATGATCGCGTCCAGCCGGGACCCCCGCTTCCAGCCGGCTAGCGCTCCGAGCCCGATGCCGAGCGCGAAGCTGATGATCGTCGCCGTGCCGACCAGGGCCAGCGTCCAGTAGATGGCCTGGCCGATCTCCGTGCTCACCGGGGTGGGGAAGTCGGTGATGGACAGGCCAAGCTGCAGATGGGCCAGGCCGTCCACGTACTGCCAGTACTTCTGGAATATGTTCCCGGTGCCCAGGCCGAGCAGCTTGGTCAGGACCGCCGCCTCGCCGGGCGGGACCGGGCCCGATTGCGACATCTTGTTGAGCAGGACCTCGACCGGGTTCCCCGGGATGAGCTGGGGCAGCAAGAAGTTGAGAGTCAGCGCCGCCCAGGCGGCCACCAGGTAGAACCCCAGTTTGCGGGCCACGTAACGCACCCCCAGCCCTCCTTTCTCCGGCGTCAGTGCCGGTGTTCCCGATACGGCTGGTACTGCCGTGCCGCCCGGCGGGGGATGCCGCGGTCTGCGGTCCGCGGCATCCTCTCCGCCGGGCGTATTCCCGGCCTCCCGGCTATGTCAGCCGCAGGCCATCGGGGTCACTTGCTCACCGGGAGGAGCCGCGCGGAAATCCAGCCGATGTCCGGCTGGATGTAAACGGCTGGCGCCCCGTAGGGGTTCGCCGTGGTGGGGATGTTGCCGACATGGTGGCCGTTGAACTCGATCTCGTTCTGAGCCTCGTAGAGCGGGATCAGGGGCAACTGCTGGGCGAAGATGTTCTCGATCTTGTAGAACGCAGGGTTCTGCACTGACGTGTCCGTCGTGTCAGCGATCTGGCTAAGGAGCGAGTCCACCTGCGTGTTCCGGTAACGCCCGAAGTTGCCCACCGTGTCAGCCTGGCCGATGGCAGGAGCGATCGAGCTGTCCAGGATCGTGTAGTAGTACGACCACGGGTCAGGGGTGAACCCGAAGCTGTCAATGAGCAGCTGGAAATTGCCGTTGTCCTGGTCCGAGGTGAAGGCGGTGTAGGCCTCCTGGTCGATGACGAGGTTGATGCCGGCCGGCTTGAGTTCTTGCTGCATGATCTGCAGGGCACTGAGGTAGTCGGTGTAGCCCGCGACCATCTTGACCGTGAGGGTCAGCGGCGTGGCGATGCCCGCCCTGGTCAGGATGTTCTTCGCTGCGGCCGCATCCGGGCTGGGGAACTTGGCGCTGGCCAGCGATGGGTCCAGCACCGAATTGTAGTTCGGCGTGATCAGCGCCTCGGGGTTGCTGGGCGGGGCATACCCGTTGTAGACCGTGTTGCTAATGGAGGTGCGGTCGAGCGCCGCGCTGATCGCCTGGCGGACAGCGAGCTTGGTGGTCGGGCCGGTGGACATGTTCGGCACCAGGAAGTTGGTGGCCAGCGGAATGTCACTCACCACGAACTTCGGGTCCTTGGCCAGGTAGGTCTTCTTGATGTCCGGGATGAAGGCGCCGGTCCAGTCGAGCTGGCCGGCTTCGATCGCCGCGTCCATCGTCGTGTTACCGGTATAGCCGATGAACCGGACGGTCTTGAAGTGCGGCAGGCCCGGCAGGTAATAGTGCGGGTTCGCGGTCAGCTCGAACACCTGCGGGGAGAACTTGGTCAGGATGTAGGCGCCGGTGCCGACCGGGTGCTCGTTCAGGAATGTCGTCGGGTTACTGATCGACTTCCAGATGTGCTGAGGCACGATCTCCACCCGGCCGAGCGCGTAGTACGCGTCCGTGTAGGCGGCCTTGGTGAAGTTGATGGTCACCCCGTAGGTGCCATCAGCTGCGACGCTGGCCAGCGGCAGCGCGAACTTGTTGAGTGCCGCGCTGTGCAGCGCCTGATCGAAGGTGTAGACAACGTCGGCACTGGTAAACGGCTTGCCGTCGGTCCACTTGACGTTGTGTCTGAGCTGGACGGTCAGCGTCCTGCCGCCGTTGGACCACGCGTAGCTGAGGCCGAGCCACGGCTTGATATCGCCGGTCTTCACCGTGTTGTAGAAGAACATCGGCTCGTAGATCATGCCGTTGGTCGCGTCCTGCTGGTTCGGGGAGTACATGTTGAAGTCATCGACGTAGGCGGGAGCCCCGGTGGCGACCGTGAGTACTCCGGAGGAGCCAGAGGACGACGAGGTACTGCTACTGCCACCGCTGCTGCCCCCACAGGCAGCAAGCACGCCGGCGGTCACCACGGCGGCACCGGCGGCAATCGTTCGCATGCGCCAGGGTCTCAACGACATTGGTGATTCCTTCTTTCTTTCGCCCTGGGGTCACTTAGGTCGCCAATACGTCAGCGGCACGTCTCGCCGTAGCGCGCGAACTACGGCTGTCATGCCACCGGTCAATCGACGTGATGTTCGGTTATGCAGTTCAGGACCATGCCTGCGGCAATCGGCTATCCGGGATCTCCGGGTCGACTGAGCGAAGCACTATACCGGTTAAGTGTCAACCCTTCATGACCCCAGGTGAAGCGGAAACCTGGTCTCGTTCGGGTTTCGATCCCGTGTCGGCGCGGTTAAGAAGGGGGTGACCATCGGCGCCGCGAAAATCCGGCCAGCGGACCGGCCGGCTCAGGCGGCGACCAGCGGACCGGCCGGCTCAGGCGGCGACCAGCGGAGGGCTCGCCGTGCTGCCGCGGATGGTGAGCACCGGTGGCACCTCCTGGAAGTGCCCGCCCGCCTCGCCGCTCACCACCTGCGCCAGCGTCCGCGCGGCGTGCGCCCCGTACGCGGCGATATCTCTGCTCAACGCGGTCAGCGGTGGGTGGACGAGCTGGCAGAGCGGTGAGTCATCCCAAGCCACGATGGACAGGTCCGCTGGCACCTGCACGCCCATCCGCTGAGCGGCACCCAGCCCGGAGACGGCCATCACGTCGTTGTCGTAGATGATCGCGGTGGGCGGCCGCTTGCCGCGCAGCAGGGTCCGGGTGGCCTCGGCGCCGTGCTCGCGTGTGTAGTCAGCCTCCACGCAGATGGACTCGACCCCAGCGGACCGTGTCGCCTCGTCGAACGCATCGGTCCGGATCTTCGTATGCCAGAATCTCGGGATGCCGGTCACCCGCGCGATCCGCCGGTGCCCGATCCCGACGAGGTACTCGACGGTGGCGGCGGTCGCGGCCGCGTCGTCCTGCCACACGGCGGTCAGCGATCCCGCGCCCCGGGGAGTGCCGATCACGACCGCCGGCATCCGCAGTTCCTCGAGCACCGGCACCCGGTGGTCATCGATCTGGATGTCGACCAGGAACACCCCGTCCACCCGCCGCTGGGCCCACCAGGAGCGGTACATGGCGATCTCGGCCGCCTGATCCTCGGCCGTGCTGAACAGGAGTGCGGCATGATCTCCGGACAGTTCTGCCTGAATACCGGCGATGAGCTGCATGAAGAACGGCTCTACCCCGAGCAGGTTCGCCGGCCGGTCGATGACCAGCCCGAAGGCCCCGGCCCGGCCGTCGGAGAGCGCGCGGGCCGCGCTATTCGGCTGGAAGCCGATCTCCTCCGCGATGGCCAGGATCCGCTCACGTGTCGCCGCGGATACACCAGGCTGGCCGTTGAGCGCAAATGACACCGCCGCCTTGGTCACGCCCGCGCGGCGAGCGATGTCGGCGATGGTCGGACGTTTCACGCGATGCCTCCCCGCGATTGCGCAGGCCAGTGTAACAAGCGGCCGGACGCCGTGACGGGCCAGATCCCGGCGCGCCGCCAGCACTCAGATGTATTGACACTTAACCGGTATAGTGATTCGATCGCACTGGCTTGTCGCACGGGCTTGCCACGGGCTTGCCACGGGCTTGCCACGGGCTTGTCGCCCTGGTTTGTCGCACTGGCTTGTCACACTGGCCTGGGAGCCGCACGCATCCGACGCCCGCTTCTGTTCCAGAGGAGACCTTTCCGCATGCGCAGAAATTCTGCCAAGATCATGACCGATGGGCGGGCGGTCAACTGGCTGGGGGCTAACTTCTGGTCGCGCACCGGAGGCCCGCTGATGTGGCGGAACTACGATGCGCAGACGGTCCTCGGTGAGCTGCGAGTGCTGCGCGAGCACGGCCTCGCCGTCACCCGTTCGTTCTTCTACTGGCCCGACTTCATGCCTGAGCCGGACCGGATCGACGAGGAACTGACGGCCAGGTTCGCTGACTTTCTCGACCGCCACGCCGAAATAGGCATGCAGACCGTGCCCACCTTCGTGGTCGGCCATATGTCCGGAGAGAACTGGGATCCGTCCTGGCGCCACGGGCGCGATTTGTATAGCGACGTCTGGATGGTCGCCAGGCAGGCATGGTTCGCCGGGGAGATGGTGCGCCGGTTCGGCGGGCACCCCGCGGTGTGCGGCTGGCTGATCACCAACGAGATGCCCATCTATGGTGGCGAGGCGCCCCGCGAGACCATCGCCGCGTGGGCGCAGATCATGGTCGACGCCGTCCGGGCTGCGGGCGGCAACCAGCCTGTCTCGCTCGGGGATGGCGCCTGGGGTATCGAGATCAGCGGCAAGGACACCGGCTTCTCGGTCGCCGACAGCGCGCGGCTGTGCGATTTCATCGGCCCGCACGTGTACCCGGTCGGCGACGACCTTGTCCGGCAGCATTACGCCGCGGCCTGGGCATGCGAGCTCGCCACCACCTTCGGCAGCCCGGTGATCATGGAGGAGTTCGGGCTCAGTTCCGACTTCGCCTCCGACGAGAACGCTGCCCACTACTACCGCCAGATCCTGCACAACAGCCTGCTGGCCGGCGCGACCGGCTGGCTCGCCTGGTGCAATTCCGACTACGACGACCTGATCCACCAGGATCCCTACCGGCACCACGGTTTCGAGCTGCATTTCGGCCTCACCGACTCACGCGGCCGGCCCAAGCCCCAGCTCGCCGAGATGAAGGCGTTCGCCGACGTGCTGGCGGCGGCCGATATAGGCCGTTGCGAGCGGGCCGACTCCGAGACGGCCCTGATCGTCCCGGCCTACCTGGACACCAGCTTCCCGTTCACCGACCCTGGTGACCGCGCCTACCTGGCGCAGACACTGCACCAGTCGTATGTCGCCGCCCGGCTCGCCGACCTGGCCCCCGCCGTGACCAGGGAGAGTTCCGGCGTGGCCGCGGGTGCCCGGCTCTACCTGCTGCCCTCGGCCAAGCACCTGCTCAGCCCGACGTGCTACGACCTGGAGCGGCTCGCAAACGACGGCGCGACCGTGTACGCGTCCTACTCACCAGGGGATAACGGCAACCACCCCGGCCCCTGGTTCGCGAACCTCAACTCGCTGTTCGGGATCCAGCACCAGCTGCGCAACGGCCTGGTGGATCCGATCGAAGACCATCAGGTGACGTTCACCTTCGCCCGCGACTTCGGCACGATCACCGCCGGAGCCCGGTTGACCTTCAACGTCGCGGGCACCCCATACAGCCGGGCCTACCTGCCGGTGCGGCCCGATGGAGCGGAGGTCATCGCCGTGGACTCCCGGGGCAGGCCCGCGCTGCTGCTCCGTGCCGCGGGTGCCGGCTCACTGGTGCTGTGCACTTATCCCATTGAACACATGGCCGCCATCACGCCCGGAGTCAACCCGGAGGCGGCCAGCGTGCTGTACGACGCGCTCGCCGTGCACGCCGGGGTGAGCAGGCTGGTTACCGTTGACGATCCAAGGGTCGCGGCCGACATCCTGGTCCATCAGGATGGCACTCGTTTCGCCTGGCTGGTGAGCCAGGCCGCCGAGCCTGTCGCGGTAAAGCCGCAGCTCGGCGCGGGCTTGCGGCTCTGCGCCCTCGACGGCGACGCGGTCAACGGTGAGGTCAGCCTGGTTCCGTTCGGTGTGCGTGTTTTCCGTCTCGCGGGCGGGCAGGAGATCACTGGCGGGCGGTGAGGCCCGCCAGTCGCCGCACGCCAGTCGCCGCACGCACCGTAGGAGCGCAGATGCCCTGGTTCGACCTGCCTCTCGCATCCCTGCGGGAACACCGCACCGCGGCCGAGGAGCCGCCCGGCCTGGACGGGTGGTGGGCGGAGCGGATGGACGAGGCGCGCGCGGCTGCCCGCCCACCCGGGGTCACCCGATATGCAACGGACGCATATGGCCCACTGCACGCCTACGACGTGGAGTTCTCCGGGGCTCGTGGCGACCGTATCCGCGGCTGGTACCTGCGCCCGGCCGGGGCCGGTGACGCCCAGCTGCCCCTCGTGGTGCAGTTCATCGGGTACGGCGGCGGACGCGGGCTCCCGGCCAGCCACTCGCTGTTCCCCTCGGTCGGCTATGCCGCCTTCGTCATGGACACCCGTGGCCAGGGCGGCCGGTGGACCGTGGGCGCTACCGGCGACCTGACGCCGGGGCCCGAGTACTCCACGGTGATGACCCGGGGTATCGCCAGCCCCGAGGACTATTACTACACCAGGCTGTACGTGGACGCGGTGCGCGCAGTCGAGACCGCCGCGGGATTCGCCGACGTGGACGACTCCAGGATCGCGGTGAGCGGCGCCAGCCAAGGCGGTGCCCTCGCGCTGGCCTCCGCCGCGCTGCTTGGCGATCGGATCACGGTCTGCCACGCCGACGTCCCGTTCCTCTGCGATATCCAGCGCGCGGTGACCCTGACAGCCTCGATGCCGTACGCCGAGGTGGCGGAATTCCTGGCTCAGCACGTGGACCTGGAGCACGTGGCCATGGACACCCTGAGCTATGTGGACTGCGCCCTGCTGGCCCGCCGGATCACCGCTGACTGCCTGGTGAGCGTGGGGTTGATGGACGACGTCTGCCCGCCGTCGACCGTGTTCGCCGCCTACAACGCGATCAACGCCACCAAAGAGATCGCGGTGTTCCAGTTCGGGGTGCACTCAGTCCCGCTGGCGCACACGGAGACTCAGCTCCGGCATCTCCAGCGGTGGTTTGCTCCGCCTGACCAGCCTGCTCGCCTCGGCAGCGGCAACGGCCGAACCTGCCCGGGTATGGCTGGGCCTGCCGGGGCATGGCTGGGCCTGCCGGCCGGCCGGCTGAACCTGCCCGGCCCCCCGGGGGGGTGGGGAGGCCGGGCAGGGGCGGGTGGGTCAGGGCCGCGCGGGAGCAGGCGGGGCCCTGGAAGGCCCGGGTCAGCTAGCCGCGGTCATCGCCTTGGCATGCGCGCTCAGCAACTGAGCGGCCGCATTCGTCGTGTTGCTCGGGTCGTTATCCCAGATGATGCGGTAACCGTCATAGTCGGGGTAGAACGAGCCGTCGTCCACCCGCGCGGTCAGCAGCCAGAACTGGTCTCCCGCTCCACCATTGGCCAGCACAGTGCCGGTCCACGTCTTATAGGCGGCGTCCCTGGTGGCCTCGTCGGGGACGCCCTGGGTGGCATTGATGGCCAGGCCGTACTCCTCAAGCACGACCGGCTTGTGCAGCGCCGCCCCGTCCGTGAGGTGGTCGGTGATCCACTTCGTGCCCCAGGTGACCGGGTCGGTGCCCGGCTTGGAGGACGGATTCTCCCCCCAGCCCTGCGGGTAAAGGTGCACGGTGCCGTAGTCGATCGTGGGCAGCGCGAGGAAGTCCTTCCAGCGGTCGCCCTCGTAGCTGGAGTACGGGTAGTCGGAGTTGGTCGCGTCGCCGTAGAAACCCTCGTCGCCGGTGGTGACCAGCTGACGGGGAGCCAGGCTCTTGACGTAGGCGCTCATCTCGGTGACCCAGGTGAGCAGCCGGGCGCCGGTCTTCTCGCTGCGGCTGCGCGGCTCGTTGGCCAGCTCGAACGTCATGATCGTCGGGTCGGCGTTGTAGCGCAGGCCGGTGTAGGGGTTCATCCGGTGCGTCACGTACTTGGCGTACGCCTTGTAGCAATCGGTGATCGCCTTGGTGTTGTAGAACAGGTCATGGTTCGTGCCGGTGGTGTAGGTGTCATCGGGCAGGTTGAGGAACCACTTCACGTACTGCTGCATGCCGCCGTAGTCGGGCCAGTTGTTCACCAGCGCGAGCACCAGCCGGATGCCCAGCTGCCCGGCCTTATAGATGGCGTAGTCCAGCGAGTCGAACGCCGCGTTGTTGTACACGTAGGGCGCTGACTGGAGCGGAGTGTAGGAGTTGCCCGAGCCGTCGGCGAACGCCCAGGCCCGGACGGCACTGAGGGACATCGCCGCGGCGTCGTCCAGCGCACTGTCGATCATGTAGTGCGACTGCTGGTGCAGGTAGTAGGTGTTGGTTCCGCTGAAGCGCAGCGGCTTGCCGCCGACGGAGAACTTCCCGCCGCGGACCGTCACGAACTCGTGGGGGCGACCCGGGAACGTGCCGCCCGAGGCGAGACCAGCGCGGGCGGCGGTCGCCGCGGCTGCGGGGATCGCTCCCGCGCCCATGGCGAGTCCCGCTGCCCCGGCGACGGTTCCCGCGAGCACGGCACGGCGCGTCGCCCCCGGCCGGGGATCATCCGGACTTGGAGAAGAGCCTGCGGCCATCTCGAACCTCCATTGGTCGCACCGGCCCGGCCGGTACCGGGCCGTGACATGAAGCAGGCGGGCGCGGGAGGTGGAGCCGCCGCGCACACTGAAGATGACATCACTAGACCGGTTTAGCGTCAATGGCTACAGACACAATGATTTGGTCCGATATACCGGTTTAGTCATCATCACGTAAAACCATCTCACCCCACCCCCTCACCGGCCCAGACGGGCGGCGGCGTTCCATGATCACGGAATATCCCGGACACATAAACCCAGAAATACTCCGTGATCATGGAAATCGGCTATGCCCGGGGGTCCGGGGGTTGCCCCCCGGACCAGCACAGCTCCGTGATCATGGAAACGGGCGGGGCGGGGCCGGCCTAGCGCGGCGCCCCGCCTGGTGGCGGGGGCTAGGCCGGGGGGGTGAGGGCGCGGGCCAGGCGGGCCAGGGTGCGGTCGCGGCCGAGCAACTCGATCGACTCATACAGTGGCGGTGACACCCGCCGCCCCGTCACCGCCACCCGGACGGGCCCGAAAGCCTGCCGCGGCTTCAGTTCCAGCCCTTCCACCAATGCCTGGTGCAGCGCATCCTTGATGGCTTCCGCCGTCCAGGGCGTCACGTCAGCGAGAGCCGCCTCGGCGGCCTTGAGCACCGGCGCCGCGTCCGGGGTGAGCACCTTGGCCGCGTCGCCAGGGTCGACCGCGAACTCCGCCTCGCCGGTCAGCAGGAAGCCGAGCATGCCAACCGCCTCGGTGAGCCTGGAGATCCTTTCCTGGATGAGCGGCGCGCCAGCCTCTATCAGCTGGGCTTGCTGCTCGGTCACCGGATCGGCCGCAAGCCCCGCACCCTGCAGGAACGGCGTAATCCGGCTGACGAAATCGGCTGGGTCCAGCCCGCGGATCTTGTCTCCGTTGATCGCTTCAAGCTTGACCGCGTCGAACTGGGCCGAGTTCGGCCTGACGCGGGTCAGGTCAAACTCGGCCGCCATCTCAGCGAGCGTGAACGATTCCCGGTTCTCCCCGGGCGACCACCCGAGCAGAGCCAGGTAATTACAGATCGCTTCAGGGAGGAAACCCTCGTGCCGGTACCAGTTGACCGACACCACTCCGTTCCGTTTGGAAAGCCGCTGCCCGTCTTTCCCGAGAACGTAGGGCAGGTGGGCGAATGCGGGGAACTCGCCTTCGGCGACGCCCATGGCGCGGTAGACCGCGATCTGGCGCGGGGTGGAGGAGAGCAGGTCCTGCCCGCGCACCACGTGAGTGATCTTCATGAGCACGTCGTCCACCGCTACGGCCAGCGTGTACAGCGGCGAGCCGTCAGCCCGCACGAGGACGAAGTCGGGGACGTGCGCATGGTCAACGGTGACCTCACCGAGGACGAGATCGGTGAACGTGGTCGACCCTGCTGGCATCCGGAACCTGAGCACTGGCGCGCGGCCTTCGGCCTCATAGGCGGCCACCTGCTCCGGGGTCAGGTCACGGCAATGCCCGTCATACCCGGTCGGGCCACCCCCCGTGCCGGCCCGCGCAGCCGCCCGGCGCTCGGCCAGTTCCTCCTGCGTGCAGTAGCAGTAATAGGCGTCCCCCGCCGCACGGAACCGCTGCGCCCAGTCCGCGTAGCTGGCCATCCGCTCGCTCTGCAGGTACGGGCCGTAGGGGCCGCCCACTTCCGGCCCTTCGTCCCAGTCCAGGCCCAGCCAGCGCAGCGTGTCCAGGGCCGAATTGATGTACTCCTGGGTCACCCGAGTCTGGTCGGTGTCCTCGATCCGCAGCACGAACGTACCGCCGGTGCGCCGGGCGAAGGCCCAGTCGTAGAGGGCGGTCCGGATGTTGCCGACATGCAAATCCCCGCTGGGCGACGGGGCGAACCGGACCCGGACGCCGGCCCGCGGCCCGTCTCCGGTGTGCTCAGTCACGGGTCACCACCGTGTTGGTCAGCGTGCCAATGCCCTCGATGGTCACGGATACCTCGTCTCCGTCCTCCAACGGGCCAACCCCCGCAGGTGTGCCTGTGAGCAGCACGTCGCCAGGGAGCAGCGTCATCACCGCGCTGATGTACTCGACCAGCGCGGGCACATCGTGCAGCAACTGGGAGGTACGGGCCTGCTGCCGAACTTCGCCGTTCACGGACGTGCTGAGCGCCAGGTCGCCAGGATCAACAGCTGTCTCGATCCACGGGCCCAGCGGGCAGAACGTGTCGAACCCCTTGGCCCGGGTCCATTGACCATCCCGGGACTGCAGGTCGCGGGCGGTCACGTCGTTGGCACACGTGTAGCCGAAGATGACGCTGGCAGCCTGAGCGGCGGGCACCTCGCGGCACAGCCTGCCGATGATCACCGCGAGCTCCCCCTCGAAGTCGACCCGCTGGGTGAGCTTCACCGGATATCCGATCGGGTCCCTGGGGCCGGTCACAGCGGTGGACGGCTTGAGGAACAGCACAGGTTCGGCGGGCGGCTCCCCGCCCATCTCACGTGCGTGATCCGCATAGTTCTTGCCCACCGCCACCACCTTGCTCGGCAGCACGGGCGCCAGCAGCCGCACCTCGTCGAGCGGGTATGTCACCCCGCTGAACTGGACGCTCTCCCCGGGCGCGAACGGGTGCCCGCGCAACTCGGCGATGGCCAGGCCACCGCCCGCCGCGGCCGACCCGGCGCCAGCTGAAGCACCGTCTCCCCGGGCCTCCCCCACCACGCCATAAGCGACGTCGCCGTCCTTGGCGAATCTCGCGATGCGCACTACACCTCACCCTTTGCGGTTTCTGGTTTCGGTTCAAGCCTACTGACCGGCCGACGGCGGGCCGACCCGCCCGAGCCAGCCCGGGGGGCCATGGGGTTCCGGGGATTTCTCCCGGGGGGTCCGGGACCTCCTCCGGCCGGCCAGATTCCGGTACCGCAACGACCCCAACTCACTAATGAGTCGGCGCGTCGGCCTTCGGGTGGTCTGAGCGCCCGGCGGCGGCCGGCTGGCCGGGAGAGTTGATCGCTGCTGGGATGTCGTGCCCGCCTTCGTGGTCGTGGGGCGGTCAGTCCCGGCCTGGACCCGTTCCGCTGGCTGCCGCGCTGGACCCGTGCTCGCGAAGCACGGCCACTGCCCCGGGCGCGACCTCGAGCCGCCCGTCGGCGGGCTGTCCGGACAGCAATTCCACGCCGCTGGCCTCGACCACCGCCGCCGCCTTCGTGTGGTTGAGCACGAAGAGCCAGCTGCGGCCGCCATCGCCGTGCCGGCGCACGATC
>OCZT010005085.1_pt1 | contig 13169 bp, 13 predicted proteins | sample 1539031 | NCBI WGS metagenome assembly OCZT01 (sample SAMEA3539308, study PRJEB22396) | soil metagenome | biome: tundra; feature: field; material: soil | place: USA | collected 2010-05 | depth 0.15 m | reverse complement strand
CTGATGCGGATCTATGAACTTGCAAATGAAATGCGGGGAGGAAAGCCGCAATGGGAAGTCACCGAGAGCGATAACCGTTTTAATTCACGCATGATGCTGTTATTCGCTATCGCATTTTTCGCTTTTTGCTTCTGGCTTTTTTTCGCATACAAAGACAAACTGCTTCCTGTCTCCGCATCTGAACACGGACGCCAGATTGACTGGTTGTTTAATTTCAACATGGTCATTATTGGTGTTGTGTTTGTGGCAGCAAATGCTGTTCTGTTTTTCTTTGGATTTAAATATTATGGAAGCAAAAAGAATAACCAGGCAACTTTCTTCTCCGAAAGCCACAAGCTTGAACTTATATGGACCATTATTCCCGGAGTGGTGCTTGTCGTTATCATTTTTCTGGGAATTAAAACGTGGAATAACATCACTTCTCCGGCTCAGGGAGAATCCATCGTAATGGAATTGTACGCAAAACAGTTTGACTGGACAGCACGTTATGCGGGAAAGGACAATATACTAGGAAAAAGAAATTTCCGGCTGATAACCGATACCAATCCCATGGGGCTTGATTACACCGATCCAAACGGCAAAGATGACATTGTGGTACACAACGAATTTCATATTCCAAAAGGCAAACAGATCGATTTTAAATTAGGTTCGCGCGATGTGATCCACAGTGCCTACATGCCCCACTTCCGTGCGCAGATGAACTGTGTGCCGGGAATGACAACCATGTTCCATTTTGTTCCGACTGTCACTACCGAAGAGATGAGAAAAAATCCTAATGTGATAAAGAACATAAAGGAAATAAATGAACTTCTTGCAAAGAAAGGCGAACAACCGGTTGAGTTTAATTATTTACTGCTTTGCAATAAGATCTGCGGGCTCAGCCATTACAACATGCAGATGAATATTATTGTGGATGAGCCGGATCAATTCAATGCATGGCTCAGCACGCAAAAGACAGTAGGAGAAAATCTGCCTGCCGCAGCGTCAGCGCAGACAGGTGCTGCGCCAATTGCACAAGTGCAAACAGAAAATGAAAAATTAATTGCCGAAAAAAAGTAATTTATATTTGAGCTAAATTAAATTTCATCCCGATAACTATCGGGACTTAAACTTTAGACATATTATGTCACACGACCAAGCACACGGTGCTCATCATCACGATGAACACTCCCATGAGGAAAGCTTTATTTCGAAGTACGTTTTCAGCATGGATCATAAGATGATCGCAAAGCAGTTTCTAGTCACTGCGATTTTTATGGCGGTGGCTGCAATGACGATGTCCACGCTTTTCCGTTTGCAGATAGCATGGCCCGATGAAAAATTCGCGATCATGAACTGGCTGTTGGGCGACAAATGGGCTCCGGGCGGAAAAATGTCTCCGGAAATTTATCTTGGACTTGTTACGATACATGGAACCATTCTTGTGTTCTTCGTTCTGACAGGCGGGTTGAGCGGAACCTTTGCCAACCTGCTTATCCCGTACCAGGTAGGATCGCGCGACATGGCTTCTCCTTTGCTGAATATGCTTTCCTACTGGTTCTTTCTTATCGGAGCCATCATCATGCTCGGTTCCGTGTTTATTCCTACAGGTCCCGCTGCACCCGGCTGGACAATTTATCCTCCGCTAAGCGCTCTTCCCGAGGCGATGCCCGGTTCAGGAATGGGAATGACGCTGTGGCTTATCAGCATGACCTTATTTATCGTGTCCGCATTGCTTGCCGGTTTGAATTACATCATCACAGTTCTTAACCTGAGAACAGCCGGAATGACCATGATGCGCCTTCCGCTCACTATATGGGCGCTTTTCACTACTGCAATTCTTGGTGTGCTTTCTTTTCCTGTTCTGTTATCAGCCTGCCTGCTGTTGATCTTTGACAGGGTACTGGGAACAAGTTTTTACCTTTCGGATATTTACATCAACGGCACACCGCTTGAACATGCCGGGGGAAGCCCGATCCTTTTCCAGCATCTTTTCTGGTTCCTCGGCCACCCGGAAGTTTATATCATCATTCTTCCAGCGCTCGGGCTGATGTCGGAGATTATTTCCACTAATTCGCGCAAACCTATTTTCGGATACCGCGCCATGGTGGGAAGTATCCTGGTCATCGCATTGCTTTCATTTGTTGTTTGGGGGCACCACATGTTTGTAACTGGCATGAATCCGTTCCTCGGTTCGGTATTTGTGTTCACCACCGTGCTCATTGCCATTCCTTCGGCAGTGAAGGCGTTCAATTATATCACTACCCTCTGGAAAGGAACGATACGGTTTACGCCCGCCATGCTGTTTGCCATTGGCGCAGTGTCCACATTTATTACGGGTGGCGTTACCGGAATTATTCTTGCCGATGCTGCCTTAGACATTAACCTGCATGACACGTATTTTGTGGTGGCGCACTTCCACATCGTGATGGGACTTTCTGCCATCCTGGCGATGTGCGGTGGCGTTTATCACTGGTTTCCTAAAATGTATCTCCGCATGATGAATAAAAAACTGGGGTACGCGCACTTCTGGCTCACATTCATTTCTGCATACGGTGTATTTTTTCCTCAGCATTTTCTCGGATTAGCAGGTGTGCCGCGCAGGTATTACACTAATTCTGCTTTCCCGCTTTTTGAGAACCTTGTTAATATTGAAGAGTTGAGCACGTGGTTTGCGATCCTTGGAGCCCTGGCACAATTTATTTTCCTCTTTAACTTTTTCTACAGCATCTTCCGTGGTGACCGCGCTACTAAAAATCCATGGGGATCCAATACACTTGAATGGACAACGCCTGTTGCTCACATTCATGGCAACTGGGGAGAAAAACTTCCGGTGGTACACCGCTGGCCTTATGATTACAGCAAGCCCGGTGCAAAAGAAGATTTCATTCCTCAAACCGTTCCGCTTGAACCGGGAGAGCAGGATGAAGGAAAAGGTTTCCATTAGTTGACGCAAGCGGCAAGAATTCCTGCCGCTCATTTTTAGAAAATAAGTTTGTTGATAAAATAGCGCCTTGTCGTGCATAGGTGCGAATGATGTGAATAATTTTACTCTTGCTATTCGCATCGGTTCATCCTGATCTGTTTCGGAATTGGCATTATTTTACCTGTTAACAAATGTTCGGAAACCTGAATTTTTTCGGAATAAAATCAAAGCGCATTCATTTTAAATTTTTATTCGGACGATTCTTTCTTCTCCGTTTTGTTTTTTCCCTTCTGCCTTCTGCCTTCTGCCTTCTGCCTTGTTATTCCCAGGTTCTTGATTCCATCCGCACCTCGCTGCACACACGGCCTTACCTGACGGGAGGATTCGGCACCAACACTTCTTTCATTAATGGTTTTGTTTCGCCAGTATTCAATGTATATGGCGGGCTGGATTTTAACCACCACATACGAACGGGCATTGGGCTGAGCTGGCTACAGCTTTCTCCGTACAAAAAAAACAGGGACAACACACCATTTTATTTGGACAAAATTATTATGAACTCACAGGGGAAAGCAGATACCGTTCACCCCGCTCTCAGCTTTCGTTATTTTGATTGGTACGTGGAATATATTTTTTATAAATCCAAACGCTGGCAGTTCAGTATCCCGTTGCAATTGGGAATCGGCAATTCGAAATATAAATACAGCTATAACGGGGCAACTGTTACAGAGCACAGGCACCTGGTTTTTCTTTACCAACCCGCGGTGTCCGGTTATTACAGGATATTCCCGTGGTTTGGAGTGGGGCTGGATGTGGGCTATCGCTTTATGATCATCAGTAACCGATCCATTGGAAGCAAATTTAATTCCCCGATTTACAACGCATATGCTATCATCTTCTGGGACTCTCTTTACAAAATGTTTTTCCCCAATACAAAATTGGCAAAGAAGATCGGGGGCTGAATAGATTTACAACGATTATCGTTCACCCTAAATCCTCCAACTTCTCTCCAGAATCATTTCTTTATATTTACTGCGTGAAAATCCTGTTGGTAGAAGACGAAACTGCCCTTGGCGAATCTGTACTTTCCTTTCTGAAAAATGAAGGGCACGTTTGCGAGTGGGTGAAGAACTTTAGCACGGGCGATGAAAAAGCAGCGCTGTACCAATACGACTGCGCGCTCATTGACATTACGCTTCCGGGCGGCAGCGGGCTGGACATTGTAAAAGCTCTGAAGAAGAACAATCCCAAAACCGGGATCATCATCATCTCCGCAAAAAATTCTCTGGATGATAAAATAGCCGGGCTGGACCTGGGTGCGGACGATTACATCTCCAAACCCTTTCATTTAGCGGAATTTAACTCCCGCCTGAATTCTGTTCTGCGCAGAAGGAATTTTGAAGGAAGCAACGAGATAGTTTTTGAAAAATTAAAAATGATCCCTGAAAAGCAAGAGGCCTTTGTGAATGGCAAAACGGTGAATCTCACAAAAAAAGAATACGACCTGCTTTTGTTCTTTGTTTCCAACAAAAACCGAGTAGTGACCAAAGAATCCATTGCCGAACATATCTGGGGCGATGAAATGGACATGGCAGATTCATTCGACTTCATTTACTCGCACATTAAAAACCTGCGCAAAAAGATAATGGATGCGGGTGGAGATGATTATATAAAATCAGTGTATGGAATGGGATATAAGTTTTCGGCATAGGAGGATATGAACAATTCTGACATAAACATAGAGTTTCATAAAGTTGGCAGTCGGCAATTGGCAGTCGGCAATAAACAGCCAGAATCAAGTAACAAGTAACTATAAAATGAAACTACTCACTAAAACCACTCTCTACTATCTCTCCATGACGCTGATGCTTTTTGCCATTGGCGGAGTGTTGTTCTATTATTCTCTTCGAAACATTATTAATGAAAACATTTCTGAAGATCTATATCAAACGAAAGTGCAGGTACTGGCATACGTAAAAAAGACAGGTCGCATCCCTCAGGAATCGGCTATCGGCAGGGATATTCTTTTTTTTACTCCTTCAGCAAAAGAATTTCGGGATGCTGTGAAAGATACGGTCCTGTACAATTCTTACGAAGATGAAAATCTGCCATTCCGTGAATTGATCTTTTCAGTAAAGACGAACGAAGGCTATTTTACTGCTACTACCGGAACGCCTTTGGTAGAATCGGACGATCTGATCGAAAGCATTGTGCGATCATTGGGAATTGTTGCCGGAATTCTGCTCGTGGTTCTTTTTCTGCTCAACTGGTTTCTTTCAAAAAAACTGTGGAAACCATTTTACAAAACACTTGACTCATTGAGAAAATTTGATTTAAATAAGGGCTGGTCGGGATTTAAAATCCCGACCAACATCAATACATCTGAATTCAAAATTCTGAACGAGGAAGTGCAAAAGATGACCGAAAAAATTCAACTCGACTATAAAAATCTTAAAGAGTTTACCGAGAACGCTTCCCACGAAATACAAACTCCGCTTGCCATCATCCGCTCCAAATTAGAATTGATGGTTCAGGCAGAAAATCTTTCTGCAGAACAGATGAAACAGGTTCAGGATATATATGAAAGCACAAACCGGTTATCAAAGCTCAATCAATCTCTTCTACTTCTTGCAAAGATCGAGAACCGCCAGTTTCATGAAACCCAGGCAGTAAACCTGAAAAATATGATCGAGAACAAATTGGAACAGTTTTCAGATATGATCGCGTTTAAAAATATCCACCTCACTCCTGCACTCTCAGAAGGTGAAGGCGTTACAATAAAGATGAGCCCTCAGCTTGCAGATATACTTCTTTCAAATATCATTGGAAATGCCATTAGACATAATATTAATGAAGGAAAGATCATCCTTAAATTGAATAATAATTCTTTCACCGTTTCCAATACCGGGAATCCGCTTGAAATTCCGGGCGAAAAACTATTTGAACGTTTTCAAAAAGGAACTACATCATCAGAATCCGTGGGGCTTGGTTTATCCATTGTAAAACAAATCTGCGACACATATAATTTTGCGGTAAATTATTCCTATTCAAATACAATGCACACAATTACAATCATATTTTAAACCAAAAACAAAATCACTATGAAAAAATCAATTTTTATTTTCGGATGCCTCTTGACTCTGAATTTTTGTACTCATGCGCAAACAAAATCAGAATACAAGATCGCAAACAAATTCTCGCTGGAAGGCGATGGCGGCTGGGATTATCTCACCATGGACGATTCAACCGGGAGATTATTTGTATCACACGGAACGCAGGTGCAGGTAGTGGATGTAAAACAAGGCAAAATGATCGGAACAATTTCCGACCTAAAAGGTGTGCACGGCATCGCTCTTGCTCCTGAATTCAATAAAGGGTTTATTACTAACGGAAAAGATTCATCGGTAACAATTTTTGATCTGAAAACCTACACCAAACTTGCAAATGTGAAAGTAACAGGAGCTAATCCTGACGCTATTTTATATGATTCCTTTTCTAAAAAGGTTTTTATTTATAACGGAAAAACATCCAACGCAACTGTAATAGACGCAAACACGAATAAAGTGGTGGAAACAATTTCTCTTGACGGGAAACCAGAATTCTCTGTGAGCGATGGGAAAGGAAAAGTGTATGTGAATATTGAAGATAAAAGTGCGATCAGCATGATAAATTCTTCTACGCTAAAGGTGGAGAAAACATGGTCCATCAAACCGGGCGAAGAACCGAGCGGGCTTGCTATTGACAATGTTAATCACCGCCTTTTTGCTGTGTGCGACAATAAACTGATGGTAATAATTGATGCCGAAAGCGGAAAAGTAATTACCACATTGCCTATTGGCGAACGGGTGGATGGCGCTGCTTTTGATCCTGCGCTAAAACGCGCGTACAGTTCTAATGGTGACGGCACACTCACCGTTGTACAGGAAGAAAATGCAAACAATTTTAAAGTGCTGGAAAATGTGTCCACACAAAAAGGAGCCCGCACTATTTCGGTTGACAAAAAAACACATCGTGTTTATTTGCCAACTGCCGAATTTGGAGAAACACCGGAGAAAACAAAAGACAATCCACATCCACGCCCCTCTGTGAAGCCAAACTCATTTGTTGTACTTGATGTGCAAGTAATTAAATAAGGATTCCTGTTGGTTTCCTTCAGAATATATTCAGAATGCTGTTGTTCCTTTGATATATCAAACGAAGAAATCAACAAACCATAAAAACTAAAATCACAATGAAAAAACTAATGTTAGCAGTAGCCCTGATCGGAATCTTCGCAGTGTCTGCTTATGCAGGCGGTGAGGATGCACCCGCAGCGATAAAGGCAAGTTTTTCCAAACTTTATCCCAATGTTCAAAAAGTAAAATGGGGAAAAGAGGATGCTAATTATGAGGCAGAATTTGACCTGAACAAAGTGGAAACCTCCTGCCTGTTTGATGCCAGCGGCAACCTGCTTGAAACAGAAACTGAAATTGCAATTTCCTCTTTACCAAAAGCTGTTTCAGATTACTGCACAAAAACTTTTGAAGGGAAGAAAATATCCGAAGCATCAAAAATAGTTGACTCAAAAAAGGTGGTCACGTATGAGGCAGAAGTAAAAGGAGTGGGAGATGTGATCTTTGATGAAAAAGGGAATTTCCTGAAGAAGGTAGTTGAGCAAAAGGATGAAAAGGGTAAAAAAGACGAAAAGAAATAACAAATAATTTCAACCGGGTTTCAAAGCTGTATTATTAATTTGGCATAGATCTTTGAGATTGCTTCGGTCGTTCCTCCCTCGCAATGACGTTTGAATTGAGCGTCATTGCGAGCAGAGCGAAGCAATCTCTCCTCTTATTTAACAAACCTCTCCAAGTCGTTGGAGGGGTTTTTTTTTACTTTTACTGAAATTTTCAGGATTGAAAAAGTATTTGTCCATATCAGCATTGGTTTTCTTGTCATCCCTGCTTTTTGCGCAAGTGGCTGATTCATCAAAAAAATATTTGACAAAGAACCCGCCTGTACAATATTGCCAGGAAAAAGATTTTTCCCTAAACTCTCCTCCTTTGTATACATCCATTGACACTTCCCTGGACGGAGTTCAAAAATATTTTCCGAATAATTTCCCATATAGCTTAGGCCTGGCAAACAGGAAAACGATATTTGAATCTTCTCCTGAAATAGGATTCAGAAGCGGGTTTGATTTCCTTAATTTATTCGGCTACAGCAAGGAGGAAATAAAATACTACCACACCCGCACACCTTACACAGAAATAAACGTTGTGTTCGGAATGAAAAAAGAGCAGTTCTCCAGGCTGATTCACACACAAAATATCACAAAGCAATGGAACATTGCTCTTACTATGCTTCGCCTTAATATGGTTGGCCCACAAAACAGTCCTGGCGGGTTTTATCAACATCAAACCTGTTCAGACAATAACATTTCTTTATCCACAAACTATGCTTCAAAAAATAACCGCTACTCACTTTTAGCAAACGGAATTATCAATTCAATAAAGGCAGAGGAGAACGGAGGAGTGACCACCGATCTGTATTTTGAAGAAAACCCGTTTGTTGATAAAAAACAACTACCTGTAAATTTATTAGATGCAAAAACAAAAAGAGGAAACAGGGAATTTTATGTAAAACAATCTGTCTTTTTTGGAAGCAAAGAAAATCAAATGAAGGGAGATTCGGTTATCTCTTACCGCCTGCATCCGAAACATTCCTTCTCCTACTCCATCAACGTGAAAGACAACTGGTTTGTGTATTCCGAAAATTCTCCTAATTCCGGTTATTATGAAAATATTTACCTGGACAGTGTGAAAACACTTGACTCCACTCACATTTTCACGCTTCAGAACAGCATTTCATGGAAAAGCACCTTGTTTAAAAATACGACAGCAGAAATTTCTTTTGACCAGAAAACATCGCACATTGTTCAGCATGAAATTGATTCTTTCCCGGGACCAAATAAAGGAAATAATATGGGAACAAATACGTACATCAAAGACAATACGGTTCACCTGGACATAGGGAAAAAACCTGTTGACATTCATACCAATGGATTTTACTGGAACTTAAACGGAAACTATATTTTAAGCGGAACTAACCAGGGCAATTACTTAATGAATGGCGATCTTTTCGCAATTATCAAAAACAGCAAAAAAATACTCTTTGAACTGGTAAGTGATTCGCGGTCTGCGCCATTCATCTATTCAAACTATACTTCCAATCATTTCCGCTGGAAAAAAGATTCATTGAATAATATTTCAGAAACACGGATGAAATTAAATTATTTTGATTCAAAAAATCATTTTTCAATTGGGGCAGAAATGAACCGAATTACCGGCTATGTTTATTTCGACAGCACATTTTCTCCAAAACAATTCAATGGCACGTTGACTATCTATTCCGCATTTATTCAGAAAAACTTCCGCCTGAAATGGTTTCATTTCAACAATAAAATCACCTGGCAGTCTACGGGAACTCCTGCGGCACAGCCATCGGCAGAAGTGATCCGCCTGCCGCAGTTTGTAACCAATCATTCGCTTTACTACGAAGACAAATGGTTCAGCAAAGTAATGGATATCCAGGTAGGAATTGATGTTTCTTTTTACACTTTGTACTATGCAGATGCCTATATGCCTGCCCTCGGATTATATTACTTGCAGAACGGAAAAGAGATCGGCAATTATCCTTTCGTTGATTTTTTCTTCAACATGAAGGTGAAGCACGCAAATATTTTCTTTAAGTCGGAACACGTGAACTCAGGACTGATGGGAGCAATTTATTATCTCGCACCACATATACCTGCGCCTGACAGGAGTATTAAAGTGGGGATCCGATGGATGTTTTACGATTAATGCCCTCACCCCTGCCCCTGTCTACCGCAGGCAGGCTCTCCCAAAACAGGAGAGGGAGTTGTCATGTCTTCTGCTTTTTCTTTTTCGCGGCAGGAAATAGAACATTGTTCAGGATGAGGCGGTAGCCGGGAGAATTAGGATGAAGCGATAAATCGGTAGGCGGATCCTCCACTTTGTGCTGGTAATCTTCAGGATCATGCCCACTGTAAAAAGTCCAAAAACCTTTTCCAAAATCACCGTGACAGTAGCGCACCTCATTAAATTGTTTTGCTTCACCCATGATAAGTACATCCGGCTTCACAAACGTTTTATCAAACGCAACCGTTTGCCCCCAAAAACCTTTGATCACCTTTTCATGATTCTGACACAACATGGTAGGAACAGGGTCCCATTTTGCGGAGAACTCGAACAACGTAAAAAGATCATTGGCCTCCGTTACTCCGTATTTTGGCTGGCGCGTCCAGTACGTATCAATGTTTGCAAATTCATATTCGCTGGGATTTGAATTGAGCGTATAATTACGGAAGGCGAATCCTTTCGAGTAATCAATTTTTTTATTCATATCCGGGTCGGCAGGGTCGCCATCAAACATACTTTCACAAATGTCAACTCCTTCGGCAGCGAGCGCAATGTCGTAGGAATCGGTGGCGGAACACATGGCGAATAAAAATCCACCACCTGTAACAAAGTCACGTATTTTTTTCGCTACAGCAAGTTTCATTTGCGAAACTTTTGAGAAACCGAGTTTCTGTGCCGTAGTTTCCGCTTCCTTCACTTCGTTCTGGTACCAGGCAGCCGTTTTATAACTTGCCTAGAACCGTCCGTACTGCCCCGTGAAATCTTCGTGATGAAGATGAAGCCAATCGTACGTAACTAATTTATTTGACATTACTTCTTCATCAAAAACAACATCGTAAGGAATTTCTGCATACGTGAGTACAAGCGTAACCGCATCGTCCCAGGGTTGTTTTGTCTTGGGAGAATACACGGCAATCTTCGGAGCTTTTTCCAGTTTCACCGCATCCATATTTGCTTCGGGGCTTGCAATCTCGGCTAGAATAGAATTTCCCTGCACGTCCGCGATCACCTGGTAAGTGACTCCCCTGATCACACATTCTTTTTCAAAATCGGAAGTATAGGTAAACATAAAACTTCCGCCTTTGTAATTCAAAAGCCATTGGGCGGTTCCGCCCTGTTTCAAAACCCAGTAAGTAATTCCATACGCTTTAAGATGATTTTTCTGGGATTCATCCATGGGGATAAAAATGTAAGATGCATTAGCCAAATGACAAAATAAAAATGACAAATGACAAATGACAAACAATGAGATGAAATATTTTTTAGCCACGAATTACAAGGATGAGTTTAGATAAAAAATAACAATTTGTGTTTTATAAATTGCATAACCAAATATAAGAAAATTATATCGGGCAGAACTTCAAAACAAAAACCCCCGCGCATTATTTTGCACGGGATTTTGCAAGTAAAACTTGCTCTTTACTCACGCACGAAGGAAAGACCTTCGCACGGACCGGAGGGAGAGAAGCAATTATTTCAACCTGTCTTTTACTTTTTCAGGATTCTGTCGGCTGTCCCAAACGGAGAGGATGTTTATTGTGTCGGATGTTTCTTCGTAAAAAATAAGATAATCCTTTATCACTTTTGCTCTCACTTGCCCGAAATCAGTATGCCTGCCGATGTTAGGATGTTTTGCTATGAGTTTGGCAGACGATTTGAATATCTTATTCAGTTTAAGAGAATACGTTTTTGATTTGTTTCGTTGAATCCAGAACTCTAAAATCTTTTTCCTGTCGTTCTGTGCCTGTAACGACCAGATTATTTTTTTAGCCATTCATCCGCTTGTTTGTTGGCTTGTTCATCGGAAAGGAATCGCCCATTCTCAATATCGTTTTTTCCTTTGAGGATGGCCTGTTTTTGAAGATCCGACACTTTATACATTTCAAGATTGCGCTCATCAAGATTAATAAGACGATATACTTCTTCGAGTAATCCTGAGTTGTCGGTCTTTTGAAGGCGGCTTATTACTCTTTTCTTTAGTTCAACAGTTGACATGGCTGATTTTATTTATAACAAAGATACAAAAAGTAATGGCGAATGCAATTGCAACAAAAGTTAAGTTTTAAAAAAACCGCGCATTATTTTGCACGGGATTTTGCAAGTAAAACTTGCTCTTTACTCACGCACGAAGGAAAGGCCTTCGCGCGTACGGAGGATTACACCATCAGCATTCGCATAGGGTACAACTCTCTTTTAAAAGGATTCAATACGAGTCCCAAACTTTCAAGAGTAGTAACACCGAGCAGTGGCTCATCACCTTTTTCTCCAAAGATTACAGGCGCTGAACCGCCTTCTCCTTGGTATTCAAAATAAGCATCGCCAACGTGGCGTGTCATTTTACTTCCGTCAGCGAGAACAAAATCAAGAGTTTTGTATGGTTTGATGCCAAGTGTTTTTAATTGTGCTGCAGGCACTAAACTATACACAGCACCCGAATCAATTAAAAACTCAACTTGAATTTTCTTATTTGTCTTGCGGCTTTCTTTTACAATAAAAAGTTTTATAGCAGCTCCCATATTTTATCTTTTTACAAAGGTACACTATTTTTTCTCCTCCTTAAAAATCAAAAACCCCCGCGCATTATTTTGCACGGGGTTTATTTTGTAAAGGATACAAGGAAAATCTTACGAGAGGATTTACTGCACCACCATATCATCATCGTAGCCACTTCAGTAATATGCTGTACTTAATAATGGGGGAAAGAAAAATCATGCTTCAAATAACTCCTTTGGTAACTGGCTTTGGCGGACGATAGAAAGCAAAGTTCCAATTTTAATTTCTTTATGGTTTGGAACAATAGCAGTTATTGTGGTTTCATTTAATTTTCGCTGCATCACCATATGGCTACCTCGTTGTCTTACAACAGCAAAACCATTTTTTTCAAGAATGCGGCATACTTCTTTTCCAGAAAGAATTCTTAATTTGCTCATGCCGCACGTACCACTTCAAATTGTGTTACAAATAAATCAGTATGCAATCGTTGTTTTATTTCTCTATTGTCGGCACACTCTAAAAATAATTCAACCGCTTCCTTTAAATTGGTTCTTGCCTCCTCTACTGATGCACCCTGACTTGCAACATCAAGTTCGGGACATAAAGCAACATATTGATCACCTTCTTTTTCTAATATAGCTGTAAATTTTTCTATTGTCATAATAAATTTATTATTTATACAAAGATACAAAGATTTTTTCTCGCAAAATTCTTAATGAGAAACATAGCAAATGAAATGAAAAATAATATTTAAAGTAACTCACTGCCTCACAATCACCACATCATCATAAGCAGCACCGCAGCCGCCACCGCCATTCCAGCGGAAAACGTAAGTGCCGCTTACCAAACCTGTA
>OCZT010005084.1_pt1 | contig 13169 bp, 29 predicted proteins | sample 1539031 | NCBI WGS metagenome assembly OCZT01 (sample SAMEA3539308, study PRJEB22396) | soil metagenome | biome: tundra; feature: field; material: soil | place: USA | collected 2010-05 | depth 0.15 m | reverse complement strand
AAGAACTGGAGAATCATCCCACGGCACCGGCCGATCATCGAGTTCAGGGTGCGTCACTTCGTACTCCATCATCGCTAGACAATGGAAGACCACCGATGCAAGATGGTGTCCACCAGTCTCTCCGTCGCGGCTCTCACCGCCCCAGAACTGATTCAGGTGCCGTTGTGCAGCAGCGTATGACAGCGACCAGTCGTACCCTCGCTCCCAGTTGCGCGCCTCGTACTTATCGGCACCGCGACCGTAGAGTTCGGCAACCTCGTGCAATGGTGCAATCGGGATCAGATCGTAGCGTGCGAGTTTCTTGCCCTTTGCGCCACCCGTGACAGCGTTGGTCACACGAGTTTCCATCGGCCTATCAGGCGCATTCGGCACCGGCACGTATTGGTCAGTGCGTGAACCGTCAAGCAAGGCTTTGATAGGTGGATGAAGTCCAAACCTAGCACCAGCATCAGCGTGCATGATCAGCGTGCCCGATTACCGACGCCACCCAGCAGCATCAGACCAGCAATCACGAACACAACGATGTCGAGCGTGCGGTGAAATTGCACTGGGTTTGTGATGTCGCTGATGGCCCAGACGAGTGCCCAGATTTCTGCAACTGTTGCGGCGACTGCCACGAGACAGCAACCGACTGCTACGCCACCAGTGATCTTTGCTTCGTTGCTCATGATGGACCCCTCCGATATGTACGAATGCGATGACAGTTTGCACATCGCACAACACACTTGGCTATCTCTGCGTCAATACGATCCTTGCCAAAATTTACCATAGCTCCTACTCCCTTGAACTTCTTGCCGCGCACATGATCAAAATCCAGTGCCGCCGGGTTGGTATTGAAACCACAGTCAACGCAACCACGAGCAAGTTTGATGGCCTGGACGTATGCGAAGTTATTGCGACTATGGGCGCTAATAACACGATGAGCATCACGACATACTTCGCAAAATTTGCGACCTTGTCCACGCAACTTGTTAGGTTGACCACAGTCCTTGCAATGTGGGTTGAATCTCACTGCTCGTTGCGCCTATAGGCTATATGTGGCAGGTAAAGATACTCCACGTCATCGCGCGGCACTTCGTAGATACGCTGCAGTCCGAGGCTGATAGCGATAGCATGCTCAGTGTTTGCTCCCTGGCTTGCCTCCCATCCCTTCAGAAAGTACACGGCATCGACTTCCAGCAGAGACTGAATATCCCACCGGAATGCGCGAGTAAGGTCGAACTCTGGTTGCTCTTCGAGAGGGACGTTCTCGTCGAATCCGACAGTGCGATCGTGCTCTGCAGGATTCAGCACTGTCCACCCACGCCACCGCAGCAGAGCAGCAGCAAAGTCGAACGCGGGGAAGTTGAACTTGATGTATCCGCGCATCGGCCCAGCGACATACACACTGCCGCGACTGTGTCGCTCTCGTGGTCCCCAGATGTCAGTGTGTTTCTGCGGCATGTAAGCAGGCTCTGGCGGTGCTAAGACCTCAAGTGCCATAAGTGGAGCAAGAGTGTGTGGCAGAATCGTAGTAGTCCGCTCAGGTGCCGCAGTTACTGCGGTCACCGGACTGGGTGCTTCTACTGTCATGAGTTGTCCTCCCGAAAATTTTCGTGTGCACTCACGCGTAAGCTTCCAATTCGCAACGCTTTGCGTTGCTAGTACACATCGCCGTTAGCCAGGATCTTCGTATCCTCGTATGGTGCGCACGCACGTCGATAGAACTCTAGCTTGGCGCACTCCAGTACGCCAACAATACTGTTGTAGGTTGCGTAGCCAGGACCGCCGTGCTCACGAATCCAGCGGTTCAGAATACCAGTGATCACGTAGTTCAGTTCTCCGACCGTGTACGGTTGCACATCATGCAGGTCTAGTGCCTGCCGATCGTCTTGCTTTATGTACGGCATCAGCTTACCTCTGTGAACACGAGTCCCAAACTCAGTGCGTCATCACCAGAGATATTTTCGCCCTTCATGTCAGTTCCTCCGTTAGTTCGATCGTAAAATCGAACGGGTAGACCTTGTTGTCATCGTCAAACTTGCGTGTGAACTCGACGGCGCTGATCGGTAAAGCTGCTACAAGTGAACTGCTGCTGCCGAGTAGGAATACGCTTTCATTATCGACGAGCACTACGCAGTCACCTTCACCGCCAATTGTGCGACGTACTGCTAGTCCGATCGGGCATGCAAGTGCATCCCGTGGAATGCCACGACGAATGTCATCTGGCGTCACGTTGATGTCGAGCACGGTACTCATGAGTGCATCTCCCAAAAGTAGTCGCTGATAACCTGTCGCATCGCGACCGGCTGGCCATACGCCTTGAGCATCTTCTGCTCCATCTCCTGTACGTCGTCCCAGCGGTCGGCGGCAATGTACTGGTCTGCAAGTGCATCGAACTCAAGTGCAAGATCCTGCACGAGTGCTCGATGCTTACGGTACGTCATGGCCGTCTCCGCACTGTGATCAGAATCTCCATGTCATTGCCAACACGGATCGTGCGGGTGCCGCCATCTCCGCTGCGACGCAGCGCCTTACGTGCAATGCTGCATGGACGGCACTCACCGTCAACGTATCGTTCTGTGACTTTGCCACATCCCGCATGAAAACGAGGTCCGCGAAAATTTTCGTGCGCGCTCGTGCGTGAGGTCATGGGCGCCATATCTTTGCATCGTGAAGCCATTCGTTGTCATGCAAACGATCACTAACCTGAATGGTGATAGCCACATCGGATTGACAGCGGTCAATAGCGACTGCACGTTTTTCTGGAGTGTCCATCTCCCACAACTCTTCCCATTCTGCTTCTGACAGATGCATCTTCCGATCTCCCAAGCCGAAGTAGACACACAACGCCTCTAGGCTACGTCCGATTCCTTTGAGTGCGATAAGATCACGCAGTGTATCTCGACATAGTTTTTCGGATAGTGGAGCGCCTTTGCCAGCAGTAGCACGCAGGATAGCCGCATTCACAATGGGATTGTCATGCTGGCGAATGTTATGTCCGACTATTAGTGTTGCAGGCGTCCAACAGTCACGACGGAACCGCTCAAGTCCCTCTGCCAACGATTCATCGCTGGCATTTTTAGCCCAGTAGTCTGTCTGCCCGTCGATATTCCAAGCGATAGCAATAGGCTTGGTCAGCGGGTATCGCTCACGGAAGCTAGTCGGAGCATTCTCGATGTCGTAGTAAGCAATATGCTCAATAGACTTGGGGATACGCACTTCATTGCCACGCGTTGGCCCTCCTGGCCTGTCTGGGTGTTGAGTGACAATAGCTCTAGTACTCATATATTTGTCTTAGACGCTCTAAAGGCGTCGAGATCCTTTCCGCTACGGATAAGGCCACTCTCTATGCCTGCGAAAACTTCGTCATCTAGTGTTGGCGCAGTGCGCTTATGACCCGTGCCAACAAGTCTATTGAGTATGGATACTACGCGTGCCTGCTCTTTAGTTTCTTCTAGTGTTGATGCTTGCCGTGACTTATTTGAGCGAACCAGCCAATCTTCGTATAGATCGAGAACGAGCCTTACAGTTGGTGTGATGAGTAGTCTTTGTTCGTCCATCTTGCCAGCATGTCTGAACTTATCTACAGCAGACCAACTCGTGCCAATAGCGTCAACGTGCAATACATTACGAAGGGCAGCTATGCCTCTCTTGGTAATATCGGGATAGTTCATCGCGCCAATCTGCGTTAGACCCTGTTGCCTTGCAGCCTTGGTGCGGCGGTGTCCCTCAATAACTAGAAACTCGCCTTCATCTGGTGTTACATGAATGGGATTGATAACTGGGTAACCCAAGGCCAACGTAGCTTGAATCTTCTTCTCTCCTACTGCCCCTGCAGTTACCCCCATGTTTTTAGAGAATCCGCGAGGATTGTTGTTGTCTAGTCGCAAGTTCAAAGGATTCAATACGATGAACTCACGCGTTACCCTTAGAGAGCCATCAACTGTAGGGATCTCGATTACTTCCATGCTCATGTCATTTCCTTCTGTTGAGTTCTACGAAGATAGTCGGCCGCACGCTCGACCCCTTCAAGGTTGTCGCCCAATAGTCCAAGCCCACGATTGTGCTTGCTGCACAGAATACCTCGAAACCACATTGTGTTATGGTCATGATCTGCTTGAAGATTGTCGGTTGCATCACACAATGCGCAATGTCCACCCTGCTCAGTAAGTTTAGTTTGCCATTGTTCTTCGGTGATACCGTACCGATACTGCCGATGGATAGCGCGTGTTTGATCTGGATGGTCCACTCGCCATGCATGCGACCGCACATACTTGCACGGCTGACACGATCCATCGGCGTCTCTCGCGGTTACCTGTCCACACTTTGCGTGGAATCTTGGCTCACTCATTGCACCAGCCCCGATCGTTGCACATATCGTGCTCGTTCATATGCCGCTTCCTTCGCTCGATACACTGGATCAGCACGTCGAGCACGTTGGCGAGCAATCACAGCCTCTCGGTTAGCTGTACGCCATACAAGAGCCTTTGCACGAGCAGCAACAGGATCGGCTGCGTATCTAGCACGATTGTAGATTCTCTGCGCCGCTAGATCATCTTCGTGGGCCTTGGTTGGGTCGGCACGCTTTTGTACGCGTCGTGCAGCGCGAGCAAAATAATCTACTGGAGGACGCCACGGCCTGCTGTCACGCTGTACGAGAACGACGTGCTCAAGAGGCAGGACGTTATGAGCGGGTGGCGTTTCCAGATAAGCAGCAGCCGAACGTAGGCGTTGCGGATCATCACGAGCATAGCCTAGCAACCGATTACAAGCGGCATGCAACAGTCCGCGAACACGCTTGGTCTTATGATCGTGGTCAACCGATAACCATCGTTTCGACCCAGTGCCAGCCTTACCACATACAGAGCAGCATCCATTCTGCGCAACGAGGATCGCATCGTACTCGTCTCCCGTAATGCCATAGGTGCGCAAGAGCATAGCATTATGCTTTACCCTGTCTTTGCACGTATGACATACATGAGCAGTCCCTGGACCGAATGCGCGCAGCAGTTTAGCCTCGCCACACTTTGTGCACGTACGGCGCGGTGCTGGTTGTGTCATATCTGCTCCGCAAAAATTTTGTATTCTCTCGCGCGTAGGGTCACAGTCTGACTACCTCGATGTAAGTACCCTCGCGATAGTTGAAGTCTTCATCGAACAGACCAAGTGCCTGAAGTGCAGAAGTCGCAGCAGGTTCGGCATACTCCTGTCGCATGCCCTCGTCCTGCATGGTCTGTACGAGGAACGTCATCAAGTCGTCGGGGGAGAATGTATTGCCAGTCATCGTGCCAACCTCTCTTCTAGCCTGTGTGTTGCATCTGCCCGCGCAGCGGCCTCTGCAACAATCGCACGCCACATGCGCATCGTCTTCCACTCGGCTGCACGTTGCACGTGACGACGACCTTCGAGCGTCACTGTAACGTCGTGGAATGCGTCTGTCATAGTTCCGCAGTACTCACTCATCGTTGAAGCCATTCCACGCAGCCACGAACAGTCGCACGAACACCAGCAGTGCGCACGCGATAGCAACGACGACGAATGCGAGTGCGCCCGCGATCAGAAACTCAAGCAGGCTGTTCACTTCATCACTCCCAGTTCGAGCAGGACAGTCACGGCAATAGCCGAACCTGCGCATGCGCCTGCAGAGATGATTACCCACACGATCCACACGTTCATCGCTTGAGCCTCACTATTGTAGCCACGACAAGAGCGGCGATAAAGAACTCGAAGATGATTAGTCCAACCATCATGACGCTGCACTCTTGTGAATGATCTTGTGCTTAGGCTCAGGCTGAATCGTTGCAACCTGCGCAGGCTCTGGCACGGGCGGCAGATTGAAGCACACTGATCGCGATGGACAGAACTTGCCACGATCGTCGCTGGCATCGCGCGCCCTGCAGCGCCAGTTCGGCCCTAGCTTGCCGAAGCTAATCTCTGGGTCCAGCCGTGGCGGAAGTGTGCCGAAATCTTCGTAGCGTCCCCATGCTTCATTCAGGTCGTGGTAACGTTGCATCACAGCCTTGCGCAGTGCAGCAGTGATGGTGAACTCTTCACGGAAGAATTCCCAGACGTTACGATCTCCCCTCTTCGAGATGTACAGTACCATCCCCTTCTTGATGAGCGGCAGACTGTCGCGCGCCTCGATGACTATTGCGCCGGTCGTGACCTGCAACTTGTGCTCGATGCTGACATTGTCCTTCGACTTGGATGCCTTAGCCTTGTCCTTGCGAATCTTCAGACTAGCACCGCTCTCGGTCTTCCAGTCGAAGCCGACAAGTTCGCTCAATGGATTCATGAGGATGGCATCAGGTTTGGCCTTGAGTGCAAGCGTAGGATGCGCGCCGCCGCCCTCTACGTTGTACGCACGCCACTCGCCACCAGTGATGTCTTCGAGGATGTGAGCGTTCAGGAAGTCTTCTGCCGCAGAATGGATAACGTGGCCGAATGCGAATGCCATCTCGCTATCCACAGTGGGCGGGTCAGGGGCCATGCCAGCGCGCTTTAGGATCTGCGCACGAACACAACCGCCGATCGCCGACGCATGCCAGTGCCAGGTTTTCTCGTCACCATGATATTCGTCTATACTTGGTTCAACGTGCCATTCTGAGCGTTCACGTTCGTTGCGTTCAGCGAACCCCCTCTCAAACAGTTGCTTGAAATCAGGCAGACTATCTCGTGCCATAGAGTTGTCCCTGCTCAAAGTTCCATTGGGCGATGATTCTTTTGTCAGTTCGACGACAACACGAGCGACATTCAGCTTGGTAGTCTTGATCATCAAGACTGTATGGCAAAACGTAGCCTCGCCCGTGTCGGTCCCCGTGTCGGTCAGCGCCCCATAAGGTGTGCTCAGTTATGGTTTGCAACGACCACCCATAAGAAATAAATCCACATGCACAGATTCGACTAGATGCTGTGCCCAATCTTACTACGCGACCTCGATGCACAGAACCATAGGTATGAGGAACGCCATAACGTCTAATGGCTTGTGTACAGGGGAGGCACAGAGCATCCTGTGTCAGTATGCCCACGTTGACCCATCTCTCTTTGCCACAACATGTACAGGCGCTCCAGATACGGTAACTCCTAGTCTGTCCACGCCTCATTAGGTCACCCAGTTTCGGATCGATACTCATCCCTGGTGCCACCACTTACGCAGGCGCTCGCTCACTCGACGACGACCCTCGTCCGCCGTGATCTTACGTGCAAAGTCAGGATCTTTCTTGACCTTGAGCGCATCGACCTGCTCCAGTGCGGCCATGTCGTGGGCTGGATCAGGTTTGGCATGGTCTGCTCTGAAGGTGCCAATGCGCACCCATCCAGCAGTCTCGGGCCAGTTCGGACGCTCGAAGTACGGCTCGGGATGCCGTCCACTGCAGGATGGAGTAGAAGAGTGTGGCTCAGGCATGCCTTCGTCAGTCGCACGGTCGGTCTGGTCGTCGGTATGGTCGGTCATTCTAGTAGCATACCATCATGTACCCGACGAGAATTAGCTTACTGAGAATCGGCCTTTCAGAACCTCTCGTCTCGTCTTTGGTCTAGTGCTTGCAGGGCGTCCGTACTCTTCGAGGACGCCACGCGTGCCGCAACGGTGACACATGTAGTAGCCGCCCTTGAGGCTCAGGCTCTGGTGCATCAGATCGTGCGCGTGGTCATCGCCACACCAGACACAGCAAAACCTAGTGAAATCGCCACGTTGCGTAAAATTAGGATCATACTCTTCGAGGTCTGCACGCGTTGTCATCTACTCACTGAATGGTTGTTGTGGATCGTAGTCATTGTACTTTTCGCGATTCAGATAGTAGTCCGCCATTCTGCGGCCGTACCCAGAGCGGTTTGCCGTTTCTGTCATACACCAAGCGGTGTGTCTGCGTCCCTGTGAATGCCTACGATCGGGGCGATAGTGGCTCGGCGGCTCTGGCAGTCCCTTAGTCTTCAGTGCACTGTGCAGCATCATGACGGCTTCTTCGTACAGGCCGCGCCAATACTGCGACCCTTCCCACTTCTCTTCAAGCGCAGACATACCAATGTCGCGCACTGTCTCTGCGGCCTCTCTGACTGTAAGGTTGTAATCTCTACCCACGATCTTCTTCTCCTTCTGGAAAGTACTGCACACTGATGCCAATGCTTGCTAGCTGGTATGTCTCCAGCGATGTTTCTCCTTGGTCGCGGCACTGCTTCGCAGTGCGGCTGTTCGTGCCTGGAAGTCCTTCAGCAGTTCGCAGCAATGCTCGATGCTAATGCACGCGCATGCCCTACGTTTCATCAATTTATCTAGTTGTTTCTTGTTCACATTCCTACCAATTTACTACATGGCGACAATACTTGGCGAAAGCCGTTATGTGTGCGCAACTGTTTAGCGTTCATCGAACGCTACCTCGATGCCGTGCTGTGAAGCAAGCCATTCGGCGAATGGAATGTTGTCGTCAATGCCAGTGATCTTCCACCGACACTTGAGACACTGTACATTGGCGAGATTCTTGGGACTACCGTCCTTGCGCCATTGTGTAAACACTACGACTGGATGTGGCCTCTTCATGACATGCCTCCAAAATTCAATGCGAGTTCTGCCAGTAGGGATGAGCGTTTGAAGAAAATCTTGGTCGCGAACTGCACCATAATATCCCAGCGAGGCTCTTCAGCCTCAATCAACATGTACCCAGGCTTTCCTGTGCCAATCATATAACCAAATTCAAGGTGCGCAGACTTACCAGCAGGCATTAGCAAAACTCCTGCGTCACAGCGGTCAAGATGAAACTTGTCAAACTCGAATATGTGTGTGGCCGCATAAGACTGCAGTGCTTCTGCGTACGTCAAGCCGCGAGCCTTACTGTAGTCGCGCCAATGGTCGTCGGCATTCGGGCCAGGACTGAACCAATCGCAAAACGCTTCGACGCCAAGACTTTGAATGTCATTAGCAAGAGACGGAACCTCTGGATTCTTTAGCGACCCCATAATGTATACTGCCTTGGCCATGCCTCTCCTATCCGCTAGTGTGAACTGATGCTGGTCCCTAACTAATCTCACAGAACCGCATGTGGTCGCCGTCGAACAAGTACGCGATGCGCGCACCGGGCGGGCCGTTGCGATTCTTGAGCACGCTCATGAAGACGTTGTGCGGCATGCTCGTGTCACCGCGATCTTCGTCAGGGTCAAGGTCAAGGCTCAACACAGTGTCGCTCCTGTACTCTGGTGCGCGCGATCCAGCGACGGCGGAAAGTCCCCCTTCCTTCATGCTGGCTCTGTTGCGCTCTGCAATAAACAGCACTGGGATCGAGTACTTGGTTGCAAGTGCGCGCATGCTCACCATCGCTGCGTTGATACTGTCGTACTCACTTGCGTCTTTGAGATCCTCAGTCAACGGCCCGATCCACGAGTGTAGGCTATCGATGATCAATAGTGCATGCCCGTTATCGTCCATCTTCTTCAGCCACATAAGTTGCTCGCCAATGTACTCGGGCGTTGTCGGAGTGACGGTAGCATCAAGGAAGTGCAGGTTGGGAATTTTCTCCAGTGCCTCGCGCGCAATCTCCATTTCATCTTCGGCGCTCAAGCCAGCAGACATTAGCGTGCGACGATTCACATTGCCAAGCCTGCTTACGATACGACGCACGAGTTCGCGTACGCTCATCTCGGCGCTCACGTACAGGACTGGCGCATCAACCTGTGCAGCGACCTGCAGTGCGAACGCACTCTTGCCTACTCCTGGCGGTGCGTGCATGCAGACTAGTCCTGGCATCAGTCCATCAGTGATGCTGTCGAGCCGATCGAATCCCCACGACAAGTGCGCGCGGCGACCATCGACCTTAGCTTGCATCAGTCGCTCGACTTCGCCTGCGTACATCGTGTCGATCTCGGCAGCGCCCCACAGTTGCGGGCGGTCGCCCGCCTGCGTGACGTAGAAGGGCACGGCGCTGTCGAGCCACCGATCAATATCGCCGATCGCAACGTCTGCAGCATCGCCATGCTTTGGCATGGTATCAACGCCGACGATGCTGACTGAGATGTTCAGCCGATGCAGAATGTTCGCGATGCGATCCATGTGCGCGAGGCCAACCTCGTCGTTGTCGGGCCAGAGCGTGACCGTGTGCCCACGTAGGGTGTTCAGAATATCTGGCGAGGGCGTCCCGCTAGCACCCGTTACGGTGCCAAGAGCGTGGTAGCCCGCTAGTGCAAGCGCCGCTGCAGCCTTCTCGCCCTCTGTGATGATCAGATTCCCCGTCCATGTGCTCAGGTACTCGCTACGGAACAACGGTAGGCCAGCCGTTCCAATACCATCTGGCAGGCCAATGTTTCCGTCTGTGTCCAGCCACGGTCCAGTCTTATCTCCCTGGGCATTCAGGTAGCGCATGCGGTGGATGGCAACCAGAGTTCCGCTTGTGTCGCGGATCGGATAGTCGTGGTCTATCGGAAAGTCCATCAGCGTCATCTTACCCTACTGTACCCGACCAGTTCGGCTCTGTTCTACTATCATCTCGCCGAACCACTTGATCTGCTCTGGTGTCGTGATCAACTCTTCTAGGCGCTCACGCATCGCGCGCACCTTATCGTCATGGCGCGACCATGTCACACCCAGTACGTACTCTGCGTCGGTAGTGTCAGTCATAGCTTAGAGGTGCGACGGATAGGCCGGGCGATGCATTCCCCTCCCTGCTCTGATCATGAGCGTGGTAACGGGCACCCGACACTATCACTGCGCATTCAGCGCGTTACCGTCGATGGAAGAACAACACGGTTGCACAAGCGAATCCAAGTACAAACTCTATGATAGCAAGCAAGCTACCAGACGATGTAGTCATGAACCGATGCTAGGCTCGTCCTCGCCAAGTGCGTCATTGAAAGAGCGCAACAGATTCTCCACGGCCATCTCAGTAAGCAGGTCGTCAACACCGTTGAAATAGCCGATGATGAAGTCGAACAGAAGTGCAACGTCTACAGCTTGCTCTTCGGTTGCATCCTGACCTGACGCAAATTCTGCTGCACCGGCCAACACATTCACTAGCGTTTCCATGATGTCGTTCGCTTCACGAACTTGCTGTACAGTCGAGTTGCTCAGACGATCGAATACGGTGCGCTGTGTGCCCTCACCATTCTCTGCTGCTGCCACCTGATCAGTCGGGCTATTCTCTGCCATGTTGGCACCTCACGAACCTTGTTTACGGTATGAAGCTATCCTACCATGATGTACCCGATCGCCGAGATAACCCTTATACAGTAAGGCATTTGCCATCGTCGCCCGGAAAAGGATCGGACCATGAACCGTCCTGCATCGCAGATGGGGCCGTGGGTAAGCTAGCTCACATTCGTAGAAACGTGCACGTTGCTAGAAATTATATTCGCTACGAAGCACGTAACGTGCATGTGCCCGCCCGCATGAGGCCGAGTGTCGGGTACATTCTGGTACGCTAGTCACAGTGGTCAGAAAGCCACAGTTTTAGGAGTTCGCAGAATGACAGAACGAGCACCATCCCAGTACGTTGGCGACGTTGGCGACGAAGTCGAGTTGACGGGGTTCGTCAATTTCATCGGCGATGTCAAGAGCAACTACGACAAGCCGCGCTCGCGGTACATTGTCAGTGCGCTTGGCGACACTGTGACATTCTTCGGTTCGTTGAACCGTGTCACGAAGGGCGATCGTATTCGCTTCACCGGCGAGGTCAAGGATCACAAGGAGTGGAACGGCACCCTACAGACTGAACTAGCCAAGGTCAAGCTCTTGGAGAACATCACCACGGCCAACGCTCGGTCATGAGCCTTACAGTACGTGAGGCTGCCCAGGAAGTACTGTCTGACTATGTTGCATACTGTACGCTCTGGGATAAGTATGACGGCGGCTTTCAGAAGGGTGGTCTCTTCGGCGAACTTCAGCAGGTACGGTGGATATCGCTCGACAACTTGCGTGATGTTCTGCTAGAAGACGATCGATAATGTCCCTCGCCATGCTGGTCGGTGCGGTCGTTGTTATGGTCGGCTTTGGCCTGTACGTGCGTTCACGTATTAGGCTTGTCGCCGATCAGTATGGCACTCTGATAACAAATAGGGAGTACAGAAAGATATGAGTGAACTGCGTGATGCCGCTGTTGACGTACTGAGCAACTACGATGCGTATTGTGAATTTTGGGACGATAAGGGTGAGTATATCCATCACAAGATAGAGGATACTCTGGGTGTCGATCTATCGACTGGATTCGAGCAGAGGCAAGTCAGTTGGGTTGCACTCGATAGATTGCGCGATGCCGTAAATGGTGCAGTCGGTGAGTGATAGGTGCAACGTTGTTAGCATCACATTCGAGGCGCGAGGTCATGATAACCTCCATAATACGTGTTTAGTTCCCAAGATTGGCGCTACTGGAACCTTGTGGACAGGTTTGTACGGTGCTGTTACCGACGTGCAAGCCAAGACAGAAGAGCGTCGTCAGGAAGGAAGGGATCGGCGTCGTTCAAGTATCCATACTGAGCCATATGTTCAGTGTGTACCATGCCATGAGTAGCAAAGATGGGACGTGACGACGACGACGATCGCTACTCGATAGACGATCGCGAACTCGAACGGATGCGCAGGCGCGATCGGCGTCGGCACACTAACATGGTCGTGGACAATGGCGGGTTGCGCGATATCATACAAGCCCTCAACGATACAGAGCGGCATCGTCGTAAAAGATAATCAGTGAGCCACATTATGACGCGTGGTCAGAGCGGTAAGTTCGTTGGAGACAGCTTCAGCTATAGAGCCATGCATCAGCGGCTGTACCGTGTGCGTGGGCCAGCTAATCATTGTGAGAACAATTCTGCTCACCGTGGCCCATTCCAGTGGTCATGCGTCAATGCAGTCCTGTGGAAGTATCACGCTGGTGCTCGCCCTCCAAGTCCGGTCGGCCTTGATGTATGGCATGACTATGTTGCGATGTGTGGCACATGTGGGAGAGAGCAAGACGGTGACTTGCAACTTCAGATGGCAGTCGATGCAGCTATGAAGTTCGTGTTGTCATGACGACAACGCGCGGGGATATCTTTGTCGTGCAGAGTAGGCATCCTTTTGACCGCTTGATACGGGTTGCCCAACATCGCAAGTTTCCCTCTTTGGATTCTTCATGGACACATTGCGGAATCATTGTCGATGCTTGCGGTGGAACAATTGAAGCCGTGTGGAATGGTGTCGAGTACGGCAACGTTCACAACTATCCTAGCGC
>OCZT010005083.1_pt1 | contig 13170 bp, 10 predicted proteins | sample 1539031 | NCBI WGS metagenome assembly OCZT01 (sample SAMEA3539308, study PRJEB22396) | soil metagenome | biome: tundra; feature: field; material: soil | place: USA | collected 2010-05 | depth 0.15 m | reverse complement strand
CTTGTAGCTCGATCGCCTCGAGCCAGGGGTTCTCGCGCGGCGGCTGATAAAAATGACAATGAATACAAAGATATCGGTCCATGTATGAGCTTGCGCTTGTCAACTATTGCGCTCCGAATTAGATACGAAGATCCAGGCTGGAGTCGCTACGATGCTGCGAGCCAACCTCGGATAAGCCGGTAGAGCGGCCTTCAGAGCCTGCCCTGACCGCAGCCGAAGGGTCCGCCCCCAAGGTCTCTATTTTTGTCATCCCGAGCCGGCTTCAAGCCGGCAAGAAATCTGCTTTTCGACTTTTTCAGCCCCTTAGCCCGAGCCCACGTGACGGGGCATACCTCTCCCGGAGCCAGTATCCGAGCACGACCAGTTCGCCAGCGACGAAGAGCACTCCAAAAATGACTTTGTTACGCTGGGCTAACCAATTCGGCAGATAAATATCGAAGTTGTGGGCGTGGTCGTCAGTGAACTTGGCAGCCAAGTCTGACAGCGGACATCTGCCACCATTGACCGCCAGCACGCCGCACTCCAGCAGAACGAGCCCGGTCAGGATGGCTGCCCAGCGAAATCGACGCAACACTCCGACAACCGGGAGGGCCACAAGCCACAATGCTCGCTGCCAGAAACGCCCAAATCAGCGTGTGCAAAAGCTTGATTGCCGTCAACATTTCGATTTCTTTCCTCCCTGAGCCGCAGCAAGGGCCAAGGTGGGGCCAGATTACGTGGAGTGTTGAACTGCTTCCGGTTTCGCTAGTCACGGAAAGAAAGTATTGTAATATATCGCTGTAGAAATGGACACGAACGGTAGTTAGGCTTGGGCTCCGCCAGTCCGCGACGGGGCCAATCTCGACCCATGGCTGCACTCCCTGCCGATGTTGCGTCGCATCCTCTCAGGGCGACGTCAGCAGAGCAACATAAATTAAGCCTCATCCGTGCTCATCTGCGTAATCCGCGGTCGCCTTCCTCTAACTGACGGCTGACCGCTGATAGCTGATAGCTACCCCCCGATATGCACCATCGTCCGTGACGCCGGCACGAAGCCCGGTTCGCCAATGTGGTGGCGCTCTTCCTTGTGCTCCACGGCGTTAAGAATGAACTCGACCATCTCCTCGTCGCTGGCGCCCCGCGCCATCAACCCCGCAAGATCGCGCTCGCGGACCGAAAACAAACAGGTACGAATCTTGCCATCCGAGGTGACACGAATTCGGCTGCAATGACCACAGAAAGGATGCGAAACTGGCGCGATAATCCCGATCTCGCCGATGCCGTCCTCGAAGACGTAGCGGCGGGCGGTCTCGCTGCGCGCGTGGCCGATTTCGCGCAACGGCATGAACTCGGCCATGCGGCGCACGATCTCGTCAAGCGTCACGACGATCTCCGGCGACCAGACGCGGTCTTCCTCCAGCGGCATGAACTCGATGAAGCGGACGGCGACGCCTTCCTCGCGTGCGAAGCGGCCAAAGGCGGCGATTTGATCGTCGTTGAAACCGCGCAACAGCACGCAATTGATCTTGACTGGCTTTAGCTCAGCTCGCTGCGCGGAGCGGATTCCGGCCAGCACGCGGTCGTAGCCGTTGGGCACGCGCGTGATGCGTGCGAATTCTCCTGCATCTACGGCGTCCATCGAAACCGTGACGCGACTCAGACCGGCATCGGCAAGCGGTTGCGCCATCTCGGCCAGCAAGTGTCCGTTGGTCGTGATCGCGAGGTCCAGTGGGCCGCCTTCAAGAGTGCGCATGCGGCCGAGTTCGCGAACCATCTCCACCAGGCCCTTGCGCAACAACGGCTCGCCGCCGGTGAGGCGGACCTTCGTGATCCCTAGCCCGACGAACACGCGCGCCATGCGCAGGTAGTCGGCAATCGGCATCTCGGGGAATTGCGGGCCGTCGGTGCCTGACCGGCAATAGACGCACCGGTAGTTGCAGCGATCGGTAATGGAGATCCGCAGGTCGTTGATACGCCGTCCGAATTTGTCGTGAAGGAACATCTTTCACCACAGAGACACAGAGGCACAGAGAAAATCCCTCTGTGTCAAGCATCCGAACTTGTTTGTGCAGGGAAAAGAAAAGGCGGCAACGCGCGAGGACACACAGCGCGGCCGATCGTCTCCTTTCCAAGCACGGGAGGCATGGCCGTTTCCCGCCACACCCTCGGTTCCGCACTTCGCGGAACACCGCCGCCGTAGCCCTGGGTATTCCGTTAGGCCACGGAGGTCGGAAACAGTTTCAGCGATTATAGATGAGACAGCGAAAGCTGCACTCAGAAAAGGAAAATACGCATTGGTTAAATCATTCCTAAACAGAAACGTGGAAGGATTGTTCCTGCTGAGGGTGGCTTGTGAAAAATGCGAAAAGCAGATCCCTCACCGACTAAAGTCGGTTCGGGATGACAAGAAATAAGAGGCCTATAACGGCGCACCTAAAGGTGCGCCCCTTCACGTCCATTGCGAAAAGCGAATGGCGAATAGCGGCTTTGGGTCACATGCCTTCGTAATTCGGACCGCCGCCGCCCTCGGGCGGCACCCAGGTGATGATCTCGTAGGGGTCCATGATGTCGCAGGTCTTGCAGTGTACGCAGTTCGAAGCGTTCAGATGGATTTGCAATCCGCTGGGCGTGTCCGTGGCTTCGACCATCTCGTAAACGTTGGCCGGGCAAAAGTTCTTGCAGGGGTTGCCGTACTCTTTCACGCAGCGCTCGTTGCAGATGTTGGTGTCGTGGATCACGAGGTGCGCCGGCTGGTCTTCTTCATGCTTCGTGCCGGAGTAATACACGTCGGTCAGCTTGTCGAAGGTGAGCTTGCCGTCACCCTTGGCGGCGCCGATGATACCCGCCTCTGGCCCGCCGTCCGCTGGAAGCCGCTTCAACTGTTCCATGCGACGATGCCCCGCTTCGTTGGTGTAGTGTGCGTGCAGGCCGCGGCCACCCGTGAGCTGCTGGATGCCCGCGTGGAACACGCCCGAGACGAACCCGCTCTCAAAACCCTGGTGGAAGTTGCGCACCGGCCACAACTCGGTCTTAATCCAGCTTTTCTCGACACGGTCCTGAAAGGTTTCCAGTATTCCGAGCGAGAAATCGTTCTTCACCATGGCATCGAAAGCAGTCTCCGCAGCCAGCATCCCGCTCTTAATGGCGAGATGAATCCCTTTCAGCCGCTGTGAATTCAAGAAGCCGGCAGAGTCGCCGAGGACCATCCAACCGTCGCCGGCCAGCGGCGGAATGCACCACCAGCCGCCATAAGGCAGCGACTTGGCGCCATAGCGCACCATCTTGCCGCCCTCCAGAAGACTGGCGATGAACGGATGTTTCTTGAATTCCTGGAGGACGCGATGAGGATCAAGCCGCGGATCGCTATAGTCGAGTCCGGTGACGAAACCGAGCGAGACGAGATTGTCTTTGGCGCCATAAATCCATGCGCCTCCGTATTCGTGGAAGGTAAGCGGGTAGCCCATGGTGTAGATGACTTCACCCGGAGCGACGCGCCCGGCGGGCAGTTCCCACAGCTCCTTCACCCCGACCCCGTAGGTTTGTGGATTGCGTTCGCGATCGAGCTGGAAGCGTCCGATGAGTTGCTTGGTCAGCGAACCGCGCGTGCCTTCGGCGAGAATCACAACCTTGGCTTTCAAGTCGTAGCCAGGCTCGAAGTTGGACTTGCGCTCGCCGTTCTTGTCCACGCCTTTATCGTCGGTTCGCACTCCTACCGCGCGCCCGCTTTCGAAAAGCAGCTCGGAGCCGGCAAAACCGGTGAAGACGGTGATCCCCGCCTCTTCGACTTTGCTGCCCAGCCACTTCACGAACTTGTTGATGGAGATAACGTAGTTTCCATGATCGCGCATGGGCGGAGGCGTGATGGGAAACTTAAACTTACCCGTCCGGGTCAGGAAGTAGACCGCCTCCTTCACTACAGCGGCATCAAGTGGCGCTTCCTTTTCGAAGCCGGGCAGGAGTTCGCGCATGGAACGCGGATCGAGCAGTGCGCCCGACAGACAGTGGGCTCCGACCTCCCTCGCCTTCTCCAGGACGTAAATATTCTCCTTGGTGAGCGGGGCGTCAGGATGGTTGGCGTTGTGGTCGTCAATGAGCTGCGAGAGGCGCAGAGCGCAGGCCATGCCGGCGGGGCCTCCGCCAACGATGACGACATCGGCTTCCATTACCGGGCGTTCGATACCCGCCAGTGGTTTACGAAAAACGATCATTAGGCCTTCCCGGAAAAGGGACTTACCATTCTATCGTCACGCCCGGTGGCACAGCGGTGACTTTGTTACAGCCTCGCATCGCAACTCTCTGGCGGCGGTAACCCGAACTTATAAAATAGTGTTACCCAAAAAAGAGGGCGCAAGTTCATGCGCCGCTCTCTAACTGTCAAGCATCTGCCGCGTGCGTGAGTCCTGTTAGGCGCCCTTAGCTTTTTTCACTTCCTCGATCAGCGGCGGAACGATATCGAAGAGATTGCCGACCACGGCGACATCGGCAATTTCAAAGATTGGCGCCTCCGCGTCCTTGTTGATCGCGATGATGGTGCGCGCGCCTTTCATCCCAACCACGTGCTGAATCGCCCCGCTAATTCCCAGCGCGAGATACAGCTTGGGGGCAACCGTCTGTCCCGAAGATCCGACCTGACGGTCCATCGGCAGCCAGCCGGCATCGCAAATCGGCCGTGACGCCGCGATCTCGCCACCCAACGCCTCCGCCAACTGCTTGGCCATTTCAATGTTCTTCTGCTCCTTGATACCACGGCCGACCGCCACAATGATCTCCGCTTGGGTAAGGTCGACGGCCTGCTTAGCCTCTTTGAACGGAGCCTCGGGTTTATTGCGCACCACACCGTCGGCCACGTCGAGGTTGACGGTTTCCAGCGGCGCCGCTACGTCGCCTTGCACGACCTGGTCGCCACGGAACGCGCCGTTCTGGAAGGTCGCAAAATACGGAGGACCTCCGACGAAGGAGACGTCAGCGGCGAACTTTCCCTGGAACATTTGGCGAGTGAACCGCAACGCGCCGCCCTCATACTTGTAGCCGACGGCATCGCTGATGAGGGTACGATTCAAAGCGGCAGCCAGCTTGGGAGCGAAGTCGCGCACCTGGTAGGTGTGAGGCATCAGCACCAGCTTGGGCTGTTTCTGCTCGATGAACGGTTTCAGCGCGGCCACAAAGCCATCGGGGGTGTACGGCTCCAGCTTGGCCGACTCGAGGTCATACACCTTCGACATTTTTGTCGCGGCGACTTCTTTGGCGATGTCGCCCACGCCGCTGCCAACCACGGCCGCTTCCAGAGTCCAACCAGCTTCAGCGGCGATCGCCTGCGCCCCGCCGATGGTCTCCCAGGAAACACGATTCAGCTTGCCTTCGCGTTGCTCTACTACAACCAGGATAGTATCTGCCATTTCGATCCGATCTTATCTGCCTTCCAGAGCATACTTGCGCGTCCGGGCGCGTAGCCCTGGTAAGGCTGTAATTACTGCGAAGCTATCTCATAAATCCGGTTTTGAAGGGGCACGGCTTCAGCCGTGCCGCAAATGGTCCCGTACGGACTGGGCTTTAGCCCCTGAGGTACTTCGGTTTCGCCCGCTCCGATATTTATGAGACGGCTTCTGAGTAAAATTTTTTCAGCGCCGCAGCACGGGCTGCTCATTCTAACCGAACAACAGTCGCATCAGCCGTGAGTTTAGCGATTGCGGCTGCGTATGCGAGCGCCGACGATGTTCAGCACCAAACCTACTGCGACTAGTACAGCCGCGATGATCTCAAACCGTGTCTCTCCCAGCTTGAATGCCGCCGGCTGAAAGAACATAACCAGGAATGCGAACAGCACTAAGACCCAGCCGATAATCATGAGGGCCGAGCCGGTTTCACGTTTCTCTTCTGACGACGGCATAGTCGCCTCCTTGCCCGCCGCAGCGGGCGCGCCGACTTGCCACTCTCACTGGGTCGCGGTCAGGGGCCGCTCGAATAACGCTTTAGATCACGCGCAATTCGTTGCGCAGCTTGTCCACCAACTTCTTGGCAATCTCTCCCGGAGGACCTTCCAGCACTTCGGTCTTCTTCGTCTTCTGCGGGATGTAAAGCTTTTCGATCTTCTGCAGGTTCTCGCCGAGAGTCAACTTGACTTCCTCAAAGCTCACTTTCTTGAGCGGCTTGTTCTTCGCCTGCTTGATGCCGATCAAAGTTGCGTAACGCAATTTGTTGATACCCGACTGGATCGTCAGGAGCGCAGGCAGCGGCATATCGACAAACTGGAAGAAGCCTGCCTCGAGTTCGCGTTTCACCCTGATTCCACTATCGCTCTTTTCGATTTGCATGATGATGGTGGCGTGCGGCCAGCCCAGCAACTCAGCCAGAATGACGCCGGTCTGCGCAAAGCCATAATCATCGGACTGCAAGCCAGTGAAGATGAGATCGAAGCTTTCGTCCTTGATGGCTGCTGCGAAGGCCTTCGCGGTATTGAACGCGTCGAGGGTAACGAAGCGGTCGCCTTCGAGGTGAATGGCACGGTCGGCTCCCTTGGCCAGCGCCTCGCGTAGGACCTGCTGCGCGCGGGCCGGGCCGCTGGTGATGACTACTACTTCGCCGCCGTGCTTCTCTCTCTGACGCAGCGCCTCTTCCAATGCGTAGGCGTCGGGCTCGTTCACTTCGTAGGAAACATCTTCGCGAATCCACGTGCCGCCCTCATTCAGCTTGAGCGGCGCGTCCTTCTGCGGAACCTGCTTCATGCAGACCAGGATCTTCACCAGGGCTCCTAACGTTTCACGGAATGCTTCGAGCGCATACCGTGAAACGGGCAAGTATAAATGAGCGGCGGGAGGATGGGAAACGGAACGAGGGATGCGAGTTTCGAAATGGGAATCGCCGATAAGAACGCAGCCCGGCGCTTATGGCTAGCGCGAAGGCGATCCAGAAGACTGTCGGTCCAAGCGGTGGCTTCATCTTCAAAGCACCACGGCAGGGTGACCGACGCATCCGCAATGAATGTCGCCATTAATATTTGTGGCCTTCATGGAATCAGGTCCTTGATCTTCAGACCGCCCAAGTTGTTTCCTTTGCGAAGCTCTCGAATGCTCTCTATCGCCTCGCCCACAGAACGCCGATTGGCTCGCTCAGCGGGGCGTTCCGCCTGCTTCACCAAAAGGTCTTTGAGGTACTCGGAGAGCGTCACACCACACGCTTCCGCCTGAGCCGCTGGCTGAGACTCAATCTCGGGTTGTAACTCGATCTGAATCATGGTGCCTCTATTTCAAGAGTTTACACATCCCCGAGGCTGGCCAAAATCGGCCTCCTTACCGCCGCCCCGGGCTGCTGCTCTACCCACCTCATTCCACCGTCTTCCCGAACAACGCACTTACCGCGGCAATGTTGGGGAGCAGCTCCTGGGGAACGTTGTGGCGCTGCTGCAAGTACAAAGGATCGTTGTAGGTGAGCCAAACCTTTCCCTCCGCGTCCTGCCAGAACAACGCTTTCAGGGGCAGATCGATCGCAACACTGGGAGCAGCCTGCATCAAGGGAGTTCCGCCCTTCGGACTGCCGAAGATGAGCAGCTTGGTAGGCCGCATGGTCAGCCCGACCTTCGCAGCCTCGCCGCTGTGATCGATGCGCGCGAAGACGGTGACGCCACGCTCCCCGAGCAGCGCTTCGAGGCGCTGCATGGTTTCTTCAACGCTGTGATGACTCGCCAGGTGGATGAGCCCGTTGTGTTCGTTCGTACTCATATTGACTCCCGCCGCTTCGTTGCGCTTGTTTTCAGCGCGGCGGAGTCATTATGGAGGCACGGATCGGTGCCGGCAACCTCGCTTCGAAGGGTTGAGACGAGGTTATAGATCGCGCGGATCTTGTCCTCGTCTTTGGTTAGACCTTTGGTGAGTCTCGTTGGCTCTTACCTGGATCGCTGGAGTGACAGATGAGTTGCGTACGCTGGAGATCGTCCTACCAGCGACCCCGTCGCCGGAGTGGTATCTGCTCGAGACAATGATGGGGTGAGGAATGCAAGGTGCAATGTAGCCCGCATTTCTCCGGCTGATCATGATGCGCCGCAAAGGGGCTAACCTTTGCTCAGACGTTGGCATCGGGCAGCAGTGTCATTGCCCATCGAGAATCTTAGACCGCCAAGACATCCGCCCAAGCTAATCATTTGGCAGAGGGCAGATTAGCCGCGCGCAGCACTGCCTTTTCTGCCGAATTGGTGCTCTCGGGACCTTTCCGGGAAGTGGGTGGGCTGACGAAAGCAGGGATTCTCCACAAGAGTGCAAGAAGTTGCGCATCCTGTTGTCCTCAATTGAAACGACTCCCGCGCAGCCCGATTCCATCAGTGCTCCCATTCAGGGAAAGCCTTGTCCAGCAAGGGTTTCAGAAGCACATGCAGGACCATCCGCCAGGGTAAGCGTGCCCTCTGCCGATGGCTTCAAGTCGCCCATCTGTGGCAAACGGAATGCACTATAAAAGGGCACTCTGAGTTTCCCCCGTCAACGAAGAGGCGTACCTCGTCTGGCATAGGGCATCGCTCCGACGGGAGCGATGGTGTTCGCAGCCAATGTACGAGGTGGATCCGCCATCGCAGAGCGAGGCGGGAGAAATTCCCATGCGCCTAAGCCTGGTCAAGCAACATCGCGGTTCGCACAGGCTGCTCCGGAAGGCCCTGAAAATCGTCCTATTGATTGCAATCTCCGGATTGCCGCTGGCTGCGCTCCTGTTCGGCATTCGAAACTCCTCGAGTCAATCGTTGATTGCCGAAATGGCAAGGCACGGTTTGCGGGCGGCGATGAATGGGATTGAGCTGACCCCGGACTATCGAAGCGGGCGCCAGATGTTTCCCTACTCGGTAGTACTGGGCGGATTGCGAAATCTGCGAGACGCCGAGGACTCAGTCGATTCAGACCCGGTGGTGGCGCTGCACTACCGCGATCTCCACATCGAGAATCTGCTGCTGCGACGAACTGCAGCAGCCATGGACGTGTTCGTCTCCTACCGCGTACAGAATGCAATCTATTGGACGAGCCACAGAATCCACCTGGCTAAGGGAGAGCTGGTGTTGGTGGACGGCAAGAACATGGTCCGCGCCCGTTGTGGCAACCGCATCGTGTTCGAGCTGCCCCCCGAGGCGCCAAAAGCGCCTCCCATTGAGCCACCGCCGGAGGTCTTCGAATACGGACTTCCACCGTCGATCGGCCCGGGCGAGCCGTTGCTCACGCCCGGGCCCGGCTACTGGCCTCCGGTATTTGTTGCGCCTCTGCCATGCTGCGGAGGATACGTTGGCGGCCCGATCAATCCAATCGCCGCCACGCCTGAACCATCCACGCTCCTGCTGGTGGGGGCAGGCATTTTGGTAGTGGTGATGCGAATGAAGTTCAGGAGGCGGTAGTGATGCGGTGGGGATTCTGCAATTGCGACTGTGCCGGAAGTTGTCGATTTAATTGGTGGCGGCGGCAGGACTCGAACCTGCGACCTACGGATTATGAGACCGTCGCTCTAACCACCTGAGCTACACCGCCAAACGGTCAAACCAGGCCCGCCGGGTCGGGGCCGCAGAGGACGCAAGCAGAGAACCTGCCGCGCGCCTGAGCGCGTAAAAACCACCTTCCACGCTCGATCACACGAAAGGCCGGACGTGACCGCGTCCAGCCCACTCTCGATTCTAGAAGCGGCTCTATGGGCTGTCAAACCGCAGTTCACGCCAGTATTCCGATGATCGGGTTGCAGACTCCATTATTTCAAGTATGCCCGCGCGATCCACAATCCGGGACATAAGCGCGTTGGCAGCCCTGTGACCGTTCCCGGGTTGCGGCTGTATTAGGAATTCTGAGGGAAACAGTTGCCAGTTGCCAGTACCCAGTTGTTACCAGTTGTCAGTAGTCAGTTGCCAGTTGGCTATACGGGCGGCAGAGAAAGTCGGCAACCGACAACTGGCTACTGGCTACTGCCCACTGATTGGCTGGTAAACTAAATACGCGATGATCCTCCCGTTCGTTCGCGAACTCTTCGCGGACGTGGAAAAGTCTGCCGCCTTTGCGCGTGCTGTAGCCCGGGTGAAGGGTGGCGCGGGGCGGATTCGTGTCTCTGGACTCACCCCAACTGGCAAAGCTCTCTTCTACTCATTACTGCAGCGCTCCACTTCGCGGCCCGTCATCGTCATCGTTAGTGACAATCGCGCCGTGGATGAATTGCTGCCGGTCGTGCGCTCCCTGGGCGATCTGACGGGCGCCGTCGCGCCGGATGCCGTCATCGGCTTGCCCGCCTACGACGTGCTGCCCTTCGAGAATCTGTCGCCCCATCCCGAGATTCAGGAAGCTCGTGCCACCGCCTTATGGAAGATTGCCACCGGAGCTGCCAGTGTCGTGATAACGCCATTGGCCGCGACGGCAATGCGCTTACGCGATGCCGAATTTTACGCAGATCTGGCGAAGATCGTGAGACGAGGCGAGATGGTCGATCCCGAGCGCCTGGTCGAGCACCTGCGAATCGTAGGCTACAACCAGGTGGACGTGGTCGAGATGCCGGGCGAGTTCGCTCATCGCGGCGGCCTGCTCGACGTGTATTCGCCGGAACTGGACCGGCCGGTCCGCATTGAGCTGTTCGGCGATGAAGTGGAGTCGATCCGCAAATTCGATCCTGGCACGCAGCGCTCGGCGGCGGTGACCGACGAAGCCGTTCTGCTCCCCTTGACGGAAACTCCCGTGGAAGAAGAGACGTTGGCCGCGATCAATGCGCGGCTTACCGGCGGGCGGTTGGCGGGAAACGAAGAAGTGATCGAGGAGACGATCCGCGCGACCGGTGTTACGGTATTTCCGGGCTGGGAACTCTACGCGCCCGCCGTCGCCAAGAAAGAGAACTTCTTCGACGATCTGCTGCCGGGCGCGACCATCGTTCTCGACGAACCCGACGCTTTGAACTTCGCTCACGATACATGGTGGGCGAAAGTGACCGAGGCGCACGAACGCAGCCTCGTGGGCAATCTGGTTCGTCCGGAAGATCTGTATCTCACACCGGAGCAGTGGAGCGAGCGCTTACAGTACGCGGCAACCATCGCCGTTGAACAACTGGGAATCGAGAGCGCCGGCGACGAAGAGCATCTCACGCTGCAAACGCAGCCCACGACGCGCTTTCACGGCTCTGTCGCTGCCATGACGGAAGAAGTTGGACGCCTCGCGCGGGAAGGCAAGCGAGTTCTCTTTGCCGTGTCCAGCACCGGCGAGGTAGAGCGTCTGGCCGACGTCTTCAACGAATACAATCTATCGTTCCGCATCGGCAGCCGGACGCCCAAACCCGGCAGCGAAGTATACGTAGACGAGTCCTCGTACTTCACGGAAGACGTAGCGGCCACAACCATCGTGAAGGCTTATGTACCCGAAGGATTCGCGCTGCCTGAGGCGAACCTGGTTCTCTTCGGGGCTCGCGATCTGTTCGACGAGCCCGAGGTTACGCTAGGCCGGCCACTACGGCAGAAGTCCAAAGTCTCGGCGTTCCTTTCCGATTTTCGCGATCTCGCCATCGGCGATTACGTTGTGCACATCGAGCACGGCATCGGCCAATACCAGGGGCTGAAAGAGATTCCTCAGGAAGACGGCGGGACCGCCGAATTCATGATCCTGCAATATGCCGAGGGTGCACGCCTGTACGTTCCGCTCACCCGCCTGGACCTGGTGCAGAAGTACCGCTCTTCCGAAGGGGTGAAGCCGGTACTGAATCGGCTGGGCACGCAGCAGTGGCAGAAGACCAAGGCCCGCGTGAAGAAGGCCATGCAAGACATGGCCGAAGAGTTGCTCAAACTTTACGCGGTGCGCAAGACCGCCGAAGGCCATGCCTTTGCCGCCGACAGCGAATGGCAACGCGAGTTTGAAGACACCTTCGAGTTTAACGAAACCGAAGACCAGATGAACGCGATTGTTGACGTCAAGCGCGACATGGAGTCGGCGACGCCAATGGACCGCCTGCTGTGTGGCGACGTCGGTTACGGCAAGACGGAAGTCGGGATGCGCGCGGCGTTCAAAGCGGTCAGCGACAATCGCCAGGTCGCGGTGCTGGCGCCGACCACGGTGCTTACCTTCCAGCACTACAACACATTTCGGCAGCGCTTCGCGGCCTTTCCCATCAAGATCGACATGCTCAGCCGCTTCCGCACCCCTAAGCAGCAGAAGGAAACCATCGCCAAGATCGAGGCAGGCCAGGTGGACATCGTCATCGGTACGCACCGCGTCTTGTCCAAGGACATAAAGTTCAGCGACCTCGGGCTGGTCATCGTGGACGAAGAACAGCGCTTCGGCGTCCGCCACAAGGAGCGGCTGAAGCAGCTTCGCAAAGAGGTAGACGTGCTCACCATGTCGGCAACGCCCATTCCGCGCACGTTGCACATGTCACTGCTCGGGCTGCGCGACATGAGCGTGATCGAGACGCCTCCCAAAGACCGCATGGCAATTCAAACAGTCGTGGCAGCGTGGGACGAGAAGCTGCTCCGTTCGGCGATCGAGAAAGAGTTGGAGCGCGGCGGGCAAGTTTACTTTGTGCACAATCGCGTAGAAAGCATTTACGAGATCGCGGACAAGCTGCGCGAGATGGCGCCGCAGGCGCGCATCCTGATCGGCCACGGCCAGATGCCGGAGAGCGAACTGGAGCGCGTCATGCTCGCCTTCATGCGGCACGAAGCCGACATCCTGGTTGCGACCACGATCATCGAGAACGGCCTCGACATTCCGCTGTGCAACACCATCATCATCAACCGCGCCGACCGGCATGGGTTGTCGGAGTTGTATCAGTTGCGTGGACGCGTTGGCCGCTCGGATCGGCGGGCCTATGCCTACCTACTCATTCCGCCCGACCGCGAGCTGAGCGACTTGGCGAGAAGGAGGCTGGCGGCCCTCAAGGAGTTTAGCGACCTGGGTGCGGGATTCAAGATTGCGGCGCTCGATCTGGAATTGCGAGGCGCCGGAAATCTGCTGGGCGGGCAGCAGAGCGGTCACATTGAAGCCGTCGGTTTCGAACTTTACACCACCATGCTGGAGCGCACGGTGCGCGAACTGAAGGGCGAGGTGCAGGAGGAGACGGCCGAAACCCAGTTGAACCTGTGGCTGAACATCCGTATTCCTTCCGACTACATCCCAGAAGAGAACCAACGGCTGCGCATGTACAAACGCGTCGCCGGTGTGGAGACGGAGGCGCAACTGGAGGATGTCGCAGGAGAGTTGGGCGATCGTTACG
>OCZT010005082.1_pt1 | contig 13171 bp, 16 predicted proteins | sample 1539031 | NCBI WGS metagenome assembly OCZT01 (sample SAMEA3539308, study PRJEB22396) | soil metagenome | biome: tundra; feature: field; material: soil | place: USA | collected 2010-05 | depth 0.15 m | reverse complement strand
AATTATGGCGCTTTGACGGCTTTTAACTTCACGGAATCCAGAACTAAGAAGCTTTACGTCGTCCTTAGCCTGAGCATATTCGGCATTGTCGTTAAGTTCAGCCTTAGTGTCTGAAATTGCCTGATTTGCTTGCGCAATCCGTTTGTTCAAATCGGGCACTTCCATAGCCTCCAGCTCTTTCAGAACGTCTTCGGCATCTGGACCAATTTTCTTAGCGAGCTTTTGCATTTCGGATAGGGGTTCTTTACGCGGACGACCCATATTACATTTCCTCATTTTCAGCATTGATGCTATTTACAAAATCTTTAGCTACAGGCTTAAGAGCTGCGTCAAGTTTTGCTAATTTATTTGTCTCTAATTGGGGAATTTGTTCAGAAATATTCTGAAGAATCCCAAGCGCCTTTTCTTTTTCAAGAGTTTTCTTATTTTTACTACCTTTTGGACGACCCATATTATTCTCCCTTTTCCATGTTATAGACTTCGGTTAGCTTATCTACTTCATTAATAAGCTCAAGCATAAGTTGTTTTCTTTTTGGCCATACGGTTGGACCGATCACAAGACCGAGCTTACACATGAACTTCTCGACTTCTTCATTATAAATCGCATGCCATTTTTCGTTAGTCATATATTATTCCTCCGTTGTTTCGTATTGATAGGATTTATCGGTATAGTCAAATCCTACAAGTCTTTTTAAGAGATCCTTATTATTCAACCACATAATAACTGCGTTTGCAAGGGCAATATGCTTAAAATCGCTCTCTTCAATCTTTTTATTTGAAATATACAGATCTGAAGGCAAGCCTATAAACTTTTGTTTAGCTGAAGATACGATTAGAAATAGGTCATCGGATGTTATTGGGAGATCTGATTTAGGTTGGGAGGCCAATTCTACTTTGGCTAAGAATGAATCGCAAATATCTGTTTTTCTTTGTTTTTCGGTAAATCTACTACTGCTTTTAGAAACAGATTCCTTTTCAAGGGCTATCACCTCTTTAAGGAAATCGACTTCTTTTTGGGTCAATTCAAGCAGGGTCATTTCATCTCCACGCTATTGTTGAATAACTTTGCTAGTAAGGCCATCTCGAACCACCGTAAGTCTGCTCTCTATGGACTGAGCAGCTATAGGATTATGATCTACTATTAATAGGCGTTTGTCAACACTACATTCTTTTAGCATCTCTAGGGCCTCAAAAACGTTTGTAGTATCAAGGCCTGTAAAGGGTTCATCCAAAATCATTAGATCGATTCCCTTACCAGTACGTTCTTCGATAAACTTTATAACGGCAAGATCAATAGATAAATCTGTAGAGGACCGCTCGCCGCCAGATAGAGACTTGACGGGAATACCAATTTCACCATCCATACTGATTAAGCAGGTCACTTCTTCTTTAACCTTTCCCTCTTTTGTCTCTTTTAGGCCCTCAAACTGAATAGTAGCCGTGGACATGTTTGGAATGGCCCGGATTAACTTGGTTGCTTGATCTCCAATAGAATCAAGGGCGTCTTCAAAGGAGGCAGATAAGTAAGATTTAATAGCTTTCTTGGCCTCGGTAGCTAATTCAATTTCTTCTTGAACTTTGGCCAAATCTATGCCTTTCCTAGATAGTTGGTCTTGATATAGAAATGCCCGACCTTCTAGCTGATAAAGGGTATCGTCGAATCGCTTCTTGGCTACCTCGAATGACGAAAGCTTGCTTTTGGCAGATTCTAGTTCTGATAGGGTCCTACCTTCATTTTCCCTAGCGAATTGAATATGGGTTTCATGAGATTGCCTAAGGCTAGTTTGCTTTTGTGCGAATTCCGCTAGTATAGCTTGTGATTTAGCGCTTTCTTTAAACTGGTGATCGTGCTCTTCTTGTCTAATTATTAAAATTTCTTTATTTTTGAAGTCAGCCTTTAGTTTAAGCTCTAATACTTCAGGAACAATTTGAGGTTGAACCTCCTGTCCCAGTTGAACTATTTGAGCATTTATGGTATCTAATTCTGGTATAGTCTTAGGCTTAGAACTGACTTCTAATTCTCTAATTTGCCCAAACAACGAATCCGATTCTGAGATTTGTCTAGGTTCAAAGTCCAAAAGTAATTGCTTGCGTTTCTCGTCTAGACTTACAAGATCCCTATCAGCAGCCATTCCAGCGATTACTTGTTTTTTATATTCTTGCAGTTTAAGTAATATTTCCGACTCTTTGGCCTTAATTGAGTCATTAATCCAGCCTTGCTCGCAAGTTGGACATATAGAAAGTCTAATTTTTTTAAGTTCTTCTGCCAGGACCATGGCTGCTTCTTTAGCTTTTCCACCCTCACCAGAAGTAGATTTGGTAGTTAGAATGGTCAATGTGTTGGAGGTTAAACTAGACTGAACTTCAGCCCGTCTTCTCTCTTCTACATTTCCCAACCTAACAATTTCGTGGTTTATGACAGAAATTTGGGACTTAATATCGGATTGTCTTTTTATTTCTGAACTATTTAAGTTCGATATTGCAATTTGCAATTCCGATATTTTAGCTTTTACGTTGGATTGACGATTAACTTCTGACCTTTCTAGGTCAGAAACTTGCGCAAGAATCATGCCAACTTCATTTTCGAGTCGTTCAATATTGCTACGATCAAATGGAATGGTTTTTATTAGAGGGCGATCCATTTCTAAATCGGATATCTCTCTTTTATGGCTGTCTTGGATTAGTTTATGGTTGTTAATAGCCTCCGTATGCTTGATTTTAAGCCCCTCAATGGCCTCAGGATCGATTTCTAATGTTGGAGGTGGGCCAAGGCTAGAAATAGCATTTTGGGTGGCTTCTAGGCCTGTTTGGTTGGATTGGATCGTTGATTTAATCAATAGTTCGTTTTCGGTAAGAGTTGATAAAATTTCATCTAGTTTTAGAATCTTGGCTTGTTCTAATTGGAGCCCAAGACAATTAGTTAGGAACTTATGGACATCTGAAGGTCCCATATCTAGAAAGAAGCCCCCTTCAGACTGTCTTTTATGCAAGATCTTCCTAAAGAGATCTCTAGGCATTCCGATGATTTGATCCAACTTTTCTTCTGTGAGTTTAGATGAGCCAGTGGTAACTTCGCCATTAAGTTCAATTAGGAGCTTTTTATTACGTTGGATTCTGAGAGGTTGGCCATCCAGCTCAAGTAGGCCGGTAACAGACATGGGTTCTTTTGTTAGGCGGGATTGAAGAACCGTATTAGAGAGATCGTTTAGTCCAAGAAGAAATTCTAATGCTTTAAATATCGTAGACTTACCGGCTCCAGATGATCCACCAGTGTTAAGATTTTGGCCGTCCACTTGAATTAAAGAGCCCAGTCGTGTGAAATCTATAGTTTGTTCTTCAACAAAACGACCAATACCGGAGAAGGTTAGGGATTTGAGTATAAGCATCTTATAGAGGAGTATAAGATAGATTTAGTGTATTGTCAATCGTCTTCAGTATAATCTTTTGCAGATCTTTCGTCGTTAATTTCCATAATATTGGGGTCTATTTCCAATCTTCTTGCGACAAGTCCGTTATCAATCACAATTTTGTGCGAACTAGATACGGCCCCGAAGCTTTTTTTTGCTTCGAGGCCGCATTTACACTTAACGAATGGAAGAGCGCCTTTAGCTGATTTAAAGTACTTTTTAAGGACTTCACCGCAGCTACAAACGTAGTTTATTAAGGGCATATTTACCGATACATTAAAGAAACTTGTTTTTCTTTATTTTCATACTGTGACATGAATTTAGACTTAATATCGTTCATAAGCTCTACGTTCTCCAACATCTTGCCGTCTGATAGGGAAGAAATATGGACATTCATAGGGCTGGTATTGATTGGACAAAGGTCCAAATCAAAGGCAACTAGAAATCCCAGAAAATTTGCTGTTTTAGGAGTAGTGCCATTAAGACTCGAATCACATCTCACAGAAACAATACGATCGGCATAGCCTTGTTCTACAGATTTAGTACCAGTTAGCCACATTTCCTTATCGTATTGTTTAGTGTAGCTTTCATAGGTTTGGCGACCGTTGGTACGTTTAACAGTCTGTTCATCAAGTTCACGAACGCGATCCAACCAAAGCTGATACCGGCCATCAACTTGACTTGGGTGGACTCCACCAAATGAACCTTGAAACTCACCTGCTGCATGGTGGGACATCAAGACACCGTTTTTAAGAATCAAACGTTCGTCCAAATTTTGGGCAATCTGAAAACCCATACTCGCGGCAAATAGGGTAATTGTGTCAACTGGGCGTCCAATACCTTTAAGGGCCTCAATAAGCTCCAATCCAGATTGGATATCACCACCTGGAGTGTTCAAAAACAAATACAAGGGCTTTTTATTGGCAAAAATTCGTTTAGAGTTCAGAGCATTATCTAGCTCTTTAGCTTTAGCAATAATCATGCCAGTCGATTCTCCTTCAACTTGGCTATTAAGGAGCAATAGATTGCTTTTGCTCAAAATAATGGTATCGCTTTGAGCGTCCTTTGAAACAGACATACTGGGAACAAGAAGTACGGCTGCTAGTAATACAAACACACCTATTAAAAATTTATTCTTCTTTTTCATTTTTTTCTTCCTTTTCATTTTTCGTTAAGATCTCTTTAGATATATCATGAACTGGTTTTAAAAGGGGCGTATTGGCCCTTTCTTGTTGTCTTTTCAAATCTGCAAATTGTTTTAGCTTACTAGAGAATGGGCTCTTGGGGGTAATCTCAACCGAATTAGATCCAGTTTTGGTTATGGTCATTCCCTCACCCAAACCATTTAGTCCAACTAGGGCTTTGTCATTTGGCATGCCAAAATTCTCTGAACTGAATTTATGTAGTAATTCCATTACTTTAAGTACAGTATTGATGTCTTTAGGGTCAATTTTATCAAAGAATTCCGTGTTATCGGTCCTAAGATATTGGTGAATATTACGAGATACCTTCTTTTGGTAGGCTAGAACCAATTCTAATAGGAACTCCTGAGACTGTAGCTTTGACTCTACGACTTTGTCCTTAAGGGTAGCCTGAAGTTCGTCTAGATATTCGACCCTAAGCTCAAACCATTTAAATTTGTGGGCTAGGAATAGTACCACGGCCTTATTTATTTTAGTTACTTGGGCGATCTGTCTATATGTTTTTCCATTTAGGTAGAGTCCCATGCACCTTTCAACATCCGTATCGACTAGAGTATGAAGCCCCAGCATGCCATTTTCTTTAAATTTCTCAATAGTTTCAAGATCTTTCATTGTAAAGTCTGCCGTAGGTAGAAGAGCTACTTCTTTAGTATCACTCATTTTTATACTCCTTGCCATTAATAGATAGCCTTAGCTGAATTTCTTTCCAAAAAAGGGCTCTTATAGAGGTTTCTAGTGCTTTATAGCGTTCTGCTATATGGTCGTTATCTTCGGTAAGAGTCAGGCCATAGCTAATGTAGGAGGAGCCATCCTTGGACTGGGCTACATCGTAATCTAATTTGGCCTCAGTTAGGCCATTGAAGTATATAAATGGGAACGACTGTAAGTTCTTAATATGGGTTTCAGATAGGCGCCCTAAAAAGATCCCCAAAGAGGTCAGTTCTTTATTTGTTGGATTAGACAAGATTTAATCCTCCAAGGTATTTTAATAGTTTTTGTCTTTTTTCAGGTTCTGCTTGGTAATGTTGGGATAAGAACTCATGAAGACTTTTACCGGACTTGCGCTCTCTTGATTTTTTAACATCGGTTATTTTAGAAGAAACACTAACCCCAACTAAGCCCTTTTTGGCATTTGAGACCCAATCAGAAGATCCGATTAGTTCGATGTGCGTATTGGATCCAGGCATGATGCTGGGAACTTCCGAGCCTTCCTTCCAGATTAGTGACCTAATAGGAGTGCATACGGATTCAGTGGAAATAAATTCCTTAGATAGGATAGCGCCAGTAGAATCGTCATGAGTACAGAGCCAGATGCCCTTATCTTTATTAGCACATGACTTGTTGAGCCACCTAGGATTTCCAGTATACCAAATTCTTCCGATCTCTACCTCGGTATGAATGTGACCTCCAATTAGATGGAGAAAACGAGGATCAAGACTGTTATCGGAAACTCCCCCAGAAAGAGGAGATCCATTGTCGTAAACAGCACCTTCATAGTTTGGATGGCTGACCAAAACAGTCGCTCCTTGGTTTGCGAGCTTATTGGCTTCTTCTACAAATTTATTATTATCATGGATATAAGGAAGATATCCGTATAGCCCATCAAGGTAAGGCTCATGAACAATTTTAAAATTTGAGTTTTCTAAATGCAATACAGTGTGAAGAGCAGAAAAATTATCAGAATAATCGCCGTTGGCATCGTGGTTTCCTTGTAGGATTATGGTTTTAAAGGATTGCTTTGCTAAAATATGAAACCACTTAGTCCAGAATTTGAGAACAGATAGTCTGACAATGTCATGTGTGTCATATTCGTCTCCTAGAAATTCAAGTTTATCGACTTTAAGTTTCAGAGCTTTTTCTAATACGAATTGCATTAGAGCTTCAGATTCTTTGATGTTGCTGGGTTTAATATGGGGATCGCCGACTCTTAAAATTAACATTTAAATTTCTCACATTTACATTTTAAGTAATTGCCTTCACAAAGAGAGCATATGCATTCACAATCATATTGATTACAAAGACCACATTTACAATCCTTGCCCGACCAAATAAAGTAGATTCGTCCTAAACTTAAGATGCGACAATGACAGAGAGTAAGTATATACCCCCAATCGCTAAATCCATCTATAATGCCAAAGGCAAGTCTACCAATTCTCACTCGCATCCCTCAGATAGTTCTAGGTATTTTTCTATAATATGAACGTTTATCAAAGATCCTTTGCAAGTTCCTTGAACCGAATATTCGTCATCGCTGAATTTGTAATCTATTCTTCCTTTGCAATTTTTATAGAATCCAGTGGTAACACTAACACAATCCCTAAAATGAAACTTAGGTTCGTCTTTTTTATCGGCTAAGCCTACAGATGGAAGCATAAACGATAGAAATAAAATTAGCTTTTTCATTTTAAAGGTCCTGTGAATGCTTCTGCTATGGATGGGGGTGGATATATGGTATGGCCGCCGGTAGGCATTGGAGTTGGAGCTATCGTCTTAGGTATAGCCATAGAAGTATCGATAAACTCAACATGGGAAAGTTCCACGATTAGAAACTTACCAGGGAAAGTGTCACAATTAAGAGGTTTTGATGCCCAAGCATGAGTGTGTAGAATCTCTTCTCGAATATAGGCAATAGAGCCCTTTGGAACATGGGTGCCATCTGAAAGGTGAGCATCTACCAAGACTAGAAGCCCCTTAAGGCCATCTCTTTGACCAGGAGTAGCTATCCCACCAGAGATCTTAGATTTGAGACCTTCTTTAATATATTGTTCTACTACTAAGCGATTATTTAATGAAAATGTCATTTTTGTTCCTTCCATCGAGTGAATTCGTTAAATTGCTTTATAGATAAGGAATTCATCTCCTCACTAGATACGGCTGGATCGACCAGAAGCAGTAGGCTTTTGAGCTTGTGATTCTCCTCTTCTAGAGATTTAGTTCTAAGGAGCCACTCTTCTTGGGTTACAGTTAGAGCGTCTAAAGCGGCATCGCGTTCGTCGCTTATTAATTTTATTGCTATTTTCCAATCATTAGATGTTATAGAACTCATGATTTCTCCTGCGTATAGAATACTCAAATCTAAATCAAAAGTCAACTTAAATATCAATGCCTTTGAGCCGCAACACTTTTTGGTTAATCAATGGCAATTTTCGTGCCAATCTAGCCATCTGAGCCATCTCCTGCTTCCTACCTAAAGTAGTTTCTACGCTTTCAGTTTGATCAGGTGTATAGTTATAGATTCCAAAACCTTCTTCTCCAGAGTTTGAATCCGACGATATCAGGCTAGCAGCCGACATAAGATAGGATAGTTCGGTTACTGTAACGGGCTTAGGAGCAGTCTTACCTTCTAGCAAATCTGCCGCAAAGCTGGAATTAACAGCATTAGTTAGTTCTGTAATATCGGTAATGCCTTGACGCCCACGGATACTGTTGGCCCTATATAGGACCCTTCTATCTGAGGGATAAAAATGCATAACTGTCTCAGAATATGCATCTATGAGATTTCCAACAATCCTGCCTATGCAAACGCCCACGAAATTTTTCTTGAACTCACCAGTATACTTGTCAATTCCAGCACATAGGCCCATTGCACTTATTTCTATCATGTCTACAAAGCTTAAATGACCTTTAGGTGTTTTTCTATAAAATATTTTAGCTCTATTCACAGCGAGAGGCATATTATTTTGAACTAAAACCGTTCTAGCTCTTTCTACTCGTCTGTAGACTGCTTCTAGCTTTTTAGGCCAAAGACCAATCCAACTATCTTTACAGAACTTAACGAAATGAAAATTAATGTTGAATTCTTTTAAGGCTTCAGGATCTTTTGATTTAAGAGCAGGGGTTATCTTGGCAGAAAAGGTATCAGAAGATTCTCTAAAATAGGGCCTTGCTGACAAAATGTTGTTATTAGAGATGCGAATAAGTTGAATAAAACGTTTATACATTTCTGTAGAAATACGATAACTTAGAACGATTTCGTGAAATAAGCGTTCAGCAGAGACCAGCTCTTCAAATTGTTGTTTTTGGGTAGTACCATCTTTATTACGCTCGATAGCATGGGCAATCTCCAAAGCGAGTTGGGCAAAGGCTGGATCGTGTGAGTCTTTAAATTTTTGTGGTTTTCTTGCCATAAATCCTCTAGAACTTATTGGTTCTAAAGGAGATATATCATGAAGACCAATTAACTTTTCTTTAGCCTTATATATTTGATCAAATCTTCGCCAGATTCGCGATAGCATTCCATACGAGCTTCCAGATGCCTAGTCATACTTTGATTATCCTCTATATCGAAGTCGTATATGATTGCCTTATCCTTCTCAATACATTTACTAGCCCATGGATTAGAGTGACCAAATCTAACACTGCGACCCACAGCTGCTTGTTTTGTCTTAATAGCGCTAGCACCCCCGTACCAATTCACGGTTGAATGCGTGGGAAAAATATTTACGCCGACATGACAGCAACTAGTCGTAATCAATGTCTTAACTTCGTTTTTATTAAATTTTTCAATAGATTCGGCTACATCTACCTTTTCAAGTCCAAGTTCTTCAAGTCTCGCAGCTCTCTTCTCGCTATGGGCCAATGCATAGGGCACTTTTAACAGAGGGGCTAGCATTGCTAACTGAGTTAGTTCTTCACATAGAACTAGAGTTTGCTTGCCTTGAGCTAACGCCATTCCATTAGCTAGCTTTGCTATAAACTGTGCAATATTTCTGTTATTAAGAAAATGTACTCTCTTTTGTGCCAGTGGGTCGGTTGGGTCTAGGGATGGATTAGAAGACTCTATAGAAACGATCCTGAACTCATGGGGACAGATAAAGCCCTTCTGTACTGCCTCAGCTGTTCCTAGCTCGCATACGGTCTTGCCGATGATGGATTGGAGTAAGGGTAAGGAGCCATCGTTACGGTCCTGGGTAGCCGATAGAAAGAACCGGTAGGGGATATTGGCCAGTACACCATGACAGATGGTCTCTAGGGACTCAGCAGCGAAAGTATGAGATTCATCTACAATAAGAACATCTAAATTGGAGAAAAATTTGTATTCTTCAGAATCTGGCTTAATATTAGCTATAGAATCGCCAATGCAAATTGTGAACTTCTTACCTAACTTCTTTTTGCCATCTCCAAATGTTCCAACGTACTTCTTACCAAAATGATGTTCGAATTTTTCGACCAACTCTGTAAAGATGCCTTTACCGGGAGCTACAATGCAGGTATTAAGTCCCATTTCCCTACAAAGTTTTAATATGATTGCTGACTTACCCGATCCAGTTGTAAGGGAGACGTTTCCGTGCTTTTCTTCTAAAAGCTTAGTCCAGGACTCTTCTTGATAGGGATGGAGCTGAAAAGGGAGGGGTTTAAGCCAAGGAATCTTCTTTGGTGTTGGGTATATAATTTTGTTACTGATTTCTAGTTCAAAGTCGATGAGATAAGGAATTGAACCCGGTCTAATGTAGTGTTGGCCATCTTCCCCGAATACAAGGCACTTTTTAAGATCCTTATTTAGGCCATCTAAGTGGGCTTGCCAAGTGTCTTGGTTACGAGACTTCCAAAAATGGTTCTTATGATGCTTACCAATTAGAAACTTAACGCTGGTATTAATGTATGTAAGTCGTTGGTGTAATTGGTGTAATTCATCGTCTGTAGCTTGGTTTATGAGAGCTTTGATGGGGGAGATAAGAGTGAGCTTCACGTTTTCCACTCAGGAGGTTTAGAATTTGTCCACTTAGGAACGCGTTTATCGTTCTTCCATTTTTCATTTAGATAAAGTCTATAAGCCCTAGTCGTTTCCTTAATTTCTTTGAAAGTAGTGCAATTTGGAAATGTAGTCTGTCCGTCTTTCAAGTAGGCCAGGTCTGTAGAGCAATTATATAGCAAATCGATATATTGTTCACATTTATGGATTTTATTAAATCTATTGGTATACTCATTGCATAGAGATCTTAAATGCTCACATAGCCATAGATAGTTGTTATGGGAGGTTCTGGCCCAAATAGTGCATGGGTGATTTTTGTGAGTTGGCCTGTAAGGACCTTCTCGAAGACCAGCTAGGCTTACATTGGTGCTAAGCATTTGACAAGTCTCTAGAATCATTTTTATAACGCGTTTATCGTCCAAAGCTTGGGCAGATTCGTTGGCGTTAAATGAAGATACGAATATGTTCATAGGGATACGATACTCTATCAATTAATAAAAGTCAACTTTCTTTCATGATATATAAAGGGTAGTTCAAGGAGATCCTATGTCATCTTATAGAAAAGCGAAAACGGCGCCAAAGGTCTATTTAAGCGATAAAAGAAAGATCCAGGCTATTGTTTTAGAAACTATGAATGATATCAGCCAATTAGTTGGCGGCACACTTGGACCAGGTGGAAAAGTTGTTCTTTTGGAATCGGATCATCAAGGCATAGGAGATCGCATCTCAAAAGATGGGATTTCTGTATTTATGAGTTTGGCGAGTCAAAATCCATATAAGCATAGTATTATAGAAACTGCTAGGGATTGTTCTCTTAGGACTGCCAATGAAGCGGGAGACGGCACAACCACTACTGCCGTTTTGGCCAATGAGTTGATCAAGAATATCTTCGACTTCTGTGAGAAGAATCCAAAAGAATCTCCTCAAAAAACAGTCCGGCGTATCAAGAAAGTAATGGAGGAGGTGTTGCTTCCATATATCGCCGCTAGAAGCATTAAGGTCACTGAAGAGTCTAAGAACCTCTTATTGAACGTGGCCACTATTAGCGCCAATGGAGAGCTAGCTTTGGCTAAGGCAGTTTTAAACTGTTTCGAAGAAGTCGGCTACGGAGAGGCCAGCCATGTTACTATTAGAGAGCTTCCAGGTCCTAGTGGATACCAAGTAGAACGCATAGAGGGGTATCCGATGCCGGTGGGCCTAGAGGAGACTTCTGGAAAATACCATTCTAGTTTTATCAATGATCAAGGCAATCAGCGTTGTTATCTTGAGAATCCAAAATTTATCTTGTTTGATGGGGCTATGCAAGATTTGATCTCTTTAAGTCCACTATTTAATGCCATTGAAGAGAGGATTCAACAAAGTCCAGCAGATGCCAAAGAACTTAAAAATATTGTTCTGGTAGCTAATGGGTTTTCAGAAACTGTGATTTCAACCCTATCATTTAACTTTGAACAAACCGGAACTCTTAGGATTGTACCAATTAAAGCCCCGATGGCTCAGTTTATGAATTCGCAGAGCCATTGGCTTGCAGATCTAGCTGCATTTACCGGTGCTAAGGTGTTTGGTCTTAGGAATCAGATTTCAGATGCTATGATTCAAGATCTGGGAATGGGCATGGAAAATTTTGAAGCTACTCGTTTCAGAAGTACTCTAGGGGGAAGTCCAGATCCAGTGAACATAGAATTTCGCGCTGAGGAACTAAAAAAGCAATTAAAAAGAGCAGAATCTAAAGCTGAGTCTGGCTGGCTTGAAGAGCGCATTGCCAAAATTACTTCTGGTATTGCAAAGCTTACTATTGTTGGCTCAAATCCAGCTGATATCAAAGAACGTGCTGATCGAGCTGAGGATGCAATTTGCAGTATTAGAAGCAGTATTACCCATGGTGTTTTACCGGGTGGTGGTCGAATGGTTATCGATATGGCCCTTAAAATATCGGAAGAACTTGAAAAAGGAGATCCGGCTAGAGAAGTTCTTATGCCATCTCTAATCGCAGTTTTTAATCGATTGCTCGATAATGCTGGATATCATGAAGAAGACGCTAGTCAGGTTCTATCCAGATTGGTTGAGAATCCAGATGAGGTCTATGATGTTGAGAACCAACACTTCGGAAAAGCTGAAGATTTGGGGCTATTTGATGCCTGTAAAGCTGTTAGCGAAAGCTTGAGAAATAGTGTTGAAATTGCTGGTGTTTTAGGAACTCTTGGTGGCATCGTATGTCATCCTAGAGACTCTGAGTTTGAGCGTAAAGAAGCGTCTCTTGATTCTGAATGGGAAAAAGTTTCAAAAAATCCAGATGCTTACCAAAATCCGGCATTGAATAGGGCAAGATCTTAATATTTTATGGATTTTAAATCTCTAACAGATGACCAAAAAAAAGAGTTTGCGGAGATGATGTTTAGCCCCCTTGAGTCTTCTGAAGATATAAAGGATTGGGCAAGATCTTTTCTAGACCTTGAACTACCTCTTGAAATAACCGATCCAGGCAGCACTTCTTCCCCACTCGACGCTATTTGGCAAATATACAATGCTGCAAAAAATAATACGGGTGATGTCACCCCAAATTTTATTTTAATGAGCTGTCGTGAAGGCATGAAGACCGTTAGCGTTGCTATTTTAGAGCTTTTAATTATGTTACATTTTTCTAGAACAGTCGCACATGCCGCTGCTACGGAAGAACAGTCTGCGGTAGCCATAGGATATATAGGGGACTTCATAACGAAAATAGCCCCATTACTTGAAGTAAGTAAATGGGAAAACATGACACAAAATAAGAGAACTATTAAGTATAAAACTCCTGAGGGCAAGACTCCATTTATTAAAATTCTGATTTGTACCACAAAAGGGATGAATTCTTTGCACGCGAACTTTCT
>OCZT010005081.1_pt1 | contig 13173 bp, 11 predicted proteins | sample 1539031 | NCBI WGS metagenome assembly OCZT01 (sample SAMEA3539308, study PRJEB22396) | soil metagenome | biome: tundra; feature: field; material: soil | place: USA | collected 2010-05 | depth 0.15 m | reverse complement strand
TCGTCCAGGAAATGAAGATGGCCGTGGACCTGGGCCGCAAGACCCGCCCCGACCTCAAGGTCGGGATCTGCGGCGAGCACGGCGGCGACCCGATGTCGATCGGCTTCTGCCACGACATCGGCCTCAACTACGTTTCCTGCTCCCCGTTCCGCGTTCCGGTGGCTCGCCTTGCCGCTGCGCAGGCGGCTCTCGTCGGCGGAGCGGAGCGCGACAAGTAACCGTCCCTCGTCCGTAATCCGGAACGCCCGGCGGTCTTTCCGCCGGGCGTTCCGATTCCTATTTCGGGGCGCGGAATGCCGCCCGGACCGGCTATGGCGTCAGGACTACGTGCGGCGTCGGTGCCGCAGTCAGCTCGGCGGGCGTACCCGGAGTCTGGCGAAGGAACAGCGCCAGGACTGTCGGCAGATGCTGCGACGTGATCGTGATCTTGTAGCCGCCCAGTGGCCACGGCCAGGGAAGCTGGTGCCACGCTACGGCGGCGGAACGATCGGCCGTCACCGGCGACGCGATCGCCGGCGGCACCCAGAACTCCCCGGAGCGCGGAGCACCCTGGGTCGGCTGCTCTTCGGGCACCAGCAGCGTGTCTGCGGGCAGCGGTGAGAGCTGCGTGTACGGCTGGAATCCACCGGACGTCAGGTAGGGCGGTTCGTACCCGGAGCCCAGGTACTCGACCGAGATGTCCGTCACGCGAACGTCCGCCGGCCAAGTGACGGCCAGCGCGAAGACGCCGATATCCGGGCCGACGTCCAGTACGGTGGCAGGAGTGGCGGAAGGCACCGGCATCCAGACGACCGATGGCACGTGGGGGGTCGGTTGCGGCTTCGACGTCAGGACTTCGGCCATCGTCGCGGTCGAAATGCCCCAGTCGCCGTGAGTGTCGGTCATGCTGAGGAAGCTCCAGTCGACGCCGGCCCAGCCCCTGGAAAGGTCGGTCAGATAAGGCGGCAGAGGCGGCTCCTGCGAACCCTGGAGGTCGATGATCGACAGGTCGTTGATCAAAGGCGATGCGGATGGCGAGGGAGCCGGTGCGACGGTGCCCCAAGGCTTGACCAACGCGGCGAGAACGAACACGGCTCCGACCACGAGCGCGCCCAACTCGGGCCTGATCAGATGGCGCCTTCCGACTCGCTCGAGAGGTTCGTCCTCTTGCTCTTTAATGGCGGCCGAGGCGTCTCGGGGGACCGGGGACTCGAAGTCCCGTCGGCGTTTGAGCGTGCCTTCGGCCAGCCGCGTCGTGCCGCGCACTCGCTCGACCTGCGTTCTCTCAGCCTCGTCCATCCAGGCTCTCTCTTCGTCCCCGTTGAAACCGAGGTCGTTGTGCATGAGACGCTCCGGTTGTGGCTCCTCTAGGCGCAGGCCTTCGGCTCATCGACCAGCTCGCGAACCTTGCGAGCCAGTGCGTCGGGAGTAAAAGGCTTTGACAGGAAACCGTCCGTGGCTCTGAGGCCGCCCTTGGAGCCGACGAGTTCCTCGGTATAACCGGAGAGGAAGAGGGTGCGCATCTCCGGCCGAAGCGCTCGGACCCGAGCTGCGAGCTCCGGTCCGCTCAGCAAAGGCATGACGACATCGGACACGAGCAGATCGATCGGAGCCTCGTGATCTTCGACGATGGCCAGGGCTTCCAACGGATCGGCTGCGACCAGCAACCGGTAGCCGCGCCGTTCGAGGATCAGCCTGGCCAGCTCTCGGACGCTCGGTTCGTCTTCCACGAGAAGGATGGTTTCTGTGCCGCCCGCCGTAGGCGGCAACTCGGCAGCTGTGGCCGAGACCTCATCTTCCACGAGCGGGAAGTAGGCCTTGAACGTCGTGCCTTCACCGGGTTCGGAGTAGAGCCAGATGTGGCCGCCGCTCTGGCGGACTATGCCATAGGTAGTGGCGAGTCCCAGGCCGGTGCCTTTGCCACGCTCTTTGGTCGTAAAGAAGGGCTCGAATATGTGGGCTCGCGTCTCCCGGTCCATGCCGATCCCCGTGTCGCTCACGGCGATCATCACGTAGCGACCCGGCGTCACGGCGAAGTGCTCCGCAACATATTCGTCGTCGAATGCGACTTGTTCGGTCTCGATCTTTAGCTGGCCGCCATCGGGCATCGCGTCACGCGAGTTGAGAACCAGGTTGAGGATGATCTGTTCGATTTGGACGGGATCGGCTCGCAGTCGTCCCGGCGCCGCCTGGAGCGTGAACTTCAGATCGATGTGCTCGCCGATGAGCCGGCGCAGCATTGGCTCCATACCGGCCACGACTTCGTCTGGGTCCAGCACGGTGGGCTGGAGCATCTGCCGTCGAGAGAACGTCAGCAACTGCTGTGTCAGGGCAGCCGCCTGATCCGAGGCTCTCCTGATTGCTTCCGCGCTCTCGTGCTCAGGGCCTTCTTCCGGCAAATCGAGCAGGAGAAGCTGCGCGAAGCCCGAGATGGCGGTCAGCATGTTGTTGAAGTCGTGGGCGATTCCACCGGCCAGCCGTCCGATGCTCTCCATCTTCTGCGCTTGTAGGAGCGTCTCCTCCATGTGCAGCCGGGCGGTTATGTCGACCATCTGCTCGATCACTCCGACCGTCCGGCCATCCTGATCGCGCTGAGGGGCGGCGAACAGTTCGACCTGGATCGGGTGGCCGTCCTTGCGCTTGCGGCGAAGGTGCATCCCGCTGACCACCCTGCCGCGCGCGACGCCCAGGAGTATCTCGCGCACCTCGGGCATTTCCGCTTCGGGAACGTGAGGCAGGCTCTTGCCGAGAACTTCCTCGGCGGACCAGCCGAAGACGTAGGTGGCGGCCGGGTTCCAGAGCCGGACGTTTCCCTCGAGGTCGAGGACCACGGTGGCCAGCGGCGAGGCCGCGATGAGCGCTTTGAGGTTGGCGGTCGTGCTCAGCAGATCGGCCTCCATCTGCTTCCGCGCCGTTATGTCTGCCAGCACCGCGACCGTGTAACGCTCACCGTCCGAGACGAAAGAGGACAACCCGATCTCGACCGAGATGTGCCGGCCGTCTTTTCGGAGAGCCTGGAGGTCGCGGCCCAGCCCCATTGGGCGCGCGTCCGGCGCGGCCAGATACGAATCTCGGTCGTGCTCGTGGCCGCCCCTCGATGTCTCGGGTACGAGTTCGTCGACCTGCAACCCGCTGAGCTCCGCTTCCGTATAGCCGAGGAGCTCCGCGGCATGTCCATTGGCATAGACGATCTTGCCGGTCGAGTCCGCGAGCACGACGGCGTTCGGGTGGCTCGCCAGGATGTGGCGTAGCAGGCCCGCCGGAGTGGCTGAGACCCCGCTCAGGTCCGGGCTCGCCGGGTCGCCTCGCTCGCTGGACGGCGCAGTGGCGAATCGGGAAGGCGCAAGAGGAAAGGACTGATGGGCCACTCAGGCTCCTTGGAACGCGGCCTGGCTCGAGGGCATAGTACCTCGGGGGCAGGGCGGATGGCCAACTCGACGGGAGAGATGCGGCCTTCGCACCCGAGGTAGGCGCCATCCTGGAGGGTCGGGGATCTTGCTCGGCATCGGCGCGCCCAGTGGAACATGCCGCCGCTTTCAGGAACGCCTCAGGCCGACCGCCCTAGCATTCGACCCAATCTCAAAGAGCGCGAGTGACGGCGCGCTCTCCCTGATGCAAACGGCTCGGGATCCCCCTCCCCGGGCCGTTTGCCACGTTCCGGGGATGGGACCGTCCAAAGCGCGCCGTCCGTGATTGGGCAGCGGTCCGGGTTAGCCGGCCGTCGGCGGCTCGGCGCCGACTGGGGGGTCCGCCAGCTCCAGCTCGAGCATGGCGGCCAGCTCGCGGGCGTTGGTCGAACCGTAGTTGGCGTAGCAATTGTTCATCAGGATGTGCATCTCTCGAGTCTCCTGGGCCGCCTCACGGATCCGCGGAAGCCACTCGCGCAGTTCGTCTTCGCTGTAGAGGTAGCGGAAACGCTCCACGACGGGGATCGACTTCGCTTCCCAGGTCTCGACGCGCCGTCCATGGAAGCGAATCAGAGCCAGCTCTGGGGAAGTCACGGCAAGGATGGGAGGGATGCTGCTGCGCAGGCCTTGAGGACCGTCGACCATAACGAAGGGGATCTCGTTATCCGCCAGGAAGCGCAGCGTCCGGTCTCGATTCTTGTCGTTGAACCACGTCTCGCTCCGGAATTCCACGGCGGAGTGCACATCCCCGAGGCGCTCGCGTGCAGCCAGGATCTCGTCGCGGCTCTCACCGGTCGGAAAGAACCAGCGTGGGTATTGGAGCAGCACCGAGCCGAGCTGGCCGCTCGCATGCAGCGGCTCCAAACCCTCGAGGAAAATCTGCCAGATGCCGTTCCTCAATTCTTCCGGCAGGTCACGTGCGTAGATGCGCGGCTTCGAGGCGAGGTCCGCCGGAAGGGCGCTTCGTATGTCCCGGGGCAGGCGGCGGGGTTCCGTTGGCTGGCCGGTCATCAGAGCGTGTGCCTTCGCGTCGAAGACGAAGTCTGGTGGGGTGCGCTGGACCCAGGCTTCGGCCGTCCGCGCACTCGGAATGCTGTAGTAAGTAGCGTCGATCTCGACGATGGGGAACGTCCCGGCGTAGAAGGCGAGCCGATCCTCGGCCGTAGCGGCGCCCCGAGGATAGAAGACGCCCGGCGCGGTCATTGTTGGGTCCGTCCACGACGCCGTTCCGATGCGGATCGTCGAACCGCCCGGGACGACAACCGGATCGGCAGCCGCGTGGGCCACGCCCGCCGCTCGCTCGCCGGCAGCCTCCGGTCCCGGGTCGTGTGGGTTCGGTTCCACCCGCGGCCCAAGGGGCGGATGCAGGGTCGGCATGCCGCCAGCGTGCCTCATTGCCGGCGGCGGCGCCAGTCGCTGCCGATTCCTCGGAACGTACGTCTCACTCTCAGCACCCTGAGCCGGCGCGGCCAATGGAACGTGCCGGCATGCGGGGGCGCCACCGCGCCGACAGCAGACGTCGCTGCAGACCCACGACGGCGCGACTTGCCGACTCGCGGACGTTCGCGAATGCACTCTGGCGGCAGGGGCGGTCGTCCTGCGCGTTGGCGGACCGCCAATCGTTGCGGAGCTCTTCCGCGTGCCGCTTGGCGATCTTGAGCTGGTTCTCGAGGTCGATCAGCTGGTAGGGAAGCATGGCCGATCACGTCTCCTTACTTCTACGTTCCATCAGGTTACGGCGGCTACCTGACGGATCCTGTCAGGTATAAAGACGAAGAATCGGGTACGCTCGCGGCATGCGAGCCAGCCGACTCATTTCGATCCTTCTGTTGCTCCAGACGCGTGGCCGGATGACGGCCCAGCAGATGGCAGACGAGCTCGAGGTCTCGATTCGAACTGTCTACCGCGACGTCGACGAGCTGAGCAGCTCGGGGATACCCGTCTACGCGGATCGAGGTGCACACGGCGGCTTCCAATTGGTGGAGGGCTATCGAACGAGGCTCACCGGCCTCACGCCCGAAGAGGCGGAAACCCTGTTCCTTTCGGGTTACCCGGGACAAGCGGCCCAGCTCGGGCTGGGCACCGTTCTCGCGGCCGCGCAACTGAAAGTGCTGGCAGCCCTGCCGCCTGAGCTTCGAGGCAGGGCCTCGCGGATTCGGCAGCGGTTCCACCTCGACGCTCCCGGCTGGTTTCAGGAGCCTGATGTCGCGCCCCACCTGCAGTCGATCGCGGAGGCCGTGTGGTCCGACCGGCGGCTGGCGATCCATTACCGGCGGGGGAGCGATGAGGGCGCCGTCGTAGAGAGAACCCTCGATCCGCTGGGCCTGGTTTCAAAGGCCGGAGTCTGGTACCTCGTCGCCCGTAGGGACTCGATCAGGACGTACCGGGTTTCGCGAATCGTCGAAGTGGCCATCCTGCCGGACCGATTCGTGCGGCCCGACGAGTTCGATCTGGCGACCTACTGGGAGCGGTCGGTTGCGGCCTACGAAGAAAGCTTGCCGTCGTTTCCCGCAACCGTTCGAATTCGCGGCGAGGGCCTGGCTCGGCTCTCGAACGCCCTGGGTCCCGTTCGCGCTCGAGAGGCGATCGCGGGCGCAGGAGAACCGGACGAACAAGGTTGGCTCACCCTGGAGATCCGCCTCGAAGACTTCTGGAACGCAGAGTTGATGCTGCTTCCGCTCGGTGCCGACGCCGAGGTCCTGGAGCCGATCGAATTGCGGCGGCAGATCGCCGAAGTCACCCGATCCATGGCCGGGCGGTACGGCTGACGCCCGATTCCTAGACTCAGTAGCCAGTCGAGATTTCGACTCGCATTACCGAGCGGTTCGCCGGATCGTGCTGGATGCGAGCGCTGTACCCGATTTGCCAGAGCTCCCGGTTGAGGGCGCGGTCGAGTTCTGCGATCGTCTTGCAGGAAATGGCGCCCCGAACCAGGGCCGCTCGGATCATCGAGTCGTCGGACGGCGGCACCGTCGGTAGAGCTTCGACCGCGAGTCCGTCGAAGCCGTCGTGATCCCAGGGCACGGGACCGAGCCGGCGCGGGAGATGTCCCGGCCGAGGTCCGGAGTCCCGAGGCGTTTCCACTCGATGGCCCCCATCTGCAATATCAACACACATTGTACCAGCGGACCTGCGCCAAATCGAGTCGGCGGTTTGGGTGCGGGTCGGGGGGCCTACGGTGGGTCGCCCCCAGGCGGTCAGGAGGTCCCCAGTGCCTCGCGCATCAACGTAAACGCTCGCTCGTGGTCGCCCGAAAGCGCGAGCGCGTCGGCCCACTGTCCCAGCGCCTGGCGCAGGAGCGTGGGGGTCCCAGCCTCGCGAGCGACCTGGCCGGCTTGCTCGTTGTCCTCGAGGGCCCCGGCCATATCGCCCATGCCGGTCCTGGCCCGAGCCCGAGTCAGCAGGCCTTGCACGATGGCGCTCGGGTTCTTGGTGGCGTGGGCCAGCGCGAGCGCAGCCGTCGACTGACGAATAGCGTGTTCGAAGGAACCGCCCGCGAGAGCGATCCGCGCCTGCGTCTCGATCACGTGTGCCAGCGCACGCTCGTCTCCGAGGCCTTCGAAGGTCCGGCGCGATGAGCCGGCAAGTTCATCCGCCCTGGAGGTGTTGCCCAGGGCCAGATAGGAGAGCGCCAGGTCGTTCTCGAGCGTAGCCGTCTCGCGATCTGCTTCGGCGTGGCGGTAGAGTTCCAGGCTCGCAATCCCCGCCCTCAGGGCCGCTTCAAAGTCGCCGGTCTCACGATAGCTGTGCGCAAGGTCGTAGAGATATGCCGCTCGGCGCCGATCGTCGAGGTCCGCTGCCAGGCCCCGAACTTCCTCGAGGTAGGCGAGCGCGGTGCCGTGGTTTCCTTCGCGCGATTCGTTGCTGGAGATCGCCATGAGGAGCCGCAGCGTGAAGTCGGGCTCAACCTTGAGGCCGGCCCGCACGCTCGCGAGGGTGGTCAGCAGGATGGCTTTTGCTTCGGCCGTGTTCTCCTGCTGATAGTGGGCGTATGAGAGCCAATACTCGGCCAGAGCGGCGTCGGCACCGCGGCCCGCGTCTTTGAAGAGCCGCGAGGCTTCTGCGGCTAACGCGGTGGCCTCTTTGCCTTTGCCCTGGCGGACGAGAGCCTCCGCGAGTCCGCGGAGCAACTCGGCTCGCGCCTCATGGACCGCTCCGCCGTCAAGCAGCTGCCGGTAAGCATCGGCAGCGGTGTCCCAGCGACCCGACGCAAGAGCCAGATCCGCTTCGAGTCGGTGCCAGCCAACGGCCTGGTCGTTGATCAAGCTGCTGGCCGGGATGCCGAGCCGGCCGGAGAAGAAGCGAAGGGCCGCCATGGACGGCCGACTCAGGCCGTTTTCGAGGGCGCTGACGTAGGCCTTCGTGAACCGCCCGTCCGCGAGTTGTTGCTGGGTCATGCCTGCGGCCAGTCGGGCCCGTCGCAACCTCTCGCCCATCTCTCTGGCCAGTGGGGAGTCGTCAACGCGAGGGCGAGTCTTGCTCGTTCGTGCCATCTACAGAGTGTACCTCCTGTCACGGGTAAGTTGTATGCAGGAAATTCCTGCGCCCTGGGACGGTTTAGTACTACTTGACCCATTCGTCGTGAGGCGCCTACGCTTGCATCGCCGACAGCCGCCCGGTACCTGTCCGGTTGGGCGATTTCCATGAGAAGGAGTCGTCCAATGTCGTTCCGTTTTCTGCATGCTCGGCCTATCGTCTTTGCCTGGATCCTGGGAGTTGCACTCGCGGCACTTCCCCTCGCTACAGCCTTCGCGGGCAGTCTGGGAACTGGCTATCCCCGCTGAGTCGGTGCTGGAGGAGCACTGACAGCGTCCCGCCCACCCCGTTCAGCATCCCTGCCCGGCCGGCGGCCGCGCTGGAGCGGCTGTCGGCAAAGCCGCCTTTCCGGGTTGACTGACTCAGGCCTTACTACTCGTGCCGGCAGGCGGTTCAGCTGCTCTTAAGTGTTGCCACGCGGCTGCCCGTATGTCAGCCTCAACTCTCGTTGAAACGGAATCCTGGAGCGGCGGAATTGGCTCGATCCGCTCAGGAAGTATCTGGTTCACCGTTGGTGGCCTCTCCAGGTGGGTAGTACCTGCGGCCGTCGTCCCTCATACCAGCGGCAGGAGTTGAACTATGTTGTGGTCCAAGAATGGCCGCGAAGCGCGACGTCAGAAGGTGCTCGACGAGTTGCTCGAGGTCGAGCCGGCAGACCGCCTCGCTCGCCTGCAGGAAGCCGTTGCCGCCGGGGACGTTCGAGCGAACGAGGTCGAACAGGCCCTGCGCCTGGTGGAACGACTCGATGCGTTGCGGGTGATGACCATTCCACATGTTGCCGGCGGGTTCCGAGCGGCTCACTCAACAGATCTTCGGGAGGTGATCGGGACCGATCAACTCGTCCCCGAAGCTCCCGCATCCGAGGTGCAGGAGTCACCGAGTCTGGCTGGTGAGGCGGTCGAGTCCCGGGAACGCCGAATCAGGGCCAGGAAGGGCTCGAAGGCCAAAGCAGGAGCCAGCGGCAAGACGCGGAGTTACACGTCTCGGAGACGAGCGGCTATCGCCATCGTCCGCGAGCCCGAGGCCGTTTCGATCCAGACCGATATGCCCGCGATCGCGGTCGATCCCCAGATCCTTGCAGCGCCGATGCCGATCGACGCCCTCGAAGCAGCCGCTCGCTTCATTGCCCGCGACCTCGCCGCTCGCAAGGTCGCGCGAGTATTTGCGGTGCCACGGAGACGCGTTCATCGTTCCGGCAGCGATGTGTCCCGCTCCACCGAGCCGGTTCTCTCGGCCGTGGGTGGTCGAGAGGCGGACACGGTCGGGCCGAGTATCGACTGGCTTCGGCCCTAGGCGCCACATCGTCGCGTAGCGGCGCTAGGCGTCGCTCGCGGCTTGGGCGGTAAAGCGCGGCCCCAGCTTTCTCACGGTGAGCGGCAATCCGAAGGCCTCCGACAGAACCGGGCCGGTCACCGTTGCCGCGGCGGCGCCGGAAGCGACCACCCGTCCCTCTCGTAGCACCAGCGCGTGCGTCGTACCCGGGGCGATCTCCTCAACGTGGTGAGTGACGACCACGGTCGCTGCGAGCCCCGAGTCGGCGTTCAGTCGCGCCAGCAGAACCGCCAGCCGCTCGCGGGCTCCGAGGTCCAATCCGGCTGCCGGTTCGTCAAGCAAGAGCAAGACTGGATCGACCATCAAGGCTCGAGCGATCTGCACCCGCTGTCTCTCACCCGACGAGAGAAACTCGAAGCGCCGATCGCGCAAGCTCGAGCAACCCACTAACTCGAGGACTTCCTCGACCCTGAGCTCGACCTTGCGGCTGTGGCGGTCCCACCAGGGCGCCGTGGCTCCCGTGGCGCCGGCGAGCACGACATCGTGTGCAGTCAGCTGCCCGGGTATGCGGGGTTCGAGGGCAGCGCTCACGAGCCCGATCCGGCGTCGGATCTCGCGCACGTCCTTTGACCCGACGCTGCCGCCGAGGATGGAGACCATGCCTCGAGAGGGCCACATGTATGTGGATGCCACGGCAATGAGCGTCGTCTTGCCGCTTCCGTTCGGTCCGAGCAGAACCCAGCGCTGGCCCGCGTCCACTCGCCAGTCCAGCCCGTCTAGGAGCACGCTTCCGGACCGGATCACCGAGACGCCGCGCAGATCGACGATTGCTCCGTCCGGCCCGTTCACGGCTCGCCCGGCGAAGCGGGGGAGAGGTTCGGCCGACCGGGCAAGGCGGTCTCGAGGCGGTCCAGGAAGGGAATCTGCGCGGGCTTGATGTGTAGACGCGCCTCGATCGGGTCGTACCAGGCAACTCGATCCATCTCGGGGTACTCCCGCATCCGACCCGAGAAGGGCGGCCATTCGAACGAGAAAGTGTTGCTGACCGCAGTGGAGGGATCGAGGTCGCCCTCGGCAGCCCACGCGTACACGATCTTGCCGCCCTTCTGCTTGACCCAGCCGAGATCGATCAGCGGGCCGTCGGGAACGGGATGGCCGGTCTCCTCTTCGAACTCGCGGCGCGCCGTCAGCTCGAGGGCCTGATCGGCTTCGCTCGTCTCTCCCTTGGGGATCGACCAGTTCCCGAGGTCCTTGCGGCCGAAGAAGGGTCCACCCGGATGACCCAGGAGCACTTTGAGTTGGCCGCCGACTCGGCGGAACAGGAGGATCCCGGCGCTCACTCGTGTCGGCACGCGGCAAGCGTACGCGAGGCGGCGTCGCCTCGTCTGGGGTCCCGATCCCGAATCGGCGACAATGGGCGGGAGCGAAAGGAGTCGAATCAATGGTGGATACACGAGGCCTGGGCACGAGCGGTCTCCGGATAACGACGGTCGGGTTCGGCTCGTGGGCGGTGGGCGGCGGCGGCTGGGCCTTCGGCTGGGGACCCCAGGATGACGCGGAATCCGCGACCGCCATCGTCCACGCGGTTGAACGCGGCGTGAACTGGATCGATACAGCTGCCGTCTACGGCCTCGGCCATTCAGAAGAGGTCGTCGGGCGCGCGGTCGCACGTATCCCAGCGGGAGATCGGCCATTCATCTTCACGAAATGCGGGCTCATCTGGGACGAGGCGAACCCGATGGCACCGGCTGGACGCATCCTCCGGCCCGCATCGATTCGGGCCGAGTGTGAGGCGTCGCTCAGGCGCCTCGGCATCGAGCGGATCGACCTGTACCAGTTCCATCGGCCCGACGAGTCCGGTGTACCCGTCGAAGATTCATGGGGCGAGATGGCTCGGCTGGCGGACGAAGGCAAGGTGCGGGCGATCGGCGTCAGCAATTTCACCGTGAGCCTGCTGGGGCGTTGCGAGCCCATTCGCCACGTCGATTCGCTGCAGCCGCCGTTTTCGATGATCCATCGCGGGACGGCTAGCGAACTGCTTCCCTGGGCCGCGGCGCACGGCACCGGAGTGATCGTATACAGCCCCATGGCCTCGGGCATTCTCACCGATTCCTTTTCCCGGGAGCGGGTGGCGGCAATGGCGGATGATGACTGGCGGTCTCGAGGAGAAGCCTTCACGGAGCCGGCCCTGACGACGAATCTCGCCTTGCGCGACGCCCTCGAGCCGGTGGCCGCCCGGCTGCACACCAGCGTTTCGGCGGTGGCCGTGGCCTGGACCCTAACGTGGACCGGCGTGACCGGCGCCATCGTCGGTGCGCGCAGGGCGGATCAAGTCGATGGCTGGCTGCCCGCCGGCTCGCTGCACCTCGCGCCCGAGGATCTCGCTGAGATAGCCGCGGCTATCGAGACTACCGGCGCGGGCACTGGACCGATCAGGTCCTGACCCTTCGCGGTCCTGCTAGTCGGGCAGACGCGCTCTGAGCAACGTCGCGGTGGCGCTCCGAGACCGCACGGAGTAGGCGCCGGCCGCGGCGGCGATGAGCGCGGTCTCGAATGGGTCCAGGGTCGCGGACTCGCCGCCGCAGGTCACCTCGACTCCGCCCTCGATCGCGGTCAGGAGATGGAACGTGAGGCCGGCGGTGTCGGTCTCGAGGAGTTGCGAGCCGATCCGGACCAGGTCGACTTCGAAGTAGTCGCAGGCGAAGGCTTGGGCCGTCCCAGTCCCGGCCGGCACACGGGGCGTGGAACGCGCGAGCGGTCCCACCGGCAGGGTGACCTCCACCGATTCCTCGATGTGCAGCCGCCGGTCCGCGGTCTGAGGTCGTCCCCAGTCGTAGGCCCTGTAAGTGATGTCGCTCGCCTCCTGAAGCTCGTACAGGAACAGCCCGGGTCCAAGGGCATGGAGGGTTCCGGCGGGGATCACGACCGCTTCGCCGCCTCTGACCTCGATCTGGGCAGCCACGTCGGCCGCCTGCCCGGCCCGGATTGCGCGAACGAGCTGGTCTTTGCCGGTTCCGGGCTTGACGCCGAGCAGGATCTTCGCTCCGGGCTCGGTCTCGATGAAGTACCACGCCTCTGTCTTGCCGAGATGGCCGGGGCCCTCCATCCGTTTCGCCTGCTCGTCGTTCGGATGAACCTGCACCGACAGCCAATCGGCGCAGTCGAGGAGCTTGGCCAGCACCGGGAAGCGGTGATCGCTCCGGCTACCGGAGCCCGCCGAGCCCAGAAGCTCGGAGCCATAGGCGCCGACGAGGTCGTCGAGCGTCCGCCCTTGATGCCGACCGGCGACGACCCGGCTGGCCCCTTGAGCTATCCAGGCCTCGCCGATGGGAGGATTCGAAGCCCGCAGACGCTGGCCGCCCCAGACGCGCTCGCGGAATTGCGGCTCCAAGAGGAACAGGCTCTGGCCCATCGCCAATTCGTGGATGCCCGGCTCTGACATGCCTTGTCGCTACTCCGCTGCGGCTCAGACTCCAGAGGGTACAGCGCCGGCAGTTCCGAGGAGGGCGGGAGGGCGGGCGCATACAGTAGCGGAACGTCATCTTCGGCTACTGCGCCGTCCAACCTCCGTCCACGGGGAGAATCGCACCGGTGACAAGCCCAGCCGCTCGGGAAGCGAGAAAGATGACCGCCGCTGCAACGTCCGCGGTGGTGCCGACGCGGCCGATCGGGATGTTGGCCAGCACCTGGGCCAGGAACGCCGGATCGTCGAGACGCTCAGACGTGCCGGGCGTGTAGATCCACGTCGGTGCGATGGCGTTCACGGTCACCCCGAAGGGGGCCCACTCGAGGGCGAGGACTTTCGTGAGCATGTTCACGCCGCCCTTGCTCGCGGAATAGACGACGTGGCGCCGAATTCCCACGAGCCCAGCCTGCGAGCTCAAATTGACGATCCTGCCGTAGCCGCGCTCGATCATGTGCCGCCCGACCGCCTGGCTCGTGAAGAAGACTCCCTTGAGGTTGACCGCCATCATCTCGT
>OCZT010005080.1_pt1 | contig 13173 bp, 10 predicted proteins | sample 1539031 | NCBI WGS metagenome assembly OCZT01 (sample SAMEA3539308, study PRJEB22396) | soil metagenome | biome: tundra; feature: field; material: soil | place: USA | collected 2010-05 | depth 0.15 m | reverse complement strand
GAGATATTGGCGTGACTGGAGTTCAGACGTGTGCTCTTCCGATCTGAGCAGCTCGGCGGTGGCGGTGGTGGCGCCGGCCGGGTTCCCGGCCTCCCCCCGCCAAGCGGCGAGGATGCCGCGGGTGTTCAGGGTGTCAGGGTGGTCGGGGCCGAGCACCCGCAGCCCGTCGGTGAGTAGCTCGGCGTAGGCGGTGGCGGCGCCGGCCGGGTCTCCGGCCCGCCCCCGACAGGAGGCGAGGTTGCTGCGGGTGGTCAGTGTGTTGGCATGGTCGGGGCCAAGTACCCGCACCTGGTCGGTGAGCAGGTCTGCGTAGGCGGCGGCGGCGCCGGCCGGGTCCCCGGCCTCCCCCCTCCAAGAGGCAAGGTCGCCACGGGCGTCCAGGGTGTCGGGGTGGTCCGGCCCAAGCTTGTGGCGAGCTTGGTCGGCGAGCTCAGTGAAGTAGTTCACTGACTCGACCACCAGACCCGTGTCGCCCAAGCTGTCGCCAGCCCGGAACAGCATTGAGTGAGCAGCGTTGTCCCATAAGGCGCTCGGGTGACGGGTGGCGAGGGTAGCGGCGTTGGCGCGGAGCGCCTGTGAACGTGGGGGGTCGTTCTCGACGGCGGGCCAGGCCTGGGTGAGGGCGTCGGCCGCTGCGCGCACAGCCAACACAAGGACGCCTGGGGCAAGACGTTCGACGGTGGCTCGCTGGGTCAGGGCATGCATCCGCACCGCACGGGGGCCGCCGTTGGGGTCGTGGGTCAGCAGGCTGAGCCGGTTTAGGTTACGGATCGCCCGCCGGGCATCCTGGGCCGAAACCTCCACTGCTTCCTGCTTGCCACTGTCTTGGGCCTGTTCGCGGGGCGCGGTCAAGAAGGCTCGAGCAGCTGGGGTGGTGAAGATGTCTTCGGGGACGCCGTTGGGGTCCAGGGTGGCGGCCAGGGTCAGGGCCGGGCTGGCTAGGCCGGCAGGGGTCAGGGCGTTGGCGCGGTCGGCGGCCAAGGCCCAGGTGGCGGTGATGGCATGGGGGTAGTCGTCGCCGGCGTCGGCGGGACTGACCGGGAAGGCCTCGGTCAGGAGGTGTTCGGCCAGGAGCCGCCGGTAGGCCGTGCAGCTGATGGCGTCGTTGATGATGACCGCGCAGGCCTGGGCCAGCGCCAGCGGCAGGTGTCCCAGATCGTCGGCCAGCCCACCGGCATTGTCGAGGACATCGGCGGGGAGGTCGGGGGTGGCGCCCAGCTTGCGGCCCAGGTAGTGAACGGATTGCGCCGGCGTGAACACGTCCACGTCGATGCGGGTTCGCCCGGGACCCGTCAGGGCGGCTTCGCGGCGCCGGGTGGTGAGGATCACCGCACCGGACGGCCCGGCCGGCCAGAGTCCCGCAGCAACGTCTGCGGCGGCCAGGTCGGCGGGGTCGGCGACGTCGTCCAGGACCACCAGCCACTTCCGGTCGGTGGTGGTCAGCCAGGCCAGGAACGTCTCAGCTTGTTGGGCCGCCTCAGTCTGGAGCCCGCCTGTTGCCCCGCCCGGGGCGGCACCAGCCATCTCGGGGGCCAGTGCGACATAGGCCTGGGCGTAGCTGGACATGATTGCCGCATGCGAGGACGCGGTGACCCACATGGCCAAGTCCACTCGGGGCCCGCTGTCCCTGCCCTGGGACGCCGCCTCTGAGGTCAGTGCGTCGACGAACGCTGCCGCTGCGAGTTGTGTTTTGCCTGTGCCGCCGTTTCCGGTGACAACTGCGACGGGGGCCTGGGTGCTGGCCGTTGCCCGGTTCAGGGCGGTTCGTATTGCGGCGCGCTGGGCGGGCCGGTCCTGGTAGGCCTCGGCCAGTCTGGGCGCGCGCCCGACCACCACCGGCCAGGACACGCTCGCCGCCGGCAGCACATTGTTCTGAACGTTGTCGTGCCCGAACATGACGCCATGCGCGCCACGGGCGTCTACCACCGGCACACCATCCTCGCTGGCGAGGCTGGGTTGCGGGTCGCCAGAGGCTGGGTCCTCGGGGACCACGGGCTTCACCCGCCAGGAACCGGGGGAGGGGCAGCACCAAAGTCGTTGGACTGCGTGTTGTGGTCACCGACCTGCACCCCCTGGGCCCCGCGCAGATCAACGGTGTACTTCCCTGCTGTGGCGCCCACAGGGTCCACCAGCGCCATCAGCCGTTCCGCGGCTTCGATGACTTGCGGGTCGGTGGCCGCGTTGGCTTCGGTCAACGCCTTGCCTAGCGGAGCCTTCCACGTTTCCGGGTCCTGCTCGTGTTCAGCCAGGGCCACCTCCGCCGTGGGCCTGCCAGCCAGACGCCCCGCCACCAACTTCTTCAACCCGGCGTACGCATCCTTGACCGCTGTTGTCGCCGTCTCACCGACCCCCTTGACCGCGCCCGCCGCCAGAGCTCCCAGAATCAACGTCACTGGATCCAAGACCGCCACCCCCAAGACACGCGCCCGGACAAGCTTCATGGCGAACGATGCCATCTACATGAGCCAGATGGGGGAGAAGCGGACCGGCGACTTGTCTTTGTCTGAGGCGGGTTCGCGGACCGACGAGCTCAACGGTCGCCCGCTGAGGCCGCCCCCAGGCAGTCCCGAGACCGACCGGCCCCGGTGGACCCGAGCAGCACGTGAGCTAACGCGGCGGCCCCCTTGGGGGGTCGGGGGTGCGAAGAAGGCTGGTCGGCTCCGCGTTCCACGTGTACCTTCTTGCGACTCCCAAACCGTGGCGCGAGGAGACTCGCCCGCTAACCAGAGTTCTGGGGAGACGTCGCCCTACTCGGTGCCCCCTCGCGAGGGGGCACCAGTCCCCGAACGTGCGAGGGCGTGACGGGACTTGAAGTTGGCCCTCGAAGTGCCTTCACAGACGTGTTGGTGGAGGGATCAGCCTACCTGGCCAGCGGCGATCTCAGTCTTACTCAGTGGTATTCAGTGCTATTCAGTTGCTTTCAGTGCCCTGTGCCCCCTCGCGCCCCCTCGCCTCAGCTTGCACATCCGGTTGACGGGCCACGCGGGACACGGCCCCTCCACGTGTACCAAGTCGGGACAAGAGCGGCCTCCAACGCCCCTCAGGCCCTGTTCAAGGAAGCTTTCGATGAGTGCATTGCCGCGAAACCGTTATGGACTTCGCTCTGGTCCGGCGGAGGCATCGGCGTGGTGTTCGCCGGGAATCTTTGCCTGGCGGGTGTTACGGACATTCCTCTGCTTACGCCGTTTCTGACCTGTGGTGTTCTCGCAGGCGGTTCGCCAATGGGACTCCCTCTCGTAGCCGATGACAGTGAGCTGGCCGGCTGGCATGAAGTTGTTTGTCCGTGGCACAACCGCGACAAGGAAGCGTCATACCGCCCAGAATGACTCGGCCAAACCGCTTAGTCCGTGGCGGACCGCCGCGGCCAGCGCGTCCTCACCGGGGTTCGAGAAGCTGCAGTAGATAAGGGTCAAAGTAGGCCGGACCGGCGAACTCGAGCACGCGGTGAGCAGCCGGGGCGCTCATCGTCGACAAATGCTCAGATCAACCGTCGGCGCCAGGCACGGCGGCGACCGCGGCCTCGAGGCGCGCCATGCTCGCGACAAGGGTCTGCTGGACGCCCGCAGCATGCTCGGCCAGCTTCACTGCTGCAGCTACCACTGCCGAGTGCTCATCGATCTGGGTCTTCAGGTCCTGAAGCGCAGAGCGTAGTGTCACGCCATCGCCCGAAGCAGCACCAGACGAGGCGGGCCGGCTTCTGGTCACGGCGTCCGCTCTAGCACTTGATGGTTGTTGAGGCGGACGGCTCGAAGGGTCGGCGCTGAAGCGGACGCGATATTGCTCCATCACCTGACGCGTGGCGTGAAGGTTCGGATTGGCCCCGCAGAAGTCGAGGAGGCGACGCCAGGTGTACATCGCATCACCGTTGGGCGCCTGGACCGTGCCGAGCGGCGACTGGTCGCGCGCGGCCCAGTTCGCTAGCGTCGTCGGCGCGACCCCGACCTGCTTTGCCATCGCCGAGCGGGTCCACGGTTCGTCGAGCCGGTCCGGGACCAGATCGTTCACGGGCCAAGGCTCGCACAGTTTCACGACACGGGCCACTAAATGTCGCGCAATTGTGCAAATGTGTGAGCATGTGTGACATGAATGGACTGCCCATTGCCGACCACCCGATCCGGTGGTGTCACCCGGTGAGGCCAACCCAGGTAGATTTGGACGGGCTGTACCTGGTCACCGGGGGCGCCCTTGCAGCCGGCAGGCGAGCAGATGCACTGGTGGCACTCGACACGCACGAGGCCGCACGTCGCGCGGGTGCATCTTTGGGGTCCGTCACCTCGCTCGCGCTGCTCGACGCGCTCTTGGGCCTGCCCCTGGGCTGCCCGATCAGCGTCGAGGACCTGACCGAGCACGAAGACCGGATATTCCACGCAGCGCCGCACGGATGCGTCGAGTTCACGGACACCTCGGTGACCCGTAGGCTGCAGGTTCCGGCAACGGTCGTTGCCGCGGTCATACGTGGGACGCGCTGGCGTGCATCGCTGCGGCGTGCCGCAGCGTTCTCGGCGTTCACCCAGAGGATCGTCGTGTTGCAGTCTCCCCCGAGCGTTGCGACCATCCTGGAGGCACAGCTTGTGGGAGTCGGCATCTGGGTCGAGATCGCATCGGGCAACTTCGAGGAGTACCTCGCGCCCGAGACGTTCGTCCCGATGTACTTCAAGGCTGCCGGGTGGCGGTTCGCCGAGAACGCGTACGAGTCTGCCGTAGAGGGAGGCATGGTGGCGCACGGCGTCACTCTGAGCCGCGCTTCAGCAGGCTGTTGCTGACTCGGCAAACGGGGACGAGCGCTCGGAGCCGGCAGCTCACACGGTGACCTCAGCGAGGGGCTGGAACCGTAGCCCCTCGGCTCGTCGTGGCTTACAGGTCCGCCAATGAATGTGTAAGCAGCCCCGCGGGGCTGCTTACTTCCAGGCGCCAGCCCGGCTCATGGAGCGCATCTGGGGATCGTCGAGCTCGAGGAACCTGTGCAGTCCGCGGTTGAGCACCATGTCGCCGAGGGGGTTGAGCTGCATGTGGCGAGCGTGTGCCTGGAGCCGGACTTCGCGCAGCCAAGCCGCCCGCGCCTCGGGAGCCTGAGCAACCAGGCTCGCAATGTGCGCGGTCGTCTGGTGGAGGTTGTGGCCGATGATCACGGCCTTGTCGGTAGTGGTCGGCTCGAAGACATCTAGTGGGCGAACGCACGTCGCGCAGTATGGGGAGCGCGAGTTGGCGTACCAGTCCGCGTAGATCATCGGGCTGCGCAGCTCGAGGAGCTCCTCGAGGAACAGGCCGGGCAGATAGCCCGCGGAGTTCGGGCCGCCCTTGTCGCCGGGCCGCCGGGGCATCCGTCGTGCGCTGGATGCCCCGACCCCGGCCCAGCTCGCGCCGCTGGCGAGTGCGTCGGCGGCGATGAGGGGATCGACGTGGTCGACCTCGCTGCCGGGGTGCTCGCCCAGGACCTGGCGCAGACCTTCGATGCGCTGGTACTCCGCGATCGGGTCCTTCTTGTCGGCGAAGACGAACGAGAACTTCCGGCCCTGGTGCACAGCCAGGTCGTCGAGGAAGTCGTCGCGGCGGGCGGCCTCGAGCACCGTGGCCTCGATCGCGATGCGGGTGATGATGTTCGGCGGCAGGTCCGCGGTCTGCTCCAGGAGCGCCTGCCGAGCCGGACGGTCGGTGGCCCGCAGGAACTTCGACGGGGTGTACCCGTAGACGGGTCCGCCGACCGGGAAGTGCTGCTCGTACCATCCAGCGATACCGAAGAGGTTGTCGACGTCTGCGAGCGGGTGGTCCGGGGTCGCGTCGCCGTGCCGCCAGGCGCCGGGGTCGGCGCGAAGGCGCAGGCGCGGCATCCGTTGAACCAGGTCAAGGGCTAGTGGCAAGGCACGGTCGTCACTGACGACCAGGATCTGCCCGGTCCGGTCGCAGTGCTCGGCGGAGAGCTCGAGTTCGTTGCACAGGCTCTTCTCGGACGCGACGAACCCCAGGAGGGCGGCGACCGATACCTGACTCATGAGCCCATCATCCATCTCGACCCCTACATCTAGTGTTCGACACGCCGATAGTGCCTGACATCTAGTGGTTGCTTGACTTGCTGTCGCTCACGCCTTATGTGGGTTCGGTGCGACGGGCGGCGGCTCTGGCGGCTGCCGCCGCGGGGTGGGGGCCGGTGACGTCGACAGCGGCGGCGTCGCCGCGGCTCTGGAGCTGGGTCGGGAACGGACAGCCGGGCCGACAGCCTTCGACGTCGCGCTCGGTGGTGGCTGTTGTCCAGTGGGTCAACGTCGCTCCGACGTCGAAGATCTTCGAGGGGCCCAGGACCGCGCGGAGCAGTTCGAGCACCTCGGCAGCCGCGCAGGCCATCGAGAAGGCGAAGACGTTCTCGCCGCGGCGCAGGTGGTGGTCGGCGGGAAGAGACGCGATGTAGGCCGGGTCGTCGAGCAGGCCGGCCCGCTCCATCCCGACTTCCCCCGGGTCGTACTGGCCCAAGCACTCCATGCACCTGCGGTTCGGGCCCACCAGGTGGGCGCGCCACTCCGCGCCAATCAGCCGGAAGGGCGCCGGCGCGTCGGGCGCGTCGCCACCTGACGGGTTGGACCCGCTCTGGTCGCAGCCTGCCCGTACGTCGACGGCAACGCCGCCGTCGACGACCGGGATGAGGTGGGCGTATGCAGCCACGTTCAGTGCGAACCGCGGCCAGGGGCGGTCGACGCACGAGAACAGGACGTCGCAGTCGAGCGCGCGCAGCCGCCCTTCGGGCTCGACGACGGAGTCGTCGAAGCCGTGTACGACGGCCTCCGGAGTGACGGTGTGGCTGCGGAGGCGGTCGACGAGGACGCTCGCCTTGGGCTGGCCGACATCGGCCTCGGTGGCGTGAAGGAGACGGTCGAGGTTGTGCTCCTCGACGAGGTCGAAGTCGAGGATGACGACGTGGATGAACCCGGTGCGCACCAGTGACTCTGCGACCAACTGAGCGACCGAACCTCCCCCGATGACGCCGATGCGCAGCCGGACGAGGTCGTCGTGGGCGCGCCTGCCCCACGATTGCACCGTCCGCAGGGAGCGACGGGTCGGCGCCGGGACCGGGACCAGGGAGTCGTTGTAGCTGACCTTGATCTGCTCGCCAACGACCCTAACCGTGGTTGCCGGCTGGTCGACCCACGCCGTCCGGCTGGACGCAGTACGCCCGGAGCCGGCCACCGGCCGGTGCCAGCGCCGAGCTGAGTATGTCTGATCGCGGCCAGCGAGGGTCAGGCCAATCAGAGGTAGACCGGTGATCAGCTGGGTCGCGCCAGCGTGGCCGGACTCGGCGGCGCGGTCGTCTCGGGACATCCCCTGCCACCCCTTTCCGCCGGGGTGGCTGTGGAGGAACGCGAGCCCGAGGTCACGGTCAGCCGCCAGGCCAGCGGCGCGGAGGAAGTAGTCCCCGGAGAACGACGCGTTGCCGTGCACCTGCCGCTCGCCGTCCTGCGGGTGCATCAGGTCGACCAGGATCGCCGTCGCGCGGGTCATTCCGGTCGACGGCTGGTAGAGCGCGAAGGTCAGGTCCTCTTGACCGTCCTCGCGCAGGAGGTGAGCGGCGAGGGCATGGTCGATTTCGCTGGTCATCGCCACGCTGAACGTCGCCGCGCTGGCACACCTCCCGGTCTCGGCCGCCTCGGGCGAGGTGACCTGAGCTTCACCCCTGCCGAAGATCCGGGCCCCCAACCTGCGCACGCTCGGGAGCAGCCGCCGGCCCCGAGATCCCGGACCCGGGTCACGACCGTGCACGGTCTCCCCTGCCCTGGCTCGGGCGGAGGAGACGATCCTGGTGGTCGAGGCGCTCATGCGGTCGCCTCCGTGAACTGCGCAAAAAGGGTCCGCAGGTGGGCGAGATACTCCTCGAGCGTTCTGGGCCCTTCCGCCCACCGCGGGTGCGGACGCGACCAGTAGATGGAGCTCTCGCCGAGCGGGCTCCCGTGGTGGGCATTGTCTCCCGGGTGTTGGATCCGCGGTGTGATGTGCGGGCCGCCGGGCGGGTTGATCGGCCAGTCCGGCGCCTGGAGGCCGACCCGGATCTCCTCCCCGGCGTGGGCTCCCACCGGGACCACGTACCCGAAGACGACGAACTCCACGCCGTTGGCGCTCTTCAGGCCCGGGTTGTACCCGGCTGCACGAAGATCTTCGATGAGCTGCTCGTGTCCCATGACGTCCGCCTCAGCTGACCGGGGTGCCACCGGTCGAGAGCGTGATGAACTGCTCACCCTCGTGGACCTTGAGCTCGACGTCGGGGTCGGGGTACGGAGTCTGCTGCTTGCCCTTGACCTTCACCAGCTGACGCTGGGCCGGGTCCAAACCGGCCTCCACGAGCACCTCTCGGGGAGTGGTGTCCTTCGGGGTCAGGACCGGGTCGTCGTCGACGAAGATGGAGACCTTGTCGGGCTTGCCGGTCTTGTTGGCCTCGATGTGGCCGGCCTCGGACTTGTCGATCTCGTTCTCATGCGTCAGACTCATAACTGCTCCTTTGATCTGTGGGAGTCGCGAACGGATATCTACTTTAGATTCACGCACATTCATCTTCTCAGGGTTTAGTAATCTGCGCAAGCATAGTTCGGTGCGGCGTTCGCTGACGGGTCGCACCCGTGTGGGAAGGTGGGGCCGTGTTCGAGCATGAGACTCCGTTTCAGCCGCCCGTGCTGGCCCGGGGCATGACCGGCGAGGTAGGCACCGACGGAGCTGAGGCGCGCAGTGCCTGAATGGCCCAACTCGGTCGTGACCGATGCCGCGGTCGAGGCTTCCCGGCTGTTCTCCCCATACCGGCTGCAGGTGGCCCGGCAGGCGCGAGGCTTCACCAAGAGCGACTTGAGCAAGCGGCTTTCGATGTCGGCCGCGGCGCTCTCACAGTTCGAGCTCGGCCAGAACCGGCCGAGCCCGGCGTCCATCGAGCGGTTGTCCTCCGTGCTGAACTTCTCACCGAGCTTCTTCTCGACCGGCACGGTGCTGTCGACGTCAGATCAGGCCGACGAAGAGGTAGTCGACAGCTATGGACACTTCCGCTCACTGCGCTCGGTCTCCGCGACTCGACGCCGGCAGGTCCTGACCGTCGCGCACCTGCTTCGCGACGTAACCGCGTTCTTGGAGACGCATGTGAAGCTGCCCGAGCTCGATGTGCCGCACCACGGCGCCGAGAGCCCCGAGGACATCGCCTCGGTCGCAGCAGAGGTGCGAGCTGAGCTCGGGGCCGGCCGCGCAGGTCCGATCGAGGATGTACTTCGACTCCTTGAAAGGCGAGGCATCGTGTGCGCTCGCTACCGGATGGATGCCGCAGACGTCTCTGCATTCAGCGTGACCATGGAGCGCCGCACGTTCTTGGTGCTCAAAGAGCAGCGGGAGGCCAAGCGCGATCGCGACCGTTTCAGCTCGTGTCACGAGCTCGGTCACCTGGTCATGCACGCGCCGGGTCAGGCCCTGGCCTCGAAGACCCTGGAACGACAGGCCGACATCTTCTCCTCAGAGTTCCTGATGCCGGCAGAGAGCATCCGCGACGAGCTCCCCTCGAAGGTCGACTGGCCACGGCTCCTGCGGCTCAAGCAACGCTGGGGCGTGTCGATGGCAGCGCTGCTCTACCGGTCGAAGAGCCTCGAGATCATGCCCGAGACGACCTACGTCCAGGCTGTGCGGACCATGAACGTCCGGGGTTGGCGCAAGAACGAACCGGGCACCGTCGCTGCAATTGAGGCACCGAGATTGCTCAGCGCAGCCTTCTCGGTTACCGACTTCACCGAAGCTGATGTGAGCGCAGCGACTGGGTGGCCAGAGGACATGGTCTCCGAGCTCTTCGCCGAGTCGACCGACGCCAGGCCCTCAGTCCAGCTCTGACCGGGCGAGGTGGCCGGCAGACGCGCAATCGCCACCCACTTGGGCCGCTGCCGAGTGCGTAGCTGCGACTGCGGCCGTGTCCTTCCGCCACCGGTCGGCCCACCCAAGGGTGCAGTACATCCTGAATCGACGACGAGTGGCCTGGGCGGAAGGTAGCCCAGCGGCGCCTAGTTACCGCGGGTTTCGGCCTGACGTCGGATGGGCCCCTGTCGGGGGCGAGGCGAGCTGCCAAGTCAGGTCAGTCACCTCTTGCCGACGACCACATCAAGGCAGAGGAGCCCATGCCGGTGAGGGACCGTACAACTTGCGGTCCAGTAGGCATACCGCCTTCACGTAGTTGGAGTCCTGAACTGAGCCGTCGAGGTACTGGGCTTCGTGTGCCAACAGAAAACTTCTCAGGCTGTCGATCCGGACCTTGCCTGAAGGCAGCGCCGCGAACCAAGACAGAACCTCGTCCGGGCTGTGGTTCTTGACGAGCGCAGAGAACGTTCCCGCCTTGGCCGCGGCCTTTGCGGCCTGGCGGCGCGCGGAGACCGTCGGCAGGTACCTCGTAGCGCCGTCCTCGTACCGCGTTCGCACCCGCGGGTCCACCGACGGGTCGACGACGTCGCCGTCCGCCTTGAGGCAGCCGGCGCCTTGAAGGTACTTGGCCATCGGGAAGTTGCCTGCCTGGCGCAGGAGAGCGGGCAGTGTCCTGTGCACTATCTCCGCGGGGTCGAATCCCCGGTCGTCGTGCAGAACGTCCCTGACGAGGTCGTGCCGTTCTAGCGGCGCGTACGATTTCACTGCGGTGATGGCCCCGACCCCGAACACCACGTCGACCTCGTCGGCGAGTCGGCCATGCGTCAGGTCGGCGACGAAGATCTTGGCCTTCGGGTCGTTGTCTCGGACGAGCTCGAACAGTCGCTCCTTCACTTGTCTCAGTAGTGCGCCGTTGAGCTTGCGCTCTATTGAGCCGAGCACGGTGAGGAGCGCGAGGTAATCCGGAACCAAGACTCGGATAACGGGAATGCTCACGCCGTGACCGACGGGGACGATTGTCGTCGTCATCGACGGCGTGGCGCCCGCCTCCCACTCCACGACGATGAGCCGGTCGCGCAGCTTGTCGATGTTCTGTCTCGTGAGGCACGCAGCCAGACTGGTGAGCGTCCCGATGATGTTCGGGTCGCTCATTGAATAGCCCACGAAGAAGACCGGGTGCTCGGCGAAGAGGGTGAGCAACTTCGCGATCAAATATGGGTTGCGTTCCTCGTACTCGGCGTAATCCTCGTGCGTAAGGACTAGCGTATTTGGCCGCGTCGCGGCGCCGTGCACATGATAGATCTCGCCGACGCCTGCCGGGTCAGCGAAAATGAGCTCGTCCTGCCCAACGTAGGTGCGGTAGTCGGGGAAGAGGTCTTCCAGCAGCGCGTCGTAGTTCGTGGTGATGAGAGCGTCGACAACGACCTTCGAGAACAGCTCGACCTCGGCCGCATACCTGCCGGTGCGGAAACCGACGTCCGCCGAGGTACGGAAGAACTCGGCCGTCAAGATCTTGATCGCGGAGTCGGGTGCAGTCAGGTGGGCTTGGTACTTCGTCCGCAGCGGCTTCTGGGCAGGCTTCCACATGTAGTCGTGGAGCGCAGGTGCCATGAGGGTCGCTATCTGGCCCGGGTCGCCAGCAGCGGTGGAGCTGTAGTAGCCGTAGTCGTTGCCCGTAAGGCCTGCGAGGTGCTGGAGCAGCCCCGTCCAGTCTGGAAGACCAAGGAAGCGACGCGAGACACCGGATCCCACGAAAAGCACGGGCGCTGACACGAATTTACGGAGGTGGTCGCGCAGTTCCCTCTCCACGACCTGGACTCCTTCGTCACGCTCTCCCGAGGACGATCTAATGCAGCGTAACTGTATGGGCATTGGACGCTCGCGGCCCCAACCCGCGGCCGGGGTGTCGCCATCGTTTGTGCTGCTGTTCGCTAGCCGAACCGCTCGTAGCGTTCGCGCTGTCGCGGGTGCTCGTGATCGTCTGCTCTCAGCCGGCGGGCGCAGTCAGCTGACGTCGGCGGACTAGAGAGTCACCTCGCGCCGGTCGCAATTCCGGACGTAGCCCAGAGCTACTCGGCGACGTGATGAACCGTGCCGATGCGGAAGCCTTCGCTGCCATTGAACAGGAGTCCGGGGCTCGGCCTAGAGTGCGTCACTTCGCCGCGTCGAGGCTAGGTGCCACTTCTAAGAAGGCGGCACCGATCCGACTTGTGCGGTGTCGGTGACATCCAGCGTCTAAGAGCATGAGTAGGTTGGCCTGTGTTCACGGAAGGAGCGGACGACGTCGATGTACAACCTGTTGGTGGGCTTCCCCGACGGCGCTGCGTTCGCGAGTCGTCTCTTCGAGTACACAGATGTTGGGGTTAAGAGTGTCGTCGCGCCGGGCGGCGGGATAGACGTCGCACGGTTGATGAGCCTGCCAACGCTCCTCATGCCTGAGATCGGTTCAGACGCGCCACAGGTAGCGCGGGTCGGCCGAATCGAGGGCCTTGTCAGGAGCGGAGCCGACTACCGATACCGGTTCATTCCCGACCCAAGCGTTCCTGAGTTCTCTACGTTGCGCATCCAGTCGGCGGCCGTGTCTCTCGGCATCGCTGACTTCGAGTTCTACCGGACCCACTGGGCAGTCAAGGATGTCGACCTCCACCGGATCTTGTGGGAGATCGCGGCAGGTCCCCGCCCCGCTCCACGTGTCTTCCAGCTCCCTACAGACACACCTCGAGAGCGTGACCTCGTGGCAGTGATGATGCCGTTCGATGCCGCCTTCGCGCCGGTGTACCAAGCGTTCCAGGAAGCGGCGGCGGAGGCGGATTTCCGCTGTCAACGTGCTGACGACATCTGGGTGCACGACCGCATCATGGATGACGTGCTGAGTCTTATTTGGCGGGCGCGAACTGTCGTCTCCGACCTGACCGGCAGAAACGCAAATGTCTTCTACGAGACCGGTATCGCCCACACCATTGGGCGTGATGTCATCCTGACCACTCAATCGATGGACGATGTCCCGTTCGATCTCCGGTCGATCCGCACACTGAAGTACCTCGCCAACCGTGAGGGGCTAGAGCAGCTCAAGGTCCATGTCCGAGACCGTTTAAGGGACCTTGCAGCGCGAGACTGACGCGACCACTCTCCGCCAAGTATCGACCACCCGCTTACAGACGCTCCGCGCAGTGCGCCGTCAGCAGGAAACTCCTGGGTCTTTCCGCCGCGTTCTGGCGGGTGCGATTTCAGGCCGCTCGTAGCGCGTGTGCGAGCTGCCGGGGTCTCGGCAACGGTGTCGGCGGTGAAGGGTCCTTCTGCCTGGAGCTTGGGATAGAG
>OCZT010005079.1_pt1 | contig 13174 bp, 10 predicted proteins | sample 1539031 | NCBI WGS metagenome assembly OCZT01 (sample SAMEA3539308, study PRJEB22396) | soil metagenome | biome: tundra; feature: field; material: soil | place: USA | collected 2010-05 | depth 0.15 m | reverse complement strand
GGTACTGCGGGTATTGGTACTGCGGGTGCTGCGCCTGCGTCTGCTCCTGCCAGAGCGGCACCGTATGCGCCGACCCATCCTGAGGCGGCTGAGGCGGCTGAGACGGCTGAGACGGAGGCTGCTGCGTCATCGGAATCTCCCCGATTGTCGGTCAAGTCCAGTCGATCCCACGAGCGTGCAATAGCGCTGGGCTCTGGTTGAAAGTCTCCTGCGGGCAGATCCAGCAGGCAAGTGGCTGCGCAGCCGGGTAAATTCATCTGTGTGAGTGAAACGCAGAACCCTGATCATGTCGAGGCATCAACCGGCGGGAACGAGGCATTAACCTTCGGGAGGCCCACATCGAAGTGGTCGAATCGGGGCAAGTTCTTCATGGTCGGACTCGTTTGCGTGGCTCTGCTGGTGGGCGTAGGGGTGTTTGTCGTCGCACGCGCAAACTCTGCGGCCTCCACGCGACGCCAACAGGCCTCGGCGGCAGCAGCGCAGTTCCTTCGAACGTGGGCCAGCGGCAACCTGTCTGCCCTACCGGCCCAGACGGTAACCGGATCTGCCACTGTCGCCCAGGCGTATACCTCCCTGGACCTCGCTCTTGGTATCGGACCAAAGACCGGGGCCGCCGCCGGCACGCACCCGACCTCGCCGCCACAGGCCGCGGGGTTAGCCATCAAGGTCGGGCTCGGGGCGCCCATCGGGTCCGGTGAGCTCATCACCGTTCCCGCCACCGTCACTATCGATATCCCCGGTCTGGGCACTTGGCGCGACCCCGTCAAACTGCGCGTTCAAACCTCTGGGAACAAAGCGCTCATCGACTGGTCACCCCAGGCGATCACCCCCGCCTTGAAGGCCGGTGACCACGTCCAGCTCACCCGGACCGTGCCCAGCCGTGCCGCGATCCTGGGAGCCGACGGGCAGCCGGTTCCGGCCACCGCCGATGTGAACGCCCTGATCGGCACCGTAGGGCCCGCCACCGCGGCACAGGCCAAGGCCGACCCGACGCTGCGACCCGGCGAGCTCATCGGCCAGAGCGGGCTGCAGGCCACCAGCGACGCCTCACTGCGCGGCGCGCCTTCGGGGAAGCTAGCGGTGGTTGACCCGGCGAGCCGCGTCGTTGCGACTCTGGCCCAGTGGGTGGGCCGAGCCCCAGTGCCCATCTCCACCACCGTGAATCCCACGATGCAGGCAGCCGCTGCCCAGGCGATCTCCCACACGGGCCATCCCTCGGCGCTGGTGGCGATCGACACACGAACCGGCGCGGTGCTGGCCGCAGCCTCGAACCCACCCGGCTACCCACGCGCTCTAATGGGTCAGTACCCACCCGGCAGCACTTTCAAGATGGTGACCCTGACCGCGGCACTGATGGCCGGGGACACCCTGGCCTCCCCGACGTCCTGCACCCCCACTGCCACCGTGGACGGCTACACCCTTCGCAACGCCGGTGGTGAGTCATTCGGCACCATCCCCCTGCAGCAGGCGTTTGCCGTGTCCTGCAACACCTCGTTCGTCCACTTAGCCATGAGCCTGCCCACCGGCACGCTGGCCGCAGCGGCCAAACTGCTCGGCTGCGACATTGGCCACGCCCCGCTTCCGGTCCCGTCATTTGGCTGTTCGTACCCGGCCACCGCCACTGGAACGGCGTATGCGGCAACCGCTATCGGTCAGGGAACCGTGTTGACCAGCCCGCTGTCTATTGCGTCCATCGCCGCCGCGGCCGCCTCCGGGACCTGGAACCAGCCCCACCTCACCCCCGGTGCTGCGCCGGTCAGCCATCCGCTGCCGGCCGCCGTCACCGCCGGATTGCAGCAGGCGATGCGGGCCGTGGTCACCTCCGGGACGGGTACCGCCGCGAACGTGCCCGGGACCCCCATCTCCGGCAAGACCGGAACGGCCGAGCACGGCAGTGGATCGAACCCTCCCACTGACGCCTGGTTCGCGGCCTTCCGCGGCAACGTCGCGGTGGCCGTGGTCGTGGAGGACGCCGGGTTCGGGGCAACCGCAGCGCTCCCGGTGGCGACCAGCTTCCTGACAACGGTCAGCCACTGACCGGCACTGGTCTCAGCTGATCACCGCAGGCCCAGGGGCGCAGCGAAGGCGGCGTTGGCCTGGGCCGGCGACAAGACCTTGGTGGCGACCAGCCGGTCCAGCACGTGCCGCTGGCGCAAGCGCCCCACCGACAGATGGTCGATGGGGTCGTACGCCGAGGGTGCCTGGACCAGACCGGCCAGCATGCTGGCCTGGGCCCAACTCAGCTGGGCTGGACTCACACCAAAGTACCCTTGGGACGCCGCCGGTAGACCATAGAAACCGTGGCCGAAGTACACGTCGGCCAGGTACAGCCGCAGGATGTCGTCCTTGGAGTAGTGCACGTCCAGCTTGAGGGAGAGCTCGGCTTCAGCCACCTTCGAGAAGAGGACATCGTTCTGGGGGAAATAGAGGTTCTTGGCGAGCTGCTGTTCGAGCGTGGCGGCGCCCGTGTCGCTGTTTCCGGTCAGGGTCGCCAGGCCCGCCCGCAACGCGCTGAGCGGGTCGATTCCCGGTGTCTGCCAGAAGCGACTGTCCTCAGTGGCGATCAGGGCCTGGGCAACCCGGTCCGGTCTGGGCAGGACCGCGAGCTCGGGGCTGTGAAAGGCGCTCAGGTTGGCCTGAACCAGCTGGCCGGCGTTTGCCACGCTGGGTGTCAACGGCCACAAGAGCGCGACCCCCAGAATGGGCAAGACCACCACCGCGGCCAGCACGCCGACCGCGCGGCGGCGCCATCGATCTCTCGTGCATGCCACCAAGGCCACCTCTTCGCGCGTCCGGGGCGGGCGCGCCGGTTCTCCTGCCAACGGTAGATGTCGTTTCTGAGCGTTAAAGGTGAACAGGCTGGGTGAACTATGTGCACAGAGTTCTGCCATACCTCATCCCGAACGATCAGGCAGGGTGCGCCGTCTTGAATGCGGAACCTGCGCCTTGGTGCCAGGCACGAAAGGCTCTACCGCAGATACTGAAGCCCGATAAGCATTCTTGACATCCTCCGGCCATGAATGGCCGGGGTTCGTACGTGCCGCTGACGCAGCGCCTCGGCGGGTTCTCGCTTCATCGACGGATGCCAGACAAGTCCCGGTCTTCTACAGCCTCCACGAGCGGTTTGCGCCTCCGCCAGCCCGGCGGCGACCTTACGGCCCCCAGCCAGGATGTTCCCGGCCGCGTTCACATCACGATCGTGGGTGACCTCGCACAACGGGCAGGTCCAGGACCTGATGTGGAGCGGTTTCTTCCCAGAGCTGAACCCACACGTCGAACACAACTGGGATAACGAGAACCACCTGCTGACCAACACAGCCCGCCGTTCCTACCGGACCGCCTTCTGCTCCAGCAGCCGAACCAGAATCGCCCAGCCGGCGGTGCGGTTTCGCCTGCTTCAGTGAAAGGAACTGGTGAATCCGATTAGGGCGGCCATGTAGTTCGCGCGTTCGAAAGCAGACGGGTCCGCGACGTGGCGCTGGCTGACGCTGCCCTTGAGCTGTGCCACCGACTCGAAGCCTGACTCCGCGGCCCACGCGACGAGCTCGCGCTCGACCGCGGCGACGTGCTCGGGGCCGTTCACCAGCAGTGCCGAGGTCATCATCGCCACGTCGGCGCCGGCGAGCAGACAACGGGCGACATCGTCGCCCGTGTGGACTCCGGTCGTCACGGCGAGCGACGCCTCGACCCGCCCGGAGAGGATGGCTGTCCAGCGCAGCGGCAGCCGCAACTCCGCCGACGACGACAACTCCAACGCCGGTGCCACCTTCCGGGTCCGGGGGTCGATGTCCGGCTGGTAGAAGCGGTTGAACAGCACCAGCCCGTCTGCCCCCGCTTCGATGATCCGCGCGGCCTGGTGGCCCAAAGCGCTGTAGTAGGGGCCGATCTTGACCGCGAGCGGGATCGACAGGGACGACTTGACCAGGTCTACGAGCTCCACCTGGCCGTCCTCGACCTCGCGCCCCGTCACGTTCATGTCGGCGGCGACCCCATAGAGGTTGAGCTCGAGCGCGTCGGCGCCGGCGCGCTCAAGCAGTCGCGCGTACCTCACCCAGCCGCCCCCGGTCACCCCGTTCAGGCTGGCGACCACGGGGATTGACAGAGCCTTCTTCGCCTCCTCGAGGTGGCGCACGTAGCGGTCGGCGATCGACTCGTACTCGCCCAGGTCGGGGAAGTAGCCGGAGGCCTCGGGGTTGCTGTCCGTAGCGAAGTCGCTGAGGCGGTCGGCCTCCATGTCCTCGTACTCGACCTGCTCCTCGAACAATGAGGGAAGCACCACCGCGGCGATGCCGGCCTGCTCCAGGGCCCGCAGCGAGTCGATCCGGGCGGTCAGCGGTCCTGACGAGGCGACCAGCGGGCTACGCAGGGTTAGGCCCAGGTACGTGGTGGTCAGGTCGAAGTCCGCAATAGCAGTCGATTGGGCGGTCGATTCGGCGCTCACTTCGGCACCTCCTCGGTGGCGACACCCTCGGGGTCGACGATTGCCCCGGGCTCGTGCGGCACGCTTCGTTCGACTCCGGCGAGCTGCTCGTAGTAGCGCCAGCGCTCGTCGACATCGGACTGGGCCAGGGCCATCAGGTGGTGTGCCCGCTCGGGGTCGGAGCGTTCCAGCATGGCGAAGCGGGCTTCCACGCGCGCAAACTCGCTGAGCCTCATCGACGGCTTGCGGGAGTCCAGCCGGAACGGCTTGGTGTCCTCGTCAGCTCCGGGGGAGAAACGGAACAGGGGCCAGTGACCACTCTTGACCGCGTCACGCATATGCGTCATGGAGTTCTTCATGTCAATGCCGTGCGCGATGCACGTGGAGTACGCCAGTACGAGCGACGGGCCGGGCCACGCGGCTGCCTCCACAAGGGCCCGCACCGTCTGTACCTCGTTGGCCCCGAGGGCGATCTGGGCGACGTAGACGTTGCCGTACTGCATCGCCAAGGCGCCGAGGTCCTTCTTCGGGGTCTCCTTGCCGGAGGTGGCGAACTTCGCCACCGCGCCCCTCGGGGTGGCCTTGGACGCCTGGCCTCCGGTGTTGGAGTAGACCTCGGTGTCGAGCACCAGCACGTTGACGTTCTCCCCGGAGGCGAGCACATGATCGAGTCCGCCATACCCAATGTCGTAGGCCCACCCGTCACCACCGATGATCCACACGTCGCTGCGCACCAGGGTGTCGGCCAGGCTCGACAGGTGGCTGGTGGTGGAGTCCGCCTCAAGCGCGGCCAACCGCTCGCGCAGGCGCACCACCCGTTCCCGCTGAGCGCTGACACCAGCCTCGGTGGACTGGTCCGCGTCCAGGAGCTCGCGAGCCAGCTCGGGACCGATCGCATCGGCGAGGGTGCTCACCAGTGCCCGTGCGGTCGCCATACCCTTATCGGCGCCAAGACGCATGCCCAGGCCGAACTCTGCGTTGTCCTCAAACAGGCTGTTGGACCATGCAGGGCCTCGGCCCTGGGCGTTGCGGCTCCACGGAGTGGTCGGCAGGTTCCCGCCGTAGATCGAGGAGCATCCCGTGGCGTTTGCCACGATCATCCGATCCCCGAAGAGCTGGGTGAGCAGGCGCAGGTATGGCGTCTCGCCACACCCCTCGCAAGCGCTTGAGAACTCGAACAGCGGTTGCAGCACCTGCGAGCCCTTGATGGTGTCATGCGGGAGCAGCTCGCGGTCCAGTGCAGGAATGGTCTCGGCGAACGCGTAGTTGGCGCGCTCGCGGTCCCGGTGCTCGCCAACCGGTTCCATGTTGAGGGCCTTGTGCCCCACCACGCTCTTGCTGTTCGCCGGGCACTGCTCCACGCACACCCCGCATCCGGTGCAGTCGTCGGGGGCGACCTGGATGCTCAGCAGGTGCGGGGTCGCCAGCTCTCTGGCGGCGAAGGGCTTGGACGCGAAGGTGTCCGGCGCACCCTGAAGGTTGTCGGGGGCGAGCACCCTCATCCCCATTGCATTGTGCGGGCACACGATCGCGCACTTGCCGCAGTCGATGCAGATATCTGGGTCCCAGATCGGAATCTCCTGGGCGAGCGCCCGCTTCTCGTATCGCGTGGTGCCGGTCGGGAAGGTTCCGTCCACTGGCAGTGCGCTCACCGGAAGCAGGTCACCCTCGCCGGCGAGGATGCGCGAGGTCACCCTGGTCACGAAGTCTGGCGCCCCCTGCGGGACCACCTCTCTTAGGGACGTGGTCGAGGTCACCTCCCGCGGGAGCACGAGCTCGTGCAGCTCGGCCAGGGATCGATCAACGGCAGCGAGATTGCGCTCGACCACTTGTCGCCCGCGCCGGCCGTAGGTCTTTTCCACCGCAGAGCGGACTGCTTCGATGGCCTGCTCCTGGGGCAGGATCCCGGACAGGGCGAAGAAGCACGGCTGCATGACGGTGTTGATGCGCCCTCGAAGGCCGAGATCGCGGGCCAACCGGTGCGCATCGATAACGTGCACTTTCAGGTCCTTGTCGATGATGGCTCGCTGAACCCGTTCGGGAAGAGCGTCCCACACCTCTTCAGGAGGGTATGGCGCGTTGAGCAGTACGGTCGCTCCCGGCTTGGCCACGGCGAGGACGTCCTGAGTCGACAGGAACCCGAACTGGTGGCAGGCCACGAGGTCGGCCGCCTCGATGAGGTATGTGGAGCGGATGGGCTGGGAGGAGAACCGCAGGTGCGAGACGGTCATCGCGCCGGCCTTCTTCGAGTCGTAGACGAAGTAGCCCTGGGCGTGCAGGTCGCTGTTCTCACTCACAATCTTGACGGTGTTCTTGTTAGCACCGACGGTGCCGTCAGAGCCCAGCCCGTAGAACACCGCGCGGACGTCTCCCGCGGGGGTGGACAGCTCGAAGTCGTGGTCGGGGCGCACCGACAGGTGGGTCACGTCGTCGACGATGCCGACCGTGAACCGGGGCCGCGGCGCCTCGGACCCGAGCTCGTCGAAGACCCCCTTGACCATGGCCGGGGTGAACTCCTTCGACGAGAGCCCGTAGCGGCCGCCGATCACCAGCGGCATGGAGCCCCGGTCGCGCTGACCGCCGGTGGCCGCTTCGGCAAGGGTCGCGATGACGTCAAGGAAGAGTGGCTCGCCATGCGCGCCTGGCTCCTTGGTGCGGTCGAGCACCGCGATCCGGCGTGCGTTCAGGGGCAGCGCGGCGACCAGTTCGGTGGCGGGGAACGGCCGGTACAGCCGCACAGTAAGCACCCCTACCCGCTCCCCGCGGCGGTTGAGCTCCTCGACGGTCTCCTGGACAGCGCCCACCGCGGAGCCCATGATCACGATGACCCGGTCTGCCTGTGGGTGCCCGTCGTACTCCACCAGCCGGTATGCACGCCCGGTGCGCCCGGCGAGGCGATCCATCGCATCCTGCACCGCGCCCGGCACCGCGTTATAGAAGGGGTTGACCGCCTCGGCGGACTGGAAGAACACGTCCGGGTTCTGTGCCGATCCCCGCAGCACCGGGCGCTGCGGGGTCAGCCCTCGTTCACGATGAGCCAGGACGCCGGCGTCGTCGACGAGGGCCCGCAGGTCGTCCTGCTCGAGCATTGCCACCCGGTTCATCTCGTGGGAAGTGCGGAACCCGTCGAAGAAGTGCAGGAACGGGACACGGGTCTGCAGCGTGGCCAGGTGGGCAACGGCGGCCAGGTCCTGCGCCTCCTGGACCGAGCTGGAGGCCAGCATGGCGAAGCCGGTGGTTCTCGCGGCCATCACGTCGGAGTGGTCACCGAAGATGGACAGGGCGTGCGTGGCCACAGTGCGGGCTGCAACATGAATGACAGCCGAGGTCAGCTCACCGGCGATCTTGAACATGTTGGGCAACATGAGCAGCAATCCCTGAGACGAGGTGAAAGTCGTGGCTAGTGCCCCGGTCTGCAGCGCGCCGTGCAGTGCGCCGGCCGCGCCGCCTTCACTTTGCATCTCGACCACCCGAGGCACCACGCCCCACAGGTTGGTCCGGCCGGACGACGCCCAGGCATCGGCGAGCTCCCCCATCGGTGACGAGGGGGTGATCGGATAGAGAGTCACCAACTCGCTCAGGGAATAGGCGACCGCGGCCGCCGCCCCGTTCCCGTCGACACATTCATTCCGCATGTCATCACTCCCTGCAGTCTTGGCGCCCGACGCTGACACGGTATCTCCTGCAGCGCGCAGAGATAAGAGGTTCTGCTACGCGGGCACCTGTGGTGAGTCGACTCAGGAATGGCACAGCCCGGAGGCTCCCCAGTGCCCAACATGGACCTGAGTTGGGGTCACGCTGCAAAGCTCTTGCCCGGCGACTGCTCCTAAGACAGCAGGTTTCGACCTGACGCGCTACTCTTTAAGGTCGTCTTGGAGGTGGCCGTATGCGCAAGTTCGTGAGCAGCCAGCGCGCTCCCTGGGGAGTGCTCGATACCTGGCAGAACCAAAGACAACCGCTCGGAGTCTTCACAGTCCTGACCGAGCACGCCCATGGCGAAGGCTGGCTGGCTGAGGTTAAGGGCGATCACCAGGGCGTCTGGGGGTTGGCCGTCGTAGACCAGGCGGCAGGCAAACCAGCCGACCGGCTGCGCGAGGCCCTGGACCAGAGCAAGCGGCGACAGGAGAGAAGGCTGGCTTTCTCCACACAGCCGCTTCAGATCTGGCCCCTGCCTGATGCCGCCCCAAGCAGAGCTGGCCTACCAGCCGATGAGCGCGACATCGGCGAGCCCCTCAACTTCGTGGAGGACCACCAGGCCCAGATGCGCCCGGTCCCCCGATACGCTCAGGACCGCCACGGCCAGGGCCGGTGGGTCCGGCTGTACCGCGGCGGTGGCCTCATCGGGACGTTGTGGACTGACGACGCTCAGGGCCTGGGGTTCATCCCCGAGCCGGGAGCATCCGTGGCACTGCTGGTCAACTCCATAGGATCCGCCTGCGCGCTGGGTACCCCAACCTCATGGGTGTTCGACGACCACGCCGCCTGGGCTGCCCAAGAGCACTGGGCTGGACCGGTGGAAACCGGTGACCTGGCCACCCTTTGCTCTGGTGGGGGCGCAGCGTCGTAGCCGCCTTCGAACACGGCAAAGGCATGCCACTGGGGCACTTTGGTCAAAGAAGGACGCCTTGAATCAGGACGCCGCATCCAGGACCTGTCCTGCTCTGGCGTCAGGGGCGATGTCTCTGATCGCGGGGCTGGCCGACTTGGCGGAGCACCGACGGGCAACGAGCCATTGCCTGGGGACGGCAGCGAGGAACACGATGCCGGAGCCGGTGAGACAGTCGAACCAGCCGACCAACGCCGTGTAGGCCATGGTGACCGCCCGAACGCCGCGAGCCGCTCGCCACGGCTAGGACGTTGCTGCTGGGGCGCTGATCGCTATTCTGAGTGTAGGTATCGCTTCAGCGCCCTGGGGGTGGGGTGGGCCTCACTGCCGCAGCGAGAGACCGAACAGCTTCGAAATTACGCCGGACGCCCTTGGCAGTCGCCAAGCAACGGTGTCCGAACAGGAAGACATGATTTGGGGACCATCTTGGACGCTGACCTGGCCACTGTAGGGATCACAGGTGATCCGCCGCCGGCGGCCACCTCCGGGTCCCCGCGACGGCCCCGCCACCGGGTCGGTTGGCGGGCGGTCGTCGTCGTGCTTGCCTTGATACTCTCGGTGCCCGGGGTTTCCTACGCTCAGGCCCTGACCTACCCGGGCAGCGCCACCTGGCAGATGCGCTCGGTGGAGTGGCTACGTGACCACGGTGGCAGCCCTTTGGTCGACCGCGTCGAGAATTGGTATTACACGGCCAACAGGCCCACCGGGTCAGCTCCTGACCGGGCAGCCCTGCCGGTTACCACGGCCCAAGGGGTTTCAGCCGGCCACTCGCCCGCCTCGCTCGCCCCACCGCCCCCGTCGGCCGGGCATCCCACGATGCCCGGTGAGGGCATCTGGGTACCCGGCAGGCTCGACCCGAGCGGCGTGCCAGCCATCTATACCTCGTTTTTCCGCCCTGACACCCGTTACCCAAGCGTGGTCGCCGGAGCCGCTTGGATCCGCGCCCGCCACACCAGCGCTCATCTCGTGGCCGGGACGCGTGAACCAGGCGGCTCCGGATGGCCAGGTGGTGCACGGGTGGTACCCGGCGACGTGCCGAGGCTGGTCGCCACTTTCAACTCCGGCTGGAAGATGAGCGACGCGCACGGCGGCTTCTACCTTGCCGGGCGCGCCAGAGGAAGACTAATGGCCGGGCAGGCGTCCCTGGTGATCGACGACTCGGGCGCGGCCACGGTCGGGCAATGGGCCCGCGACGTCACCATGAACCCCCACGTGGTTGCCGTTCGGCAGAACCTTGCCCTCATCGTGGACAACCGCCGGCCCGTGAACGGCCTGACGACCAATGCGGGGCACCGCTGGGGAAGCTTCGAGAACCAGAGCCAGTACACCTGGCGCTCTGGGGCCGGGGTCGACGCAGGCGGAAACCTCATCTACGTGAGCGGGGAGAACCTCACCCTCCAGAGCCTCGCGGCCGCATTAGCCGATGCCGGGGTCGTTCGCGGGATGGAGCTGGACATCCACTCGGCCTTGGTCTCGTTCGCCTCGTGGGTACCCTCGCCCAGCGGCAAGGTCAAGCCGACCAAGCTCCTGCCCGGGATGGACCGGCCCGCCAACCGTTACCTGGCCGCCGACCAGCGCGACTTCTTCTACCTCACCTTGAAGTGAACCCGTCGCCACGGTCGTGAGCCGGCTGTGCCACCTGCCATATCTGCGGCTTGGGCCCTCATCCTTCGGCCTGGCTAAGCCGTGGTCTGCCGAGGGTCCCCATGGCGGCTCCCGACAAGCAGGTAGGTGCGGGTTGTCGGGTCGGTTCCGCCATCCCAGTGGCTTGGGACGGGCTGAAGACGTCCGAAGTTGGCTTGCGACGCTCCGAGGTCCAGGACCGATTCGGGCGGCCAGCCGGTGCTTGTCAACAAGTGGCGGGGTTGGTCGGTGCAGTACGGCAGGGGCGCGCCGCTTCGCCCGCGACGTTGGACAAGAGCCCGCATCGCGGGTAGCCGCAGTAGGCCGGTTCCGAACGTGTCTGCGGCGAACACGGCGTCTTGCGTCGACAGGGTGGCTGCCCGAGCGAGCAACGCATGTACCTCGGAGTCCGTGAGGTAGAACAACACGCCTTCGGCGATCCAGACGGTCGATGTCGTTTGGTCGTAACCTGCGGCCAGCAGCTGCTGAGCCCAGTCGGTCCGCAAGTCCGCAGGCACGGCGCGCCGCTCGCAGGATGAGTCGGCCTCGCGCAGAACCGCGAGCTTGGCCGCAAGAACCTCTGGATGGTCCAGCTCGTAAACGGTCGTCTGCGCTGGCAGCCGCAGGCGCCACGCGCGAGTGTCCAGGCCGGCCCCCAGCAGAACGACCTGTCCGCCGGGTTTGCCCGCGGCCGCAAGGACGTCGTCGAAGAAGCGCGTGCGTACGGGAAGAAAGCAGTTCTCCTGACCACCGGCTTCACTGGCGGCCAGCATCTCGAACCCCTCAAAGCCGGCGAGCTCCGCCGCCCAGGGGTCCTCGAAGAGCCGGTCGGGTCGAGCCGACTCACGGGCCCGGGACGCCGCGATCCACCGGGCCGTACCCATGACCTGCGTGCGAGCCGCTGCGTCAGTGATCACACCCAGAAGATACCGAACACAGATGGTCTGGCCGAACGCCCAGCGCCCGCTGATCAGCCGAGTCTCCGGCCGGCCATGAGACCGCCACCAGTCAGCGCGCAGATCAGGAAGCCGAAGGAAAGAGGGTCGCCAGCGAAATGGACGAAAAGGAAGTCGTCGCCCTTTGACTCCTCACGGAGCTGCTGCCTGAACACCTGGATAAGCGCGCCTTCATCAGCGGGTGCCATGTGTCGCAGCTGGTTGAATGCCCCAGCCGCATCCTCATATCGACTCGGGTCAGTGATCCCGGTCCCGACGAAGCTGATCAAAGCGGCCCGCTCGGGAACGAGGGTCAAACCCTCAAGGAGGGCGCTCAGTCGCTCTGCCAGGGCCTCGAAGTCGACGAACAGGGACCCCTCCAGAACGTGGGCATCGCCCCTGGTGGTCCTGCCCTCGATGGTCGAGGAGGGAACGCGCCATTCTTGGGCCGTCTCTTCTCCGGGCAGCGGACGGGACCTACCGAAATCTTCTCCCGAGCCTTCGCGTGTCCTGCCGCGGTGGAAGAGCCAGCTCATGAGAGCTAACATCAGCTTCACCGTCCCCCTTTGATCTCACCCCTGAAACCTAACCCCGTGAGCGCGTGCGCGGCCAGAGCCCGCCAGCTCGTTCTTGGCCTTCTACATCCGCTGGCTGGTTCCACACCCCGCACCTACGACCAACCTGCCGTGTTGGTGACTACGTCAGGGCGCAGCATCGCCGGTGCCACGCCCTGCCCACGACCGCGGGGCGTTTCGTGGCTTCCGGTACAGCACCTGCCGGTGCAACGGGCGCGTCTGGACCTCTGGACACTCGAAGTCCGCCGCTGGGTGGGGTGAACGGTTACGCATAACTGGCTGCCTTCTCAACACCTGCCGGTGGCTCAGACGGGCACGACGGGGATCGCTCCGGCGGCGCCAGCGGCTGCCGCGCCCGGTCCAGCCTCTCCGCCGGCGACGCCGGCGTCCCCTTGCGAACCCTGCGATCCGCCAACCGGTGCTTGAATCTGCAGTGGCTGGACCGGGGGTGGCTGCATCGGGGGTGGCGCAGGGATCGCCGGTACCCCGGGGTCGCCATCGGTGACCCCTTGGCCGGCTGAGGCAGGCGACTGTTCGCCCGCGCCCTGTCCACTGCGGGAACCGTAGGTGGAACCGGCCGGTCCGCCCGAGGTGCCACCGGTCTGCCCGAAGTAGGGCGCCTGGTGACCCACCCCGGCGGCGCCGAGAACGTCGGCGCCGATGTTGGACGCCCCGCAGACCCCCGCAGCCATCGTGTTGCCGGCCGTGGCCAGGCCTCCGCTGAGACTGTTCATCGACTGCGCGAACCGCCCTTGTGTCTGAGAGTCGGCATCGAACTCACCCATCGAACGACCTTCGGCGTCCTGCGCGGTCCCCGCCGAGCTCCCACCGTCGGCGCCACTGCCCTTGCCTGCGATCAGGGACGCGACTCCCCCAGAGGCGGCGAACGAGGACCGCACCGCGGCACCCGAGGAGGTTCCGGGGTCCACGAATGCCAGCATCCGGAACACGACCAACGGACACACCGCCCCGATCAGGATCAGCATGGACGACACCAGCGCCATGCCGACCGCGG
>OCZT010005078.1_pt1 | contig 13175 bp, 11 predicted proteins | sample 1539031 | NCBI WGS metagenome assembly OCZT01 (sample SAMEA3539308, study PRJEB22396) | soil metagenome | biome: tundra; feature: field; material: soil | place: USA | collected 2010-05 | depth 0.15 m | reverse complement strand
CGCCCCGGTTTGGGCGGCTGGACGCGGACCTGGCAGATGTCCAGTCGGCCATTGTTCGCGCCCGGGACTTTCTGTTTTCGCGGCAGCATCCCGAAGGCTATTGGAACGGGGAACTGGAAGCCGATGCGATGCTCGAGGCCGACTACATCTTTCTGCACACGCTGCTGGAAAGCGGCGACCCGGGACGGATGCAGCGCACGCTTACAGAGATGATGCGCTACCAGAACGACGACGGTAGTTGGAGCATCTATCCAGGTGGTCCGGGCAATATATCGCTCTCGGTCAAGTGCTACTCCTCAGCCAAGCTGATGGGCGTGGGCGCGGATGATCCGCGGCTGGCCAAGTGCCGCGAATGGGTCCTCGCGCACGGCGGCGTGATTGCCTGCAACACCTTCACCAAGATGTATCTCTGCGCGCTGGGCGAGTACGACTACGACGCGGTGCCCGCCATTCCGCCGGAAATTGTTCTCTTTCCCAAGTGGTTCTACTTCAACATTTATGAGATTTCCGCGTGGTCGCGGTCGATTCTTGTTCCGTTGGCCATCATCTACGCTAAAAAGCCGTTCAAGAGAATTCCGTCCGAGCAGGGAATCGACGAGTTGTACGTCGGCGGACGCGCCAACTCCACGTTGCGGCTACGCATGAACCGCAAGTCTATCGTCTCCTGGCGCAACTTTTTCATCATTCTCGACAGGATCATGCACTGGGCCGAGGCGGTTCATATCCGCCCGCTGCGCACGCTGGCCCTCAAGCGCGCGGAGAAATGGATGCTGGAACGGCTGGAGATGACAGACGGCCTGGGCGCCATCTATCCGGCCATGCTGAACGCCATCATCGCCTTGCGCTGCCTGGGTTATTCGGAGGACGACCCCCAGGTGATCCGGGCGCGAGATGAATTTGAGAAACTGGGCATCGAGGAGCCGGCCAGCGACGTGATGCCCGAGCCCACATTCCGCATGCAGCCCTGCGTCTCGCCGGTGTGGGACACAGCGCAGGCGGTCTACGTCCTGGGCGAAGCCGGCGTGCCGCGCAACGACCCGCGCATGATCAAGGCCGCCGACTGGATACTCTCCAAGGAAGTCCGCCACAAGGGCGACTGGGCCGTGAAGGTCCGCAACACCGAGCCCGGCGGCTGGTACTTCGAGTTCAACAACGAGTTCTATCCCGACACCGACGACACCGCGCAGGTGCTGCTGGCGCTGAACAAGGTGGACAATCCCCGCGAACGCTATCAGCACCAGGTCGTCCAGCGCGCCATCGAGTGGGAGCTCGCCATGCAGTGCAAGAACGGCGGCTGGGGCAGCTTCGACAAAGACAACACCAAGATGATCTTCCAGTACATCCCCTTCGCGGATCACAACGCGATGCTCGATCCGCCGACGGTGGACATTACGGGAAGAATCCTGGAGATGCTGGCCATTTACGGCTACAGCCGCCCGGACAAGCGCGTCGAGAAGGCCATCAGATTCATCTTCAGTGAGCAGCAGCCGGACGGAAGTTGGTTCGGCCGCTGGGGCGTGAACTATATCTACGGCACATTTCTGGTGCTGCGCGGACTGGATGCCATCGGCGTCGATCATCTTGAGCCGCAGATTCAGCAGGGAGCCGAGTGGATTCGCATGGTGCAGAATCCCGACGGCGGCTGGGGCGAGACCTGCGGCAGCTACGACGATCCCAACACCCGCGGCGTGGGACCCAGCACCCCGTCGCAGACGGCCTGGGCGCTGCTTGGCCTGCTGGCCGCCGGCGACGACCGCTCCGACTCGATCGCCAAGGGAGTGCGCTGGCTGCTCACGCGACAGCTGCCCGACGGCAGTTGGGACGAGTCCATGGGGCAGGGACAGGTCCGCCAGAGTATCATCACAGGAACAGGCTTCCCCAGAGTCTTCTACCTTGCTTACCACATGTATCGCCAATACTTCCCGCTGATGGCTCTCACCGGCTATAAGCGGGCCATGGAACGCGCCGCTAACGGCGCCGGAGGTTAATCCCAAGATGGCTGTTCCGATCTCCCAGATGTGGACGGTTGCCACCTATGTCCTGAAGAAGAAGCTCGCCGGCACCAGGCGCTTTGCCCTGGTGCTGATGCTTGAGCCGCTTTTCCGCTGCAACCTGGCCTGTGCCGGGTGCGGCAAGGTGCAGTATCCGCCCCACATCCTCAGGAAGCAGCTCAGCCCCGAGGAGTGTTTTGCGGCTGTGGAGGAGTGCGGCGCCCCGTTGGTTTCGCTGCCTGGCGGCGAGCCGCTGCTTCACCCCCAGATCGTCGAGATCGTCAACGGTCTGATCGCGCGCAGGAAATACATTTACCTGTGCACGAATGCGCTGGAACTGAAGCGCCGCCTGCCGGAGTTCACGCCCTCCAAGTACCTCACCTTTTCGGTCCACCTGGACGGCCAGCGCGAGCACCACGATTTTTCCGTCTGCCGCGAGGGCGGCTACGACATTGCCGTAGAGGGCATCAAGGAGGCCGTCCGGCGCGGCTTCCGGGTGACCACCAACGCCACATTCTTCGATGGTACCGACCCCAACAGCGTTCGCGGTTTCTTCGATGAGGTGATGGACATGGGGGTCGAGGGCATCGTGCTCTCCCCCGGCTACAGTTACGAGAAGGCGCCGGACCAGAATCGATTTATGGGACGCGCCCGCGTGCGCCGTCTTTTCCGCGCCATCCTGTCCAACCGCAAGCCCACCTGGAAGTTCAACATGTCGCCCCTGTTCCTTGAGTTCCTGATGGGCGACCGCAAGTACGAGTGCACGCCTTGGGGATCGCCTGCCTATAACATCTTCGGCTGGCAGCGGCCCTGCTACCTGCTCCAGGACGGCTACGCCACGAGCTTCAAGGAACTGCTCGAGACCACAAAATGGGAAGAGTACGGCGTGGCCAGCGGCAACCCCAAGTGCGCCAACTGCATGGTCAGTTGCGGCTATGAGGCGACCGCGGTGATCGACGGGCTTGGTTCGCTGAAGACCTTCCTGGCCATGGTTCGCGGCGTCTTCAGCAAATATCGCGATCCGCACGCGCTGAAACTGCTCAACGAGCCGACCCCGCACGGCCCGGCAACGCTAGTCCAGATTGAGGCCCCCACCCACAGTCTGGAGAAGACCAGCGTATAACCGCAGTGCAATCACCGGAACGGGGCTTTTTCTGGCCTGTCACATGTATCGCCAATAATTCCTGCCGATGGCTGCAACCGGCTATAGACGGACCATGGTAGGCTTTTCAAAGAACGGCGTTGGAGGTCAACGAGAAAATGGCAATCCCTGTCTCCCAAATGTGGGCAGTCGCCAGCCATGTACTGAAGCACAAGCTGGCCGGCATCAAGCGCTATCCCCTGGTGCTGATGCTCGAACCACTCTTCCGCTGCAACCTGGCCTGCGCCGGCTGCGGCAAGGTGCAGTATCCACCCCACATCCTCAAGAAGCAGCTCACCCCCGAGGAGTGTTTTGCCGCCATGGACGAGTGCGGCGCGCCCATCGTCTGCGTTCCCGGCGGCGAACCCTTCCTGCACCCCCAGATTGTCGAAATCATCCAAGGCCTGGTGGCGCGCAAGAGGTTCGTCTATCTGTGCACCAATGCGCTGGAACTCAAGAGCAGGCTGTCGGAGTTCACCCCGTCCAAGTACTTCAGCTTCGCGGTGCATCTGGACGGGCAGCGCGAGCATCATGATTACTCGGTGTGCCGCGAGGGCAGCTACGACATTGCCGTCGAGGGCATCAAAGAGGCCGTCAAGCGCGGCTTCCGTGTTACCACCAACTCGACCTTGTTCGATGGCGTCGATCCCAACAGCACGCGCGCCTTCTTCGACGAAGTGATGGGTCTGGGCGTCGAAGGAATGACTGTTTCGCCCGGCTACAGTTACGACAAGGCCCCGGACAAGAGCCGCTTCCTGGGGCGGGCCCGCGTGCGGCGCCTGTTCCGGGGGATCATGTCGAATCGCAAGCCCACCTGGAAGTTCAATATGTCGCCGCTGTTTCTGGAATTTCTGATGGGCGACCGCCATTACGAATGTACTCCGTGGGGGATGCCGTCCTTCAGCATCTTTGGCTGGCAGAAGCCCTGCTACCTGCTCCAGGAGGGTTACGCCGACAGCTACAAGGAATTGCTTGAGACCACGACGTGGGAGAATTACGGCGCGGCCAGCGGAAACCCCAAATGCGTAAACTGCATGGTCAGTTGCGGCTTCGAGGCGACAGCGGTGATCGACGGATTCGCTTCTCTCAAGAGTTTCGTGGCCTTGGCGCGCGGCTCCTTCAGCCTCTATCGCGACAAACACGCGCTCAAGCTGCTCGACGAGCCTGTGCCACATGGCCCCGCAAAGCTGGTGAAAATCGAGGAGCCCAAACACAGTCTGGAGGAAACCTGCGTATGACCTCAGAAGTGCTCAAATACTCTCTGGAGGAGGTCGAGGCCTTGGAACTGGTCCCGGCCTCGGCCCATGAGAACCTCGAGGGCTGGGTTCCCACGCTGGCCAGCGACGACGGCTTGCGCCAGGCTCTCGAAAAGGCCTTTGACTATCGTGGCGACGTAACTTTGACTCTCAAGTCCGGCGAGCGCCTTGAGGCTTTCATCTTCAACCGCCGCACCGGCGCCACCCTGGCCGATTCCTGGGTGCAGTACTTCACCCCCACGGCTCCGGAAAAGCGCAAGGTGAGCTACGCCGAGATCGCCCGCCTCGAGTTCAGCGGCAAGGACCGCGCCGCCGGCAAGCATTGGGAAGACTGGGTGAAGAAGTACAACGAGCGCAGGGCCGCCGGCGAGACGAACATTGCGCTGGCGCCGGAGGCGTTGGAGTAGCAGGTTAGCGAGTCAGCAAGTCGGCAAATCAGTTGTGCTGGCACAGGCGGACGCAGAGTGGCAGCGTCCACTATACTCAGAGCTGTCATCTTGAGCGAAGTTGAAGGACCTGCTTTTTTAGGCGATGCCGGCCAGGCAGGCATCCATGCCAAAACTCAGGGTTCGCTGACTTGCTGACTCGCTAAACCATGAAAGTCTTCCTCACAGGCGCGACCGGTTTCGTAGGCTATCATGTGGCGCGTGCCCTGGCCGCCGAGGGCGCGGAACTGCGCCTCTTGATCCGCAAGACCAGCAATCTGGCCAACCTGGAAGGCATTGCCGGCGACACGCACGTGGGCGACCTGGCCGAGCCGGAGTCGCTCCGTCCCGCCCTGGCCGGCTGCGATGCCGTGGTCCACGTGGCCGCCGACTACCGTCTCTGGATTCGCGACCCCGAAGCCATGTACCGCGCCAATGTGGACGGGACTCGTGACCTGTTAAAGCTGGCTCGCGAGGTCGGTGTGAAGCGCGTGGTCTACACCTCCAGCGTGGCCACCATGCACTTCCGCACCGATGGCCTGGTCATCAACGAAGACACTCCTGTCTCGCTCGGCGACATGGTCGGCCACTACAAGCGTTCCAAGTTCCTGGCCGAGCAGCAGGCCATCAAGGCGGCTCAAGCCGGCCAGCAGGTCGTCATCCTCAACCCCACCACCCCCATCGGCCCCAATGACTCGAAGCCCACCCCCACCGGGCGCATCTTCGTGGACTTTCTCAACGGCAAGTTTCCCGCCTACATGGACACCGGGCTCAACCTGGTCGATGTCACTGAAGTCGCCCGCGCCCACGCAGCCGCCCTCACCAGGGGCCAGTTCGGCCGGCGCTACATCCTGGGCGGTGAAAACCTCACCCTCAAGCAGATCCTCGACAAGATGTCGGCCATTACCGGCATACCGTCGCCCACGGTCAGAATTCCTTTCGCCGTGGCAGCAACGTATGCATTTTTTGAAGAGTGGATTACGGGCCGCATCCGGGGCCGGGAGCCACGCGCGACGCTGGAAGAGGTCCGCATGGGCCGCAAGAAGATGTTCGCTTCCAGCGCACACGCGCAACAAGAGCTAGGCTTCCGCATTATGCCCGTCTACCCGGCCATGCGCGCCGCGATCGAGTGGTTCCGGGCCCACGGCTACGCGCCGTAGAAGCTGTTCAGCAGTGATGAGCGTTGAAGGGGACGGGTTTTAGCCTGTCCATTGAGTTTTGATTTTGATTTGCGGCTTTGACCGCTGAGGGAAGGTTGGTTGTGGTAGAAGATTTCCCTCAGGGGCTAAAGCCCACGTTGGTTTGGCTGCGTATATGTACGGGCTTTAGCCCGCACCCTTCACTGAAGAACAAGAGATTGTTAGAAGGGATCGATTGGCCGCACCGATGACTCGCGTTGCCATCATCGCCGCCATGCCGGACGAGCTGAAGCCCTTGGTGCGCGGCTGGGGGCGCGAAACCGTGAACGGCATTCATCTCTGGCGCTGGCGCCACGAACAGGGCGAGTGGATTGCCGCCTGCGCCGGATCCGGGGTGGACCAAGCCACGCGAGCCTTTGCCGAGGTCGAGAAGGACGGGCCCGTCTCCTTGGTCGTTTCCACCGGCTGGGCGGGGGCTTTGAACGAGGAGTTTGCCCCCGGCCGGGCTTACCGGGTCTCCGGCGTCATCGATGCCTGCACCGGGGAGCGGTTTCCCGCCGGCTCAGCAAATGAATGCTGGCTGGTGACCAGTTCCCGTGTCGCGGACGCCAAGGAGAAGCAGCGCCTCGTCGCCACCTACCAGGCCGGTCTCGTGGATATGGAGGCCGCCGGGGTTGCGCGGCTCGCTGCGATGCGCGGCGCCCCTTTTTATTGCATCAAGGGAATCAGCGACGGATACAGCGATCAACTCCCTGATTTCAATCGCTTTATCTCGTCCGCTGGACAGTTTCAACTGGCCCGTTTCATCGTTTTTGCGCTTCTCAGGCCGTGGCACTGGCTCGCACTCGCGCGGATGGGCGAAAATAGCAGGAAGGCTGCCCAAAGCATAGCGGAGTCCCTGCTCGATATTCTGGATGAGCGAGGTCAAATCAAGAAGCGCAATGGCTACCCAAACCACCAACGCTGAGAGCCAGATTGAGAGCAGGATTCCCGCCACCATGCAGGCCGTGGTCTATCGCGGCGTCAACGACATGCGCGTGGAAACCGTCTCCGTGCCCGCAATCGGGCCGGGGGAACTGCTGGTCAAGGTGGCCACCTGCGGCATCTGCGGCACAGATCTGAAAAAAATCCACACTGGCTCGCACTCGGCGCCGCGCATCTTCGGCCATGAGATGGCCGGAACCATCGTGCAGGTGGGCGAGGGCGTCACCCGCTTTCAGGTGGGCGAGCGGGTCGTGGTCTTCCACCATGTCCCCTGCGGAGAGTGCTACTATTGCCGGAAGCAGACGCCGGCGCAATGCCTGCTCTATAAAAAAGTGGGCGTCACCGCCGGTTTTGAGCCCTCCGGCGGCGGCTTTGCGGAGTACATTCGGGTGATGGACTGGATTGTAGCCAGCCGCGGCGTGGTGGGGATTCCCGAGGGCGTTCCCTTTGAACAGGCGGCCTTCGTGGAACCTGTGAACACCGTTTTGAAGGGCGTCAAAATGCTCAACCTGGCCGCCGACGATACCATGCTGGTCGTCGGCCAAGGGCCCATCGGCCTGATGCTGGCCACCCTGTCGCGCCGCACCGGAGCCCGCGTGCTCACCTCCGATTTGTATCCCGAGCGCCACGCCATCGCCGCAAAGTTCGGGCTGCACAACCCCATCCATGCCGGCCAGGAAGATGTGGTCGAAAGGGTGTTTGCCGAAACCGGCGGCCGCGGCGCGGACGCCGTGATTCTGGCCGTGGGCGGCAATGCGCTGATCAAGACCGCCATGGCCGCGGTGCGGCCCGGCGGCAAGGTCATGCTCTTTGCCCAGACCCAGCACGGTGAGGCAACCTTCGATCCCGGCGCGGTATGCATGGACGAGAAGACCCTGCTCGGGTCCTACTCGTCCTCGTTCACGATTCTGGATGAGGTCACCAGCCTCGTCTTCGACGGTTATCGCAATGGATTTGATTTGACCAAACTGATCTCGCACCGCTTTCCGATCGAACGATCGGTGGAGGCTATCGAGATCGCTTCTCACCCCAAGGCAGACTCGATGAAGATTATGATTGAGCCTGTGCTCGGAGCAGGAGCAAAGTAGGAGGGACCCGATGGCGACCACAATGAAGGCCGCGGTCCTCCACGGACGCGAGGATGTTCGTATTGAACGGGTGCCGATTCCCGAGGCGGCGCGCGGAGAATTGATCGTCCGCGTAGGCGCCGCGCTCACCTGTGGCACCGACCTGAAGGTCTTCCGCCGGGGCTATCATGCGCGCATGATTGTGCCACCGGCGCTGTTTGGCCATGAACTGGCCGGAACCGTTGTCGAGGCCGGTGAGGGAGTCACGGGCTTTGCCCCCGGCGACCGCGTGGTGGCGCTCAACTCCGCGCCCTGCGGGGAGTGCTACTTCTGTGCCCGCGGCCAGGAGAACCTGTGCGACGACCTGCTGTTCAACAACGGCGCCTATGCCGAGTTCATCCGCATTCCGGCCCGCATTGTGGCCAAGAATACGCTCCATGTCCCCGGCCACGTCCCGCTGGAGCACGCTGCTTTGACCGAGCCGCTGGCCTGCGCGGTCCACGGCTTTGAGGACTCGCGCCCGCATTCCGGTGACACCGTGGCCATCATCGGTGGTGGCCCGCTGGGTTTGATGATTCTCCACGTGGCCGCACTGGCCGGTTACGAGGTCATCGCCATCGTCAAGCACGACGGCCAGGTCGAGGCAGCACGCCAGTTGGGCGCGGCCTACGTCGTCCAGACCACCAACATTCGCAAGGCGATCCGCGAAACCCGCGCATTGACCGAGAAGAATCGGGGCGTGGACATTGCCATCGAGGCGGTCGGTGTGCCCGAAGCCTGGGAAGAAGCCGTCGCAATGGTGCGCAAGGGCGGCACGGTCAACTTCTTCGGCGGATGCGCCGTCGGCACCTACGTCACTCTCGACACCAATCGCATCCACTACTCCGACATCACCCTGCGCGCCACCTTCCACCACACCCCGGCTATCTGCCGCAACGCGCTTGATCTGATCGCCGGCGGCCGCTTCCAGGCAGCAGCCTTCATCACCGGCCACGCCCACCTTTACGAACTCAACCGCGTCTTTGAGAAGCTGATGAAGCGAAGCAGCGAAATCAAAACAGCCATTGTGCCCTGAGGCGAAGCCATGACCACGGCAACTCAAGAATCGGGCAACGAAACGCTGGACAGGGAATCGCTGCCCCAGGACGAATTGCTCGCCCGCGGCTGGGCCGCGCTGCCGGCGGGCTATCGCATTCCCGAGGTTGCGCCCACGCTCGACGAAGCTCAAGCCTGGTGCAAGCAGTTGGCCGAGTCGCACTACGAAAACTTCCACGTCGCGTCGTGGTTCCTGCCCAAGGCGCTGCACCCCCACTTTCACGCCATCTACGCCTACTGCAGAATCTCCGACGATCTGGGCGACGAGGTGGGGGACACGGCGCAGGCCCTCGCGCTGCTCGATTTATGGGGCCACGAGCTGGACGCCTGCTACGAGGGCGTTGCGCGCCATCCGGTCTTCGTCGCGTTGGCCGAGACCATCCGCGCCTGCTCCATTCCCAAGGAGCCGTTTGCCGATCTGCTCGTTGCCTTCCGCCAGGACCAGACCGTTACCCGCTTCGCCTCCATGCGGGACGTGCTCGCCTACTGCCGCTATTCGGCCAATCCCGTTGGCCGCCTGGTGCTCTACGCCTGCGGCGAGCAGAGTGAGGAGCGCTTCCGCCTCTCCGACTTGACCTGTTCCGCTTTGCAGTTGGCCAACTTCTGGCAGGATGTCGGCGTGGACTTCGCCAAGGGTCGCGTCTATCTCCCCCAGGACGACATGCGCCGCTTCGGCGTCAGCGACCAGACCATTGCCGCCGGCTTGGCCACGCCCGAGTTTCGCGCCCTGCTGCGCCATGAAGTGGACTATGCCCGCTCGCTGTTTGAGCAGGGCCTTCCGCTCATCGGAATGGTCAACCGCGACCTGGCTCTCGACCTGGACCTGTTCAGCCGCGGCGGCCTGGAAATACTGCGCGCCATCGAGCGCCAGGACTACGGCGTATTCCGAGCCCGGCCGGCCATTACGAAACGCACCAAGCTGGCGCTTGCATTCCGCGCCGTCAGTGGCAAGCTGTTGCCCTTTCTGCGCCTTGGCACTCGGACTTGAGGGAAGCCGGCTTGACCCACGATCTCAAATTGGATGCGGCGTACGCCCTGTGCCGCGCGATCGCCAAACGCGAGGCGAAGAACTTCTATTACGCATTCCTCGCTTTGCCCGAGCCGCGCCGCAGCGCCATTTGCGCCATTTATGCCTTCATGCGCCGGGCCGACGATCTGGCCGATGACGAGAGCCTGCCCCGCGAAGAGCGCCGCCGCCGTCTCGATGCCTGGCTGGCCGACTGGCGCGGCGTCTGCCACGGCGGCGGCTCTTCGGATCTGGTGTTCGTGGCCGTGCGCGATGCAACGGAGCGGTTCGCAATTCCGCTAAGCTTGCTCGATGAGCTGGTGGCAGGCACGACGATGGACCTGAAGCCGGCCGCCAGCGATGCACCGGACACCTACGCCACCTTTGACGATCTCTACGGCTACTGCTATCTGGTGGCCTCGGTCGTGGGCCTGGTCTGCATCCGCATCTTCGGCTATACAGACCCCCGCGCGGAGAAGCTGGCCGAGGAGACGGGCATCGCCTTCCAGCTCACCAACATTCTGCGCGACGTGGCCGAGGACGCCGGCCGCAATCGCGTCTATCTGCCTCTTGAAGACCTCGATGCCCACAACGTCACGCTGGATTCGCTGCTGCATCGTGTTCCCGCCGCGCCGCCCACGTCCAACGAGCGCGCGCTGCTGGCGGAGATTGCAGGTCGCGCGGAAGAATTCTACAAATCGGCGCAGTCGCTCCTGCAGCTGATCGATCGTGAGAGCCGTCCTGCGTTGTGGGTGCTGGTTTCGATCTATCACGGCCTGCTCAAGCGCATGCGCTGCGCGGACTACGATGTCTTTTCCCGCCGCGCCAGTGTACCCATGCCGCAAAAGCTCGCGATTCTGGCTGTCGGCCTTGCGCGGATGGGGTGGGTGCGGTTATTCGTTTGATCCATAGAGGCTTTTCGTTGAGCCCTTTGCAACAGAATTCGCAGAAGACCGTCACGGTGGTGGGCGGCGGCGTGGCCGGCATGAGCGCGGCCTGCGCCCTGGCCGAAGTTGGCCTGCGCGTGCAATTGGTCGAGCGGCGCAGCTACCTGGGCGGGCGGGCTTCGTCGTATCTGCATCCGGGCGTAAACGAGGTCATCGATAACTGCCGGCACGTGCTCTTCGGCTGCTGCACCAATCTCATTGGCTTCTATCGCCGCATCGGCGTCGCGAACCGGATTCACTGGACCAGCGAGATGACCATGATCGAGCCAGGCGGCCGCAGGTCGCGGCTGGGGCCGTTCGAGTGGGGGCCGCTCCGGTTGCCGGCGCCGTTGCACAGCGCGCCGAGCTTCCTGAATGCGAAAGCCTTCACGCTTGCGGACAAAGTTGCGCTGGGCCGAGCGATGCTGGCGATGATGCAGCCGGACGCGCTGGATGACACACGGGAATCTTTGGGCGCTTGGCTCAGGCGGCACAAGCAGACCGAGGGGGCTTTGAACCGGTTTTGGCGGCTGGTAATTGCCAGCGCCTTGAATGCGGAGATCGATTCGATTGCGGTGCCCTACGCGGCCAAAGTGATCCGCGAACTGTTTTTGAATTCGGCCCAGGCCGGCAGCATGGGGATGAGCCGCGTGCCGCTGAGTGAACTCTACGCGGGCGTGAACCCGTTTCTCAACGAGCGGGGCGGCAGCGTACACCTGAACACGCATGTGGAAGGCGCGGCCTGGGATGAAAGTGCGGCGCAGTGGATGATTTGCACGCGCGCGGGTGAGCTGGTTTCCGACTTCGTGGTTGTGGCTTTGCCGTTTGAGGCAACACAGAAGTTATTGCCGCACCTGCCCGCGGAGGAAGGCACAGAGAAGTTGGCCCGGCAGATTGAGCGGCACGAGCATTGGCCCATTTGCAGCGTGCATCTGTGGTTCGACCGTGAGATTACGGAACTCGAACACGCGGTGCTGCTGGACCGCGAGATTCATTGGATGTACAACCAGTCGCGGCTGCAAACCGGGCGCGGCGGGCACTATATCGAATTGGTCGTCAGCGCCACGCGCGCCTTCGCGGCATTGCCGCGCGAGGCTGCGATCCAGCAGGCGCTCGGGGAGCTTGCCGAGTTCTTCCCGCGCGTGCAGGAGGCGAAACTGGAAAAGGTTGCGCTGATCAAGGAGGTCCGCGCCACCTTCGGGGTGCCTCCCGGCATCGACTCTGCGAGGCCCACGGCCGCCTCGCCCTGGCCCAACTGCTTCCTCGCCGGCGACTGGACGGCGACCGGCTGGCCCTCGACCATGGAGAGCGCCGCCCGCTCCGGCCACCTGGCCGCCGAAGCCACCTGCAACGCCCTGGGCGAACCGCGCACGATCCTCGATCCCGACCTGAAGCCGACGGGATTGATGCGCTTTATGCGCCCTCAGCGATAGACTGGCCTGGCTTTGAACGCAAGACAGCGGTCAGGCTTTCTCTTTGCCTCGAACGCCATCGCCTGAACAGCAGAACCTTCCGGATCATGCCTTTCGAGCAGGAGGGGAAGGCAACTCCGAGCCGGGGAGAAGGCGCAAAACAGTCTCTTCGATCAGGCGGCAGGCACGGGGAAGTGCGGCGGTCACCTGGGCGCTGAACTCCTCGCCCAACTCAGTTGAACCGGCGCCGATAGTCAGTAGCTGTGCATTCGAGAGCAGGGAAGCGTAGAGTTCGCGTCCCAGGGCGAGCAGTTGGGCCGCGCCCAGGTGATGGGTGGCCAGTCCCGGAGTCTCGCCGGCCGGCTCGACGGGCGTCAGGCGAATCGATCCGGGAGCGGAGTCGATGGAGCAATCGATAAAAAGGACGGACTGGGCGTGAGCGATTTCTTCGGCCAACTCGGGGGTCCATTGTTGCCGTGAGACGACACGCACATCGGCTTGCTCAGAGAATCGCTGCTCAGCCCACTGAGCGAGCCACGGCCCGGCGCCGTCATCCCCGCGCAGCGTGTTGCCGCAGGCGAGAATGAGGCACCGGGCCGGAGTCGGGCTCATGGGTTCAGCTAGCGGACGACCTGGTCCACTAGCTCGCCGTCGGCCGAGAGCAGCGAGAGAACCAGGGGCATTTGCCCGAAGGCGTGCGTGGAGCAACTGAGGCAGGGATCGAAGGTGCGGA
>OCZT010005076.1_pt1 | contig 13178 bp, 14 predicted proteins | sample 1539031 | NCBI WGS metagenome assembly OCZT01 (sample SAMEA3539308, study PRJEB22396) | soil metagenome | biome: tundra; feature: field; material: soil | place: USA | collected 2010-05 | depth 0.15 m | reverse complement strand
TCAGTTCCAAAGCCATGCCGCATTTGGGGCATGGGCCGGGATGGTCCTGCTCGATCTCCGGATGCATCGGGCAGGTATAGATGGCTTTGCCGTGCGGCTTGTCCTCGTGCTTCGTGGTGGCGGGCGTTGAAAGAAACTTCTGCCGGCAGTGGTCACTGCAAAAGTAGAACGTCTCTCCGACGCGCTCAGCGCGAAGCGCGGACGTTTCGTCCACCGTCATGCCGCAGATGGGGTCGATGGCCATGCCCAGGTTTTAGTTCGTTCACGTCGCGTTGATGCCATCGCGCTTGCGGTCTTCTTCCGATGCCACGTCCGCAACCGTGCCTGGCGGATGCTTGTACCAGCCGGGGTCCTCGTAGCTGGCGAGTTCCTCGCGCACTTTAAGCACCGTGAACATGCCGCCCATCGGGATATAGTCGAATGGCCCATCTTCGCCGACCATCGGGATGCTGTTCTTCGGCTCTTTCATTCCCATCTCTCCCATTCCGCCCATACCTGCTTCGCCCATCGTCATGTAGCCGGGGAAGAATTTGCCAAGCCGCTTGTCGAGCCCACTTTTGTCTATGCCAATCAGATTCGGGAATTGATGCCCCATTTGATTCATCGTGTGATGAGTCATGTGGCAGTGCAATGGCCAATCGCCGGGCGCATCCGCAATGAAATCAATCGTTCGAGCGCTGCCGACTTGAACGAGCACGGTTGTTTCAACCTGCTGCGCCGATTCTGGAATTTGTCCGCCGTCCGTCTCCGTCACTTTGAAACTATGGCCGTGCAAATGAATCGGGTGGTGGTCCATTGCGCTGAGATTTGAGAAGCGCATTCGCACGCGCTCGCCACGTTTCACGACCAAAGGGGCGGTAGCGGGGAATACTTTGGCGTTGAAAGTGAAAATGTTGAAGTCGGTCATTGCGTTCGGGTCAGGCCGCGCGGTGCCAGGAATGATCTTCCACTCACTCAACATTATCGCAAAGTCGCGATCAGGTTGCGGACCTTTCGGATTTTTGGGTTGAATCACAAAAAGCCCCATCAAACCCAAAGCCATTTGCGTCATCTCGGTGTGGTGAGAGTGGTACATGTGCGTTCCGTGCTGCTTCAGCGTGAATTCGTATTTGAAAGTCTCGCCTGGCCGGATTGGTTTTTGGGTCAAGCCAGCCACGCCATCCATTCCGTTCGGCAAAAGAATCCCGTGCCAATGAATAGAAGTTGCAGCAGGTAATTTATTGGTGACGTAAATGCGAACGTGATCGCCTTCGACGGCTTCGATGGTTGGACCGTGGACTTGCCCATTGAACCCCCAACAATTTGCCGCGAGACCTGGCGCGAATGCATGCCTCGGCACTTCCTCGGCGATTAAATGATAGACTTTGACGCCAGCGATAAGCTTCCAGGGTAGGCTGCTGCCGTTGGGCGTGATGACAGGACGATAGCGACTGTCCACGTCCGATTTGGCGCCTGATGGCGGGCTAGAATTTGTTGGCACATCCGCCAGCGCGAGTTGCTCCGCCTTGGAAGTGACCCGGCTGAGCAGCGCGGAGCCAGCGGCGACAGTCACGGCGCTTGATACAAATGTCCTGCGGCTGATCTGATTTCTCTTCATGGCTGAGGTTCGTGTTAATGTTCAGCATCCTGGTGTTTGTCCAACGAACGCTTGGGCATATTCGGAGATGCGCTGGGAACGTCTCGTTCCGGCAATCTGCCGCCCAGAGCCCGTTCCAACTGAGCACGGGCAATCCAATAATCGCGCCCGGCTTCGGCGTATTCGCGTTCCGCGTTCAGTTCGTGCTCCTTGGCGGCGATGAGTTCAAACGTGCCCTTCTGCATCGCGTTGTACTGGAGCAACGTTTCGTTCACGATGCGGATGCGTTGCGGGAGATAAACCTTCTCGTAGAACTCGGCCAGGTCGCGCGCCGCAATCAGTGCGTCCCGCGCCTGCCTCACTTCCGAGCGAATGTCCGTGGCGAGCGCCTCGAGGCGCCTTTGCGCCTGTCGATATTGCGCAGCCAGCCTCGCAACTGCCGGTTGTCCTTGATCGAACAAAGGCACTTCCAAATCAAGCGTCGGACCCACGACCCAGGAATGATCGAGGTTGCGCTCGGCGTCCACACCCACCGACACAGCAGGTATCCAGCGGACGCTCTTCTTGAGGCGGAGCGCGGCCTCCACGTTTTGCAGTTCGCTACGCGTGGCAGCGAGATCCAGCCGCTGGTTGATCGCAAGCGTTTCCAGATTTTCCAGCGATGGTTCAGCTTCCGGCAAAGAAGGCAATTCATCCGCAATTGTCCAATCCGTGTTCGTCCCCCATAATCCGAGCCAACGATTGAGCCGCTCGCGATCAATACGCAATTGAGCCTGCGCTTTCCCCCATGCGAGTTTGGCTTCCTGGAAACTGGCCTGCTGGCTGGCTAGTTCAAGATCGCTGATGTTTCCCGCGCTGTGCTGGCGAGTGCTCAAATCCACGCCGGCTTCATTCACCTCTACAACAGCGTGCAATCGTTTAAGCAATTGCTGGCGGGCTTGCACGGTGTAGAAGGCAACCTTGGTCTCCATTGCGGTTTTGAGCACCGTATCGGCCATGCGCAGCTTGGTCTGCTCCAGATTTCCCACCGCAATTTTCTTGCGTGCCGGCAAGGTCAACAAATCGAGCAAATCCTGGGTCAGAATGTTTTCCGTGTTAAGCGACATTGGCCCCTGCGTGGGCAATCGAAAGTTGCCGGAGTACGACGGATTGCGCAGCCGCGAGGCTTGCGCCAGGCCGGCCTGCGAAATGCCGATTTCCTCGAACTGGGCTTGCAGCGCCCGGTTGTTGAGCAATGCGATGGAAACTGCGCCCTGTGCCGTGAGGTTCGTCCGCAACCGCGCGCCGATGGCTGCTTCGACTTCATTCTGCTCCGTGTCCGCACGCATCCAGCGGACCGCTTGCCCAGTGCGGACAGAGACTTGTTTGGCTACGTCGTCAAAGGCGGGTTTGGGATTGGTGCTCGTGCAACCGGCAATGACGAGCGGCAGAACGAATAGAAAAGCAACTTTGGAGTTGGTGGTCATTTGTCGTGCGCGTCGTGATGTTCATGTTGCATGGATTTGTCATGCATCATGTCTGGATGGGCGGCGGGCGCTGGTTGTTCTTCCGCTTGCGAACCCATTGCGAAATTTGTGCCGGGCATCAAAACGGGCGTCGCTGCCGGATAACTTGCTGCCGACGCGCAGGGACTGGCCGGGTTGGAATGAGGCAAACCTGGCTGGCTCGCCATGCGAGCGCATCCGCATAATGCAAGAGCAGCGGCGGCAAATACCGATTGTATCTTCGTGCTCATAGTTCCTTCGGCTCACGGGAAACTGGCTGAATCAGTCAGCCAGCTTGCCGCGCGGCGTCGTTACATGCTTGCGTGTTCTTCGAGAGTTTTGAGGGCGGCGTCCATCTTCTTGAGGTTCGCTTCGGTCTTCGCTTGATCACCAGCGTCCCCAGATTTGTCCAGATCCTCGGCGAGTTGCGAGACGCGCTTGACGGCGCTCTCCACCATTTTTTTGTGGTCGGCATTCACCTTGGCCGGAAGGGCCTTGGCAAGGTCGCGGATCGCAAAGGCGTGCTCGTGAACTTCCGACAGTTTCTTCGCCTTCACCGTGTCGGCAAGCTCGTGATGATGTTTGTCGATTTCCTTCAGGATCCCATCCCGGGTGTCGGGGATTTGCATTTTGGACTCGCCTTCCTTGTGTCCCTGGTGGTCTTTGCTTTCTCGGGCCGCGAGCTTGCTTGGAGTGCCGAATATACCGATGGCAGCGCAAAGCCCCATCGCCAATAGTAAATGTGTTTTCATGTCTGTCCTTTGGTTACTGTTTGTTCATCTGCTGTTCGAGATGCTTTAGTGCGTCGTCGAATAGGTTGAAGCTCGTTTTCACAGTGGCTGGATCGCCCGCGTCGGCTGACTTTTGCAGACTGCTGAAGGCGCGATCGACTTTTTCCACTCCGCTCTGAACTGCCGCCTTGTGATCTGGATGCACAACCTCTACCAAGGCTGCAGTCAACTGGCGAAGCGCGACGGCGTGAAGACGAATCTCGTCAAGCTTTGTCGCGGTCACTGCCGATTCAAGTGCGGACTGATGCTGGTGGAGTTCTTTCCAGATGGCTTCGGGTGTATTGGGCACTTGAGCCTTCTGAGCAGGCGCGGCATGATGACTGGCGTTGGTGTCGGGCACCTGCATCGTCTCATGCGACTGCCTCTCCATGTCGGGTTCGTGGGTTGGGGCGTTTGGCGGCATTTCTTCGTTGCGAAATTCCGAATGGCTTACTTCCCCTCCCGCGCGGGAAATCCACGCTCCAATTCCCAAGGACGCAATCGCCGCCGCCAGCGTCAACAGAGTCAGCACCTTTGTCGCTCGCAGAAACCGCTCCTGGACCACAAGCGCCGCAATGCCCAATAGCGCTGTGAGGTAAAATGCGTAGATGAATCGCTCGGCCCGCTGCATGTGGGCATTGAGCCATTGTTGGGACTCGGTATCGAGTTGTGGGTAAAGATGGTTGTAGCCGTGTTGTCCGAAATAGAGAACCGGCCAAGCCGAAGCCGCACACAGGACAATCAAGCCGAGACCGCTATTCCGTGCCGCTCTGCTTCGGGCAAACAATCCCGTCGCCAGCACCAGCACGCCCATTGACAATCCATAAACGGGTAACGGATTCAGGAACACATGGACGTACTCGGCCTTGAGGCCCAGTAATCCTGCGGTGCTGCCGCCTTGCATTTGGTGCGCGAAGGTTGGAATCGCTCCAAAGAGACCTGCCAACAGTGTTGCCGCGATCCTTTTCATTTTTCACGAACGCTATGCGTGCGGGTTTCAGAAATGGATGACCTTTTACCAGGATTTGCGGCAGACACTTGCTGGAGTCATTGACCAATCAACCAGACGCCGCTTCCTTCATGATCTTGACAATCGTGTCCTCCACTTCCTGGGCCACCCCCTTCAGTTGGGGCGTGTTGAACAACGCCAGGAGAGTGGTTGGCTTCAAGCTAGCCAGAATGGTTTTGCCGCCCTCCTCGTAAATGGAGATCCGGCATGGGAGGGCTGTGGAGACGCTCATGTTTTGGTCGAGAACCTTCTTCGCTTGTTGCGGCTGACAGACCTCGAAGATCAGACATTCACGGGCGAACTCCACGCCCTTCTTCGCCATGGTCTCTTTGAGGTTGTGAACCTGCATGACGCCAAAGTGATTGGCCTGAACGGCGGTCTGCAACGCAGCCGCAGTCTCGCAAACCGTTTTGTCCGTGGATAATTTGACCAGCATAGGCTTCAGTTCGTGGCTAACAGCTCACTTCGGAGGCGGGTCGTAACCAGAGGACTATCTCTTGGATAGCTTGGTAACCGCGACAACCAGCAAAACCACCACCACTACGCCGATCACCGTCCAGACCCACATTCCTCCGCCCGCCCATCCGCCCATCCATTCGCCTGTATGATTCATCATAAAGGCCTTTGTTTAACGTGTGGCGTCATTGGCGGCACCCGTGCTCTTGTTGGTTGCCGACATATCCATGTTCGGCATGCTGTTGGTTGCCGGCATATTGGTGGTTCCGCCCATCATACCGTTGGCATCGCTCATTCTCGAATTGGAGGATGGCGTCTCGGTGGAATTGCTTGGACTGCTTTGATTACAGCCCACCAGCGCCAATGCGGCCAGAGCGGTGATTACTGACAGTGGAATAATTGATTTCATAAGCGTAAATGCCTTTTGTTGCGCTGCGACCAAGCCGCCACCGGGCAGCCCAGACTACTTTTGCTCCATCCCTTTAGTTGGCGCGCCATCCTTCTTCATTACGCAGCAGAAGGCGTCGGTGCTGCCGCACTTTTTACACATGTGCGTGACAACGTTGTGTTTGGCTTTGCCTTCACCCACGACGGTGAACTTCTGCTCGCAACCAGGGCAAATGTCTGCCGGGCCGGTTGTCGCGGTCTTGATGTGGCCCTTTTGGGTGTTGACGTGAGTCACCATGACGGTTTTGCACTTGGGACAGGCCATTGCCACCATATCCCCGTCTTTAAGGCCGGCCACGTCCTCGGGGGAAGTGATCGGCTTCATCATCATGGAGCGCACCTTGGGGGAGGCCGCGATGCCATCGTCGCCGACGGGTTTATATTGGGCTTGGGCTGGACCGGCGAAGGAGAACAGGGCAATGGCTAGCAGTGCCGCGAGCGGTGTTTTGTTTATTGTGTGCATAAGTTATCCGTTCTTCGATAGCGAAAGGAGATCCAACCTGACGCCCGGCACTCTAACCCACTGAAGCAAAGCTGCTTAAAGCGTTTTTGGGCCGTCTTTGGTAAGCACCGGGGGAAGCAAATTCATTGCAACTTGCACGATGGCTGCCTGTGGGTCGTGCGTTGTGCACATGCGCCCGCCGTGCGCCCGAGCCGGAGGCTGGGCGGGGGTGAGTTGGAGGAGTTTCGCCCGGCTGAGCCCTGAAAATGCGAGTTCCCGTACTTCGACGTCAACGTCGCTTGTCGCTTTGACTAGACTGGCGCGATTCCGAACTCAGGCGCGCCGGCGAGCCGCCGGGGAGGGCGTGGGGAAGCCCAGTGGGGAAGCGGCCCGCCGCGCGCCAAAGTTGTCAGAGATCCAATTCAGGACTTGATCTGCCCGCAGTGGAGCATTCCCTTGCCCATGTAGGGATTCATGATCGTTTTGTCCGTTTGCAGCCAACTGGCTTTGGCCATCGGACAGTAGGCGACGTAGTAACTGCCAGCGGCAACCTTTTGGTCTTTCAGATACTGGATGAGGGAATCGCTCAGGGATTTGAACGCATCTCGGGCGGTCGCGAGGTCTTTCGCGTTTGCGAGCGCCTGGGTTTGCTGGGCCACCTTGGGCGAAAGCGCTTTCTTGGAGTCGGCCTGGATTGCCTTTGCCATGGCGGTAGCCGCAGTGGAGACCCCCTTGAGTGAGTCTTGGGCCAGGGCTCCCTGGACCGTGATGTAGCTGTCAAAAACTGCTTGCACCGGCTGGGCGAGGACGGCCTTCGGTGCAGCGCTCTGGCTGGTGGCCGCACCCTGGCCGGCACCGTGGTCGTGGACCGCGGCGCCTGCCATTCCGCCCATACTACAGCCTTCCTTCATGGCGCCGCCCCCACCGCTGCAGCATCCCTGGGCGAGGAGGGCGGGTGACGCTGCTAGACCGAAAGTCGCTACAATTATTGGAATGAGTGTCTTTTTCATATTTTCGTGTTTCTCTGTGTGTTCAATCGCACCCTTAATACGCTCCGCACGCCGCAATCCCTCAAAGTTTCTTTGCCACACGTTTCGTACGAGGACGAGCGGCCGCTGCAGGGCGAGCACTTCGGAGAAACTGTGGTGACGTGCGGGCTGGTGGTCGAGCAACGAAAGTATCACCAGATCACCTGCGAACCGATGAAGTTTCTGGCGATGGCGGAAATGACGGGCCAGGACAAAAATGATCTTCGCCTGGTGACCGGTTTCCCGGTTCGAGGTGCGGCGGGAGCGGCTGTCGTAGTTCGTCTTGCGAGGTCACAAACCGAGTCACAAATGCCTCTGCGTTTCCTGCGTCTCATGTCGTCGAAACGTTCACACACCACTGAGGGTGAGGCACTTAGGCGTCACGCCGGTTTAATTCCGCGCCCGGCATTCCGGCGCCATTCCGGCCGGCTCGAGGACTTGCGCCGCGAGGTCACAAAAGCGGTCACAAAACTTAACGGGGCACGCTCAACACCTGAACTAGCCTTTGAGCCTGTCCGGCTCCTGGTACTAACTGATTTGCATTTCCACTGAATGATCACGGCGATCGTCCAGCAAGGAGATGATATTACCAGCGAGCGCCTGGCCGATTCGAGCTTCCTCAGGTCAGCTTCCACCGTTGCACTTGCCTCGATGCTCCTGGTCCCCAATGCCTGCTTCCTTTCGAGCAGATCGGTTAGGCGCTGTCTCAGCCCATCCGCACCCACCCGAGTGATGAAATTCCTGGTGCCGGGTGGAAGCTGGGGCCGAAAGGCCGGAATCTCCTCCGCACCAGAATCCGGCTCGCGGGTAAAGGCCTTGCTCACAAAACAAGCCTATTGCCTGCCGGAACGTAATCAACCGGAAATGCTTCGGGAGGACGGCTCAATTTGACATCAGTCCACAGCGACCGTAAAAGCGACCGCAACTGCTCCGGCTGCTCCTTTTGACCAGTTCTGGCGCTTGCCGTCGGGATTGAAGAGTTCCGCCGCACGGTCTCGCCACTTTTGTTCCGCCGCACAACCGAGCTTCCGCTTGAGACTCTGGGGCGCAACCTTCACGACGTGCAAGCCTTTTTGAGAAGCCGCGAGTTCGGTGATCGCCTCCGCCTTAATGGCCTCAAGACAAGAACCAAACCGCCCGGAGGAACATTTCAACAGCGCGATGGTTAAACTAGCGCCCCGGGCACCGCGGCCGAAGATGGTGGTGAGGCATCGTAGCAATTCGGCCAAATGGTCTCCAGATTGGACCTCAAACGGAATCGACCTAATTGCGGTGATCGCGAACTTGTTCCCCGTCCCCTTCGTCTCGGCAATCACGACTGCTGACTTGGTAGCGGCTATCCCGAAGATCATGCAGGCATAATCCTCAGAGCTAAGCCGAGGGTAAAGCAGGCAATTCGTGTGCGGCGCACGAGTCGCCTAATGGCGTTATCCACTCGTGGAGGTTTGCTTTTGTGCCGGGGGTGATTACGTGGCCCGGGAGCCGGTGTTGACCAATATGATTAGGGCCATGGTGAGCAACCTCGTGTCGGTTTCCCGCTTCCTCGGCGGTCTTTGTGACTTCGATCTAGAAGCCGTCGGCGACGGCTTGCGAGCGCGTGTAATGGTAGATGCGCCACGTAGCCGCCTTAGCCGCGTCAGCGGCGTGTCCAATCATTTTCCGCGAAGCGGCATACTTTGCGGTGCTGGCCTGCGCGCGCGTCAGTATCCGCGCGCGGCGACCAGCGCTCGACAAAGAAGGACTGTGCGACGGTGCGCGCTTCGTGGTTGTGTTGAACGCGCAGCCGACAAGGGACGCGGCTGTTTGTGTTCTCCTTTCTCACCGCAGGCGCGAAGCGCGAACCAGAGCATATGGAGGCGCTAGGGTGTGTTCGAGGTTTTCCTCCATCATCTCCCACATCTGCGCCCCGTCAGCTCCGCCAGGGACACCAGCGGGTTGGGTGGAACGATATTCCAAAGATCATTTACCGTGACGGGGCCAAGCGGAATCGGCGCGCCATAACGCCAGCCGTTGGAAAACGCAATGCGCGTGTCGGCGGCTTCCGCGACGGCTTGCAAGAGCAGATTATCCATGGTCGCTCCGAGAAAGGTGTTTCGGTTGAGGGCCGTTTCGGTCTGTCCCACAACCTCGGAGAGCATTTCCCGATCCGGAGCAACGATCCTTTCCACGACGCGCTGCATCGCGGCATCCTCGGGAATCGAATCGTCCACGGAAATCAACTCGTGTCGAAGAAATACGACTTCGCCCTCGTTCAACTCCAAATCAAACCGCCCGACGAATGACCCATGACAGCCCGACTGGATGATCGTCGCACCATTCACGATTAGAGGTCGCAACTGGGGTGGGAGTTGTGCCGTACTCGCCGCCGTCGAGCGTCCCGCAGCACCTTGACCAGTTCCAAAACCAACAATGGGATGGCGCCCAAGGCGAGCAACAGGAAACAATCGGCGAACGGCATGGTGGACGTCTTGAGGAAGCGGCCCAGCATCGCGTTGTGTTGACTCCAGACCTGGAGGCCGATAGAAATGGCAACCACGATGAATAGGTTGAGGTTCGTGAAAAGGGAGATGCGCCAGATGGGCTTGGTTTCGCTGCGGGCGCCGAAGGAGCGCAGCAGTTCGGCGAAAACCAGCACGGCGAAGGCGTAGGTGCGGGCCGCTTCTGTGGTTCCTGTCTTCAGGACATAGAGGTAAACCGCGAAAGCCACACTCGCTGTGAGAAAGCCGGTGAGGCCCATCGTGCGGAGGAAGCTGCGGTTCGTGATGCGCTCCGACCGGTGACGCGGTTGGCGCTTCATCACGTCAGGGTCGATGGGGTCGGTGGCCAGGCAGAGCGCGGGCAGACCGTCGGTGATGAGGTTGATCCAGAGCAGATGAATCGGCATCAGCGGGGCCGGGAAGCCCATAACCACGCAGAGGGTCATCAACAGCAGTTCGCCGGTGTTGCCGGCCAGCAAGTATTGGAGCGTTTTGCGGATGTTGTCGTAAATGCCCCGGCCCTCTTCCACGGCGGCGACGATCGTGGCGAAGTTGTCATCGGTGATGATCATGTCCGACGCCTGCTTGGTAACTTCCGTGCCCGCTTTCCCCATGGCAATGCCGATGTCGGCGCCCTTGATCGCGGGGGCGTCGTTGACGCCATCGCCGGTCATCGCAACCACGGCATCGTTCGCTTTCCACGCGCGGATGATGCGTAGTTTGTGTTCGGCGGTGACGCGGGCATAGACGGCGATCTTGGGCACACGCCTGCGGAGTTCGTCGTCGGACATCTTGTCCAAATCGACTCCCGCAGTGGCCACGTCGTCGCCGGAAGCTATACCGATTTCCCGGGCAATGGCTGTCGCGGTCTCCGGGTGGTCGCCCGTAATCATCACCACGCGAATGCCCGCCGCCCGGCACCTCGCTACGGCGTCTTTGGCCTCCTGACGTGGCGGATCATACATGCCCGACAGCCCGACGAAGACAAGGTCATGCTCGACGTTCTCAGCAGTGAGGTCGGCGGGCGAAGCGTTATCCACATCGCGCCAGGCTGATCCGAGCACGCGCAGGGCTTGCTGCGCCATTGCGGCGTTTTGCGCCACGATGTGCTGGCGATCCGCATCCGTCATGGGGCGGACCCCAGCGCTGGTGTAGAGGTTGGTACAGCGTTCCAACAGCACGTCAGGCGCGCCGTTGATAAAGGCGCGGAGTTTCCCGTCCGGCAACTTGCGAATCACCGCGCTCAGTTTGCGATCCGAGTCGAAAGGGATCTCGTGATGCTTCGGCAACTCCTTCTCAATGCGGTCGCGGTCGCCGCCGGCTTTCAGGCCAGCCGCGAGCAATGCCCCTTCAGTGGGATCACCGACAGTTTTCCATGTCCCCTTTTCCTGGACGAGATGGGCGTTGTTGCAGCCGAGGAGAACAGTCGCCAGTTCGAGCAACGGCGTCGCATGCGGCGCTTCCGCCTTCTTGCCCTCGTAGCGAACTTTGCCGTCTGGCCCGTAGCCTTCACCGGTGACTTCGTATCTTCGGCCCGCTACATAGAGCGCGCGCACGGTCATTTCACCGACGGTCAGGGTGCCGGTCTTGTCCGTGCAGATGACCGTCGTAGAGCCAAGCGTCTCGACGGCGGGCAGTTTGCGCACGAGCGCACGGCGGCGGGACATGCGCAACACGCCGAGCGCGAGCGAAACGGTCACGACAGCCGGAAGCCCCTCTGGCACGGCGGCTACGGCGAGACTCACTGAAGTCATGAACAACTCGAAGGGTTTCGTCCCGCGCAGCAAGCCCAGCACGAATAGGAGTACGACGATGCCCAGCGCCGCCCAGACCAGCACGCGCCCGAAGGACTCCAGTTTCTTCTCCAGCGGCGTGCGTTCCTCCGCTCCCGCCTCTTCAATCAGCCCCGCGATGCGGCCCAGTTCGGTGTGCATCGCCGTGGCCACGACGACGGCTTGCCCGGTACCTGCCGCGACGCTCGTGCCCATGAACACCATGTTCTCGCGGTCGCCGAGCGGGACTTCGGCTTGCTCCAAAGTCTCGCGCCGCTTGTCTTGCGCCTCCGACTCGCCAGTCAACATGGCCTCGATGCACTTGAGCGAGGCTGCGGTGAGAAGCCGCGCATCCGCCGCGACCAGATCGCCGGCTTCCAGCGCGAGGATGTCACCAACGACGATTCCCGAGGCGGGAATCGCAGTGACTTGTCCGCCGCGTCGCACCTTGGCCTGGGGCGCGGTCAGCTTCTTGAGCGCCGCGATGGATTTCTCCGCCTTGAACTCCTGGTAGAAGCCGATGACGGCGTTGAGCATGACGATGGCGAGAATGGCAATGGCGTCCACCACTTCGCCCAGCACGCCGGAGATAACTCCGGCCCCGATGAGAATCCAGATTATGAGACTCTTGAACTGGCCCAGGAGAATCTGGAGTGGGCTGATGCGCTTGCCTTCTTTCAGTTCGTTCGGGCCATCGACGGAGAGCCGATTTCCTGCTTCCGGCACAGACAGTCCGGTCGCCGAGGAGCCGAGTTGTGCCAGCACCTTCTCAGCCGACTGGCTGTGCCAGGCCTTGCCTTTTGGTTGTTCGGAGATGGATAGAGTTGGGGTCATGCGGGGGGCGTCAACGCTCCAAACAAGGCACCCACTCCGGCGGTCAGAGCCATGGCCAGTGCCCCCCAGAATGTCACGCGCGCCACGGAACGCCACACGGGGGAACCGCCAGCACGGGCCGCCAAGGCACCCAGCAGAGCGAGGAACAAAAGCGAACTGCCGGAAACCATCCAAATCAAGGCCGGTCGCGGCACGAAGAGAACCAGCAGGAGCGGCAGGACAGCGCCGACGGTGAAACTGCCCGCTGAAGCGAAGGCGGCCTGAACCGACCGCGCGCTCAACGTGTCGGATATGCCCAACTCATCGCGGGCGTGCGCACCCAAGGCATCCTTGGCCATCAATTGGCGGGCTACTTGGTTGGCGAGTTCAGGATCGAGTCCGCGCGTGACATAGATGGCGGCCAGTTCGGTGTATTCGTTGTCGCCGTCCCTAGCCAGCTCGTCCCGCTCCCGGTTCAAATCCGCGCGCTCGGTGTCGGATTGGGAACTGACGGAAACATATTCGCCGGCAGCCATGGACATCGCCCCGGCCACCAACCCGGCCACTCCGGCGACCAGCACGCTGCTGCGGCTGGCTTCGGCGGCGGTCACGCCGACAATCAAACTGGCGGTGGACACGATGCCGTCATTGGCGCCGAGCACGGCGGCGCGCAGCCAGCCAACGCGGTGGGTGAAGTGCTTTTGAAGGGATCTTACCATGCCTGCTGGTGGTTGGAATTGCGTTGCCTTGAGCAGTCATTCTCAACCGTGGGGGGTATTCCAGGTCCGAGACGAACCCGTGAGGTTGGGCAGACGGAAGCCGTTGCGCTATCGTTTAGTCGCTTGCTGATCCGCACCCAGGCCAGAAACGTGCGCTCGACCGCGAGATGTTCGGTGCATTTGAG
>OCZT010005074.1_pt1 | contig 13179 bp, 16 predicted proteins | sample 1539031 | NCBI WGS metagenome assembly OCZT01 (sample SAMEA3539308, study PRJEB22396) | soil metagenome | biome: tundra; feature: field; material: soil | place: USA | collected 2010-05 | depth 0.15 m | reverse complement strand
CGAGCAACGAGCGCGCGGCGCGCCGCCAATCTCTCCCTCAAACGAGTGCTTGACGATCGGCCTCTCGACGAGGCCGGCGAAGCTCGCCTTGCGGACCCCACGAGTCGCGTATGGATACCAACGCGACTCACACCAACAGCAAGTCAACGCTCTGGGGAGCAGGCGGCCCCGGCTACTCGAGCGACACGGATAACTGGGCCACCCCACAAGACTTCTTCAATCTCCTCGATCGCGAGTTCCACTTTGAGGTCGATGTCTGCTCCTCCGAAGAGAACGCGAAGTGCCCACGCTACTTCACCATTGAAGACGACGGGCTCGCCCAAGAGTGGCGCGGGCGTTGCTTCATGAACCCGCCTTACGGGCGGACAATCAGCGAATGGATGAAGAAGGCGTACCTGAGTTCACTCGGCGGAGCAACCGTCGTCTGCCTCGTTCCAGCCCGTACCGATACTGCTTGGTGGCATGACTGGGCTATGCGAGCCGACGAAATCCGCCTAGTGCGCGGCCGGCTCAAGTTCGGACAAGGGACGGCGCCGGCGCCGTTTCCGAGTGCGGTGGTCGTTTTTCGGGCTGAAGGGCGGTCGGCGCCGGCGCTCCGTCCGCTTCGATAAGCACAATGAAGCGCTCGGGTTATCCGTGCAAAACATTGGAGGCTGCGGTCTTTACCGAGTGGCTTAATCCATCGGGAAGTCGTGCCGAGGTGACGGGAGTGTTTGCTCTCGACGCAACCTCAGCACCTGATGCTGAGGGCGAAGAGCTGAGACCTAGTTTGGAGGGATAGCCATGTGTCCCAGGCCTAGACCGGTTGGCGACGAGACTGATACCGAAGAGCCTGCAGACATAGGGTTCTCATGGTTTTTGTTCTTGCCGATTCTGTGGCTCTCCATCATGGCGACGGTCGGGTTTTTCTACGCACACGGGCGAGATAGGTTTACGGCCGTAGGAATCGCACTTACGTCTCTGAGCGTCCTGATGGTAACTCCGGCTTCTTTTGGCGGTAGTCTCATCCTCGAGCGGGAAAAGGAGTGGCTTAAGAAAGTGCGGGATAGGCCGGTCGCTGAGCGTGAGCGACGTAGAGCCCTTCTCGATCTGACATTGCGACTAGGCAAGAAGACCGCACGATCGGTTGTGGCTGCGGGCGCGCTGATTCTAATCGCTGCCATTATCGTCCGACTTACGGGTCACCACCGACCCGCTCTTACACTCGCCGCGGTAGGGTTAGTACTCTCAGCCTTAGGGTCAACGCTCGTCGGTATTGTGCGGCTGTCCGGAGAAATCGCGGGCCTCTTCGTTCCGAAACACCCTGCGGGAGAACAAGACATAATCTCCCTTGCGGAGTTTTTACGTGACAAGAACGAGCCATGGATGTCAGCCGTCGGGGCAATTGCGTTCTTCACCGGTGTAACGATGCTATTCCTCGGCGTCGTTACTTAAGGGCTACCGTTTCTGTCTCTGTTTCTTCCATCTCCTCACCGCTTCCTCTCCGTAGAAGAATGACATCGCGCCAGCACAGGCGATCATGAGGATGAGTAGGACGATTTCCATGACGGGCACTAACCCAGTTTCTACTAACGCACGCTTTTACGCGTTATTCTCGCAAGGCGAGATAGCGAAGCGCGTGACGTTGGCGAGGTAACGCTCGTTTTCGACTTCATTAGGGGTTCGAAGTACAAAGTGCGCATTCGCTGGGCTAGGCGGCTTCTTCGATCGACGCGCCAAAGCTTCGTTTCTCGTAATCACGATTTCACACCATGACCCACCGGTCGCGCGCTAGCTATCAATGTATGCCGCTACGCGCCCTCGTCGTCTATGACCTCCGCATCATCTTCGCTGTTGACCTCGACGCCGAGACGATCGAGAACGCCGAGATTTGTTCGCTCAACCACTTTGCAACGGATCTCGCGCTTGGCGAAGCGGCGCCCTTCGACTATGCGGAACTTCAGAAGCGCGCCAAGGAGATAGTCGAGAGCAACTTCGTCATCGTCCGCGGGGACGGAGTGGGATGAGAGATCGTCTCGCCTCCAAGGATGCTCCTCCCACCCAAGACTCGCCGCCGCGGCAAGGACGTGGCGATGGGTAAGCGTCGAGCGAATCCAAAGCCGGGCTCTCCGATGTCGTTGCGTGCGTTTCACAGCTGGTGTCACATCCAGGTCGTGCTCGCCGCCTCACGGCAACTCCCGCCTGCCTTCCTCTTCGCCAGCGGGCCCCGCCTCAAGCGACCGTTCGTCCTTGCCTGGACGCCAGAGGACGGAATGGGCCCGAAGGAACTATTCGAGAACGTCTTCCTTTGCTGGATCGAGATAACCGGGGCGTCCCAGGTCAGTGTGGCCATTCCACTGAGTTGGAGCGAGGAGAACTTCCTTTTACTCGCGCTCGATGAGACCGGAGTCCTGATTGGAGGAGCGCTCACCGATGAGACAGACGACGAGACCGGCCTTATGGATTGGGCGTCTTATGATCTGACGTCGCCTGCGGTACTCGACTGTCAGCGCCTCCTCGCGCGAAACGCCGGCTACCACGATTTCTCAAAGTGGCGCTGTGGCCGCTGCCGCTCCGTCTGCTGCGGGGAAGCAGGCGGGATACCTCGTAGATGTCCGTACTGCAAGGGTGATGACATCGCGGAGGTATCGCTCGATACGCGGCTTGTGCAGCCCCGACCGCCATACCACGAGCGCTACGAGCCAGATTGTTCGGGGTTTCCCCCGATACCGACGCTCATCGGCGATGTTCTTGACTTAATAATCCGCCAGCCACGTAGCTGACCTCACCTGAGCGCTAACGGTCGACGACGACGCGGAGTCGCTTGACAGAGCCGGAAGCCAAGAGAAGACTCCGCTTGACCAAAGTCGCGATCCAGGAGGCTCCGGTGAAACGCTCGCTCGTGCTCTTACTACTTGCCGCGGCCATAGTTGGCCTCGGCACATCAGCGACCGCCATGGGTTCCTCTCCCCCGGGCGCCACAGCCCGTTGTAACGACGGCACCTACAGCTACGCCGTACACCACCAAGGAGCCTGCTCTCATCACGGCGGAGTCGCTTCATGGCTAGACGGGAGTTCTTCCTCTTCGTCTTCCAAGAAGTCAGGCACGTCCGGCGGAACGGTCGATGTCGGTAAGACCGTCCTCCTTGCCAAGAGAACCAAGACTTCCGGCTGCAAGCTCGGCCCAAACCCCGAACATCGCTGCTCACCCGGCGCTTATTATTCGAAGCTCACCAAGACGGTCGTCTGCTCTTCTAGCTTCCGCACAGGATCAATCCGGAATGTACCTCAGTCTGAGAAGTATGAGGTCGAAAGAGAATATGGGATGATGCCCAAGCTCTACGGTCGAACCCTTGAGATCGACCACATCGTTTCGCTCGAGCTTGGCGGCTCAAACGACATCGCCAACCTCTTCCCCGAGAAGGCGAGCCCAGCTCCCGGCTATCGCGTCAAGGACAAGCTCGAGAACAAGCTCGATAGCCTCGTCTGCTCAGGCTCGATGAGCCTCCGCAGCGCCCAGCGCGGTATCGCGACAAACTGGCAGAAGCTCTATAAAAGCGTCTACGGGGTGCCGGCAGCTGGCTGACGGTAGTTCTTCGCAATTCCCTGCCCGATATTTCGATGCTACATATCTCAGAACAGACCCGACAGATTTTTCTCGAGGCGGCTTTCTCGATTATTGCTGCCGGTTATATAATTGCTGTCTTAGTGGAATTCTCTGAGTATCGTATTGCACGTAAATCAACGCCAAAAGGTAATCGCCTTACACTCTTCCGTATTATTGGGTTCGGTGTAACACTCGTCGGTTTTCTTGTTGGTGCGGTAGGTATCGTTTTCATAGGAAGAGGCGTTCCGCGCTTCATACCGATTATTGTCGTATCACTCGTTGCGATACCAAGCTACAGCTACTACCACTTTAATCCGGCGGCTTTCGGACTACCTGACCGTAAGAGAAAATGCGATAAGAAGAAGGCCAATTAAGTTACTAGTAGCAACCAAAGATAAGCAAAGCCTGCGCTCGCAGCGAATACTACTATTCCGGTTGCTCTTCCCGTCGGACCGAATACCATAAGTGTCCCAGCGCATAAAGCGAGAGCCGCCGCTATCGAGATGAAGACCAAGGCGAGCTTGTCTAGTTCGTCGCGGGCTTGTTTTTTGTATCGAACCATAGACTAATGATAAGCAGGCACTTGTCTAATTCTCGCGCTTTTCGCTAAGCACCGTGACGCCTCGCTCGCGCGCTACTTGTCTTGCTACGTCCCACAGACCAATGGTCAAGGAGGTTAAGTACCGCCAGCCTCTCCATTCCAACTGACCTCTGAAGATGACCAAGTGCGCTCAATAACGCGGCGATGTGTTCCGTTCAAAGGCGGTAATACTCACAAGCGGTCAAGGCCTACGGGCTTTGGTCCTAACCGGACAGCTTTCAAACCTCCCAAAGCCGCTACAGAAGCTCCTCGCGGGGCAAGGAGCTAAATGGAGTCCGGGTTCTTAGGACATTTAGTTAGCAGGGCTTCTCGCAAAAAGCTCCGCTAACCGTAATATCTTACCGTAGTCGAAGACCGACGTACATGTCCGCCTGCCCCCTACTGGCTCGAGTTTGGAGCTAGCATCCAGTCGAAGAGCTGGCGAAGCTTGTGCTATAGCACGTGGGCCGATCATTGGGAATGATGACGTAAAACGCTAATCGGGACTTATCCGCAACTATTCAGCGGCACCACACCCGTTCCGGGTCGTTTTGTAGCGTGATATGTCAATGCAGTACGCGCGATAACGGCATCTTGACGGTCGAGACCGATCACTCCCATAGGCACCACGTCGCAGGGGAGCGCGACAGCGAAGAAACGGAGAGAAGCAACTAACGTCGCTGGAGCAGGTAGTGTGTCCTCAGTAATCGTATTGCCACTAGCAAGTTCAATCCGAACGCGAGTTACTTGATCGCTGATAGATCCGACAACGGACGCAGGGAAGTCCGTTTCTCTTCCGTTCATTCCAACGGTCATCAACGGCTGATCGGTCGTAGAGGAGTCTGGCGCAGGAGATGGAGGAGGGAATGCAGCGGGTCCGCAAGCCATCACTATGCCCTGGCCAGAAGAGTCTGACCCACGCGTTAGCGCAAAACACACTCCAAAGTTTCTCGTCTGATGAGCGGTGAGAGTCCAGTCGTGACCTTCCCACGCCCCCGTCGTCACGATAGCTACCGGACTGGTTGGCGCAGGTGCGCCATCGTAGAAGAACCACCATTTTCCTCCAGCGCCGAGGGCGATCGTAGAGCCAATCGCGACAGCAAGGAAGCCAACGATAACCACGAATCCCGGGCGTAGCCAGAATCGCCGGCTTCGACGACGTACGTGTGAACTTGCCCCGCGCCTTCCAATCAGTCGGAGGCGGCGACTTCGCTCCGTTCGACGTTGATGAGTAACCCGAGCCGTAAGTCTAGCCCGATGTACAACGTTATCCCAATCTGGATCAACTTCTCGGCGCAAAGGCACGAAATGCGAGAGAGACTCCCTCGCAAATTGGTCGTCATGAATACTCACTGCGGAACCTCCTCTAGTTGCTTACGCAATGCCGCGTGAGCTTTGTTAAGCGTCGCTCCGATTGTACCCTTCCTAACGCTGAGAACGTCAGCTATCGTACGATAATCCATGTCAGCGTAGTAACGAAGGAAGAGCACTAGCTTCTGGCGCTGTGGAAGCGATACGATCAGACGCTCTAGACTTGAAGGTTGGTAGCTATTATGACTTCCCCGATCAAGAGTTTCCGGATCGACCATCTCGTTCGTGAGAAGCGCGCCAAATCTCGGTCGAGCAGCTTTAGCCGCATTGATTACACACCTCCAAACCCAGGTCGACACTAATGCTTCGCCGCGGAAACCCGAGCGACTCTGAAGCGCGCGTGCAAAACCCTCCTGAACGCTCTCGAGTCCACGCTCTCTATCACCAGCAATAGCCTCCGCAACGCGGAGGTATTCATGGAAGCCGTTCCGGTATAACCGTTCTAGCTCATCAAGAGCCACGGTATCGTCGACCGTCGTTCGATTGGTAGCCATCTGGTCGTCTCTCGCCTCTTATAATCGCTCACGTTGACTGACTATTAGATAGATGCGGACTGCATTTTGTTTACTCAGATTCCAAGATGGTTCCGGCTGTTACGGTACGTGCGACTGAACGCCGCGCCAGCTATGCCAAAGAGTACAGACAAGAGAGTACCGCCTCAGGCGCAAGACATCATGCGGGCGGGCTGTGACGGCAGCAAGCGTTTACTCCCACAAAGCTCGATCCGATCCCAATCGAGGCAAACTCTTACTCAGAGGGAGCGCTGGCCATGTGTACCGACTGTCCCTCTCGTCGCGCAGCCCTCCTCGACCGGCTGGAAGCTTGGGTTGGTCAGAGACCGGGGCCGTTCTTTCGGCAGCGATGTGTCCCGGGATGCTTGCGCGGTAGTGCCTAGGCGTGCGTTTGACGAACCGCTCGTCGGCCACGGGATCGCGCCGCTCCGTCAGCGCCACGTTCAGCAATCTCGCCCTTCGTCACACCTGAGTTCTTAAGAGTCGTTCCGCCCGAGCCAAAAGAAGTTAGGTACACAGGCTCTTCTATAACATTCTACATCCGCTGTAACTCCTCTATCCACGGATTGACCTGATCACCTTTGCGATGATGGCACTGCGTGGAATAGGGCCAAACTCGCGACTGTCGCACGATGCCTCGCGATTATCGCCCATGACGAAATACCAGTTCCAGCGTATGCGCTGTTTCGCAAAGTCAGGTCCTCCAGTTCCTCTTATTTTTATATATGGTTCTCGCAAAACGCGCTCGTTCACCCAGACGCGCCCGTGACGTTGCTCGATCATATCCCCGGGCAATCCCACAATCCGCTTAACTATCACTGAGTCGAAGCACGCGTGTTGTCTATCGCCGAAGTTAATCACGACGATATCGCCTCGGGAAGGATCGCCAATCATATACGGGACCGCGCTCACAATCACTCGATCAGCGTGTAAGCTGAGACACGCAGCCGCATTAGCACAGTGAAGAGTCGGCTCCATAGAAGCCGACTCCACTGTGTATTCCCGTAGGAGTTCCAAATGCGGTACAGCGAGGTTGATTACCACTAAACCGGTCATTACTATGGCGAACGCTACACCTAGGCCCACGATGATTTTCCGCATCACTCCGTATTCCTAGATTGCAGTCGCCAGTACAGGTCTCATACTAGGGTTGAGGCAATAATATCGGCGAGTTGCGCTGCCGCCATTACCTCACTAATCCCACCAGTTCGAACGGCACCTGCCTATGGTAGCAGCACTATACCAGCCACAACCTGCATAGCCCTTCGCACCAACTCCTTGAAGGGTCTCCAAGTTCGTATTGTAATACCAATACTGAGACGTACCCGCTTCCCACAGAGTCATGGTTCCTTTTACGCCAGAAGTGCGCATCTCCAGGTGACCACGGTAAGTGGGACTGTTTGTCGAACCTTCTGTGTAGTACGTCATTGTGGCTTGATCATTGCATTGATGATCATACGGATGTGCTACTGGATAGAAGTTGGTGCAATGCATATCCACTGCGCTCGCGCTGCCCGATCCTCCCACAATCGACGGTACCGACGCCAAGCCAGGTGACACGAGAGCAGCAGTGACACCAACCGCTAGGGAGGCTATAAGCAAGACTCCTACACGTGATCTACGCGCTCTAGGTATTACTCGCATTAGACGCTCTTCCTTTCGAGTCTTAACCGACAGGCACTAGGTCTTTGATGTCGCGACTATTGACGTGCTGAGACGAGTCGATGAAGAACCCGCCGGCTGTTGGCTTCGTCCGAATCTGCGAGCCGTTAACGGTGGCGATAGCGATTGCCGTATTGGCGGAGTTAACTAAACCCCCGCCGACCACATTACCACTGGCGTCTTCGGTTAGCGCGGCTATCACCAATCGCTTGTCGGTTGGACCGTCGTTGCAGCCGACGGAAGAAGCGAGCGCAAGGCAGACGCCACCCTTAGCGCCAGGGATAACGTAGATCGGACCCAGCTCGGTTTGCCGAAGCACACGCGCATTGGCGAACGAACCAGGAGTGATGCCTGCACTTACGGCGTAGTCTTGCGGAATGAGATCGTAGATTGCGGTCTGATCCGCCGCCGATATCGTAGCCTTTGGAAGGCTGGAAGCTGGTAGTGATGATGAGAGATCAGGATTAGTTGACGATACAGCTATGCTTGACACGGCAAAGTAACTAACGATCGCTATTGCGATCGCGGAGACAACTGTAAGACAGTTGCGGAACAACCGACATCCCCCCTTATATCAGGCGGTCTTGTTTAGCACTTCCCTAGCGGCAGGGAGCACCCTAACAAAGGGTAATCTGGCAGACCGAAAGGCGAAAGTCAACCAAGGCAGTTACGAGAACCTCTGCGCCAAGACCTTCGGCGTCTCCGCCGCCATCGTTCGCCCAGCTTCCGAGCGGAGAGATCGTGGGCGCTGGCAATCTGCTCGCGAGGATCACATCGGAGGGAGCGCTCGAGCTCCCTACCCGCCCCAAGAGCTTTGCGGCGGCGGCAAGCTGGTTCCCGGAGGGATGTTCGGTGGGATTCTCGCCGACTCCGACGATGCCGTGCTCGTCACGCTGCTCAAGCAGAACCCCTCGGGGGCTTTTACCGCTTACCTCGCGCGCTACCGCTGAGCTGGCTCGGTCCTGGTGGATTGGCCGGGTGGCGCTCGGCTAGTTGCTCGATCAATGGAACCTACCTGGCGGGGCTCGATCGACGTCCTGAGCCCTGTCGTGACGGCCAAGGTTTGAACAAGAGCGGTTTCCTTGCCGAGCGACCGGACACCGGAAGGCGCTCTTTTGCAGAGATAACGTTGTTTTCGTTACAACGAGTGGGGGATGAGGGACTCGAACCTTCACTTCTTGAGCGGCCGATACCTGTACGGTTCGATCGCCTGGGCTGACCGCTCCCTCCCCGGCTCGAAGCGTGCGAGGCGACGCTCTTCCTCATAACCAAAGTACTCGAGCGCCCGCTCCCAGCTCCCCCACCTGCGCCGAAACGGACTATCGCTCGGTATCCATAGCTCCTCCCCCTTAGCCTTGGCGAGTTCGATCTCTCGATAACGCCAGCGCTCGTACTCAATGACGAGCGGCACATGCCCCAGCACCTCGGTGCACTTCTCAAGGGCTTCGCGGAGCGCCTCCTCGCGGTACGTGTTGACCTTGCCAATGAGCCTCGAGCGGAAGCGAGCCTCGATCCGCAGTGGCGACGCCACTTCCGTAAGTCCGATCGCTTCCTTCGCCGTCCTCCAGGTACCGAAGTAGCGGATGACGGCGTTGATGTCGAGGATGTCCTCGCTGGCGGCGATGAGTTCGCGCCTAGCCGCTTTATAGGTGTCAGGAGTGAGGTCTCCATCAACGTGCTCGGCGACGCGGAGGAGCGAGCGGATGTGACGTGCGGTTTCTCCCTCGTCGTCGGCAATGCGCCTTAGGCGTGTCTCGCTGATGCGCTCGAATACCTCCTCCTGCTCTTCCGGGGCGAGCGCGGCGAAGGCAATAGAGATGATGTCGATGGCCGAGGTTCGGGCCATTGAGGAGAGGTAGCTCATCGCGACTCGTCATGGCACGATTTGGCCCTCACCGTTCCACCGGCACGCCGCTGGGGCTTTCTTTGTCTGTCCAAAACAGACACTCGAAAACGAGGCTCCGGCTGATTTAAATAGTTGGGGTGATCCTCTATGCCCTCGTCTCCTCTGACTCCGACTTCGCGATCGACCTCTTCGCCACACGGGAAGCGGCTGAAGACGCGATGCGCTCTGCCCTGGAAGACGAGCCAGCGTTCGCGCCGCTTCTTAGCATCCTTCTGATCAAGCCACCTTGGTCAACTTCAAACTGGTTCGACCTATCCGCAAATCCGCGGTAGCTTCATGGCGCGGCAACGGCGCCCTATCTTGCTAGGCCATGACTAGAGAATCGAGACCAGCAGGCGTCCGTCGCCCTCGCCGGTACGTAGGCCCGCGCCGAGACCTTTCGACTAACTCCGAAAGAGCGTCTTCCCCCGAGGAGCCTCGCAAGCCATAAAGCGCAAGCGCTGGACCGGCTCGAGGCTCCTCAGACGTTCAGCTCAAGCTCGAGGCTGCCGATTCATCGGGCGTGGCCGGGCGCAAGAGTAAGGCAGAGCTTCGAGCGGAACACGAGCACCTTGTGGGACTTGCGATCTCGCACGCGAGAGGCCGCCGCGGCAGTGAGTACGGAGAGGTCAGTTCGGTCTGGGTCGAAGGCGTGTATCCGGTCATCGAAGCCGCTTTCCCGGATTCAGGCCCGACTCAACTGTCCGTCATCCGCAGCCGCCGGCCTCGAGATTCGAGCCGCGAGTGTATCTGGCTGAAGCCTGGGGAGCAGTACGGCGACTACCGCTGGGTCGATATCGATAGAGCGTTGAATCTCCAGAAACCGGAACCTCACAGAATGCAGCCGAAGCGCCTCCCCACCACCTCACTCACCATCACCGTCAAGGCTCGGATGTGGCATCGGGCCGGAACCAAGAAGAAGGTCGCGCTCGCCCAAGCGCTAGCTGAGGAAATCGCCCTAGTACTCGAGGGTCAGCTCGCCGGGTTCCCATCTGACGATGTTCCAGCTGACATCGAGGTAGAGTCGAAGGTAGTTCGCCAGGGTGCTAGCGACGATTTCGATCTCGTCGTCATCGTCGAGGCGTTCGGCTTGGACGAGGTCTACGGCAGCGAGCTGCTCGAGAGCGTCAAGGCTATCTTCGCAGTGACCTGCGAGTCACCCGGCAACTCCAACGAGCACTGGCCAACGTCTGTCTTGGAGCTACTCCGAGAGCGCCGTGGACTCATACCCGAGCACATCTTCGCATCGAGCTATGTGCTCGAAGGCTATATCGGCGAGGCCCAGGTAGGACCGATTCGCGGTCGGTTTGTGCTGCGGTAATAGCCAGAATCGCGCCGAGCCGATAGGCATTCTGTGAGGATGGGTGAGTTCTCGGTCTCCTTTTCGCTGGTTCGCTGTGCTTGCGGCGCCGAGCGTCAAACCGCGCAGCGGTGTCCGAGCTGTTCCTGTGTCCCAGAGGGCGAAGTGGATGAAAATGTAAAACGGCGCCAAAACATCGTTGCCCGCGCATCTAGGCCAAAGCCCAACCGAGAAGGAGAACCCCTACGTGCCGAAGAGGCCTTTCGAGTCCTTCGTCCCTGGTTCGACAGCTTCGTCGCTGCTTGCCGACGTGTAGAGGAGGCATCCGTTGACGAGGCCACCGCCGGTCTTCGGAATGCCTTAGGAGACCTCAAGACACTTCACGGACGGGTCGAAAACACGAGGCGACTGCGACCACTCTATGCGCTTTGGGACACGGTAGACGAAGTGCTCTCCGCCTATAACGAGATCCGCGACGCCTATCTGTCGGCACTCGTTGCACCGACAATCGATGAGGCTAAGGAAGGGGAAGCTCGTGGACAGGCGGCCCTCGATAGAGCGGCACAAGTACTCGACCGCTTCAACCAGCACTCAGAGTGGTCGGAGCGGACAGAAGGCGACCCTTCACAAGAGGATGATGGCTTAGTCGCTGGTGCGGAAGCCATCGCCGCGCTCTCGGGCAGCTCTGATTTGGTCTCGCTCGACACTCAGGGCGCGGAGCTTTTCGACCGAATCACCGGAGGCGATATAACCTGCCCACAAGGCTTTGGCGTAGCCCTCCGCCTGCTCGATTTCGCTGTTGAGACATCAATGAACAAGCAGCGCTTCTGGGCTGTGTCGCAGGCCGTGTATCGGCAGCTCACACCCCATGATGTTGCTCTACAAGCGTTGCTCGACGATAAGCAGTGGCGGCGAGATCTAGCGAGCGTGGCTCAAGAAGCGCTCGATGCCGGCTTCGAGTCGACTGCCGTAACGGCTGCGAGCACGAACCGCAGGCGCCATGTGCAGTCAGCGATCAGGCTCGCTGCTCGACAGATCGAACGCATCGCCCATCCGTTGCTCGCGACCCTGATCGCAGTCGAAAACAGACGTCCATATGCGAGCGAACAACGGCGCGATATCGGAGCCCTGCTGGATAAGGCGGCCCAACAAGGGCACGACGATCTCCTCCTTGGCCTCGACCCGAAGCTTCGCGACGCCGACGCTCACGGAGCATTCGAGATCGATGAAGGAGGCGTCCACCTCACTGGCACCCGCGGCAAGCTCGATTACCTGACTGACGATGAACTCGTGGATATCACGCTCGCGGGCATCGAATCGATCACGGCTATGTACTGGGGGACGATCGCAGCCCTCGTCGCCGCTGGAGCAAACTCGATCGTCCTGGAAGAGCTACTCCAGATCGACATCGGAGACGAGGGAAGGATCAAGTTTGTGCTGCTCCTCAACGGCTGGCACAACGTTGAAGTGACGAGAGAGGGAAGCGCTTTCACTGCGAGTGGCGATCGAGACGGGCAGGACAAGACCGGCGTGATCTCAAGCGTCGTGTCAGTGTTGCCAGAGGGCTGCGAGACTCTGAAGCTCATCGCCACAGACGACGACGGCAGCCATACCGCCTCCGGGCCCGTCGCACCGTTTCGCGACTGGGGCAAGACCGAGGGCGAGCAGGAGAAGACGGTCGCATTCACGCTCGCCACGGCCGCTTGGACGATCGACGGTTCGCCGCTCGTGTCGAAAGCGCACGCGGAGAAGATCTTCGCGATAAACACCCTCCAGGCGCTCAACCCCGAGGTTCCGATAAATACGTCGCTCAAGACCCTTCGCGCATTGCTCGATGCCGCTCGAGCAATCGATTCTCAGGGACTCGCCGCCGCGATAGCCTCGGCTCTTCGACTCCGCCGGGAAGTCGCAGTCGGCATCGAGGTAGATACGCGACAGATCCAGAGAGTCATAGATGGTCTTCATCCATGGCTTCCAGAAGACCTTCCGGAAATCCGGTCAGGCTGGTAGCGAGAGTTCAAGCGGTTCAGTCGTACGGCCTACTCACTCGTCCTCGTACAAACAATCAACGCCGGCCTCCCGATATACGGCCAGACGGTTGATGTCCTCGATTGCCCCTGGCGTTTCCGGAGAGCACGGTTGCCAACCGAGTCCCGGAGACCTCGTCGCCCACCATCCTCTTGCTCGACATTCCGCCGCGCCCGGCCACTCGCCTGCCCAGGCCTCGGCCCATGGATCGTGGCCTTAGATCGGATGAGCACACGTCTGAACTCCAGTCACGCC
>OCZT010005073.1_pt1 | contig 13180 bp, 10 predicted proteins | sample 1539031 | NCBI WGS metagenome assembly OCZT01 (sample SAMEA3539308, study PRJEB22396) | soil metagenome | biome: tundra; feature: field; material: soil | place: USA | collected 2010-05 | depth 0.15 m | reverse complement strand
GACGCGCCAGGTAGGCCTTCAGGAAACACTCCTGCGCCAGGGATTCGGCGGCATCCCGGTCGCTTAGGGAAGCCAGGGCGAAACGAAAGACTTTGGGCCAATACAGCCGCACAACGGCGTCGAAGTCCTCGATCTCTCGTGTTTGCTCCACTGCGTTCGGGGCCCACCGGGTTGTGACAACCGGCTCCATCTGTGCAGTGTAGACGGAAACACAGGGGGCGGGGTTTACACCACCGCTACCAGTTGCCCTCGACCACGGGCAACCGTGCGCGGCCGATCTGGCCGGCGAACTCCCGCCCTGCATGTCGGCGTAGAGTTTTCATGAAATCTCGGGGGCCGAAGGCCCATCCCAACAGACCGCGCAGATTTGCCTTCGAGCCTTGGATGCTCAATTCGACGGCGCCGGCAGATCGATGAACCCGGCGTTGCGCCGCAGCGAAGCCTTGACCGCCCCGGGCAATCCCTGCAGGCGAGAAAAGAAACGGCCGAGCATGGCGCAACGGGCAGCGCCAAGATTCACGGTCTCCACCGGCCACTCGGAGGTGAAGCCGTCATGCATGCACAACTCGAATAAGGCCGATAAGAAGGCTCCGTGCCAGTCTTCGGAACCCAATAGGCCCTGTGCCTCAAGGACCCGCGCCGCGGCCTTGATGGCAGCAATCGAACGGGTCGCGGAGCGGAGTCCTTCGGCATCGCTGCGCCTGGCCGGCCGGCGCAAAGCCGCATCCACATTTCGCAGTCCGTATTCATCCAGCAACTCGGGGTGGAGATCCAGCATACGCCGCAAAGAGCGGCCGACGAAGAACTGGCGGTCAAGAAAACCGCCGAGAGTATACGGGTGATGGTGCAGACCGATGGAAGCGGGATCGTAATGCAGCCGCAGTCCCTGGTTCGACTGGCAAAGGCGGTAGGCAAGCTCCATATCCTCCAGTGCGGCTCCGGGAAATCCTGTGTCGAAGCCGCCTGCCATCCAATCTTGCACGAGCGATTTCTTGACGGAAAGATTGGACGTATAGAAGAACTGCCAAGTCGCGAGGCCGCCGGGAGTGAGCCTGGAAAACGCAAACTGGGAGCCATCTTCCAGCGTGTGGCTCATGGTGAAGGTGACAGGGAACTCGTCCTCGGGCCAATCGACTCTTCCCAAGACGGCAAAATCGGCTTCCGCATTTTCGGCGTGGCGGGTAGCGTGCGTCACGAAGAACCGGTCATCCGCGGGCAGGATGTCGTCGCCCATGAACAAAAGGACGTCGTAACGGGCCATGGAAGCGGCCAGATTGCGAGCCTGGCCAGGACCTCCGGGAGGCAGCGATTGCCAGCGCAAACGCGGATCGCCGGCAGCGAGTTCGCGGAGCAAGTCGGGCGTGCCATCGCTCGAGCCATCGTCGACGACCACAAATTCCAGTTCGCAGCCGGCGGCGTGGCGGCGGCAAGCGGCCAGCATGCGCACCAGCATATCGCCGCGGTTGCGGGTAGGAATCACCACCGACATAGGCACTTGGCCGGCGGTGGAGGCCTGCACCGCCGGCCGGGCCGGCGCCAGGCGCTCCACGTAGCGTGGCAAGGCGGAACCGGGCATGGGACTCCGCCCCTGCCGGATGCCGATGGTGATGAAGTGTGCGAGCGGGTTGAGGTTGCTCACGGGCAGCGGGGGCTTCTGCTGGATGTACCACCGCGTGCTGAAGTACACATTCGGACTCCGGCCCTCGCGCGCGCCGTAGCGGACAAAATGAAGCAGCGGATTCAGCCCGCTGGCCGCCACATCCGGATTGTTAGCCAGGTACCAGGCGGAATGGAAATGCGGGTTCGGATCGTAACCATCGAATGCGCCGCGGTAGAGGTAGTGCAGGAGCGGATTGACGGCGCTGGCAGCCACGTCGGGATAGCGGGTCCGGTACCAGTCCGGATCGAAGAGCGCGGCCGGAATCCCCATGGCCAGTTTGCCCAAGAAGGGCCAGCGGGCGCGGAACTCGGCGAGCGTGGTCCACAATCGAAAAGCCAACCTGACGGTAAAATGCTGCGGGGCGGAGGGCTCACTGGAAGCGATGAGCGGCTTCCAGGAAGGCGAGGCAGGCGGGAGCACGCGGGCGTACCCTGACGGCCAGTCTGCCACGCGAACACCGGCGGCGCGCGCGCGTTCCAGATACTCGGAGACATCCTCGTGTGGTTCGTCGAACCGCAAGTGCCCGCACGCCGGCATGTCGATCAGCAGTGCGCCTTTCATCACGGCAATGGCCGCGCCGGAACCCATGACGCCAAGGGCACCCTCGACCCAGCCGGGAGATAGCCGTACGGCGGGGTCGAGAAGCGCCAGATAATCTGCACGGCACAGCGCCAGGGCATCATTGCGGCGCGGCACCACCAGAACCGGCAGGGATTTCGATGCTGCGTGCAGCGCGCTCAGGCATCCAAGCGCAGTTTGCGCATTGGGAGCAATTACCGCGGCCGCGAGGCTCGCTGGATGGACGGCTTCGACCGCGGGAAACCAGCGCGCGGGCTGGTGGCGGCGGAGTGCGATGGACTGCGGAAAACTCTCCAGCATACGCACCCGGGCGGCCTGAATTTCGCTCCGGCCACGGGCTTCGATGTGTTCGACACACGCCAGTGCCACGCGACGCCGCTCTCCCAGTAACGCCTCGAAATCGGTATCGTCCAATTCTTGAATGGCGGGGTTGGGGACATACTCGCGCACGCCTGAGGCGTGTTCGATGGCATTGCAGTGCTCGAAAACCACATCTGGCACAAAGACCCGGCGAGTGTACCCCAGCAGGTGGATGAGGTCAAAGATGTGGTGGATGTGATCGTCGATCCGGTAGCGCCGGTATTCGGGGCGGCTGATGCCGCCGGCCAACCGGCAGAACTCGCGCGTGAGCAAAGGAAACGTGCAGAGCGAATCGCGGAAAATCAGGTCGTTGACGTGGACCAGAACAATGCCGTCGGGATACCGCTCGAAGATCTGCCGCAGGTGCACGTCCCAATTGGAAGTATGCACAACCACGTCGTCGTTCAGCAGCATGAGGTACTGTCCGGAGGCAGCCCGGAACCCGGCAAGGTTCAGGTTCCCCATGGACTGACCCGGGGGGACGACAAGGCGTTCCAGCCGGAGTCCGGAGTATGTGAAGGACTGTGACTCGCGGTCGTCCTCATCAACGACGGCGATGACCTCAAGGGAGGATGGATCCTGAGCATTATCACGCAGACTGTCGAGCAGACGGCGTAGTCCGTCGACCCGACCTCGCGTGGGAATGATGAGGGAAAACAAGGCCATACACGTGTTCGTATTTCGCGAACCCGATCCGCCGCGGGTTCCTCAATGAGAGGTGCTGGCAAGCGGAAATTGTCACCGAATTGCCGCGCTGGATACGACTCTATCCCTACAAGGCTATCACGTCTGCCCTTTCTCCAGCGACCGGAGAGATATAACACATCTAGAGTATAGAGTAGCCCATCTGAACGAGGCGACCCACTTGCCCGCGATACCGGAATCGTCCCGGCGGGTCCTGCTTGAGACCCACAGGCGGCCGAGTGGCTCATCGGAGAGCGCGGTGGTCGTGGTGGGATGAAGTTAGCGGCCCTCCCGGCCACGCGAAGGCGTCAGGCTTTCCAGGAGACCTACGGCGTCGCGGATCGAGTCGCCGATACGCACCTCAAACCCAACGGGGCACCACGTCAGAGCGGCCTGGCGATGTTTGGCGCCGTGTCCGGTGAGGACATGCAGGCCCCCGCGCAAACCAGCGTTGTAGCCGGCAAGCAGGTCGCCATGCTTGTCACCAACGATCCAAGAACTTCCCAGATCGATATTTAAGAATCGCCTGGCAGCCAGCAGCATGCCCGGGCCGGGTTTGCGCGCAGGATGTGCCGGATGGACCCAGGGAGCGACGCCATCGCGGTGGTACGGACAGGCGAACGCGGCGTCAATGACGGCTCCGGCGCGGGCCAACTCACCTGCCAGCGCATCTTCCACTTCGAGAAATTGTTGCCAGCCGTAGTAGCCCCGTCCGATGCCGGCCTGGTTGGTAATCTCAATTACCGGAATGGCCCTCCGGTTGGCGAGGCCGATGATTGCCGCAGCTCCGGGAATCAGTATCATATCGGCCGGCCGGCAAAGGTACCCGGGGTCCTCCACCATGACGCCGTCGCGATCGAGGAACAGGGCTGGACGGGGAGAAGCGAGGGGGCCGCCGGGCGCCCGGACCCACATGCCGATATCCTCATGAAAACGGCCCTTGGAAGTAAGCGGATCGATAGAGGTCATGCGCCTACCCAGTCGAAGTAGCGGTGCAGCGCGACACAAGTGGCGCCGTCCTGAATCGACCCGTCGCGCAGCATGCGTCGAACCTGCTCCGCGGGATGCCAGATGCGGCCACGGATGCCGATCTCGTCATCCATGCGGGGGCCGCCGTCACGGCACTCGATGGCGGCAAATAGGGCGACCCGCGCCCGGATGACGCCCGGGTCCGGAAAGAACGTACCGAGAGAGATGAGGCCGTCACTGCGGCAGATCAGGCCGGATTCTTCCGCGAGTTCCCGGACTCCAGCTTCGGCGGGATCTTCTCCCTGGTCCATGAAGCCCCGGGGGATTTCCCAAACCGGCTGTCCGACGGGGTGACGGTAGGTGTTCAGTAGCAGAATGGAACCGTTGCGGACCGGGACCACCGCCACGCCGGATAGCAGGTCGCCGCGCCGTCCGTGAGGGACCACCACCATGAAGTCTTCGACCTCCAGATCGCCTGCGGCAATATGATCGCTATAGACCGTGAATCGACTGTTGGCGAACACAGAGCGCCTGTGTTTCAATGTAACCGCGCTTTCGTCCGGCAATTCGCTCATTCCCCGTCGGCCTGCATTCAACTCCGCCCGGTTCCCAGGCCGTTCGGCTCGTAGATCACGATGCGGCTGCCCGGGCTGCCGATCTCAAAAGATACTTCGATCAAATGGTGAAGAGCTGCGCGAATCCTTTGGTGATCTTGCGGCTTGGCAAAGATCAGCATAAATCCGCCGCCCCCGGCTCCCAGGAGTTTGCCGCCGAGCGCCCCGGCGCTCTTCGCGGCGGTATACATTTCGTCGATTGCGCCTGTGGTCACGCAATCCGCCAGTTCCTTCTTGAGGCGCCACGATTCGTCGAGCAAAGCGCCGATTTCAGCAATCGGGCGTGAGGGATTCTGCAGGATGGCCATCGCCTGCTCGGCCATCTGGTGCATGCCATGGAGTTGAGCCCGCCGATCCTGCAAGTTTTCGATCTGCCGTATGGCGATGGTCTCCGCGATACGGGAAAAACGGGTGAAGAAGAGCAACATATGGGACTGGAGCTCTTCCCGGCGTTCGGCCGACATAATCACGGGAATCACATCGAAGCGGCCGTCGGTATGGAACCGGATCATGTTGATGCCGCCATATGCGGCCCAGATCTGATCTTGGGATCCTACGGACTCCCGAATCACGTTCTGCTCAATGTGAATGGCTTCCTTGGCAAGGCCCTCGGCGGCGGATATCTGCCCGCGATGTGCGCGCAAGGCATTGAGGAGACCGACCGTAAACGAAGAACTCGACCCCATGCCGGAGCGGGCCGGCAGATCGCCGTAGTGCTGAATCTCCACGCCTTCCTCAACGCCATATTCGCGTAGGATGCATCGGACCGAGGGATGTTGGATTTCGTCGATGTGCTGTGGCAACTCGATTCGCGAGTAAACGATCCGATGGCGATGCTCGAAAAATGGAGGCAGCGAACGGAAGGTGATGTAGCAGTACTTATTTATAGTGCCGCCGACGACGGCGCCGCCGTGTTCCCGGTACCAGCCAGGATAGTCCGTGCCTCCGCCGAAAAGCGAGATACGAAACGGGGTGCGGCTCATGATCATGACGTTAGAATCTCCGGAGCAAGAGCAAGAGTTTCCGGGGTACCGATATCGAGGAAACGGCCGCCGGTAAGGAAAGCGTGGATCGTGCCGGCGGGCATTTTCTCAAGAATATCCCGTTCGAGCGAACCCTCCGTGAGTCCGGCGATCTGGCGCAGCGCTGTCCGGCCGAACAGGTAGAAGCCAGCATTGATCCAGGCCGGTTTGCCGGCCGCGGGGTTCTTTTCTTCGAAACGAACCACCCGCTGGCGGGAATCGATCTCCAGACGTCCATATCGGCCGGCGTCCTCGACCCGGGCACATAGAATCGAAGCAGCCGCCTTTGATGCGCAGTGTGCGGACAGAAAGCTCTTGAGGTCGGTTTCCACAATGGTATCGCCGTTGATCACCATAACAGGATCGCTACTCAGGCTGGATAGCGCATTGGCCACCGCACCGCCCGTTCCGAGGGGCCGGGCCTCGATCACGGTGTTCACCTCCAAAGGCGCAAAAGAGCGCGTCTTAAGGAATGCCAGGACATCCGCGGAGCGGTACCCCAGACACAGCACCGTGCGCCGCGCCCCCTGCCGGATCAGCCACTCGAGTAAGTGCTCCAGAAAGGGCCTGCCGCCGACAGGCGCCAGGATCTTGGGCGTCGCCGGCAGGACTCCTTGCAACCGCGTACCCAATCCGCCGGCCAGCACGGCGACATCGATGTTGGCGATCTCCATCAGGCCGAAACGATGCTAAAAGGACGCGCCGTATCCTGGACGGGAGCCCGGCGCGGACCGCTGGCGCCGGCGCTTTCGAGCAATTGCCGCCGCAGCCGCGTGCGCGTCATCTCTTCAATGTGCCGGCGGGTTTCGATCCCGTACTTTTCAGTCACCATGTTGAGGTACTTAGGGTCCCCAAAATAGTCGTGGAATGCCGTGTCACGGAAGCGCAGCACCTCGGCGGCGGTAACCTTTTCGGTCGGCAGAGGCCTGCAATCATAGCTGTGCTGCGAAAACCCGCTCCAGTTCTCGGGCAGTTCCCAGCCGTTGCCGACGGCCAAGGTATAGAGCGGCGATCCGGGATACGCCATGGCGGAATAAAAGTTGGCGAACTCGCAGTTGAGGTCCTTAGCGAGATCGAGAGTCTGCCGCATGCTGGTGAGGTCATCGTCCGGCAGACCGAAGATGTAATTGCCAATCACCTGAATGCCCGCATCCTTGATGGAGCGCACGATACCGACGATGTCGTCATGGTCCAGCGATTTTTCCGCGCCATCGCGGACGTGCTCGCTGCCCGATTCGATTCCCAGGGCAAGCCACCGGATGCCGGCCGAGCGCAACAGTTGCAGACGGTCCGGCCGCACGGTGTCCACGCGCGCGTACGCCCAGAAATTAAGCTCATGAGCATAGGGCTTGGCGGCCAGCCGCTGGCAGATTGCGCTTACGTGCCGGTCATTGAGGACAAACATCTCGTCGATGATCTTAAATGTTTTCACGCCGTAGGTGCGATACAGAAAGTCAATCTCCCCGACGACCTTCTCGGGGCTGCGCATGCGGTAGCGGTTTGTGTGGAATGGCGCATTGATGCAACAGAACGAGCACTTGTACGGACACCCCAGCGTGGTGTAAATGGAAGCGTACGGTTGGCGCGAGGCCAGATCGCCGAAGCATTGCCAGTTATGCGCCCTGTAAGTAGACATCGGCAGCATGTGCCAGACGTTGCCGTGCAGATCGCTATCGAGATCCGCAATGAGCGCGGGAGCGGGATTCTGGCGAACCTTGCCATCCTCGCGCCATACCAACCCCGGCACGCCGCTGAGATCTCTGGCGCCCTCGTCCATGGCCTGCAGCAACTGATGCACCGTGACCGGCCCCTCGCCGTTGCAGGCGAAATCGATCGCCTCTTCGTTCATCGTGCGTTCCGGGAGAGCCGCCACGTGCCCTCCGACGATGAGGATCTTCTGCTCCGGATTCAGTTCCTTGATGGCGCGCAGAATCGGACGGGCGCCCGCCATCTGCTGGGTCGATGCCGAAGGCTGGTGGCCGAAGACCACCATGCCGAGTAAACGGGGGTTCCTTTCCAGCACTTCGCGGGCAACCGTTTCCGGTCCCTTGTTTTCGGCTTCAGAATCGAGGATCTCGACGGAATAGCCGCGATCCACGGCATAGCCGGCGATCAGGCGGCACCACAGCGGCGGTTCGATAGCGCTTAACTCAGCACCCAGATTCTGGTAGATAAGCTCGCGACCGCCGGGATTAACAAGTAGCAAGTCCAATTGGGCCATTGGCTATTCCTGTCCTCCACTGTCAGTCAATGTAACAGAATTCAACACTTTCCCTTAGGCGGAACCCCTCTCGCCGAATGCTCCAGAAACGAAACATACGTGCGTTCGAGGCCCTCGTTCAGGCAGATTGCCGGACGCCAGCCGGTGGCGCGGATGCGTGAATCGTCCAGCATTTTTCGGGGCATGCCGTCCGGCTTCGACGTGTCGAAGAGGAACCCGCCGGTATAGCCCACCACCCGGGCCACCAGTTCGGCCAGTTCGGCGATGCTCACATCTTCTCCGCCGGCCACGTTGATAATCTTCTCATCGGAGTAGTGTTCGATGAGATAGACGAGTGCGTCGGCGGCGTCATCTACGTAGAGAAACTCGCGCCGCGGCCGGCCGGTACCCCAGATCTCGACTGGACCTCCGCCATGAACCTTGGCTTCGTGCAACCGCCGGATCATGGCGGGAACCACATGACTGGCCGCGAGGTCGAAATTATCGCCCGGGCCATAGAGATTGGTGGGCACGACGGCGATGAAATCCTTCCCATACTGGCGCCGGTAAGCCTGGCAGAGCTTTACGCCGGCCACTTTGGCAACCGCATACCACTCGTTGGTTGGCTCGAACGATCCGGTGAGCAGGCTGTCTTCGCGAATCGGCTGTTCAGCCTCGCGGGGATAGAAGCAGGACGAGCCCAGGAACACCAACTTGCCAACCCCGTATTCCGCGGCGGCATGAATAATATTGGCCGTAATCAACAGATTGTCGTAAAGGAATTCGGCTGGGCGGGTGCGGTTGGCCTCGATGCCGCCCACCACGGCGGCCGCAATGAAAACAGCATCCGGCCGGTTTTCCGCCACCCAGGCGTGCACCGCCGCCTGGTCGCGCAGATCGCAGGCCGACCGGTTCACAGCCAGAACTTCCGCTCCGGCCGCGGAGAGCTTCCGCGCCAACGCGCTACCCACCATGCCGCGATGTCCGGCGACCCACACCCGTTTACCTGCGAGCGGAAAGATCATACGTTACCGTAAATCGAATTACGCAGCATCCGGTAGCCTTTGATAAGTTCGCCAATGCCTTCGTCTAGCGAAAAAACCGGCTGATACCCAGTGCGCTCGACCTTCTCATTGGAAACGATGTAGTCGCGCTTATCCGGGTCTTCGCCAACCGGAGCCTCGAGGAATACGAATTTCGGCAGTTGCTTCCGAATGCGTTGGCACAATTCCATTTTCGAGAGATTGGCGTCCGACAGGCCCACGTTATAAGGTTGGTCGCGCATGGTTTCAAAGTTACCAATACCGTGCAGAAAGGCGCGGGCTACGTCGCGCACGTGGATAAAATTACGCTTGAAATGCGGTTCGAACAGAACCACCGCGCGATCGTTCACGGCACGGTAGACAAAATCGTTGACCAAAAGGTCCAGGCGCATGCGGGGCGACATGCCAAACACCGTCGCCAGGCGGAAACTGATGCTGTTGCCGCGGTCGAGCACGGCACGTTCGGCTGCCACCTTTGTCCGCCCGTATAACGAGATGGGCCGCAGCGGCGTTTCTTCGGTGCAGAACTTACCCGCCTCGCCCACGCCGTATCCGCTGTTCGTAACCGGCATGATAATCCGCTGTTCGCGGCTGGCCATTTCGATCAGCGTCAGGATCGCGTCGCGATTGAGGGTCTCGGCGCCGATCTTATCGTTATTGCACATGGGGGCGCCCACCAGCGCGGCCAGCGGGATGATGAAATCGGCATCGCGAAGAAGCGGTTTCAGCACGTCGCGGTCGCGCGCATCGCCGCGGTAGACGTCGAAATTGGGGTCGGCGCAGAGCGAATTCATCGACGCCTGGTTGAAGAGGAAGTTATCCAGGACCGTCACGCGGTGCCCTTCGGCCAGCAGCGCGGGGACGAGGGTCGAACCGAGGTATCCGGCTCCGCCCGTTACCAGAATGGAGTAGCGATTCATAAGGAGTCTCTATGCGCAGGCCCCATCCAGAACCTCCCGCAACCGCGTGAGCTGAGGCGAGAGATCATGGGGGAAATTACCCACAAACAGGCCGCGATCGTGCACTAAGTCGGCGTTCGGCACTCCGCCATCCACCACATCGTAGTCGTAATACTTGATGACATCGTGCCGGAGGAAACAGCCGCCGGTAATGATGCGGAATCCGATATCGGCGTCGCGTAGAGCCATGAACACGCGGGATCGGTCAATCTGGCGGGTTGGGTTGAGAATGATGGTGAACGAAAAACAGGAGCTCTTGCCGTTTTCGCGCTGCAGAATGAAACGGTCGTCGCCGGCAAAGAGTTTGTGAAATAGAGCCTGGTTGCGGCGCCGCTGTTCGGTCATGGCCGGCAACTTCTTCAACTGCTCGCGCCCGATGGCGCCGCTCAACTCGAGCGGACGCACATTGTAACCCGGCAGGATGAAGCGGTAGGCCTCGAAATGATCCTCGCCGAGGCGTTCAAACAGCGGCGACCCCGCCGGCAGGTCGCGCGTCCATCCATGCGCCCGGAGCGATCGCAGCAGGTGATCGAGCTCCAGGTCGTCGGTCAGCACAATGCCGCCTTCCATGGTGGAAATGTGGTGCGAGAAAAAAAAGCTAAACGTGTTCAGATCGCCGAAGGTGCCCGTCTTCCGGCCGTTCAACTCGGCATCCATCGATTCACAGTTGTCTTCGATCAGGTAGAGTCCGTGCTCCCGGGCGAAACGTTGCAGCACATCGAGCGCGGCGGGGTTGCCCAGGATGCTCACCGCCACAATGGCGCGGGTCCGCGGCGTGAGCGCGCGCGCGAGCTTACTCACGTCGATGTTCAACGTGTCCAGTTCCACGTCGATGAAGCGCAGCCTCAACCCGTACTGCTGCAGCGGATGGTAGGTCGTGCTCCAGGAAATGGCAGGCACGATTACCTCGTCGCCGCGCTGGAGCGGCCGGTCCTTTTTGTAAAAGAGCGCTGCCACGGCGACCAGGTTGGCCGAGGATCCGGAGTTGACCATCACGCCGTGCTTCATGCCGAAATAGGCCGCGAATTCATGCTCAAAGGCGGCGACCTCTTCACCCATCGTAAAACGGCCGCGCTCGACGGTGCGGCGGATGGCTTCGATCTCTTCTGGCCCCCAGGTGGAGGCGGACAAGTCATAGAACATCGGATCTCATTTCGCTTCTAGAACGGTCCACGGAATTGCATTTGATACGCGAGCTTGGCGCGTTCCTGGTCGGGCACCCAGGCAGCACCGGGGCGGACCATGGCGTAAATGCGGGCGGCGATGGTCGCCGGGTTGGCGTAGAATTCGTGCTCGAGGGTGGGGCTGGGCGGGCAACTGGTGGCGGCAAAGCCCATGCGGGCGATCTGGATGGGCTTGCGGACCATTTCGGCGACACGCGCCACGATTTCCGCGCTGGCCCCGCAATTCAACCAGGCGTTATCCACCACCAGCAGTTTACCCGTGCGTTCCACCGAGGCGGCGATGGTATCGGCGTCGAGCGGAGAGAGCCAGATCGGGTCGATTACCTCCGCGTGGATGCCCTCGTCGGCCAGCATCTCCTGCGCGCGGAGGCACTCCAGGACCATGTTGGAAACGCCCACCACCGTAATATCGTCGCCGCGCGCGATCACGCGGCTCTGGCCCGGTTCCACCGTGAAAGACTCCGCGGGCACATATGCCTCACTGTAATAGAGAAGCCGGTGCTCCACGAAGATGACCGGATTATCGTCGCGGATGGCGGCGATCATGCAACCCTTGGCGTCGTGCGCGTTGGAGGGGGCCACCACCTTGAGGCCCGGTATGTGCATGAACAGCGAGTGCAGCCCCTGCGAATGCTGCGCGCCCTGGCCCCAACTCTTGCCGATCATACAGCGCACCACCATGGGCACTTTCACGTGGCCGCCGTACATGTAGTGCGCCTTGGATGCCATGTTGACGAGCTGGTTCATGCATAACATCACGAAATCCATGCGGATGTGCACGTGAATCGGGCGCATGCCGGCCATGGCGGCGCCGATCGCCACGCCCGTCATGGCGTCCTCGGAAAGCGGCGTGTTGAAAACACGCTCTTTGCCGAAGCGCTGCTGCAGACCGCGGGTGGAGCCCTGTATCGCCTTGTGGTCGTCGACATCCAGGCCGAAGAGGAACACGCTCGGGTCGCTCTCCATCTCCTGGGCGACGCCCTCGCACAGCGCGTCCACATAGCGCTGCACCCGCTGCTCGGACCGATCCATCACTCCGCTGGGTGACTGGCTAGGCGTAGACATCGGTAAAAAGTTCCTTAGCCTCGGGAAACGGGCTGTTCTCGGCGAAATCGATGGCGGCGGCGATTTCGCGCTCCACTTCCGCCTCGACGGCCATCCGCACCGCGGGATCGAGTTTCGCGCCAATCCGCCCGACCTGATCGTGCTCCACCCAGGGACGCAGTTCGTCGCGCGTCCGGTAGCCGGCATCGTAGTCCTCGCCGGGGCCGACATGCTCCTTCCACCGGTAGGTCTGGCATTCGATAAAGACCGGGCCCGATCCCTGGCGAATGCCGGCGTACGCGCCGGCGGCCAGGCGCCAGAGGTGCAGCACATCGGAGTCCGGGACTTTTTGAGCCGGGATACCATAGGTCGCCACGCGCTCGCAAAGCCGGTTGGTCGCCCACCGTTTCGATAGCGGGGTGTGAATGGCGTATCCGTTGTTCTCGCACACGAAGAGAACGGGCAACTTGTGCAGCGCGGCGAAGTTGAGGCTTTCGTGGAACACCCCTTCCTCGGTCGCACCGTCGCCGAAGAACGCCACCGCGAGCCTGCCCTTCCCCTCCCGTTTTAGCGCCAGAGCGTATCCAACGGCGATCGGCACGGTCGTACCCACCACGGCCGACGTTCCGAGGATATGCTGCTCCATGGCGACCATGTGCATCGAGCCGCCCTTGCCGCGGCAGCAGCCGGTATCTTTGCCGTAGAGTTCCGCGAACATCGCCCGCAAATCGCCACCCTTCGCAATGTAAGCGGCGTGACTGCGGTAAGTCCCGGAAACCACGTCGTCGGCACGCAACGGATCGCAGACGCCCACGGCAACGGCTTCCTGGCCGATCGAGAGGTGGACCGGGCTCTTGATCTT
>OCZT010005072.1_pt1 | contig 13181 bp, 9 predicted proteins | sample 1539031 | NCBI WGS metagenome assembly OCZT01 (sample SAMEA3539308, study PRJEB22396) | soil metagenome | biome: tundra; feature: field; material: soil | place: USA | collected 2010-05 | depth 0.15 m | reverse complement strand
GCATCGCCGGCCGCACCGTTCGCACCCGCGCTGATGTAGCCTCCGCCGTTGAAGAGGCCCGCAACGCCAAGGGCGCATACCTGCTCAACTTCATGGTCGAAAAGGAAGATTCGGTCTACCCGATGATTCCCGCCGGCAGCGCACTGCACGAGATGATCCGCCGCCCAGAAAAGGACCCGCTGCTCGAGTCCCCTGACGACCTGTAAAGCAGCCAGAATTTAGGAGCTAGTTCATGTTGCACACTTTTGTCGCTTACGTTGAAGATTTGCCGGGCGTGCTCACGCGCGTGGCCTCGCTCTTCCGCCGCCTCAACATCAATATCAATTCGCTTACCGTTGGCCGCAGCGAGCGCGCAGGCCTCTCGCGTCTCACGCTGGTCTGCGAAGCCTCTTCTGAAGCCGGCCATCGCATCCGCGCCAGCTTGTTTAAACTTGAAAATGTTGTCGACGTGGACGACATCGCCCAGGCGCCGTCGGTCACACGCGAACTTGCGCTCATCAAGGTGGCCGCCTCGCCCAGCAATCGTTCGGGAATATTCGATCTGGTCGAAGTCTTTCGCGCCCGCATCGTCGACCTCACCTCGGAGTCGCTCATGATCGAGATGACCGGCGTTGAAAGCAAGATTGAAGGCCTCATTGAAGTACTCCGCGAAGACGAAGGCCGCATTCTCGAAATCTGCCGCAGCGGCAAAATGACCATGCGCCGCGGCCAGCACACCAGCGGCGTGCTCCGGGCCATGGACGCCCTCGAAGCCGAACACGCCGATGAACTTGCGGAAGATAAAGCAGCGGTCGAGCCAGAGTAACTTAACATGCTGTCTTCCTGAGCGGAGCCGAAGGACCTGCGGTTGCTTTTCGATCAAATGGAAATCAAGCAACTCAAGATTGTGGGCCTCAAAAATTCAGCCCACTCCACTGAATCTCAACCAAAAAAAGGAAAACCGAGAAAACCATGGCTACGACTTACTACGATCACGACGCAGACCTCTCCCTCATCCAGGCGAAAAAGGTGGCCATCATCGGCTACGGCTCCCAGGGGCATGCCCATGCTCTTAACCTCAAGGATTCTGGAGTCCAGGTAAAAGTTGGCTTGGCTGCCACGTCCAAGTCCATCGCCAAGGCGCAGAAGGCCGGCCTTGAGGTAGTCACCGTCGCCGAGGCCACAAAATGGGGCGACGTTGTCATGGTCCTGGTTCCAGATCAGACTGCTGCCAAACTGTACGCGGAAGAGATTGGACCGAACCTGAGCGCAGGAAAGCTGCTCATGTTCGCGCACGGATTCAACATTCATTTCAAGACCATCGTTCCCGCTGCGGGCATTGATGTAGGCATGGCCGCACCAAAGGCCCCAGGCCATCGCGTACGTGAAGTCTTCACTGAAGGCGGCGGCGTCCCCGGCCTCATCGCCGTCCACCAGGACGCAACCGGCAAGGCCCACGCGCTCTGCCTCAGCTACCTCAAGGGCATCGGCTGCACCCGCGCCGGAGTGCTCGAAACCACGTTCAAGGAAGAGACCGAGACCGACCTCTTCGGCGAGCAGGCTGTGCTCTGCGGCGGCGTCAGCGCCCTCATCAAGGCGGGCTACGAAACCCTCACCGAAGCCGGCTATCAGCCCGAGAGCGCCTACTTTGAAGTACTGCACGAGCTCAAGCTCATCGTCGATCTCATCTATCGCGGCGGCTTGGCCTACATGCGCTACTCCATCTCCGACACTGCCGAGTGGGGCGACTACGTCAGCGGCCCGCGCGTCATCAACGCGGAGAGCAAGAAGGCCATGAAGCAGATCCTCACCGAAATCCAGGACGGCACTTTTGCGAAGCGATTCCTCGCCGACCAGAACTCCGGCCGCAAGGAGTTCATGGCCTTCCGCGAAGCTGAAGCCAAGCACCCCATCGAGATCGTCGGCAAAAAGCTCCGCGCCGCCATGCCCTTCCTCGATCCCGTCACCGTTGAAGAAGTCGCCAAAAACCGTTAAGCTTCGCACCAAATTAAAAACGCCGGACGGCCTTCATGCCGTCCGGCGTTTTCGTTTAGTGCTTTCGTCAATGTTTCCACGAACGCTCGATCTCTTCCAGCGACCGCCCCCGCGTCTCCGGCAGCCGGAAAAAGAAAACAACCGCGACCGCGCACACGCTCGCATACACCGCGAACGCCCCCGCCGCAGTCAGCGCTCGAATCAGCGTGAGAAACGAGTTCGACACCAGGATGCAACTTGCCCACAGCACCGAAGTCGCGATCGACATGGCGCGTCCGCGAATGTTAGTGGGAAAGATTTCCGCAATATAGACCCATGCGCCCGGTCCCAACCCCGTTGCAAAAGCCGCCACGTAGATCATCGTGCTGCCGACGATCAGCACAAAGTGAGCCTGCGTGCGGTGAAACTCAAACACCAGCAACAGCAGCGCACCCAGCATCACTGAAGCCGAACCGCCAAGCAGGATGCGACGCCCAATGCGGTCCATCACCGCCAGCGCAACCAGGGTGAAGACAAGATTGGTAACGCCGATCAGCACGTTGGCAGCAAAAGCTCGCTGGTCGCTGCCGCTGTTGCCGTGCGCGACAAAAAGCATCGAGCCGTAATAGAGGACAGTGTTGATACCGGTCATCTGCTGCAGTGCGGCCACAACAATGGCAAGCACCAGTGGCCGTCGCATGCGCCGCAGCCATCCGGGCGGCGGCTCCTCCTCTGCGATCGCTGTCGTGATCTCGCGCATTGTTTCTTCGGAGTGTGCATCGCCGCCAATGGCGCTCAGGGCAGCGCCAGCCTCGTCCATGCGGTGCTGCTGAATGAGCCACCGCGGGCTCTCTGGAACAAAGCGCAAACAGATGATGAAAGCGATTGCTGGCAGGGCAGCCGAGCCGAACATCCAGCGCCAGGCCGCCGCACCCGTAAACGAGAACGCCCAGTTCGTGCAGTAGGCAACCAGAATACCGGAGACGATTGCAGTCTGATTCAGCGTCACGATGCTGCCGCGCTTCTCCCGCGGCGAAACTTCGGCGAGATACAGCGGCGCGATCGTGGAAGCGAGTCCGATGCCGAGTCCGCCGAGGAAGCGCGCGATAAGAAACTCCACAATGGTATGAGGCACCGCGGCGAAGATTGCTGAGATAAGAAACAGCACACCACTTACCCGAAGAATCGATCGGCGTCCGTAACGGTCGCTCAACGAACCGGCGGCCATAGCTCCAAACAGGCACCCGTAAAGGAGGCTGCTGGCGGCCACCTCCACCTGAATCTCCGAAAGCGCGAAGTGAGCGCGCAGCGAGAGCAGTGCGCCATTGATAACGGCAGTGTCAAAGCCGAACAGCAGTCCGGAGATTGCGCCGGTGAGGGCAATTCGATAGATGGAGCCGGAGCGCGAGGCCGTTTGAGAAGACAATTTGCGAGAATCTCCTGCGGACTCCAGCGGAACCAGAGTCGATATATCCCGAAACCGCAGCATTCAAGTCGACGCGACCACCAGGGAGCGGCGACCAGGAATGAGACCCAACAGGACACAGTTACTCTGGTTCCGCTCTAGAGTGCCTGGCTCCAATGCTGGCGGACAGTGCACCTCATTTGAATGCCCCGCGCCACGGACTGTCAATTCACCCCAATCCATACGCCGACCTTCTGTTTCAAAGCCAAGGCAAGCAGCATTTTTGCCCATGACCTTGGCGTCAGCTATGATTTGTGGCGATGGAAACAAGTGAAAGCCAACATGCGCCGCGGCCGTCCGAGTCGATTCGTCGTGAACATGAGACTGATTCGATGAGTCAAGAAGCGCGGACCGCGCGAACCTCAAATTACGACAAGCTGCCGACGATCCAGGTGTCGGATGATGACTCTGCATGCTCCATCGGCTGGCCAGCGATCGCGCAGGAGTTGAGGAAACGGTTAGCCGCCGGCGGGCGCAAAGTGATCGTAGCGGAATGTTATCCCGGCGTGGATGTCGAGGAAGTCCGAGCTGGATTCGTCGGATTGTTCGCCGATGATGTAATGGCAATCTCTGCCGAGCGCGCGCTCAAGTCTCCCGGCGAGTTAGCTGAGCTCCTTGCTCCGTGGCTGGGTGACGATCCCGTGTTTGGCAGGATGAAAGAGTGGCAGTTAGCCTCATTCTTCGATTCTGCAAAATCTGCGCAGTTGCGCACCGAATTAGCGAGTGCTCGAGGCGTTGTCCTGGTGTATGGAACCGGCGCGTCGTATTTAGCCGAGCAATGGGACCTGCTGCTCTACTGCGATGTAACACGTTGGGAGATTCAGCAGCGCCAGCGCGCACATCGCGTCGGCAATCTTGGCGCTGATAACTCGTCAGCCACACCCGCGGAGTTATACAAGCGCGCCTACTTTGTCGACTGGCGCGCGGCGGATGCGGAGAAGCATCGCCTGCACTCCGGGATCGATTTCTATATCGATACCAATGTTGCCCAGCATCCGGCGATGATTTCCGGGATCAACTATCGCGAAGCGCTGGTAAAGGCAGTGCGACGCCCGTTTCGCGTAGTTCCGTTCTTCGACCCCGGGCCCTGGGGCGGCGAGTGGATGCGCAGGCACTTCGATCTTCCGAAAGACGCGCCCAACTTCGCCTGGTGTTTCGATTGCGTTCCGGAAGAGAACAGCGTCCGCTTCGGCTTCGGCGACCGAGTTATAGAAGCACCTTCGCTGGCGTTGGTTCACGAGCATCCACAGGAGTTACTCGGCGCGGAAATTGTAAGTCGATTCGGCGCGGAGTTTCCAATACGTTTCGACTTTCTCGACACCGTTGAGGGCGGTAACTTATCGCTGCAGGTGCACCCATTGCGGAGTTACATAGCTGAGCACTTCGGAATGCCGTACACACAAGACGAGAGTTACTACCTTCTCGATGCGGAAAAAGATGCAGTCGTCTATCTTGGCCTGAAGCCGGGAATCGATCGAAGCAGTATGGAACAGGAACTGGTGGCAGCCCAAACCGGAGGACCGCCGTTTGCCGCCGAGACATATGTGAATGCGTGGCCCGCGAAGAGGCACGATCATTTCTCAATTCCCGCCGGCACAATTCATTGTTCGGGCCGCAACAGTATGGTGCTTGAGATCAGTGCGACGCCGTATATCTTCACCTTCAAGTTGTGGGACTGGGCGCGCCTTGGATTGAATGGCCTGCCGCGGCCAATTCACCTTCAACATGGCCTTGCCAATATCCAATGGAATCGTGACCGGGAGTGGGTCGCAAACAACCTTGTCAGCCCCGTGCGCGAAATCGCGCATGGTGACGGCTGGCGTGAAGAGGCAACCGGCCTGCACGAGCTTGAGTTCCTCGAAACGCGACGCCACTGGTTCACCGCACCGGTCGATCACGACACCGCCGGCACGCTGAATGTGCTGAACTTGGTTGAAGGCGAAGAGGTCGTGGTGGAGAGTCCCGAGAATGCGTTCGAACCCTTCGTCGTCCACTACGCTGAGACATTTATTGTGCCGGCATGCGTGGGGCGATACACCATCTCGCCAACAGACAAAACAAGCAAGCCGTTGGCGACCATCAAGGCCTTTGTGCAGAGTGAAAAATAACGCCCGCGAAAAATAGTCCGATTCGCGCGCGAGACAATGTATTCGGCAAGGAGCAGAAAGATGAAGGCAAGGCGCGCAATTCTCTGCGTAATCTGCTGCATGGCAATATCGCCCCTGGCGGCTCTCGCTCAAACTGCGCATCGAGCCACTCTTTCACTCGATGGCACGTGGGATGTCGAGGACAGCGTCAGCGCCGATCAGGTTCCGTCGGCCTATCATCACACGGTTTCAGTCCCGGGCCTTGCTCACTCGGCGAAACCAGCAATTGCTGATGTGGATCAGTATCAGACCCGTCAACTGCTTTCGAACCTCGTGCGGCAGGGCCGGATCAGCCAGGCAGATTACGACAAGTTGGGCGACGCGCGTGGCGTCTCGCACCAGGAGCGCAACTACTTCTGGTACCGGAAAACATTTGAAGCCCCTGCGCAGGCCGCGGTGGCTCTGCTCAAAGTAAACAAGGCGCAATTTGGCACTGTGGTTTACTTGAACGGCGTGCGCATCGGCGAGCACGATCCCTGTTTTACCGCTGCGTATTTCGACGTGACGCACGCCATTCGCTGGGCTGCGCAGAATGAACTCGTCATTCGCGTTGGTGCGCACCCAGGTGTCTTACCGGCGAATGTTTCGCAGGGGACGGATTTTGAAAAGAACCGATGGACACCGGGCATTTACGACGACGTAAGCCTGATGGCGATGAACAATCCTGTCATCTCCACGGTCCAGGTGGCGCCGCAACTGGCAAATTCGAGTGCCCTCGTTCAAACCGTCCTGCACAACTATTCCGATCGCGCGATAACAACCGACGTCACGCAGCAGGCCTTCGAGTGGAAGTCGCGCACCGCGGGCTCGCAGAAAATCTCGACCCGCGTGGAGGTTCCCGCAGGCGGCGAGAAAACCGTTACGCAAACGGTTCTGATTCCCAGGGCGCGCCTCTGGAGTCCCGAAGATCCTTTTCTCTACAAGGTAGAAACCAGCACGAGCGGCGACGACACGACAACGCGTTTTGGTATGAGGGAATTCCGTTTCGACACCGCGACGCAGCGCGCCTACCTGAATGGGCGGCCTTACTTCCTGCGCGGATCGAACATCACGCTGCATCGTTTTTTCGAAGATCCCGAAGTCGGAACGTTGCCTTGGGATGAAGCTTGGCTACACCGCCTGCTTGTTGTGATCCCGAAGCAGATGCACTGGAACGCTTTCCGCTTCTGCATCGGCCCAGTGCCGGATCGCTGGCTTGAGATTGCAGATGAAAACGGCCTGCTTATTCAGAACGAATACATGGTCTGGACGGGCCATCCCAGCTGGGCAGGCGGTTTTCACGCCGCGTACGACACAAAGGAAATGATCGGCGAATACACCGAGTGGATGCGCGACAACTGGAACCATCCCAGTGTGGCCATCTGGGACGCGACCAACGAAAGCTGGCTGCCGGAGTTCACGAATACTATTATTCCCGCAGTGCGCGGACTGGACCTTTCGAACCGCCCGTGGGAGAACGGCTACAACGCACCGGCTGGTGCGGACGATCCTGTCGAGGACCACCAATACCTGTTTTACGGCACGGCGATGAACGAGCCGCAGGCGGGACGACGCGAGTTTCAGATGACCGACCTTGAATCAATGATTGGCCCCGCACCGAGCGGTTCAACCAGCAAATCCGGCCACGCAATGATTCTCAACGAGTACGGCTGGCTGTGGCTTAATCGCGACGGCTCGCCGACGTTGCTGACTGAAAAGCTGTATCCTCGCCTGCTTGGCGACCGCAATACGACAGAAAATCGCTTTGCATTGCAGGCCTATTTGCTTGGCGGAGAAACAGAGTTCTGGCGGGCCTACCGGCGCTATGCGGGCGTGCTGCATTTTGTCTATCTCACGGCGAGCGACCCCAAGGCATTTACGTCCGATCACTTTATCGATTTGAAGAATCTCAAGCTCGAGCCGCACTTCGAAACGGCAATGGAGCAGGCTTTCAATCCGCTGGGCATATATCTGAACTTCTGGCAGCCATCGTTGAATGCCGGCGAACCTCACGACTACACAGTCGCCATGGTGAACGACGAGGACCGTCCCCGCACCGGCAAACTCCGGCTGGTTTTCACAGATGCCGCCGGCAAGGAAACCACGGCCGCAGAGACGCCGTTCTCGTTGGCGCCGCTCGGAGCGCAGTCGTACACGCTGACGCTGCAAACGCCTGTCAGCGGAGTTTACTCGCTCCAGGCAACAGCTACGGCATCGGACGACAGCGCACATCCCACAATTTCGCACCGCGATGTTGTCGTGCGGGATTCCGCGACAAAGAATTGATGGAATCAGGGCACCCCACGAAGTGGAAAAAGATAGATAAAGGTTAGATGAGGACAGAGCCCCCTTTCACGGCCGCGCCGGAGGGTAGCCGGCCCCCGCCCTGTAGAATCAAGCTGAAAACCCGCCTCATTCCGGCATGGGAGGCCCTTTGCTTTACTGGCTGCTCTACGAAAAGCTTTTTCCGTTCTTTCACCCTTTCCGGATCTTCCGCTACCTCACGTTTCGCACTGCCTTCGCCTCATTGACGGCGCTCATGATCGCGCTGTTCATCGGGCCTTACGTAATTCAAAAGCTGCGCGAATTCCAGATCGGCCAGTACATTCGCGAAGACGGGCCCCAGTCGCACCTGAAGAAGACGGGCACGCCAACCATGGGCGGCGTACTCATCTGCATCGCCATTCTGCTGCCTACCGTGCTTTGGTCCGATCCCGCAAATCCCCTGGTCTGGATCGCGGTCTTCGCAACGCTTGCCTTCGCGGCCATCGGCTTTGCCGACGATTACATCAAGGTGGTCAAGCGGCGCAGCCTGGGGCTGACGGCGCGAGCCAAGCTCTTTTGGCAGGGGATCGCTGGGGCTATGGTGGCCATCGCCCTGGCGGTGTTGTCGCAGTTCAGAATGTTTTCAACGCAATTAACGGTGCCATTCATCAAGAGCTGGCGCCCCGATCTACTCTGGCATTGGCCCACTACGATTCCGCATCTGGGCTTCCTGGCGTTTCTGCCCTTCGTAGCCTTTGTCGTCTTTGTGCTGGTCGGTTCTTCCAACGCAGTTAATCTGACCGACGGCCTTGACGGGCTGGCCATCGGCTCCACAATCATCGCCGCCGGCGCGCTCACCGTGCTTACCTACGTCAGCGGCAACGTGGTTTTTGCCGACTACCTGGAACTGCAACACATGCCCAAAGTGGCGGAGCTCACCGTGTTCTGCGGTTCGATGGTGGGAGCCTCCATCGGTTTCCTCTGGTACAACGCCCACCCCGCCGAGATCTTCATGGGCGACGTAGGCTCGCTGGCCCTGGGCGGCGCCATCGGAACAATCGCAATCATCATTCGTCAGGAGTTGCTTCTGCCGTTCATCGGCGGCATATTCATTATCGAGGCGCTTTCAGTGGTGCTGCAGGTAGGCAGCTATAAACTGCGCAACGGAAAGCGTATCTTCAAAATGGCGCCGCTTCACCATCACTTCGAGCAGATCGGCTGGAGTGAATCCAAGATCATTGTCCGCTTCTGGATTGGCGCCCTGGTGTTTGCATTGTTTGCACTCACGACGCTTAAACTTCGTTAGGCAACGCCCACGCGGAGCCCCGCGCGGTGCACAATCAGGAGTACAGGCAGAGGGATAAAGACCAAGTGAATCGCATCGTAAGGGCCATATATAAGCGTCTTGGGATCATCCATCTCGGGAGGCGGAGAGTTCGGGATCTGATCGATTTCATCGAAGACCGCAAGATTGATGTGGTGATCGATGTGGGAGCAAACATTGGCCAGTTCGGTGAATCTCTACGAGCCGGTGGGTACCGAGGCAAGATTGTTTCCTTCGAACCGATTGAATCCGCATTTCAGGCCCTTTCCGTCAAAGCGGCAGCCGATGGCAACTGGGAGGTCCACCACTGTGGCTTGGGCGCGGCTTCGGGAGCGGCCACACTGAATGTATCCGAACTTTCTGTTTTCAGTTCTATTCTGGGGATGACCAGTGTCGCGGGCTTGCACGACAGCCGAATGGCAGTGGATCACACAGAGCAGATTCCCATTCAGACCCTCGATCAGGTTGCGGCGGGGCTCTCCGGGAGAATGTTTCTTAAGATCGACACCCAGGGCTACGAAAGGCAGGTAATCGAGGGCGGGCAGCAGACCATTCCGCGAATGATGGGCATTTTAATGGAACTGCCCATTATTCACGTGTATGACGGAGAGTGGCAGTTCCATGAGGCGCTGAAATTCATGGCCGAGACCGGCTTCGTTCCCGCGCAAATTCAGCCGGTAAATTATCACGGCGCGGACAATGTATCGGCGGTCGAATTCGATTGCCTGTTCCGTCCGCTCGGCCAGGTAGATGGGCCGAGCAATCCGGAGAAGAGTTGAAATGGACTGCGCAGCGGATGCGATTGACTTGTTGCTGTTCCGGGCCGTTGCGGGCGCCGGGGTTGCCGGCGCGTCTCGCTGCTTTCAGTTTCTAGTTACGAAGGGACATTCCCTTTTATCACCGAAAGGAAGTCGCGGAAACCGTAGAATAGACCCAATATGATGGAACTTAAAGGCAAGAAGGTTTTGGTTGTGGGGCTGGGGAAATCCGGTCTGGCTGCGGCCCTGTTTCTGCGCCGAAAGGGCGCAAATGTCACCGTCTCGGACGTGCGCAGTGCAGAGGCGCTGGCCAAGGATATCCCAGCGCTCCTCGAAGAAGGCATCATGGTGGAGGCCGGCGGCCACGGCCTGCTCACCTTCCGCCGCCAGGATCTGATCGTGGTCAGCCCCGGCGTTCCTCTGGACACACCCGAACTGGTGCAGGTGAAAAACTTTGGCCTCCCGGTCATCGGCGAGCTCGAACTGGCCGCGCGTTTTCTCGAGGGAAAGATGGTGGCCATTACCGGCTCCAATGGAAAAACCACCACCACCGCCCTGCTGGGCGAAATTCTCAAGGAATCCGGCGTTCCCACCCTCGTGTGCGGCAACATCGGCGTGCCTGTGGTCGGGCTCATTGATGAAAGCACTCCCGACACTTGGTCGGTAATCGAGGTCTCCAGCTTCCAGCTTGAAAGCACCGTCGAGTTCCGCCCCAACATCGCCGTCATCCTGAACATTACCCCCGACCATCTTGACCGGCACGGCAGCTTCGAGAACTATACGCGGGCCAAGGAGCGGATTTTTGCCAAACAGGACCAGACCGACTGCCTGGTGCTGAACGCCGACAATGCGCCCGCCGCAGCTGCTGCCAGCCGCACCTCCGCCAAAGTCTACTGGTTTTCAGTCGAACATGCAGTCGATCAGGGAGCCTGGCTTGAGAATGGATTCGTGGTCTACCGTGGCGCAAAGAATGCTGCTGTTGAGCAAGTGATGCCCCTGACAGGAATTCCGCTGAAGGGCGCCCACAACGTTGAGAACGTGCTGGCAGCGGTCGTTGCAGCCCGGTTGGCCGGCGTACCGGCGGAAATCACTCGCCGCGCCATCGAGAAATTCCAGGCCGTCGAGCACCGGCTCGAGTACGTCGCCACGGTCAACGGCGTCGAGTTCTACAATGACTCCAAAGCCACCAACGTGGACGCCACCGCCAAGGCCATTGCCGCCTTCTCCTCCGGTGTTCACCTCATCCTGGGCGGCAAAGACAAAGGCTCGGACTACACGCTCCTCACCCCACTGTTGCGGGAGCGAGTTAATGCGGTGTACACCATCGGCTCCGCAGCGGCCAAAATCGAATCGCAATTGCGCGGCGTCGTTTCCCTCCACTCTTGCGAAACGCTGGAGAAAGCAGTGAGCGCCGCTGTCAGTGCCGCGCGTCCTGGTCACGTAATACTGCTGGCGCCGGCCTGCTCCAGCTACGACCAGTTCGAAAACTACGAGCAACGTGGCCGCGTTTTCAAGGAACTGGTAAGCGAACAGCGGGGTTGGAAAGCATGGCAGCCCGCGTAGGCGTTGACAAATGGATGTTCTTCACCACCCTGGTGCTTGTCGTGGTGGGGCTCGCGATGGTGTTTTCAGCCTCGGCAGTCGTGGCTGAGGCCCGCTATCACTCCGAATTTACTGATCTCGGCAGGCAGGCCCTCTGGGCATTGGGCGGCGTCCTCGCCATGCTGGTCCTCATGCACATCGACTACAGCGTCTACAACTCACCCCGCTTCATTTACCCGGCCCTCTGCGTCACCACGCTGCTGCTCGTCCTGGTGTTCTTTGTTCCCGGTTCCCACAACACCCATCGCTGGATCCGTTTCGGCGGCCACTTCACCTTGCAGCCTTCCGAAATTGCCAAGGCGGTTCTGGTGCTTTTCCTGGCCTGGTTCCTGCATTCCCGCCTCGATCACATGCGCGACTGGAAACATACGCTGCTGCGCGCCGCCGTCATGCCCGTGGTTTTCATCCTCCTCATCGTCAAGCAGCCTGATCTGGGCACGGCCCTGGTTCTGGCCGGCGTCACCGCCATGATGCTGATACTGGCGGGCATGGAGTGGAAATACCTCTTCGCCGGGGTTCTCGCGGCGTTGCCCGGCCTGGTTGCGCTGCTTTTCATGGTTGCCTGGCGCCGCCAGCGCATGCTCGTTTTTCTCCACCCCGATTCCGACCCCATGGGCGCAGGCTTTCATATCAACCAGTCGCTTATCGCGGTAGGCACGGGCGGCCTCACCGGCCGCGGCTACATGGAGGGCATGCAAAAGTTGTTCTACCTGCCCGAAGCTTCCACCGACTTCATTTTTGCCAACATTGCCGAGGAGTTGGGCTTCATCGGAGCCATTTGCGTCGTTATCCTCTTCGCCGTCTTTGGCTGGCGCGGCTTGCGCACCGCCTTTCGCTCGCAGGACCCCTTCGCACGTCTGGTCGCCTTCGGCATCACCACCAGCATTCTGCTCCAGGCCTTTTTCAACATCAGTGTCGTGCTCTCCCTGGTACCCACCAAGGGAATTCCCTTGCCTTTGATCTCTTCCGGCGGAACCTCGCTGTTCTGCACTTTGGCCAGCATCGGTGTCCTTCTCAACATTTCTAGAAAAGTTGATTGAGCGAAGCAATCGCCGAAAAATTAGTACGTTTTTAATCTTCAGATTGCGAAACTCCAGCAAGCGACCTCTGGAAAATTTAACTATGGTAATCTACGCTGTTTACTAGCGGGTGGAAGTGAATCCAGTGCCGAGTTGTTCCACTTGAATGCCCTGCATTTCTCATCGGAAAGGCAACAGTTTTGTCGGAACTGCGAATTCTCATTGCCGGTGGCGGTACCGGCGGCCACATCATTCCTGCCTTGGCTGTAGCTCAGGAGTTGGTTGTTCGCCACAAGGCCGAAGTTCTTTTTGTAGGCACAGCTCGGGGCCTGGAACTTCGCCTGGTGCCTGAGGCCGGATTTCGCCTGCGCCTCATCGCGGTGGGTCCGCTCAAAAACGTATCCCTGGCCACCCGGTTGCGCACCATGTTGCAACTTCCGCGCAGCATCAGCGAGTGCAAGCGCCTCATCCGAGAATTCAAGCCCGATGTTGTGTTTGGCGTAGGCGGCTACGCCTCCGGTCCGGCCATGGCGGCGGCGCTATGGCTCAAGGTCCCCACCATGATCTTCGAACCGAATGCCATGCCGGGGCTGGCCAACCGCCTGGTGGGCAAGAAGGTGCAGGCCGCCGCAGTCAACTTTCCTGCTGCCGCTGCCTGGTTCAGCAACA
>OCZT010005070.1_pt1 | contig 13183 bp, 8 predicted proteins | sample 1539031 | NCBI WGS metagenome assembly OCZT01 (sample SAMEA3539308, study PRJEB22396) | soil metagenome | biome: tundra; feature: field; material: soil | place: USA | collected 2010-05 | depth 0.15 m | reverse complement strand
GACTATAAGTAAGCAATACACGTCTATCGCAAGTTAATGCACGACTATAAGTAAGCAATACAAGGTTATAAGTAATTGAGACATAAGACAAAAGTTGGAGTTCTTAAGGCAAAATGATTGTGCCGGAGCGTGCGTGGGGCGATTGATTGAAGTGAACTAAATTCGAAGAACTGAACCTTGATAGACTGCGCCCGATAGATACCATTTTTTCCTGCTTGAATTGAATTTTGGATTAAGAGATGAACTTTCGGCAGGAAAAATGGTGATAGCGGGACTGAACTTGGGACGAGAACTGAAGTACCCGCCTAAAAAATCAATTTGGTAATGAGATAATTTGGTAATTTGATAATGGGGAAAGTGATTTCTACCGGAGCGGAGTTGAATTGGTTTCTTCATTCGGGGAGTACTTGTTTTTGAAAATACATTGATACAGGAAAAAAAAGTAAAGAATGAGCATCAGCCAGGTGAGGATGCCGTATCCTTGAAAATATCGGAAGGGCATTTCTCCGATGGTGTCGGTTCCGGCTATGGAATTTATGGTCATTAAAAATATTATGAACCAGAAAAATGTTTTGGAAAGGGGAGATTTTAATTGTTTTCTTAAAATGATGAAGGTGGTGTAAACGAAAAAGAGGGAAACGAGATGGTAATCCCAGGTGATGCCTGATAATAGATGGGTGGCGAGGAGGATGAGTGAGATTTCGAGGAATGAAATTGGTTTTTTTATTATTCGGAGATAAATGATTGTGGAAACAAAGGAGAGAAAAAGTGTGGCGACGCAAATGAGGTTTATTTTTTTGACTAATGCTAATGGTAGTTGGATGATGGTGAAATCGTAATGCCATTCATCTACTTCGGGAATGAATATTTTGTAGATGGAGGAGGAGAGGCTTTCATTGCTGTAATAGGCTTCTACTTTTCCGTTTTGAAAGGGTTCGATGAAGGTTTGGTAATAATGTTTTAAGTCCTGGGTTCCTAAATCGAATCCTCTCCAAATTAGAGGGATTAAAAAACACAGGACTATTGCTATGGCGACTTTGATGTATGTTTTAAAGTTTCCGCGGATGAGGAGCCAGATGATGAAGAATATGGGAATGATTTTGATGAATGTGGCTATGACAAAACAAATTATTGCGGGGGTTTCTTTCTTTTTTAATAACAATAGAACTCCCAAGAGGCAGAGTGCCAGAACGGGTTCATTCATTTGGATATATACATAATGATACCAGAAGAAACGGAAGGAAAGTATAGTGCCGAACAGCAGGGAATAGGTGATTGCTTTTTTATCGTCGAAATAAAATTCGAGAATGGATTTTATTAAATAAATTATGTAGAAAATTAAAAGCAGGTTGAAGAATGCGAGGAGTGTGGCTGCGACTTTTAATGGAAAAATGGCGAGTAATTGAAAGAGCATTGCGGCGAAGGGAGGATAGATGTATCGCTGTGCGCCGCCGATTCCGAAATATAGGTCGTTGCGGAGGAAGAAGTTTTTGCCTGCATTCCAGAAGACATTTGAATCTGCCCAGGGACCGATTTTAATTCCTACTCTTATTGCAAGGAAAACGAGTAGCAGGAAAATTCCTAAGACTGCAAGGAGGTATTTTTTGCCTTTTAATTTTACGGGGTCAATTAAGAGAAACCTTAACCAGGAAGGTTTAATCATGATGGGAGAATGGAAATCAGGCTTTTGCCATTATGTTTCCGATGGCGTTGTCGTAGCTTTCTTTTATCTCATCGATATTTCCGAAGAGGTCATCGTCAACGAAAATTTCTCCGGTTGTTACTAAGCCAAGACTTGTGAATTCGACATTGGAGGATTTCATTAAATCTATGAAAGCATCGTCTTTATCGGGATCTACGGAAACAACTATGCGACTTTGGGCTTCGCCGAAAAGGAAGGCATCTTTGCGGATTTCATCATCGCTGTCTATTTCAAAACCTAAATAATTTGGCATCGAGGATTCGAGGAGAGTGATGTATAAACCACCATCGGAAACATCGTGGGCTGACTCGATGAGTTTGTTTTTTATCAATTGCTTAACCACATCCTGGACTTCATATTCTTTATCGAGATCGAAAAAGGGAGCGGGAGAATTTTTTATGTTGTGAAAGGAGGAGAGATATTCTGATGAGGAAATATCATTTTTTGATTCGCCGATTAAATAAATGCGGTCGTATGGTTTTTTGAAATCGAGAGTCATACGATTTTCTTTATCTAATAATCCAAGCATGCCGATTGTTGGGGTTGGGAATACGGGACCTTCATCGGTAGATTGATTGTAGAAACTTACGTTGCCGCCAGTGACTGGAGTTTGGAATTTTGTGCATGCTTTGCCCATTCCTTTTATGACGTGAACGAATTGCCAGTAAACTTCTTGATTGTATGGATTTCCGAAGTTGAGGCAATTTGTTATTGCAGAAGGGTTTCCACCTGCGCAGACAATATTTCTTGCAGCTTCGGAAACTGCTATTGCTGTTCCTGTTTCGGGATCTGATTGTACATAACGGGCATTGCAATCAACTGTTAATGCAAGGGCTTTCGTTGTTCCTTTAATGTTTATGATTGCAGCATCGGAGGGTTTATTGGTGCTCATATTTACCGTTCCTACCATTGAATCGTATTGATTATATACCCAACGTTTTGAGGCAATGTTTGGATTAGAGGTCATATGATTTGCTACCTTAACTAAATCTTCAGGGATGGCAACGCTATTGATGTCAAAGGATTTATTTATTGCGATGTATGCAGGTTCTTTGTAATCACGTTTGTAAATTGGAGCACCGCCACCAAGGACGAGGACATCGGCAGGAACATCGGCGCATAATTCGCCGTGCATGTAATATCTTAGATGATCGCCTTCAATTACTTCGCCGATGATGGCGCAATTCAAATCCCATTTATCAAATACTTTTTCAACTTCTGCTTCACGACCTTTTTGAACCACTATTAACATTCGTTCCTGTGATTCAGAAAGAAGAATTTCGAATGGTTGCATGTTTGCTTGACGTGTTGGGACTTTATCTAAATCTATTTTCATCCCGTGTTTTCCTTTTGCTGACATTTCGGAAGTTGAGCAGATGATACCTGCTGCACCCATATCTTGCATGCCTATGACAGCGCCAGTTGCTATAACTTCGAGGGTTGCTTCTAATAATAGTTTCTCCTGAAATGGATCTCCAACCTGAACTGACGGAAGTTTATCTACTGAGGAATCTGAAATATCTTCTGATGCAAAGGTTGCTCCGTGGATTCCGTCTTTACCTGTCGCGGAACCAACAATGTAAACAGGATTGCTGACACCATAAGAAATCGCTGAAACTGTATTCCCTACTTCGACGATGCCTACTGACATTGCATTGACCAAAGGATTGACATTGTAGCATTCATCAAAGAAAACTTCGCCACCAACAGTTGGAACTCCGAAGGCATTTCCATAATCACCGATACCTTTGACTACTCCTTTTAATAACCATTTTGTTTTATCGGAATTGATATTTCCAAATCGGAGGGAGTTTAACTGGGCAATCGGACGGGCACCCATTGTGAATATATCTCTGTTAATTCCACCAACACCTGTTGCAGCACCTTGATAGGGCTCTAATGCAGATGGATGGTTATGGGATTCTATCTTAAATGCACAGGCAAGACCTTCGCCTATTGCAACTAAGCCTGCATTTTCTTCACCCGCTTCGGCAAGCATGTGGGGTCCTTTCTTTGGGAGAGTTTTCAGCCAGGTAATTGAGTTTTTATACGAGCAATGCTCTGACCACATCACTGAGAAGATGCTTAACTCGGTGAAGTTTGGGGTTCTTCCTAAAATCTGTTTGATTCGTTCAAATTCTTCAGGGAGAAGTCCTAATTTCTTTGCTGTTTCAAATGTCGGGAGGGGGGTTTCGGTTGCTGTTGTCATTTAATTTATTTCTTAGGTCGCAAAGATAGGAAAAAAGCTATTAGCTATTAGCTGATAGCTATATTATGTTTAGATTTGCAATTCAATTTATCAATCAGAATCCTGCGAAATGAGAAATAAACCTTTTATAATAGCTTTCCTGCTGTTTATCCATGTTGCTTTTTGGTTTATTTTGAAACCTGCTCCTCCTTTTTCGGACGATAAAGTTTATGCTTTGACGGCTGAAACTATGGTGGAAGGACATTATCGTCTTAGTGAAAGTCCAAAGAATCATCGGTTGACGGTTATTGCTCCGACTGCATTGTTTATAAAGTTATTTGGCGAAAATTCTTTTACAGTTAGCCTGTGGACTTTGCTTTGCAGCCTTGCTACCATTGTTTTCCTTTTTCTTTTCTTATCCAAATATTCATCTATCGAAATCGCCTTTACTGCTTCTTTTCTTATCGCTTGCAATAATCTACAGATAATCTATTCGGCGGCATTGTTTCCGGATGTGATTGTTGCTCTGTTTGCGTTCCTTGTTATCGAAAGAATCTATACATCCCGAATAACAAACACTGCCAAACTCAGAACTATTATTGAAACAACCGTATTTTTCTACATCGGATTCTTAGCCAAAGAAATTATTCTCATTCTTTTGCCATTCATCCTTTTTCTTTTTGTTTCTGATTGGATAAAGAAAATTAATAAGACATTCTGGGTAAAGTTTTTCATAAGTCTGATTTCGGGAGGAGTGATTTTAAATGCCATTTATTATTTTTCTACCGACGATGTTAACTTCATTTATCATTGCATCAATAAAAATCATAACGAAGTTTTTGCTTTATTCTCGAATGATGAACTTATCAGGAGGTTTACTTATCAGCCATTAATATTTTTATTTCAAGGTGTGGGATATTCAATTTTGCTGTTTTTCTTTATCAGTTATTTTATTTCCAAAGTCGGGCATACTAATCCCGACCAGCATGCATTCGACCATCAATCATCTAACCAACAATTTTTAACACCTGATAGGAAATCAAAACCCCTCATAAATCCCCTCATCAAATTCTTTTCTATTTACTTTTTCATTCTTCTCGCAACCTATTGGTGGATGCCAACATCCTTCAATCATCTCTCGCCCATATTACTTTTTGGTTTTGAAAGGATGTGGATGATGCTATTAATTCCACTGGCAATCGTCTCGGCATTTGCAATTATCAAAGCATTGGAGGAAGAGAATAGCCGAAAAGGATTACTGATTATTTCAACAATTTTCGCCCTCGCTGCCAATGCATGTGTCACTTTACATTCTTATAACAGGGCAATGATGTTCCTCTTGTTTACCTTCAGTTCAATAACTGCAATCATCCTGAAAGAAAAAACAAACCTGAGCAAACAAATTATCCTCGCCATATTGCTTCTTCCGGTTTTCCTTATAGCTTTATATTTTACTTTACAAAATTCAAACTGGAGATGATTAGTAAAAATCTCAGATTATATATATTTCTTTTTGTTTTATGTCTTCCGTTGTTTTTTATCAATATCAGAAATAGCCATGATTGGGGAGATGACTTTGCACAGTACATCTATCAGGCAAAAAATATTGTACAAGGTGTTCCACAATCCGAACCCTGTTATATTTTTGATAATCCAAATTTCTCCTCTCCGACTAATTCTATTGGATTTCCATTAATTCTTGCCCCTGTTTATTATTTATTCGGAAACAATATCATAGCTTTTTCCATATTGATTACAGGTATATTATTCTGTCTGTGCTTCGCCTTATTTATTTTCTTCCGGAAGCATTTTACCAATCTCATTTCTGTATTGTTGGTTTTAATTTTTGTGTATAATCCCTATACCCTCAACTTTAAAATGGAAATCATGACAGATATTCCATTTGCATTTTTACTATTAATAACAATCCTTACCTATAGGAGAATCAATAAAGAAAAGATTATCAATTATATTTTAATAGGTATTCTTGCCGGATTTTTAATATCAATTCGCAGTATTGGTATTTCTGTTATTACTGCTATATCATTAGATAGGTTTATTTCATATTTAAGATTGATAAGAGAAAAATCAGGAGCGCAATATAAAGCAAGAAAAGAATTTGTAAAACCATTTATTCAAATTTTTATATTTCTTATATCCTCAAGTTGTTTTTTCTTATTATTAAATGTAGTTATTTTTAAGGTTCCTGGAGGTGGTATTTTACGTTATAGCCATGATTTTATGTTAAGGAATTCCGGAAGAATGTTTCTGGAGAATATTTTGTTTTATTTAACCTGTTTTCAAAACTATTTTATGTCAGGAATAAATTCAATACCTTTAATTCCTCATATTACTCAATTTCTTATTTTATCCTTAATGTTAGTTGGGTTTATAAAGAAATGTATGAAAAAGGTTGAACTGACGGAACTGGTACTTCTTTGTTATTTATCTATTATCTTCATTTATCCGAATAAAACTCTGATAGTAGGAATGCGGTTGCTATTTCCTGTTTTCCCTTTCTTTTTATATTATGCAGTACTAGGTCTGCAACTTATAAAACTGAAATTGAAAATTTATAAAAACATAATTTCGTTTCTACTTGGTTTATTTGTTCTTCTTCCCTACTCCCTGAGTATTTTAAATATCATGAAACACCAGCATGAAACGCTTCATGGTCCGCAAGAACCGGAATCAACAGAAGCTTTTAATTACATAAAGAATAATACTCCCTCCAATGCAATTTTTGTTTTTTTCAGGGCAAGAACTATTGCTCTTTATACTGGCAGAAAAGCAACTTATAGCTGGTACTGGACCTATGAGCATGAGAATGAAGAGCAATTGGATGAGCGATTTAAAACAACAGGAGTTAATTATATTCTTATTAATTCTGATTTGGAGGACATTGGTTCAGAACGATATATGAAAAAATATCCCGACAAGGTTCAATTAATATGGCAAAATGCAAAGTTTAAACTATTCTCATTAAAAAGCTGATAGTATGATTTTGCAACTAATTTGAAATTCATGAACCCTATACAAAAAATATCAGAACGAAAAACGATACTAATATTCCATGGAATTTTTTTTAGTCTGCTTGCAGTTTATGCAATTTATGTGTCCTCAATAATCATTCACCTTCCACTCCAATCTTACGATGAATCCTACAATCTGTTAAGTTCGTGGGAAATGCAGAAATCAGGTGACTGGATAGGAATCACAAGATATGGAATATTAGACCACTGGGATATCAAACCGCCATTATTTACCTGGATGACCGCTTTTTCATACAAGATTTTCGGGTTCTCCGAATGGGCAGGCAGATTGCCATCTGTATTATTCGGGTTAAGTACTTTAATCTTGTTTTATTTTTTCTTTATTTCAATTACAAAAAAATATCTGACAGGTATATTTTGCACTTTCGGATTAGCTTTATCCATTGCTTTTTTCGGTCAACATGGAATAACTTCTGGTGATTATGAAAGTATGTTGACTTTTTTTATTCTGCTGTCATTTATCTCCATTTATAAAATCTTTTTCGAGAGAAAACAATTATGGATAATCATGCTAGGATTGTCTTTAGGTTTAGGATTCATGACTAAATTTGTTGTCGGATTAATTCCAATAGGTTTTATTATTCCTGCAATGATTATTAACAGAGGATCAGGATTCAAACCGAATTACCGGCTAATTCTATTTTCGTTTTTGCTCTTTTGTTTAATCGTAATTCCTTATTTTGTTATTCGTGAATCAAAGTATCACGAAAATTACCTGGTATTGCTTTTTACAGAAAGTGTATTTTCTAAAATATACCAAACATGTATCGGTCATCAGGGAGGATGGGACTATCATTTAATTCAAATGAATTTCGTTTTTAATGATTGGTCGAAACTGTTTTATGTGATACTTGTGTTTTTTCTATTTCGTTTGATAAAAGGCAGACATGCGAAAATAAATCTCTACGGGTTAAAACTTTTATGTCTTATTTTGGTATTGACTTACTTTATAATATTTACGATTCCGGTATTCAAGGCAAATTGGTATATTCATCCTGTTTATCCGGTGATGATGATTTTTATTGGTATTTCGTTAAATGATTTGTTCAGCGATAAATTTCAATGGGTATTGTATATTTTTCTCTCTGTGGTATTGATTCATGAAAGCCGGAATTTAATTCTTCATAATAATGATAAGCAGAACAGGGATTGGGAATATATGACTAAAAAAATTATTCTCCCAAACAAAGATTTATTCAAAAATAAAACAGTTTTAAGTGCCGATGAATTAATGCCATCTGCAATTACATATACCGAAATCCTTACAAATGGTAAACTTATCTTAAATGAAACTTATGAAGAATTTAATCAGCACTTGTTAAATCGAAAAGATTTTGATTTGGTATTGGTTACTGATACTTCAAAAGTCATTTATAAAGATAATCTGAAATTGCTTACTGCTTCGGGGAATATGGGACTTTATCAAAGAGAAAAAAATATAATCACTAAATAATTAGAACTAATCAATTTTCACAAATAATATTTTTCTGATTCTAAAAGCAGGGTTTGATTTTCCTAAAGTTAGTTTTTAATTTGATCCGGTGAATACTTTAATTCCTTTTTTTGCGGTTTTTCACTTTAAATTTTTGCAAAAACTTGCAAATGTTAAAATGTTTTAGTAATATTGTGGTGCTTATTTTTATGAACTACATGATAACATCTCTTTACTATGAAAAAAAATCCGAATTTCCAACGGCAAATTAAAATTTTAATTGTTGATGATGACCTTATGGATGCTGAATTGTTAAAGAAAGAATTATTAAAAAACCGAAGGTTTGAAATCAAAATTTCTGAAAATGGAAAACAGGCTCTTATTGATGCCAAAAAGTTTAAACCTGATGTAGCGATTATGGATATAATAATGCCTGGGATGGATGGAATTGAAACAACTGAAAAACTTATCAAAATAATTCCGGAGATTAAAGTAATAGGACGTTCCGCTTATTTAACTAATGCAAGAATTTGTTATATGCATAATGCAGGTGCTGTCTGTTGTTTAAGCAAAAGCGGCAAAGATAAGCTGAAGGAATTAATTGAAGCTATTGTAGGGTCAGTAAATGATGGTCATTATCGTACTCCTAAAATGACTGAAGCATTAAGCGACATGTATTCAAGGAAGGTTATTTATCCTGTAAAAAAAGGACAAAAGCCACTCAATCCGCTTGAAAAGGATTATATAAAATGGTTTCCATTGAATTTGTTGCACCAACAGATGGCAGATAAATTGGGCAGATCAATCCGATACCTTGAAACAATTAAAAGACATGTAAAGACAAAAATAGGAGCAAAAGGTGACCCCGATATAGTAACTTATGCTATTGAAAATGGTATTCACATCCTTTAATCGTAAAATACTAATTTTTCTTTAATACGTATATTTACGTAATTTGATGAAGTAAATTTACGTAACAACATAACGTATATTTACGCAAAACTGCAAAAATGCGCTGTTAATCAACTGCAAAGAAATCTTCTTAAAAATCCTGTTTTATTGCATAGAAATGAAACAGGCAATACAACATAGTTCCTGACGTACCTTTACATTCGAATTCCGTCAAAATTGATTGAGATTATTTTTAACATAAAGAGAGAAAATACAAAGACCAAAGAAATAAAGAACCCGAAAATTTGAAATTTAACCCAATGAACCCGAAAAATGAATTTTTAGCCAAAATTGACAAAATATCAGTCCAAAACCTCGAAAAAGGTGAAAAGTCTGCCATTAATGCTGTTTTAGGGCTGTTTTCATCCAATTATGAAGAAAACTTTCACTTTTTTTTCTTGATCTCATCGTACATGATGAGCAAGTACGACGACATGACGAACAAGTACGATTACTTGATGAACAAGAATGATGACATGAGGAGCAAGTATGATTACTTGTTTAACAAGTATGATTACATGAACAACAAGTATAATTACCTGCAACGTAAGTACGATTACCTGAACAACATGTATGATTACATGAAGCGTAAGTACGATTACCTGTTCTACAAGTACAATATCATGAATCACAAGTATGATGACATGAACAACAAGTATGATGACATGAGTTACATGTCAGCCGCTTTATTATTATCTGTATTAAATTTTCAAAATAAAAAATCAGTAAATATATTATAAACAATTAAAATTAAAAAATCATGCTAATAATTAAATCAGTCTTTATCGCAATGGCAATGGTGGTTAACAAAGCCTTACTTCCATTATTTACAACAAAAGGCTTGAATTCAGGGCAGGTCTATACAAAGGCAACAACTGTTACCAATAAGATTCAAACAAATGTAGTTACATTTGGAGTGATGGACCCCACCACCGCCGACATGCTTCTTAACATTGAAGCCGGACAAGCATTAAATACAGAAATTGAATCTTTAAGACTTCAAATCATTACTAAGGAACAACAACGAGATGAAAACCTTGTGCAAGTGGTGAGCGATATGACCTATAAATATTGCCCATCAGTAAAAGGAACAGCTAACGGAGTAAAAAGCATTATTGACCTTTCAGGTTTGATATGTAAAGGTTTTGGAGTGCCGAAGACATTGGACAGGTTTAATAATACCTATCCTGAACCTTTTAAAATTGACCAGAATATAGGATTAAGAATTATTTTGAACCTGATGGCAAGCGATGCCTTGTCGAAAGGGAAAGTTTATGGAGCTAAGAGTATTATGTGTTACAGGCAAGTGGGAGGTATTCCACCTGCAAAAAACAATCATCCTATGGCTACTTCTTTAGTTCCTTTTTCTAAAATGAAACTGATTGATACCAATTTTGCAGCAGCAGATATTGGTAAAACGGTCTATTATATTTTCTGTTGGGTTGATAAAGATGGTAAACTCGGTAATGAAAGTAATGTTTTTGCTTATGTGGTAACGGCATAAATAAAATATAATGGAGGAACCCGAAAATCCTTTAACAGAGTAGGGAAAACAAATAAATTTATAAAAAATGAAAAATTATTTACAAAACACTTCAAACCGCCAAACAATAATAAGCAGGTTTGCAAAAAGCATTTTCCTTGTATTATGCTTAACCGTTATTTTTAACTTAACACCCGAAACGGCAAAAGCACAATCAGCACCAAATTTACGCTCTGCTGCTGGTTTTGTTTTTCTTTCCGGCGGAAATACTACAACTACTGATACTGTTTCAGCTACAGGAAAAATTGGAGTTGATACAATTGTAAGTAATACTATTATTACTGATGACACTGTTTATTATGATACATCAAGTGTTTATATTCAGGCGATTGCAGATATGGATACTGCGATGGCATATATTGACGGAGTTTCTGCAACTTCTATTTCAGGAACACTCGGTGGTCAAAGTCTCTCTGCCGGTGCTTATAGTATAACGGGTGCTACTAATCTTTATGGTACACTTACTTTAACAGGTAGCAATACAGATATTTATATTTTTGATATTAGTGATTCCTTATTGGTTGGTAATTACGGAACGGTAAGCATGGGAAATGTTTTACCACATAATATTTACTGGCGAGTGCATAATTCAATAACATTAATGGATAGTTGTTATTTTCCGGGTATTTTACTTGCAGGAGGTGATATTAACAGTGGATTATACAATCATGCAAGAAACACCATGTTATCCTCTGGAAATATTTCTTTACAATTTCAATTTGATGCACCTTTTGTTGTTTTTAATTATTATTCCTTTCATAAATTGAGTCTTTTATCTTCTTTAACACCATGGACAAATAATTTTTGTGATAAAACAGGGAATCCCGGGTTATTTTTCTTTAGTGATGACAACATCCCACTTACAGGGGATGGGGGATTTGCAACCGATGTATGGCCTTATAATTCAACAGGTGTTAGTTATGTAAACTCATGTAGTAACTGTTTACATTTTGGTACTATAACTGATCCATCAGGAAATATTTTATACCCGGCAAAAGATATGCTGGCAGCAAATGAAAAAAATGGATTTCAATATTTTGATTTAACATATAATGATCCTTTTCTTCATACTGCATACAGTTGGTTTATGGGAATGGGTTTTAATGGTGCAAATATTGAAGCTGACGTAATTTATAATGTGAATACACAACTAAATAATTATGGAGGAGGAGGAGCAACATGTGATAATAAAGGAGATTATTATTATATTACTCCAAACGGTGATTTAAATTCTTTAACGTATAATAATTGTAATTGTTTTATTGCATATCCACCCACGATAACACCCCATTGGAATCCTTTTGGTGCAGGACAATCAGATATGATATTTGATCCGTTTAATTGCCATTTTTATGCTATACATGCCCCAATCACCCCGCTCATCAATTTTATAGAAGAATTTGATGCCACGTCATACGATTATACATGGCATAACCTTTCTTCACCTTATAATCAAATTGCAACTATGGCATTAGGTGTTGATTTTAAGCTATATATGATGAGAGATAATGTAAAAGAAATATGGAAAGCACCATTACCAGGCCCTTCATCTGCCACAAATATTTTAAACTATTCTTCTACTTCTATTAATCCGCCAATCGAACCAATTTCCGATGGTTCATCATTTATTTGCTATAATGTATATACAGATTTAGATGTTCATATAGAATGTGATGGCACAGTATGTTTTACAAATTTATCTACTGTAAATGGTTATTCATTAGGTGATGGTTCGGCTCCTTTTGACTGGAGCAATATTACTTATACATTTGATAATGGGCTTGTTGCTCCTTTTACCTGGGAAAGCGATTGGTCAACCAGATGTTATGGACTTTATTCTGTAGGTCCTCATACTATACATTTATGGGTTTCTGGCTGTCCTACAGGAGGCAATAAAGATTTCTATTATACTTTTACTATTAATCCACTTATAGACATCACAGGAATTAATATTATCACTCAACCTACATGTTACGACCTGGCATCTGGTGTGATTTCCGTTTCTGTAACTGATGGCTATCCACCTTATACATATTTATGGACACCATCAAGCCAAACAGGTCAGACTGCTACCGGATTAACAGCAGGAACATATACCGTATTGGTAACTGATAAATGGGGTTGCACTGCAACAGATATTATAGTCTTAGACGAGAAATGCTGTTTAGGACTCTCAAATTCATCTCAATTTACAATGATACCTACTGGAACGATTAATATAAATACTGTTTGGGATGAATCTGTTACAGGTACAGGTAAGTACGTAATAGAAGGCACCTTAACAGTAACAGATCGGAAGAGCACACGTCTGAAC
>OCZT010005069.1_pt1 | contig 13183 bp, 15 predicted proteins | sample 1539031 | NCBI WGS metagenome assembly OCZT01 (sample SAMEA3539308, study PRJEB22396) | soil metagenome | biome: tundra; feature: field; material: soil | place: USA | collected 2010-05 | depth 0.15 m | reverse complement strand
TGAGCGCATATTCACCTGAGATACAGCAAACTGATGACGTAAGCGCGTTGCTTGACATCTGGCGACCGAGATTCCCCGAACTCGGCATAGAAGTGCCCCTACTAAGTGATAGGTACCTCAAGGAGCTTCTGGCTGCGTTCCCGCAGGACGTGACCATTTACAGCGTCAGCATCGATGGAAGACTCGCTACCGCAACCGCCTGCTGTGTTATGCAAAAGGAGCGATATGGCTATTGGATCGGGGGCGTTAATGCACGCAAGGACCTGAACGTGAACGATTATCTTACATGGGAAATCGCTAAGCGGGCAAAATCAGAGGGCTTTAAGAAGCTGGATCTGGGCCCCTCTGATCAGCGTCTCTTGCGATACAAAACGAAGTTTGATCCAGTACTCGAACCGTTTTTAGTTGTCGAGAGAACCGACACGCTGGCTAAGATCGGCGATTTTGCGTACAAAAAGCTGAGCGCCGCTAGAGCGCGGCTAAGAAGTTAGCTTTACGTGCATTACGGCGTGCTCATCTATGAGGGCCCGCTGGACGAAAAGTTACTCGAGAAACCCTATGCCAGAGCGGTCCATTGGATGTATGCGATTGAGCTTGATGAAGAGTGCGAAATTAGTGCTGAAACGATGGTCGATCTCCTCAAGGAAAGACATATCGGAGCCAGACCTTTTTTGGTCTTGAGGCACAACCAGTTTTTGCCCGCATGGGACTGTTCAAAGCGAGAGCCCCAAACACCGACCGGGCTCACGAGCGTGGGCTGTATTTGCCGTCTGGGCATGCCTTAACAACGGACAAATTGATACTGGTTGTAGCTCTCTGCAAGACATCATCGAGGGATTATGATGGGCACGCTCGGTAAGGAATCAATTTAAAAACTAATGGTAACTCAACATAACAACATGACCTAAATTTGTGAATATGCCCAAAGTGGTAAGTTTTATAATCGTACCGAGCTTTATCGCGCTTGCCAAATGAACTGATGGCAGAAAAGCGCATTGGGTCATTGACTCGCTACGCTTTGATAACGGGCCTCAAACCATAAGAATGAAGATTGCTATCTCTGCGCTAAGCGATATCTCTATGAATAATGGCACAAGCGTGCGAGCAAAGCGAGTGTTTGAACTGCTGCAAGAGGAGGAGTACGATTGCACATTGATCATGCGAGGGAGGGGCCAGAGCAAAGCGGACAACGTGGAGGTGATCAAGCCATCAAAGCTTTGGAACTTTCAATTGATTCCCGTTGTTTTAAAAAACCGATTCGATCTTGTTTATTGCTCAAACGATTTATGGGGTTTCTTTACCTACTTCGCACTGGCTAAGTTGTACAATTTCAAGATAGTGTTTGAAGCGCACGGGATTTTATCGCTCGAGAGAGAACAGCAGTTGCCTAATCCGAGTCCCATTGACAAGGTTAGGGTCAATATGCTTAAATTGCGCGAGAAGTTCGCAGTTAAACACGCCGATTGTATAATTGCATTGTGTTCAGATATTTACAAACACTACGCAACATTCAACAAGCGTATCTGCCTTGTCCCTGTTTTTGTAGATGAAACTAGGTTTAAACGTCGAGACTATAACGCTCAGTGCTCACAGTATGATGAAGGAAAAACTATCGGCTTGATTGGGCCATTCATTCAAAAAACGGGCATAAACACCTACGCTCTAGATTTCGTATATCGGAATATGGACAAATTTGATGAACGCATCAAATTCACAGTTATCGGCGCGTGTGACTATAAGCAGATCCGAAGTGAGCGAATACAATATGTTGGTTACCTCAAAAAATTTCAAGATTATGTTGACCAATTGAATCGCTTGGACGCCGTCATAGTTGCTTCGAGATTCCCCACTTCTGGACCGCTAAACAAGATTCTAGAGCCGATGGCGTGCTCATTGCCGGTTTTTACGACACCGGTGGGCGCGATCGGCTTGGACCACATCTCGTCCGGAAAGGACATATTCATCAGTGATGAGTCCGCGCTAGTGACTCAAGTCAATGAATCCCTTTTTGACTCTGACCTTATGGAGAGAGTGGGGAAAAACGCTCGATACACCATTGAAAAGTATTATAGCAAGACGGTGAACGGCAAGAAGCTCATTGCGGTGATCGATCGGGTATACCCCCCCGAGTCGCCACGTATTTCCGGTTTGTAATGCAAAGCAACGACTTATTTGAGATGAATGATTGGGAAAATTACGTGTTAGCCGCTATTCAGCGTTCGTTCTAACAGCATCTAAGGGCGGGGGGTGCTTTTTTGCGCTTGGGCCTGGCATAGTTCTTACAGAATAACCATGTTACTCACCCTGCTGCATGCAGAGCGCCAAATCCACTAAAATCAACTTGCACAAGATGCTACATCAACTTGCCATTACACCATTGTTCAAAAAATGCAGCTTCTCCCGGCCCGCGCCCGGCAGCGATGGACTAAAGCGCCGAGCCTCTGTGTTGTGCGCAACCCCCCGGGGTCCCGCAATGTGCGCTAGTACGGCCATACCCAGCCGACCATTTTTCAGAGCATAGTTCGATGAAACCTGATCGATTACATCTGACGCATTGTGCTGAGGTCTGTGCATCTCTGAATGTGTCATCATAGCAGGGTATCCGTGTGACCAGAATGACAAATAGTCGGCACTGCAGGTATGCACGTTGTAAGTGAGGATAAAATTGATACCATAGAGAGTATTGTCCCGCGTCATCATCTGCTCTGCGCACGCAGATTGGCTATCGTACACGACATCAAGAATAAAGTGATGCCAGGATCATAGCAGGAGGAGTCATAATTAAAGTAAAGCGGAATCTTTATCGAGATATTGGCTGCGGATTCTCGGTTTCCAGCGGTCCCGTACAGTCGCTTTGGAATACGCTTGTCATCTATGGAGTCATTACGTAACGATATATCAAAGAGAGTGTATGCCCTCATTGTTGCGTTTTGCGCCTTCCTCGAGTTCACAGCAGCACATTCCTAGCCGGGCACTCAATGCAGCAGGGCTAGTGACAAAAACGGGAATACCCCGTACAGGAGTATGTCGTCCACCGCGTGTATCGTGATGACAAACGGCAGATTTTTTGTCTTGTAAAATGCGACGCCAAAGACGACACCGGCTCCAGTCGTGAAGAGGAGCTCGTAGACGTTACCGTAGCCCCCGTGCAAGGCGCCGAAGATCACGCTTGTGATAAGGATTCCCGCAACTGCACCGCTTCGCTCAATGAGTTGCGGCTGCAGCAGGACACGAAAGAGCAGCTCCTCAACGACCGCTACAAAGAAGATCATAACGATGCTCAACCCAATGAGCTCTGAGGCTGAAGCATTTGGGATAAGCGCGTTATTCCTGAGAATGGCGTACTCGATAAGCCCGAGCCCCACGCCAACGAGGGTGCCAAACGGAATGAGGTACGCCAATCGGAGACCTCCCGTGAGCCCAAGGTCGTGGCGGCTCAGCTTTCGGTGTGCAACGATCGCTATGATCGGGATGAACATCACGCCGTAAACCGCCACCTCTGAGTACAAGGCCACCGTCGGGATGACCAAGATGAGGGGCAAGTACATCACCAAGACGATGGCGAGCGAGTAGATAATCGGCACAAGCGCCAATGAGGCGCTGATGACACGAAACATCGATATCAGAGCGAGCGCTAGGACGAGCTCTACCCGCTCGCCCTGCAGCGCCACCACGATAACGGCAACCGCGATGATGTTGAGCACTTGCAGGCCGACGCCGAGCACGCTGAGACGGACGCCGAGCACACTGTGGCCTGCAAAGATCAGACCCTCGCCGGCGAGGATAAGGAATATGGCGAGGAGCTCATACCAAGCCAAGTTGAAAACAGTCAGCGCCCTAGCTGCAGGAGCTAGCGCGGCTCGTGTGGTGTCGCGGAGACGCAAAACTATTCCTCAAGATGTTACTACTCTTTCGGCCGGTTAAACATACTACGTACTTCGGGTGTTTTGCTTTTTTTACGACACCAGCGTTCTACTTCATGGGATTCGTCGCATTGCTTACAAGCTCGATTATTTCTGGGCTGCTTTCGGACCTGCTATTTAATACCCGCGCTCAACTCACAAAGAGGCGTGGGCGCCGGTTCCGCATCCAGGTCAACGAAGTAACTCTTTTGATGCCCACCTGTCGAATAAGGTCTCAATATAACTAACCCTGCGATGTAACCTTTGGTGTATAGATCAGATCATAGTAACTTAAGGATATGAATGGTGGGATTTTACAACCGTCAATACTCTTGTTTATTAGCATCAGAGTTACTATCTGAATTCTTGTTTATTTTAAGGCGTGTTAAACTAACTACCCCTGTATTTATAAAAACTGGCAAGCAATCGAGCTCAGAAGCAAACCCACCTAAGAATGCTTTGGGGAGGTTCAATCGGATGCCTCCTCAAATCGACTTTTGGGGCAGCGAAGCCGATGAGCGCGACTTGCGGAGAGGACTAAGTATTAACGAGCACCGCCAGTTTTTCCTAGGTGCAAAAGTCTAGTTTCACAGGCCGCACGAAACTCGAAAAAAGTAGCCCAATCTTTTCCATAACGATATTAGAGACGCATCTTCGAACTAACGATCGTTACGCTGGGCATTTGGGACTGTGTTCAGTAAGCTAAGCAGTCCCTAATTTTTGCTCCTTCCAATATATTCAAGATGACGATTCATTGCACTTGAACGAAATGACAGGTTTTACGTTTTAGACGTTCATTAAAAGGCTTGCGCCCGAATTGCAATCTTGTTAGCCGAGTGGCTTGATGCCGTATCGGCTTTAAGGTTTATCCTGACAGCGTCAACTGATTGAACGAGAGGCTAATGAAACTGTGAGAAGCGCAAGAGCGCCATAACGTGTCATTCCGCAAACTAGTATGACCCTGGAGACAAGAACCGTACGAGGCATTGGCTGGACTGCAACGTCAAAAATAGCTCAGCTGCTAATGTCAATACTAATTTCTGCGATCTTGGCGAGATTGCTTACGCCTAGCGACTTCGGACTAATTGCTATGGTGGTCGTGTTTTCAAATTTTGCTTCCATTTTTTCAGATTTTGGATTGATGTCTGCCATCGTGCAAAAAAAAGACGTTAGTGACGAGGCTTTATCATCGACTTTTTGGATAAGCGTTGGCCTGGGCGCGTTGCTGACAGCGGCATTGGCAGCCTCTGCGCCGTTAATAGCTGCTTTCTATTCTCAGCCAAGACTGACCCCCCTTGTCGTGTTTATATCCACGACCTTTTTCATATACGCATTTGGCAACGTGCCTTATGGGCTGCTTACGAAACGCATGAATTTCAAGGCCCTTGCCATCATCGACAGCTGCGCCATCGGGATTTCTGGCCCCATAGCTATTTTCTTAGCTTTTTCAGGATACGGGGTCTGGAGTTTGGCTTGGTACGCGGTTCTTAGCAGTATTTTTATGGTCGTCTTTACGTGGATTTATGCTCGATGGGTTCCCCATTTTTTGTTTGGGCTGCAGCACATGAAAGGGCTACTGGGGTACGGTGCGAACCTCACAGGATTTAGTTTCGTTAACTATTTCGCTCAGAACATGGACAATCTTCTCGTTGGGCGGTTTCTTGGCTCCACTGCCCTCGGCTTCTACAACCTGGCTTACAACTTGCTTGTGTTACCGACGAGTAATATCTCAGATGTCGTCGGGCGCGTCATGTTTCCTGCACTTTCGATAATCCAACACGACAAACAGCTGGTGCGCGACGCGTATGTTCGTGCTAATAGCTACATTGCCGCCGTCTCTTTTCCGGTGATGACATGGGTGCTTGTCTCGGCGCCTCAACTTATCCGAGTGGTTTACGGTCCAAAATGGATACCTGTGATTCCGCTAATTCAAATTTTCGCTTTAGCAGGGATAGAACAGTCTATGGCAACAAATGTATGGTGGATATTCACGTCTCAGGGCAGGACTGATGTGATGTTCAAGTTGAGCATCTTTACGACTGGTGTGGTTGTCACTTCCTTTCTTGTCGGGCTTCGTGGGGGGGTCGAAGGGGTTGTAATCGCATACACCGTAGCGCTGTACTTGACAGCTTATCCTATTTTTGCTATCGCATTTCGATTAATAGACATGAAAGTAAAGCACGTGTTGACACCGCTGTGGTCAGCTGCTTTAGCAGCGCTCACGTTAGGGACTGTTGCGTTTCTCCTTCAAATCTCGCTCGAGAAACTGGGAGTCACACAAGACTTGGTCATATTAGCTATCGTGACAGCTGCAAGCCTCTTGACGTATTCAGTGGTCCTTTATTTATTGGACAAAGAGCTCTTCATCGGAATCGCGAGACTTCTCGGTCAGTTGAGGTCAGTTGATAGTGCATAAGATGAAGTTCAAAGCACGCGTTAACACAGTTTTTCGGAGGGAACATTAGGTAGTGATAAAGCAAGATCAAAAAAACAAGTCACAAGTCCGAGAAGTTAGCCTAATGTTGAAGCGCTTGGGCCATCACATTCGTTACGTTTATACATGCCCCATCCCAAACGTATCGGTGAGGCCGCTGTGCGATCAGGCGGTTTGAGCGTTGAGGCGATATCGCTTGCAGCTGAGCAATACCGTAATCGGAAAACTCAGAAAATAGGGATATTAAAAAATCGCAGGATGTATAGGATTCATTTCACGCATCAAGATAAATTCAATTATGAAAACAGGACCGCAAGCCTCAAGGGTGATGTTAGCACGAATCTCACCTGACGAGTGGGGCCAATGCAACATATTTCGAACACAGCTACGTGCGTTCTAGGGTCCCACGTCTCAACACGTCTCGCGTGAACTGGAGAAAACGTCGCGGGTACTGAAGGTTTGACCTCCGGAAGGGATCGTATACAAATGCCCGGCAGTAGCACATCAGAGCCTTTCTGCTTTGGCCCAGCTGGTAATAACGAGGAGCTAGCCTCATAAGCGCCGTTGCTTTAGCCTTTGCCGACATTCGGTCGTGCCACTGACTCAGCGCATACTCTAGCACTATAACGTCCTCCTGGCAATTAATCCGCTTCGCCTCACCTTGGAATCCCCCGATGCCGCAGAGGTTGCTCTCGTGTATTCGATACTGTGTAAGCGGTTCAGGTATGTAATAAAACGCATACTTCGCTGCTAACTCCAGATTCAATTTATAGTCGTTTGCATATTTCAAACTCTCATCATACCTAATGCCGCCCAGATTTGCCCTTTTATAGAGCAGTGTCGAGGGGATAAGGGCCTCCCACCGCCCCAAGAGGTCGTGGAAAATGTCCCCTGTTTGCTTTGCGACGGCGGTGCTCCAAAATTCACTGAACGTCGAGCCCACCGGTCGTCCACTCTCATCGATAATTTCCGCCTCCGTCCAAACGATCTGATCCTCATCGGATTCAAGAACGGCAAGTTGCTTGCTGAGCTTATCCTTCATCCAAACGTCGTCTGACGCAGTGACCGCCAAAAACTTTCCTTGGGCGATTGCAATACCGTCATTAATCGTCTTTGCGACTCCGTTGTTTGTCTCGTGAAGGATAACGCGCACTCTGGTGTCTTCCACAGCATATTTCTGAATAATTTGTCTTGAAGTATCTGTCGAAGCGTCATCGACAATTATCAATTCAAGGTCGTCGAAGTCTTGGCCTAGAACGCTCTCAATAGCCTGGGAGACAAACTTCTCGTGATTGTACGAGGGTATCACCACGCTAACTAACGGCATCTTTTGTCGCCTCCCCTATGTACGTAACTTCTTCATCGGTCAATGAGGGGTAGAGCGGTAGAGAGAGAATTTCGTTACACGCCACCTCAGTGACTGCCAAGTCTTTCGCATTCTCAAACTCTGCGTAGGCTTTTTGCTTATGAACTGGTATTGGATAGTGTATCTGTGTTTGGATTCCTCTCTTTTGTAGGAGCCGTTGACACTTGTCACGGTCAGCCAATCGTATTACAAACAAATGAAACGCGTGCTTCGCATACGCCCTCTCGCAAGGTAGCACGACATCCGTGTGCTCCAGTAATTCCTTGTATAATCCAGCTAATTGTCTTCTCTTTTCGTTCCATTCATCAAGTCGCGACAGTTTGACGCGCAGTATTGCTGCTTGTAATTCGTCCAAACGGCTATTTATTCCCACAAGATCGTGATGGTATTTCTTGGATTGGCCGTAGTTCCTCAGCAGTTTGACTCGCTCCGCGAGGTTGCGGTCGTTGGTCGTCACCATGCCGCCGTCACCGTAGGCACCAAGATTTTTCACGGGATAAAAGCTAAAACACGCAACATCGCCAAAGCTACCTACTTTTCTTCCTTTGTACTCTGCTCCGTGGGCTTGACAGGCGTCTTCGACTACCGAAAGATCGTATTGTGTCGCTATCTTGAGGACGTCGTCCAAGTGTGCTGGGTGACCGTAAAGATGGACAGGCAGTATTGCTTTCGTTCTTTCCGTGATTTTCTCCTCTATTTTGGCAGTATCAATGCAATATGTGCCAGCCTCTACATCGACAAAGACCGGTGTTGCCCCGCACCTGACAATGCTATCAACTGTCGAGACAAAGGTGTGAGACACGGTGATTACTTCACTGTTTTCGTTGATTCCCAGTGCTTTGAGGGCGAGAAAAAGGGCATCAGAACCTGAATTTACACCAATTCCATACTCGGTTCCAACGTAGCTTGAAAACTCTGTTTCAAACGAAGCTACTTCATCACCTAAAACAAACCGTCCACTTTCAAAGACTCGTTCGATCGCTTCAGATAGCTCCTCCTGTATCTCTGCGTATTCTCTTTTGAAACTGAAAAAGGGAATCTCTCTTTTCACCATTCGTGTCCTTCGACGCACGACGCGCGGTTTACACCGAGCCGATTATGAACTGGAGGCTCTGTCGTTACAAATCACCTTATTATGCAATTCACGTGTAGACACACAGTGCCGCAAACTTGATTTCATCACGCTTCATCTTGGGGTAGATCCGAGAGGGATGCAGTTTTTGCGACGTCCACTTTGTACGTATCATACGTGATGGCTCGGGCGCCAAAACCTTCCTTGTATGCAGCAAGGCCTCGGTTCAGGTAAGCCCCGTCTTTTTCTGTTGATATTCCGAAATCAAGATACTTCTTCCCGCGGCAATACTCGGTAATTACTGAGTCCAAGAGTAATTCTATGGCCCCCATCTTCTTCCCTATGTCGCTCGAGGCCATGTACTGAGTATGAACGACAGGTTTCCCTTCGTAGATAATCAGGCCAGCAAGCAAGAGTTCATCCTTGTATGCAGCAAAAAGCTTAATGTTTTCCGGGAATCTCTTTGCAAGTGATTTTATCTCACTCGACGTGTGGGTCGGCTTCACGCCGTATTTACCTTTGAGCACCGCCTCCTCTATGGCCATAAATGCTTCAAAATCATTAGTTCGCTTGATTGTCAGCTCGTTCTTCTTGCCTTGCTTTATACTCCACTTTCGTCCTTTTACAAACGGAATGGGTTCATCGAGAAATATTGCAGAAGAAACATCACGTCTGATCACCTTGGCATCGTATCGAAAAAGTGCATAGAGATCTTCTTCCGCCGCGACAACGTGATAAATATGCGGAATAGCTTTGTACACCAAGGTCTGAATCCGATTTTGGCGTAGATACATCATTAGACAACCAAATAGATCCAACATCAACGCGATTTTCATTTGGTTGTTTGATATGACGCCGCCAAAAGTGAGACCTTCGTGGCTGTGTAAAACAGCGCCCGATACATTTGCGGGCATAATAGCTATGAGGACGTCGCCTTCAAAAAACAGAAGCGATGAATCCAGGAACCTGTCGGAGTGGTATTCCATGTAGTCTCGATAGAAAAGAAAGCTCCCGTTTTTGGACTTGCTTACGAAATCGTCCCATAGAGATTTATAGCTTGATTCATACTTGACTGCTTCAATCATGCTAGCGACCCTTATGCCTTCAACTAAGTTGGTTTGAAACGCGACGCCATTAGGTCTCCAATATCTTCATTCGGGTTTCCAAACTTAGTGTGAGCCGTTGCAGCAATGCCAATCTTCATTACGATTTTCCTCTTCCCGCTCCTGCAACTCGAGGCGGTGAAATCGCCGTATGCCCATTTAAGGCTCAGCTGAATCGCGGCTTGATGAAGTCTAGCGGCGTTGTGAAATGGTTACTACCTTATCCAACGTGACACCGGGGTATTCATTAAGGTCTTCTTGATGCGTTCGCACCTGCGTCTTAAAAACGTCATGGTCTCGAATGTAATCCTCTTCATCAAAATACTCTGACACCAAGACCAAACAAACAGATCCTGAAGAGAAATTATCGAGTTCACGCCATACCATCGGCGGGATGTATAAGCCGTAATAGGATCGATTCAAGTGATATCGTTCCTGACTCGATCCCCCGTCCAAGATAACATCGAAACTGCCATTCGCCGCAATGATGAACTGTTGCAGCTGGTTATGTGCGTGTCCGCCTCGCGACTCTCCGCCTGGAACGTCGTAGAGGTAGTAGACTCGTTTGATCTCAAACGGTATGTGGCGGTTCTCTTCAATGAAGGTCAGGTTGCCTCTCGGGTCTTCAATTTTAGGAAGTTGGATTATGCGGCCTATTTCTTCTGCCATGGTTCACATCTCACTCTGATCAGCTTGCGGTTTTAAGCAAACCGAGAATCGACCGTTTGTCATCGTCATTTATTCCGAATTGGTATATAACTACAGTGTGAACAACGGTCGATTATTGTTATTAGCGTCAATGGGGCATTTTTAAAAGGCAATAGTAACTATCTATTCTCGCGCGCGCTGATCTGACTCATATCCAAATCTGTCCACATGCTTTAGCTTGATCACAGCCAAAGCAAAAATGGCAATCAAGATTTCTATAGGTCGCTTATACCAATTGGCTGCCTTCAAATCATCCAAAACGCTAAATCCTATTTTATACCTGGACTGGTAGTAGAGGTACCTCCCCCTCACCCTTTGCAAAAAACCCCGTTTTAAGTGGCCCTTTTTTCCCACTACACGCCCGACATCTGGGAAATAATGACTTTTGCCCATCGCCTCGATACGCTTAGCGAAATCCACGTCCTCGCCCCACTGTAAATCTCTCCAGCCACCGAGGGCGATGACCAAATGCCGAGGAATTATGTGAATTGTCCCAAACGATAGCATGTACCCTTCGTGTTTTTCGTGGTACAATCGCAAAACATCTTTCAAAACGGGCTTTATGACGTCGTCCGTATCAATACCAGATATAATGTAATCTCCGTTGGAATTTTCAAATGCTATCTGTCTGCCTCTTCCTCGATTTGAATGTTCGATAACCAATTTGATTTTTCCATTTCTAGCACATTCCTCAAGAATTTCGCGCGAGCCATCTGTACTGAAGTTATCAGATACAACAACCTCAAAGTCTGAGTCTATTTGAGAAAGAACACTCTCTAGGCATTGGCGGAGTGTATGTCGAGCGTTATAATTTGTAATACAGATGCTGTATTTCACCATGGCTTGTGAATTACCTTTTTTCAAGGTATTGTTCATATCTGCATAAAACAACCAAGGGCGCCTTGAGATTGGACCTCTACGTTTTTAACCGTTTGTCCTTGCAGTGCGTTCTTCAGGATACAGACGGAAAGCGCGGTGCTGCAAAAGTTGATGCATCGATGCGCTCGTGACGTGACGAAACTATATCAGCGACGGCGTTTCCATTACTATTTAGCGAGTGCACGCGTGCTGCCACGGAAATTGCCGCAACTATGGATATAATTGATCATTATCAGAAACTAATCTACTTTGCCTTTCTAGCTATGCGCGAAGAATTGTGCCACCGAGACCAATTGATGGCGTATTACGCCCACGTCGTTATGGATGACGTACGCGGCAACGTGTACGTGCCATTTTACAAAGGACAGCGTAAGGCGAATAAAACACCTTTACAGCGTACCTTCGCGTTCGGGGCCTTATCGCACGAGTATGGGCTCAACGTTCAAGGTGAGGCGGAATGTTTGCAGAAAAGAGAGTTGTGATTGTTGTAGCAGTGGTGCTTCTGATTTGTGCATTGTTGTTCTGGAACGCTGCGAGTGAGACCCCAACGACAAACACTACTCCAACCCAACTCTCCCTCTCCGTCACTAACTCCACCCCCGCGGTCAACCAATCCTTCACCCTCTCCGGCAGCCTGACCGCCACCGGCACCCCGCTCTCCGGCCAAACCATCAGGCTCCAAAGAGAGGACCCATCAGGCAACTGGCAGCAAGCGGTCAACACCACCACCACAGACGGCAACGGTTCCTACACCTTCACGCGCAGCGAGTCCTTAGGCCTCTACCGCTTCGAGCCGACCTTCGCCGGCGGCGATACCTACGCCCCCGCTCAAGCCACGGTGAGCGTCACGGTCGGCAACGTGCAAAAATCCGTAATTAGTATCACAACAACAAACAGCGCCCCTGCCGTTAACCAGTCCTACACTGTGCACGGATCGTTAACAGACGCGGTTACTGGCGCGCCCATCGCCGGCCAGCCGCTCACCTTGTACAGCATTGCCCCCTCAGGCGAAGCCGTCACCATGCACACTACCACCGACGCTAACGGCGCCTACAGCGTCACGCGCAGCGAACCTGTGCAGGGCACCTACGATGAACAGGCCAGTTTCTACGGCAATGCAACATATCTTGCGACCTCATCCATGATTTTTTTGACCGTCGGCAATCCTATACCGACGACTATCGCTCTAAATGTCACAAATGACAACCCCGCCGTCAATCAGCCCTTCACCATTTCAGGACACCTAACGGATATAAACGGGACGAAGCTTCCGGACCGGGCAATCAATGTGAATCTTCTGCTTCCTTCAGGACAATGGAATATGACGGCGGGATCTCTGACTACCGACTCGAACGGCTATTTTTCGGTGACGTACAGTGAGTCTACAGCGGGTCAATACAGGTTTGAATTTCACTTTATGGGCGACACCACGTATGCTCAGTCCGGACCCGCCGTAGAGGTGGCCGTCGGCACGCTCCAGCCCACCACCCTCTCTATGAAAGCAAGTATCACCAACCCCGCCGTCAACCAATCCTTCACGCTGTCTGGCTACCTCAGGGCTGCGAATGGCACGCCTCTCGCGGGAAAAGAGATAGACCTGGGACGGACGGTCGCTGGGCAGCCAACGCACCCAGGCGACGGTGGCGTTTTTGAAGCACGGGATACCGACCAAAATGGCTATTATTCCTTTGTTTTGAATGAAAACGCTCGTGGAATCTA
>OCZT010005068.1_pt1 | contig 13184 bp, 8 predicted proteins | sample 1539031 | NCBI WGS metagenome assembly OCZT01 (sample SAMEA3539308, study PRJEB22396) | soil metagenome | biome: tundra; feature: field; material: soil | place: USA | collected 2010-05 | depth 0.15 m | reverse complement strand
CACAACGGGGGCTTTGTCGCGCAAAACAGTTGACAGGAGCCGACGCTGTCATACACGGCGCTACACGCAGTTTCTTGTCAGGCATAAGCGTTGACGCTGGAGCTGCTTCCTGCGTTCCCGCTGCTTGCAACTGCGCTTCCCGCGGCGCTGCTTGTGCCTGTCGCACTGGCGTCGGCGCCATATTTGCTCTCCAGCAGCGCATACGTCGGGTCAGCACTTGCCTGGGAGGAGTCAACTCCCATGGAACTGGCCAGGATGGCGTAGGCCGGGTCGATTGAACTCGAGGTCGAGGCCGAGGAGGAACCGCTTGAGCTGCCAAGGCTCAGCAGATCGTCAACCCATTGCACGGTCTGGGGGACAGCCGCGTTGGCAGTGGCCATGGCCTGCGAGGGAGTGTTCTTCAGATCGCCCTGGACGGTGGCGAAGGCGCTCTGGGCGGTTGCAAGATTGCCGGAGCCCAGAGCGCTGCCGAGTGCCGTCAGGTCAGAGGAAAGCTGCGAACCGGACGCGGAACTGCTTCCGGTGGAGTACTGATTCAGTTGCTGGTATGTGTTGAACGCGGACTGCGCTGCAGTCATGTTTCCCGAGGCCAGACTCTGCTGGAGCGTCTGCCAGGCAGTCTGCGACTTCTGGACGTTGCTCGATGCGGAAATGTACTGCGAAAACCCCGCGGTGGATAAGGCGGCAACCGCCATGCTTCACCCCTGGCGCGGGATGTTGACCCGATCCCGCATCTCAGTTTTGTCGGCCAAGGGCGCGGAGGCGTGAGGAGAACACGGCAGGCAGGCAGGCAAACCAAGGTAAGTCATTCTGGTTTTCTAATCCGGTGCGGGTCGCGGAAGACTGATGGAACGGCCAGCCTAGTCGGGTGCAGGGGCCCCGGGCATTCTTTCGGGAATACTGCGGGAGCCGGAGGTGGCGAATGAGTTGAAGAAGCGGATCACGTCCTGCTCGCGGCGGGCGGCCGTCGAGGGAAAGACGGCGGTGAGCATATAGAGGCGTTCGCTGGTCAGGATGAGCCGGGTATCCATGACCCCGCCACCCACGTTGTGGGCCACGATATCCCGGGCCGGAAAGCCCAGAGGCGTGCTTCGCGCTTCAGTGATCAAGGTTGTTTGGGTGCGTGCCAGCGCCTCGTCCCGGGCCATGTCGAGGGTTCGGTCTGGGGCACGGCCGTTCATTCGGACAACCGGTGGATTGTCTGCCCAGGCCAATGAAAAGGTGGTATCGGCCGAAGGATTGGCAAAAATCATGTTTACCTGATCCGTTCCGCCGCTCTCGTTATAGGCAGGAATCTGGATTTCCTTGACGTCGGTGGGCATTTCGACTTTGAAGCCGTCTTTGGGGCGGTTTACAGTAGCCCATGTGATGCGCGGCGGGCGAGAGGACACTGTGGGCAGATCTGAACTCCGGCTGCTGCTCGTGCCGGAGTCGCTTGAGCCAACCAGTCCAAGCTCCTGACGATGCAGATAGACGTAGACAATTCCCAGAAGCCCGAGTCCTGCAAGGACAATGTAGTGCCAGCGCTTCACTCCTTACAGAGTGCCAAGTCCATACAAAATATGCAACTTGATTATTGCCTCTTTGTGTACGTGGGGTCCCCGGCGATTATCTTTTTGGGGTCTGGCGGCATCGCAGGGCGGGCTTCGTGTGCCGGATCGAGACAAAAACAGCACAACCTTTTCAACTTTCATGCATCCAACTAGGTAATCAGCAGAGGCTTCCCCGAAACACGCCCCTTCCAAGAAAGGTACCCACTCCTTCTTGAAGGTCCTAACGGACCTCTTCTCAACACTCCCCCTGGACCCCCTCCCAAAATAGCCTCTGATAGGGCCCGCCGGAAGGCGGGCCCAACGTTTTTTGGGCATCTTCGTTGTGGCGTCTTTCCCGTTTTTGCACCGTATTTGGTGCGGTCTTGTCAGAGTTAGTGAATCTATCTATATTAGAATGAATCACTTAAATTCACAGATTCATAGATTCACAGTTTCACAGTTTCACGAATTCTGGGGGAGGGGGTGGGGTACCTGGGTACAGACCGGCCGCATCCCCGACAGATCAGACCGGGAGCTTTCTCGCTGCCGCACGACATCATCCCGTCCTCGACTTGTATTCGCCATGTTGCTTTCTGGACTCCATTTCCATTGTGCGCCGAGGGACGGTAATTATTTGCAGTAAAAAGTATGGTTTAAACAATTTAAATTCAACGACATAGAAATCGACCCTATTTTTATCGTTTCTGGGTGCGGCAGCGCCCCAAGCAGGACTGCAAAGCCACCGCAGGTTCTTCGCCGGGCGGCAAATGCTGCTGGGCGGGGACTCTGCCGGGTAAAGCGGTTTTGCCATTGCCTCAGGGGCGAGGCGAAGATCGATGTGGATAGAATCGGAGTGTGAAGCCGCCTGCCTCGAACTCCCGTAAACAATCCAACCCCGAGACCGCGGAGATAGACGCCCTGTTTGAGCGTGCGGGCCTGGTGCGCAATCTGCGTGGCAAGCGCGGGGTCTCCGGCGATGGGTCTTCGTCGCCGGGGCGCAAAGCAGCCGGGGATACGCGTCGAAAGCGCTTTGAGCGGGCCGCGCCGGAAGAACTAACGCGGAGGGCCGCGGCTCCACGGGTGGCCGGGAACGGCGTTCAGTGGCTGGCTGTGCCGGGTTGGCAGCAGATTCCCTGGCTTTGGCACGGCTTCAGCACGCGCAAGGGCGGGCTGAGCCGGGCATACTGCGCCGACGACGCGCCGGGCGAGTTGAATCTTGGCTTTACGGCTGCCGACGACAGGGAAGCGGTGGCCAGGAATCGCCAGCTTCTGGCCGAAGCGCTTACTGGAGATCCGGACACCCCGCTGGCGACCCTGCACCAAATTCACTCAACCCTGAGCCGCACATGCCGCGTACGGGACGCTGACCGGGAGAACCCGTGCAAGGGCGGGGTCCCCAGCGACGGGTCTTTGTCGCTGGGGTGTAAGGGTGACGCCCTGATGACCGACGAGCCTGGGGTGCTTCTGGGTGTGCAGACCGCCGACTGCATTCCGGTTCTTGTGGCCGACCGCAAGCGGCGCGCCGTGGCCGCCTTCCATGCCGGGTGGCGAGGCACCGTGGAGCGCATTGTGGAGACCGGCATAGGGAAGATGAGGCTCGCGTTCGGTTCCCGTCCTGAGGACCTGGTTGCCGCCATCGGTCCCGGCATCGGCCAATGCTGCTACGCCGTGGGTGAAGAGGTGCTGTCGAGCTTCGAGTCCCAATTTGTCTATTTCATGGACCTTTTCCGCGAGGTCTACGATTCCGACCCGGTGCGGACCAAATACCCCATGCTGTTTTTGACCCAAAGGGCGCCGGGACACTCGCCGATAGGCCCCAGCTTGCATTTGGATCTCGTTGAAGCCAATCGCCGCCAGTTGCTTGCGGCGGGGCTCAAACCGCGGGCAATCAAGCTGGTGGGAGGTTGCACCGCCTGCCAGCCGGAGTTGTTTTTCTCCCATCGTGCCTCGCAGGGCCATGCGGGACGGATGTTGGGCGTTATCGGAGTCCGGAAGGACGCTGCTCGGGAATAGCCGATTCTCCGTGCCTTTGATCGTTTTTGGGTGGTAGGATTGTGAGCGATCTCACCCTTGATTTTTAGAAGGACGGCCAGCCATGGCGCGCACCGCGACCCGGGGACAAAAGCCTGCCCAGATCGACGATCGCCTGCATTGGCTCAGAGCGGTCACACAATCTGTGCGCCGTCTTTTTGACCGGGACAGGCAGCTTTTCCATGGTGGAGAAGCCACTGGGCGGTCTGGTTTCCTCGGGCGGCTAATGTGGAACAGCTGGAGCCGGGCCGCCGCGGTTTTGGCGGGTGCGCTGCTGCTTTGCTGGCCGGCCGTCTATAACGGCTTTCCGCTGCTCTATCCGGACTCGATGACCTACGTGGGCGACGGCCCGAACGTGGCCCGCGCGGTTTTTCTGCATTCACTTTCTGAGTACTACGGTGTGCGGTCGTTCTTTTACAGCCTTGGCATCCTGCCATTTAACTGGAACGTGACCCCATGGCCCGTTGTGGCCTTGCAGAGCATGCTGGTTGCCTGGGTGGTATGGCTTGTGGTGCGCTCCATTGCGCCGCGGCACACCGTGAGCCGCTACCTGGTCATTGTGGTATTGCTGGCCGCGCTGACCAGCGCAAGCTGGTATGCCTCGTTCATCATGCCGGACATCCTGGGCCCGATTCTCTATCTCGCGATTTATCTGCTGGTGTTTGGGCGTGACACGCTAATCCGCGTGGAACGGCTGAGCCTTTACCCCTTGGCATGGTGGGCGGCGACCGCGCACGCCACGCACCTTGTGCTGGCGGCCGGTCTGTGCGTATTGCTTGCGATCTTTGTCGCCCTTGAACGCAAGAGCTTCCGCATCCGCATTCGCGCGGTGGGCGAGGTGGCGGCGGTAATTGTTCTGGCAGCGACGGCGCAGATGGCGCTTCACGGCTACCTCTACGGCAAGCCGTCGCTGAACGGCGAGCCCCGGCCCTACCTGATGGCGCGGGTCATTGCCGACGGGCCCGGGCGGCTTTATCTCGAAAAGAACTGCGGCCACCTGCAATGGACAATCTGCCGCCACCTGGGGCAGCTCTCCGACGATGTGGATGCTTTTCTCTGGGTCGACAATGGAGTCTTCGAGGGCAGCTCCGATGAGGAAAAGAAGAGCATCGGGAAGGAAGAGATGCCGCTTGTGCTTGCCACGCTGCGCATCTATCCCAGGGAGCAGTTTCTCAAGTCGGCCGCCAATTTTCAGGAACAACTGATGTCCTTCGGCTCTTATGGTTTCGACCATAACCAATGGTTGCTCGATCAGTTCAGCCAGGTGCTGACGCCGTCGCGGTCAAGTTACCTGCGCAGCCGGGAGGCGCGGGATGGACTTCCGCTTGACCTGATCTCCGACGTGCAGTTCTGGACGGTTGCGGCGTCGTTGGCCGCCATTGCCGTGCTGATTCCGCTGCTATGGCGGCGTCATTCGCCTCGGGTTGCCGGGCTGGGCCTGGTCATTTTGTCCATGGTGGTCTTCAACTCCCTGCTTACGGGCGTGGTGGCGGTTGTGGACGATCGCTACGGATGCCGCGTTATATGGCTGGTGCCGCTGCTGGCCGGACTTCTGGCTCTTGATTGGCTGCACCAGCGCCAGATGGCAAAGCAGGAAGCCAGAAGCCGGACAGCCGAAGAGCAAGTTGCCGTTCTGGCCTGAGGTGGGTAGTTTCTTCACATGGCTATCTATTGCGGCCCCGCCTCGAGGGACAACTCAGGCGGGGTCAGGGCGTGCGGCAAGGCTTGGGGAAGGCCTTCGCGCTCAGGAGACTTTGACGGCCTCACCCGGGTTGACCAGGTCGCGCAGTTCCTTCGACGGTTTGAAGTAGGGCACGCGTTTGGCCGGGACATCCACACGCTCGCCGGTTTTGGGGTTGCGTCCAATGCGGGGGTTGCGCTGGCGGATGCGGAAGGACCCGAAGCCGCGAATTTCGATTTTATCTCCGCTCTGCAGAGCTCCGATCACAGAGTCAAAAATGGTCTCGACGATGACCTCGCCGTCGCGGCGTGTCAGATCGCCCAGGCGGGTCACCTTTTCCACCAGGTCTGCCTTTGTCATGTCCTGTAGGCCTCCGCTCACAGCATAACCGGATTGGGCCGAAAAAGTCCCGAAAAAGAAAAGCCCTTTGTGGATTTGAGCCTTTTGACATCAGCAAGATGGCTCAAGACCGCCGACTCGAATCCCTGCGGCGAATGTTACCGGCCTTGGATGGTCAACTGCGCCTTGGGGCTGTATGATGTCCAGTATTCTTCCCAGAAGGCTCGGGCCAGGGGAAAACGGGGGCCCGGCGAGGAAGCGTGGACGTGACGCAATATCCGAAGTACAGCATCGTGATTCCTGCCTACAATGAGAGCGCCCGCATTGGCGCGACGCTTGAGGCGGTGGTTTCCTGCGTCCGCTTGCGCGGCTGGGCAGCCGAAATAATTGTGGTCAACGACGGCTCGAAAGACGCGACTGCCAACGTGGTGCGGGCCTTTGCCCAGAATGCGCCGGAAGTGCGGATGATCGAAAATCCTGGGAATCGCGGCAAGGGCTACAGCGTGAAAGCCGGTTTTCTGCAGGCCCTGGGCGACATAGTGATGTTTACCGATGCCGACCTGTCGGCTCCCATCGAGGAGGCGGAGCGGCTGTTTGCCGCCATCTCAGAAGGCGCGGACATCGCCATCGGCTCGCGGTGGCTGAAGACCAGCCGCCAGACTCATCGGCAGCCGCTCTATCGGCAATTCTTTGGCCGCTGCTTCAACCTGGTGATCCGTACCGTGATGGGACTGGAATTCGCCGACACCCAGTGCGGCTTCAAGGCGTTTACCCGCACCGCGGCGCAGACCGTTTTTCAACTCACCACCATCGAGCGTTGGGGCTTCGACCCGGAGATGCTGTTTATCGCACTCAAGCGCGGCTTCTGGATTATCGAAGTGCCGGTGAGTTGGGCGCACGATGCGCGCTCCCGCCTCAGCTACATCAAGGACGGCATGAGGATGCTTGAGGAACTCGCCATTATCCGCTGGAATGCCTTTCGCGGATTGTATGGCAAGCAGGTGGAGCACATTCACCGCACGGCGCAGTAGACGCCGCGCGGTGAATGGGCCGGTCGACCGAATCTGTAAGCCTACGGGTTCACGGTGATGGGAATTTCGGTCGGCGCCAGGTTGCTTCCAGCCACGATGAGCCGCCCATGTGCGGGCGCGGTCAACTTCTCAGGAAATGCAAGCTCCAGCGAAACCGGATTTGACTCGCCGGGCAGCAGGTCAAAGTAGTTGTCGCTGTAGAGCGACATATACGGCTTCGGCCCATCCCACTCGGCGCGCAAACGCACCAGGCGCGCGTAGTTTTTGCCATTTTTCAGATTGAGTGAAAGCGTGGCGCTGTTGCCGGTGGCCTTGGCCGTCAGAGTTCCGGTGGTTTCGACGGTTGTGGCAGGCTGCTCCTTGAGCATTTGGAAGAGCGGCTTCTGGCGTGCGGCGAGCAGGTCAGAGATTTTAACTGCGGGCTGAGTGCCAGTGGCCGCTGCGAGCACCTGACCGAAGATCCCAAAGTAGGCCCGCGTCACCGGCAGGTTGTCGAACTGCTCGTCAAGGAAGTCGTCGCCGGGCGCATCCCACGTGGGCGTGAAGCCAGTGAAGGCGACGGTGTGGCCCTGTCCATACTGGCCGACGGCAACCAGCGGATGGCCTTCGATGGCAAGGACGATCTTGCCCTGCGTCTTTTCATCGACCCAGTTGTAGCCGGAGAGGCCATAGTCGTTGAGACCGAAGTCGGACCACGCAGGATCGATGGATCTGATTTCGTGAATCGTCTGCTGCGCGATGGGCAGCGGCTGGCCGGCAACGTAGGGGGGATAGACGACGTCTTCGTCGGCGGTGCGAAGATTGACCGGCAGCAGCTCAGCTATGCGGGTGAGGTCGAGGCAGGCGGTGACGGCTTCTCCGCCGTGATAGGAGGCGTTGCCACCTGAGTGGACGAAGCCTACTCCCTGGCGGACGGCTTCAGCGAGGCCGTCGCCCATCGCAGGTTCGACCAGCTTCCAGAAGAAATCGAGGGGCGCGAGCCATACAACGTCGTAGCGGGCGCGGAGAGAGGCCGCATCTTTCAGTTCGGCGAGACGGACAAGCGAGTTTTCGTTGATGATGTCGACCTGGGCGCCGAGGCCGCGAAGGATGGCGGCGATGGGCTGATCGAACCTGTTCCAGCCGATGAGGAGAACGCGCGGCGGGGCGGCGAAGGCGCGCGGCGTGACCTTGACAAACATGGTGTTGACGGCATAGGCGGCGCCGCCCTTTTCAGTGGCGCGGCCGCGGAGGATGTAGACGCCGGGCTTTTCGGGCGTGACCCAGGCGATAGCGCCAACCTGGGTGGATGCGTCTTCTTTGGCGTCGGTATCAAAGGTCGTGTTCTGGATGACCTCGCCGGAGGTAGTGAGGATTTCGGCGGTGACCGAGAGCGGCAAGGTCTTGCGATAGTCGCTGGCGACCCAGACGGGGATGTGGAGTTTCTTGCCCGCGGGTTGCGATTCGAGTTCGGGCTCGAACGCGAAGCTGACCGTGAGCGGCGTCTGGGCGCGCTTGTAGTAGTAGTAGTTCATTTTGGGGATGCCGTTCGAGTCGACCATGCCGAACTGGACGCCGGGATAGATGTCGCGGTAGGCCCAGGTGCGGATGCCGTTGATAGGGGTGTGCATCTTGCGGCGGAAAGCATCCGTGGCGTAGCCGAGAGTGAACGCGTGCTGGAGCTGGAGGTCGTCGACGAGTTCCTGCGCGTTGGTGGGGTTCTGGTCGATGTAGGTGTGCACCTCGCGGAACATGTTGAAGACGCCGAAGCCCACGTCGTTGTACTCCCAGGCGTTCCAGAACTTGTAAGCCTCCAGATCGACGGGCATGTTGTAAATGCGGCGCGGATTCTTTTCGGACCACATCTGTTCGGGGGTCAAGGCTTCGCGCCAGGTTTCGATGTTGGGCGGCGAGATCTCGCCGTACTCGGAGATGAGCTGTGGCTCGAAGTGGTTGTAGAAGCGGTAATTTGAGTTCCAGGTGTGGGCCTCGCCCATGTCACAAAGGCTGGGGTGGAAGATGGTATCGGGGGAAAGAGGGCGGATGACCTTTTCCATTTCGGCGATGAAGTAGTCGTAGCCCTCCTGGGGGCCGGCCCATTTTCCGCTGGTGCGGGCTTCAGCGAGGGGGCTCCACTGGATGACGGAGGGATGGTTGCGGATGGCGAGGACCATGCCGCGGACCTGCTCGCGCGAGTTCTTGATGAAAGGCTCGCGGCGAGGATTGCCCTTTTCTACTGACTGGTATGGGCCGAACTGCGTGAAAGGCATTTGGACGAAGATGAGGAGGCCGAGGTCATCGCAGAGGTCGTAGAATTCGTCCTTTTCCATCATCTGGGTGACGAGGTGGTTGGCATAGGCGGCGCGGAGCTCTTTGAGGTCGCGCTCATAGGTCTGACGGGTGGCGCGGGAGGCGTAGTAGTCGACCATGGGGTACCATACGCCGCGGATGAAGATGCGCTTGCCGTTGAGGCGGTAGCTGAGGTCCTGGTCGCGGCTGATGGTGCGAATGCCGAAGGTGATGTTGGCGGTGTTGCCTGCGCCGCCTGCTGCGGCAGAGAGCCTGGCGGTGGCGCGATAGAGGTTCTGCGCGCCGAGATCCCAGGTCCACCAGAGCTGCGGGTTGTGAACGACGACTTCCTGCGAGAACAGGTTATCGCCGGGCTTGACGGGAACCATGATCGACGGGATGTGCGTTGTTTCGCCTGTGAAATTGGCGGGAGCGATGTCGATGTCGATCTTTGCGTCGCCCTGGCCATCGCGGAAGTTCTTTGCGTTGCCGGTGACTTCGAGGGTGGCGGTGCCGTCGGAGTTGAGGGTCCTGGTGTCGACGTGAAGATCTTCAACGACGACAGGCTCGGAGACGAGCAGCTTGACGTCCTTGATCACGCCCATGGTCATGGAGTTGTTGCCATAGACGGGAATGCCGCCCCAACTGCCGCCGAGGAAGTATGGGAGCGTGGAGAAGTTGGCCGAGGCGCCACCATCGACCTCGAGCATGAAACTCGACTTGACGTATTCCGCGAGGCCGCGACCCTTGGGGAGCCACGGGCAAGTGACCTTGACAACCAGCGAGTTCTCCGCGCCGGGCTTTACTTGTTTTGAAACATCGAAGGAGAAACCCTCCGCCATTCCTTCGTGGTCGCCGACTTTCTCGCCGTTCACCCAGATTGTCGAGAAGTAATCGACGCCGTCAAACTGCAGGCGCACCAGCTTGCCCGAGGCCGTTGCCGGAACCTTGAAGGTCTTGCGGTACCACCACTCCTTGTTGTTGATCAGGTTGAGGGACTTTGATTGGAGGAACAAGTCCTTGCCCTTGAGACCGGTCTGCAACTGGACCTCGCCCGGCACCTGCACCACGCGAAAGGCGCTGTCGTCGAAGTCCGGCTTGTACGCACCGCGCGATTCGCCCTCGTCCATCGCGAAGGAGCCCAGCTTCCACGAAGGGCCATTGAGGAGCGTGACTTCCGTTGTGGGTTGGACGTCGGGTTTGGGGGCTTGGATCTTTGCCGGCAGCACCTTTGGGTTGAAGAACGCAAGCAGCAGGGCAACGGCCAGGCCGGCATGCCAGCTAACCTGCATGGGACGGGACGAAATGAGCCTGCATACTGGATGCCGCGTTTTCGATTGTTCTGAAGAGAGTTCCGAGCGTAACGCCGCCCGATTCAATGCTGCTGCCGTCATTTTCGTTCTCCTTGCAAGGTTGCGGCCAGATGCGGTTCATCGGCTTTCAGCGCAGGATGAATCGTGCCGGGTTAAACCCAAGAAGGATAGACGGCGAGAGAGGCAATGCAAAGGAAAAGATGCGGCCAGAGCGGATTTCGCGGGCTGAAACTGTCGATCGCAGCGCCAGGGAGGGACGCCTCGACATTGACGGGTTCACGGTCGTTGAAGGCCGCGGGCCATCACGGAGTTTGCCAGGGAGGAGTTTTACTCTGCAAAACAGAGGGATGATCCACCTGCTGGAAGATTTAGAGCGAAATCGAACCGAGGCTCAGACGCGGCCGGGCAGGGGAACTGCAAATTGATAGCCGGGATCGGTCTTTTGCCGCTTCTGAATGGCGGCGATTTCGATCCAGGTGGCGAGCAATCCGCGCGTGGCGGGGGGCATGTCGGATTCAATCAGGGACCGCAGCCTGGCCAGCTTGTAGCACGGGACGGCGGCGTACATGTGATGCTCGGCATGGTAGTTCATGTGCCAGTAGAGGAAGCCCACAACGGGATTCAGAATGAAGGTACGGCAGCAGAGGCGAAAGTCGGGAACGTTGTCCTGGAGGCCGATGTGCTGCGTGTTGTTGCAGAGGAAGAAGAGCCAGTTTCCGTAAAAGGGGACGAGGGTGGTGACAACAGGCAGCATCCAGAGATGGAAGTAGATGGAGACAGCGAGGATGGCGCCGTGGCCAAGGAGGAGGAATCGGGCCCAGCGGATGGGGCGTCGCTTTTCCTCGGGGGTGGAATCGCTGAAGGCGATCTCCATCCATTTGTGACTGAAGTAGGCGCCACCCATGGAGGTTTGCATATAGCCGCACGCAGCCCGAATTGCGCTCCAGATTGTTTTTACCAGGGTGGCCGGGTCGACGAAGCCCTTGAAAAAGAAGTCGCGGACCATCACGTGCAGGGGAAGGACGACCTCGCCATCGTCGGGAGGGTGGAGCGTATAGCGATGGTGCCGGGCATGGCTGGCCTTGAACATCTCGAAATTGATCCAGGCGAAGAACGACAGAATCCGGTTGAAGAAACCGTTGAGCCACTTAGTGCGAAAGACCGTGCCGTGGCCAAGTTCGTGAATTTCATTGGGCAGGAAGGCACAGACGGTTCCATGAAGGAAGACGAGCGCCACGACTGCAGGCCAGGGAAGGCGGCCAAACGAGAAGAAGGCCATTGAGCCGGTGGTGGCGAGAACGGCAAGGAAACCGAGGGTTTGGATAAAACCGCGGAGGTCGCTGCGTTCGTGGAGGAACTTCAGATCCGGGGGATTGAGGTGGCAACGATACCACCTGACGATGGTTGGCTTTCTCACTTCTACCGTCATAAAGCGAGCGTAGCACAAATTGGACTCGCTCGGCCTGAAAGCCGGCCAGGGTGGAATTGGTAGCATAAAAAGCCCTGTGGCTTGAACTTGAAAGGGATTCTCTCGGAGGCCAAAGTCCGCTGTTTATGAACCTCTCGCGGCAGACGACTCAGTGATCCCCAACCGTGCTGTTATAAGCCCCTGTTTATGCAACCAGCTCTAGAGCATTTTGGAAAATGAATATCAATTTTACTCAGGCAGGACGCGAAATGCAGACCGAGGGGGAGTTTACGGCGGTGAAGGAGTAGCAGGGGCAAAACAGGCTGCGAAAAAGGGCGGGACATGAGCTTCAATCCAAAAGAGAGTTTGGCAGGGGCTAAAGCCCGACGTCGAATTCAAGGCGTTTGCGGCACGACTAAAGTCGTGCCCTGTTACGAAGCAAATACAAGGCAGTGCGAGGGCGAGTCTTTCCGCAGCCTGTAAAGCCCGGCCATATTTAGAGTGGTTTGCGGCATCCTTCGACTTCGTTCAGGACAAGCTCTGTAGTCGTGCCCTGTTACAAAGCCTCTGCGCATGCACCGTGCCTGAGCAAGATTGATATTCATCTTTCGGAAATTGTGTAGACCAAAATTTCGTTGGTATCCCACCCTTTCCGCAAAAAAAGACGGAAAGGATGGGGCACGGAGGTCTATAGCAAAACCGAAAATGCTCTAGCAGACGCGGTCGCAAGGGATATTCAGCAGGGCAGCCAGCTTAGCGAGCTGCGCATGTTTCTTCCCGATCCCGATGGCGCAGTGGTGCGCCGCGCCTTGGCGGCTCCACTCCTGCATAAAGGCCCGCGCTCCGATAGAGAAGCGGTAACGGCTGTTGGTGTTGCCGATTTCGAGAATCGGGCCAGGCTCGGACTCGCCCTCAGCAACGACTAACTTCAGCGATCCGCGGCCATCTTCGGCCACTGAGAGCAGCGTTACCGGCCCGTGCTTGACGGACATTTCGATGGAGAGGCCGCTGCCTACCTTGCCGTGGTAAACCCCCAGCGGACGCACCTTGGGCTTGCCGGCCGCAATGGCAATGTGGCCCGGGCCGTCGTGCCCCAGCAGGACGACATCGTCGGCGAAGTCGGCGGCATAGAACTCGCTGAACGAACCGCCGGCTCCGAGCGAGTCCATGATCTTCATAGCCTGAACGTTCTTGATTTCGAGTTCTCCGGCGACGGGAATGCCGCGCGCCGTGAGCAGGCTGTTGCCTACGATGATGGAACTGAGCGTATCTTCGTTCTCCGGAATCCCGGAGCCCTTGTAGTAGTAGGCGAGAGATCCGAGGCGGTATCTCTCCACCAGCAGGTCGAGAGCAATGGAAGTGCGCGCCGCGCGCTGCAACTCGGGCTCGGGGCAATCCGGCTGGACATCGAACTTGTCCCTGAACAGGGCCACGCGCGCGCCAATTGCCGGGGCCGAAATCTCGCGGCGCATCGCGGATAGCTCGTCCACTTCGACGATTTCAATTTGGGTTCCGAAGACTTTTGCCTGCAACGTCAGGTCGGAGTAGATGTCGAGCATGCCGCTGTAGTAGTGGCCCATC
>OCZT010005066.1_pt1 | contig 13190 bp, 14 predicted proteins | sample 1539031 | NCBI WGS metagenome assembly OCZT01 (sample SAMEA3539308, study PRJEB22396) | soil metagenome | biome: tundra; feature: field; material: soil | place: USA | collected 2010-05 | depth 0.15 m | reverse complement strand
AACCTTCTAATCCTGAAATGGTGACCTTATCAAACCTTAATACTAAGGCAATGCACGAACCTCACACCGGAGGAAATTAAAATTATTGAAGACAGTGTAAAATAAAAATTGCCAATTTGCACATAGCTTATGAAAAATCCATTTAAAGCATTTCGGTCAGAAAATTATTTAGCAGCAACATTACAGTTTGGCAGTTGGATAACCCTTATCCATCCAATCTGTTTTTATATTATGTGGCAGGTTTAACAAATAGTAATTAGTAAACTTCATTTCTTTTAATACCTCAATTGCAGGACGTACATTGGGACAATGTTCAAAAGGACAACAGCCACAATACACAACTATTTTTGTTTGCTTTGGAAATTTGCCTAATTCCTTTTTTAATTTATCAAGATTAGCTTTATCCTTCACCATTCCTATGTCAATGGAATGAGGTATTGTTGCAGCAGGGCCAACACTAAATATTACAGGAATTATTTTTTGAGTTTTTATTACCGATGCTAATTCTGACGGCTCCATCAATTGCTTACTTGTCCAGTTGGGGGGATTTTGAGCCCAAATGTTCTCAGTGAAAAAAAATAAACCTGTTATGAAAAATAACTTTATGATTATAGCTTTCATTTTTAAAATTTAGGTAAAGATAAAATAAGATTATAATGCTTGCACCATCATAAGTTTAATTAAGGTTTCTCCCGGCAGATACTTCACAATTAGAAAATCAAATTGATCAATTAGTTTACAAACTCTACAACCTCACACCGGAGGAAATTAAAATTATAGAGGAGAGTGTAAAATAAACAAAACTCAATCTTCTTTTTCATTCTTTGTTACTTAGTTCGGAGAACACATTGTAGCGGTTAATCTTCCCTTTTTTTACATGCCGGGGTCTCCTATAGGAGACCCCGGCAGAACACCAAGGCATTCATTTCATGTTAAAAGGTTCTACATGAACCAAAACATTTATAACCCTTAAACTGCTCTCAAGGATGGCATCTTTTACCAAATGAGCAATGCGGTGGCCTTCGGTAACGCTTAACTTACCATCTACCTCAAGATGTATGTCCACATAATAATCAAACCCCATCTTCCTTACGTAGCATTTTTCTATACCTTTTACCTGGGGAACAGCCGCTGCTAATTCTTTTAGCTTCTCCACAATTTCATTAGAATGCGCTGCATCCATAATTTCTGCTAATGCGGGCCTAAGTATTACTATGGCATTATAAAAGATTAGTGCGGAAGCGACAAGTGCCGCCCAATCATCCGCGCCTTCATAACCTTTGCCTCCAATCAAGGCAATCGAAATTCCGATAAAGGCGGCGACGGATGTAATGGCATCGCTCCGGTGATGGTGTGCATCTGCTTTTACTGCCTGGCTGTTTATTTTTTTACCAATGTTAAAAACGTAGCGAAACATGGTTTCTTTAATAGCAATCACAATCAAAAGTATCCATAAAGTAAACCCTTTCGGCATGGCATGAGGTGTTCTTATAAAGGCTATAGAATGATAACCAATCCATATAGCAGCGCCAATTAAAAAAAGAGAAACAACGATTGCTGCTAATGGCTCTGCCTTTCCATACCCGTAAGGATGTTCTTCATCGGGTTTTTTTAATGCTATGCGTAACCCCATCCATAATAGCCCGGAACTTAAAATATCGGTACCCGATTCGGTAGCATCGGCAATTAATGCATAAGAGTGTCCTAAATAACCGGAAATACCTTTTACAAAAACCAGTACAACACTTACTGCAATGCCAAGCAAAGTGGTTCTAATTGCGGTAACAGAAGGATGAATATCAATATGATCCATAGGAATGTTTATGTGGTATTTAGTTGATATTAAGTTACTTTGTTTAAAAAAAGTATAAGTAATTTTTAGTAGTTAATGCAGCTACTAAGTAAATGTACAAATCTATTTTTTACTCAAGCAGAAACGGACGCTTGCCTAACTAATGGGAACTATATCCCAGGCATTAGGCTTGCAGTGGGATTTGTAATATGTTCTCTATTGGGCGGTATAGTGTTACTGGTAACTGTATTAGTAGCTCAAAAGCCAAAAAAGATACTTTACAATTAGAAAATGAAATTGATCAATTAGTTTATAAACTTTATAACCTTACACCGGAGGAAATTAAAATAATTGAAGACAGTATCATGTGAGCATGTACATTTTATTTCCCTTTATCCTCTTCACATTCCTGCAATTCCACCTCTTTTATTTTTGCTTCAATTCTTTCCTTTTTCATACCTACCCGTATAAAGCCAAACAAGCTCATGTAAATATTTGCGATCCACACAAGTGCAAAAAATGCAATGATGTATCCACGCCAGTTATTGTAAAGCAGGTGATACCCGGTAATGATCAAAAAGAACAAGGTTATATAATGGCTAAAGCAATATTCGCAGGTAAATAAATAAAAGCATTTTCGTTGCAACAGGTTCTTGCATTCTTTTGATTTTTTCTCACAAAATTCTCTTGGCTCCCTGAATACTTCCTCATGTGTAATTGTCCATGCAATGCATGCTATGGGCAAAGCCATAATAAAAAGATAAATGATCTGGTATTGTAACGTCAATAACATTCAAAAAAAATAAACAGTATATAGCGTACTGCAAATCTAACTGAATTAAATATTTTTCATACAGCTAATAACTAAAAAAAATATGCATCTAACCAAACAGTTTCATTCTGTAACAAATGGAGTCCTTACAAACTGTCAGGTGAGGACACCTGACAGGAAGAAGGTAAAAATGTAATAAAAAAAACACAGGACACAAGCGTTAATAATGCCTGATATCCTGTGCTTTTGGGTTATTCCTGCAGATGTTTTTACTTAACAGGAATTATATCAATAATTACCGTTCTGTTGTAAAAGCGTTCTTCGGGAAGATTATTTTCAAATGGTGCCATGCCTACATCTTCACCAAATCCGTAGGTTTCAAATTTAACTCCTTTCTTTCCGGCACTTGATAAGGCATGTTCAATGATTTGCTGAGCATCCATTGCTCTGCGATTAGATAAGGAAAGGTTATATTTTTCCTCTCCAATAATATCGGTATGACCATGAATAATAACAGTTCCGTTTTCAGAAATAAGTGGCGTTACAATATCAGTAAGAAATTATCCATGTGGTATTTTGATTTATCGCGATACAGTATTACCATTCTCATCAACATAATCCGTTCTAACTTGACCATTATCGAACACCCTTACAACATATATATCCTGCCCTGATGTGGATTTTATCTTTGTTATATCATACAGATTAGCTCCGTATTTGTTCTTGAAATTGGTGACAGCATTTGCCGAGATATAAGTTTCAAAAACAGGCAATGAGGGGGGATTTGTTTGCCAACTGCCTACAGTTACCATTGTAGTGCTTGTAGTTGTTACGGGTTCCGTTATGGTTGTGGCAGTAGTTGATATTCTGGCTCTACCAAACTTAAGTGCTATCCCCGCACGAACTGTGTAGAATGACCATGTTTCTGATTTTACTGAACGGGGCTCATGACCAAAGTCTGTTTGAAAAGATGCAAATGGAGAGAGCGTCATTTGTGTAGCGCTTGTTCGTGCAGAAAGCGGAATATCTATGCCGGCACCTGCCTGGCCTGAAAATACAATTTTGTGTATATCACTCCAGTCTGCTTTTGTATCAGGTTGCCTTAGCTCTGTATACATAAATGATTTGGACACATTGAAACTCAGCGTAGGCCCGGCAAATATATAAAATGCAGAAGCAAAGGGCGCTAACCGTAAACTGGGTTCAACAGCAATGTAACTGATATTGGTTGATAAATCTGCCGGGCAATTACAGGGTGCCATCACTTCATCAAATTTACCGCCACGGTTATCGTATGCTACGTTTAGCATACCGCCCCATACTTTATTAGGCCGGTACTCGGTCAATAAAGAGACGTAAGGCTTAACGCCATGCCCTTTATGAAACGCAGTTGGCACGGTTAAGCTTTGGTTGAGCATTTGCGTTGTACCACGATAGTAATTAAAATTTGCTGCGCCTGATACGCCAAACCACCATACGGGTTGTGGTTGCCCGATAGCTATCGGGGCTACTTGTTGTGTATGGCCTGTGATGCCTGCAAAAATTAACATCAAAAATAGAATTGCAAATTTTTGTTTTGCTGTATGATATTGTAACATAAAATATCTTTTTAAAAAATTAGTTTTTTTGTTTCATTTTATTTGAATAAATCCCCCGCCAGCTGGCGGGGGATAAACTCGATTTTATTAAGGTTGAATAACGATATTCTTAATTAACGTAACATTTTTCTGTGACAATAATCTACCGGTAACTTTAGCGCCGGTATTAAGGGAAATCAGGTTTTTACTCAGAATAATTCCGCTGAAATCAACGGTCGTTCCAAGGTCTGCTTTACTACCTGCCACTACCCAGACGATGTTTTTGGGTTGCGCACCGCCTGATAAAGTAATAATAGCACCATTATTTACGATAAGGTCTCCCGCAATCTGGAAAACCCAGGTATCATTTGGCCCACCGGCGAGCGTAATACCTGTTGTTATTGAAACTCCCGTGCTCCATTTATACAGGCCCGGAGCCAAAGTCTGGCCATTAAGATTTCCAGCGGACTGCTCAACAATAGGGGCAGGAGTTACTAGATTATTTGCTGTGGTGTACGCAGTTTCCATGTTGTTTTTCGCCGTAAGCAGTAATACGGGGTCAATCGTCCGGCATGCAGGACCAGCAGCATCAACCGTGTATATTAACCCAGTCACTTCCGGACAACTTAATCCGGTAATAGCCGCACCAGTGATTGGATAAGCTCCAATATTTCCGGTAATAGCAGATGTAGGGACATTGGTGATTCCTGCTTCTGACAGCATAACGAAATTACCGGCTCCTCCAAGGTCTACTACCCCAACACCACCTACAGGTGGTTGGTTTGCCGTAAAGTTCGCGGTGATATTTTTATTCGCATTCATGGTCACTGTTAATGGATTTGCGGAGCCTGTAGCATCTCCACTCCACGATGTAAATGTATAACCTGAATTTGGCGTTGCAGTAAGCTGTACCGTAGTTCCATGATTGTATGTTGCCTGATTCGGATTTTTTACAACAGTTCCGTTGGTTGCTGTTACATTTAATGTGTAGGTGTTAAGTACAAAATTAGCAACTAACGTTCTGTTTGCATTTAGTGCGAATGTATAACTTGAACTCGTGGATACTATAGTTCCGTTCTCTGTCCAGTTAGTAAATGTATACCCCACATTTTGTGTTGCTATTACAGTTACAGAACCTGCGCTATATGAGCCCGATCCGGTTGTTGTTCCGCCTGCAGGTGGATTTGATGATAATATTACCGCAAATTGAGATGCTGGTATAAGGCTAAAGTTCGCAACTAAGGTTCTGTTTGCATTTAGTGCGAATGTATAACTTGAACTCGTCGAAACTGGTGTTCCGTTATCTGTCCAGTTAACAAAGGTATATCCCCCGAAGGTATTCGGGAGTGCTGTTACAGTTACAGTAGAACCTGTAGGATATGAGCCCGCTCCGGTAGTTGTTCCGCCTGCAGCCGGATTGGATGATAGATTTACCGCAAAATTTCCTGCTGTTACCGGCGTAAAGTTCGCTACTAAGGCTATGTTTCCATTCATAGTAAATTGATAGCTTGAACTCGTTGAAACTATAGTTCCATTATTTGTCCAGTTAGTAAATGTAAAACCAGTATTCGGTGTTGCACTTACTGTAACTACAGAGCCCTGAGCAAATGTTCCTGCTCCAGTAGTCGTTCCGCCTGCCAATGGATTTGATGATAATGTTACCTGAGGAATGGTTGTGAAAGTCCATACATTATCACTGACCATTGCAGTACGAAATAGGTCCGTAACCCCGGTTGTAATGGTACCTGTATACGTGGTAAAAGGTAACAGTGCCACGTCTGGTGTAAAAGTAAAGGTTGAATCAACAGCAGTGGGGGCAACCTTTCCAGAAATAAATGTAGAAGTAGAACCTTGCTTAATAGTAAATGTTGTATTATTGATCGTTGCCGGATTCATGTCGGTATTGAAGGTTGCCGAAATTACCTTGTTAAGAACAACATCCACGGCTTTATCCATTGGATCAGTAGAAACTACTATAGGACAGAGACCAACAAGCCCTGTTTCCTCGGTAACTTTTTTACATCCGGCCGCAAAAACGACCAGTAGTAATAACATAAACCATTTGTTGTTGAAGATTTTAGAACAGCCTTTACATGTGCGCAATAGGATATTCTCAGTTATGAGAGAATGTGTTTTCATAGTTTGTATTTTAAAAATGTAATTGTCATGCTTTGAGTATTGACACGACAATCATAACATAAAATTATGTTAAAAATCTACAGGAGTGTAGATACAATTTCAATGCCAGAAGCTTTGGAAATAAGTAATAATATTTTTTTCTGATAAACTAATCTTTTTACTTTTGCGTAAATAAATTTAATGTTTCCCATGTTGCTGCTCCTTCCGGTGAAATTAATAAGCCTTCAGTTTTTGCTATTCCCTTTACTCCTGAAATAATTTCTCCTTGCTCAAGGATTTGTGATAAAAGCCATCGTATGTGATGGACGCAAGGGATTGGTTAAATTATTCCCCAATATACCCACTCAAATGTGTCAGTTTCATCAGGCAGCTATCATAAAGAAGATACCTAACCAAAAACCCTAAAACAGATGCCGGAAAGAGTTAAAGGTATTTATGAAACTACTTACTAAACCCGACAAAGAAAGTTTTGTAGGAGGATTAAATGAATGGTACAGTAAATGGGAGGCCTTTTTAAAAGAACGCAGTAAAAATCCACCAGGTACAAATTTTGCCAAATGACTGCTGATGCTTTGATGATTAATTAACGGCATAAAATAATTGCCGCCCCAATTGCCAGTTGCTAAAGAATTTTAAATTCTCCCGGTGTCATTGGTCTTGTTCAAGTAAATACATAAGGATGTCCGGCAGTGGCTACCATCGGTACACTTCCTGTGCCAGTAGTGGTGATTTCAAATACCGTATAGCCGTTTGATAGATGCGGTTATGGTAGCGATCATACAAAAGCTGAAATGCATATTCGCTGTCTTCCGCAAGCAGTGAAATTAACTTTGCCTCTTCATATGTTGGCTGATCGTAGTGCAACTATTTTTTTTGTGAATTGTAAATCTATGAAATTTTTTAAATTTGGTACTTTCACAAAAACAAGTGATTAGAGCATTAGAGAATCTATTCAATCCAAAATATTTTTTTTATTGCCACCCAACTCGCCTACCGGATGAATTCTTAGTTTGTCGAAGGCCACTAATAATAATTTAAAAAAAAATCAATCGCTCTTAATGAATCCTTCTGATATTATTATAAAAGGTAAACCAGTTGATGACCAAACCCGCTGTGTACATTATCATTCGCCATTAGATGTAATTGCCATAAAATTTAAGTGTTGCAATTATTATTATCCATGTTACTATTGCCACCAGGAAGAAGCAGGACATATATCAGATGTATGGAAGAAAAATGAGCAGAATACCAGAGCGATACTATGTGGAATATGCAAACATGAAATGACTATTCAGCAGTATTTAAATTGTAATAATCAGTGCCCTTTCTGCGGCAGCAAATTCAATCCAAATTGCTCTAATCATTACCATTTCTATTTTGAAAACTGATATCTATTTTACAACGCTGCATATTATATGTTAAAGAACTGTAAATACTCTTAAAAAGGGTGATATGTTAATGCCTTTTAACTTCCCGTAACCCTTTACCGGCTTATATTTGCTGCTCGCATTTAAAGTTAAGCTAACCACTGATTTTAAGTGCTTCCAATATCCATTTACCTATCTGCTTTTAAGAAGAATCAACAGCACTGGCAAAGGATTTTTACCGGATTTTATAATTAATAATTTTTAAAAGTTTCACTGAATGAATAAGTCAATGGTTAAGAAATTTTATCTCATTCTTTCATCTGTTTTTATTTTTATCATTCATTTATTATTTGTTTTTGCAAGAGTTAAGCCTGCTAATAGCATGTCACGTTCTGCGGCTGTTAACGCCGTAAGTAGTAATTCTTATTTAAATCCAGGCAATGAAAATCCTATATCAATTAACAAACCTAATATTTATGATAGTCTGAAATTAGGAACTTTAGGATTAAGCAGACAAGCCTATGATTATGCATTAAAAGGATTTAATTATCTTTTATATCAAGGTAAATTAGCCAATAACAATATCATTTCAATTGTTGATTTTAGTGAGCCATCCAGCAAGAAAAGATTGTTTATTATAGATCTGAAAAATTATAAAATTTTATTTAATACCTATGTTGCTCACGGACAAAATTCGGGTAAAGAATTTGCCAATAATTTTTCAAACACTCCTGAGAGTTTACAGAGCAGTCCCGGGTTTTATGTAACCAAAGAAACTTATACAGGCGCCAAAGGTTATTCCTTGCGGCTGGAAGGTGAGGAAGCAGGAATTAATGATAATGCTTTAAGCCGCGGTATTGTAATGCATGCAGCGCCTTATGTAAATGAAAGTTTAGCTAAAGGTCGTGGGTTTATTGGAAGAAGCTGGGGATGCCCTGCAGTTGCTCCTGAATTACACCAGGCAATTATTAATAAAATTAAAAACGGTACTTGTTTATTTCTGTATACTCCGAATAAAAATTATATCTCCAGCTCAAGAATACTAAAAGAAGCTGCCTGATAACACCCTGCCCCGTTTAAAAGCGGGGCTTTTTTTATTTCTCTTATTTATTAAACTTATTCTCTAATTACTTGTTCATTATCTTTATCACCTAATTTATTATTATGCTCAGAATTGGCATATTTGGAGTGGGACATCTGGGAAAATTTCATGTAAACAACTGGAAAGATATCAGTGGTGTAGAAGTAGTGGGGTTTTACGATCCGGCTGATAATAATGCTGCTTTGGTTAGTGAACAATACCAATTAAAGAGATTTACGAACATCAATAAATTACTGGATGCCTGCGATGCAGCAGATATTGTAGCACCCACTACCTCTCATTATGCGCTTTGTAAAAGTGCCATTTTAAAAAGCAAGCATGTATTTGTAGAAAAGCCACTGGCTAATACAATGGAAGAGGCGAGAGAATTATTAAAGCTGGCAAAGGAAGCAAATATCAAATTTCAGGTAGGACATGTAGAGCGTTTTAATCCTGCATTTTTAGCGTTGAAAGATCATGAATTAGCGCCCATGTTTATTGAAGTACACCGCCTTTCGCAATTCAAGCCAAGAGGCACTGATGTTAGTGTGATATTAGATTTGATGATACACGATATTGATATTATTTTAAAATTGGTAAACAGCAATGTAAAATCAATTTCTGCCAATGGTGTATCTGTAATGAGCGATACACCTGATATTGCCAACGTAAGGATTGAATTTGATAATGGTTGCGTTGCCAATCTTACTTCATCAAGAATAAGCATGAAGAAGATGCGTAAGATGCGTTTGTTTCAAAAAAATTCTTATATAAGTATAGATTTTTTAGAAAAGAAAACAGAGATAACAAAGCTTACAAGTAATCCTGATAAAAATGCTTTTACTTTTGACATCGAAACATCACATGGCAAAAAAACGATTGCATTGTATAGCCCGAAAATAGAAGACCATAATGCTATTAAAATGGAATTAGAAAGTTTCAGAGATGCTATCATCAATAATACCAATACTGTTGTGAGCGAAGTGGATGGGTTTAGAGCGATGGAAGTGGCTCACCTGATCCTGGAAAAAATTGGTAAGAACAAATAATAATCCTCCAAACCTTTCTGCATGCAGTTGAAGACGCAAAGAAGTATCAAAAGAATTCCTGATATTCTTCTTGCAATTGTGGGAACAATAATTCTGCTGCCGTTGATTTTATTTACTGCAATTATTCTAAAGCTTTCTTAAAAGGTCCTATATTTTTTTTACAGGAAAGAGTTGGATATAATGGAAAAACATTTATGATATAGAAGTTATAAAATACGGTCACTATAATTTCAATTATAGTAACAATATCCCCGGAGTGAAAATAGCAACTAATTTTATTATTTACCTTACTGATCATCTAACAGTAAAAGATAATTGTGGTTTTATATAGAGGAGGCACCTTTAATTATTTGTTCTGCAATAAACATATCGCCAGGCGTGGTTATTTTAATATTATTTTCTTCACCCTCTATTAAATTTACTTTTATTCCAAATGCCTCCACAACTGTTGCCTCATCGGTAAACTTATCTTTATGATCTATTTTAAAAGCAGTTAATAAAATTTTGCTGTGAAATGTTTGTGGTGTTTGTACAAGTTTTACGGTATTCCTATCCAGTGCAACATGCCCTTCGCTGGTAAGTAACCTTACACTATCTTTTGAAGTAATAACAGGAATTGCCGAGCCATACTTTTCTGTTTCATTATAACAACGTTGTATCAGATCTTGTGTTAGCAGGCAACGGGCGCCATCATGAACAAAAATTATACTCTCATCATTTATTAATCTCAAACTATTTTTTACAGAATGAAACCTTGTACGTCCGCCTTCGCATATTCGTATTTGTGAGTTATTAAAATATGCATCAATAATTTCCTGTCCTTTACTGATATGGTCTTTTGGCAAAACCAAAATTATCTGCATATCATCATAAGTTTTTAAAAAAACATCAATGGTATAAAATAAAAGAGGTTTGTTGTTTATCAGCAAAAACTGTTTTGGAATATTGCTGTTCATCCTGCTGCCGGTACCCCCGGCTACGATCACAGCATATTTTTTCATTATCTCTTATTTAGAAGAATCATCATTATAAATCGCGATCAAACCAGTTCCATCACTGCTCTTTAACCCTCTATACATTCCTGCACAGTTAAAAACCAATGCTGCATTTCCATTCGCATCCATCCCTATCAAGCCACCGTCACCATGCATCTCCACTAATTTTTTCATAACAACTTCTTCGCAGGCTTGTTGTAAATTCATATTCTTATATTCCATAAGGCAACTTACATCATAAGCAGCCACTGTTCTTATAAAAGGCTCGCCATGCCCGGTACATGAAATTGCACACGTTTTATTATTTGCATAAGTGCCTATACCTATCAAAGGGCTATCCCCAATCCTGCCATATTGCTTATTGGTCATACCACCTGTTGAAGTTGCTGCAGCAATATTTCCATCCTTATCACAGGCAACAGCCCCAACGGTTCCAAATTTTCTTCCTTTCACAGCTCCGATAAGCTTATCACTTTTATGATCGAGTGTATAGAGATCACTATCTCTTATTTCCCTCCATTGATCGTACCTGAGCTGGGTATAAAAGTATTCGTCAGGTTCTAATTTGATGCCTTGTCTAATTGCAAAATCGTTTGCCCCTTTGCCACTTAAAAAAACGTGACCGCTATGCATCATTACCTGCTCAGCAAGCTCAACAGGGTTACGAACATTACGCACACCTGCTACTGCGCCAGCTTCCAGCGTTTTACCATCCATGATTGCAGCATCTAATTCATTTATTCCTTTTTTAGTAAATACAGCTCCCCTCCCTGCATTAAATAAAGGATTATCTTCAAGATAAACAACAGCAGCTTTTACAGCTGTTATTGCAGTACCGCCATTTTCCAAAACTGAAAAACCTGCATCCAGCGCCTCTTGCAGTCCTTTCCTGTAATCTTTTTCCAGTTCAGGCGTCATATCTTCCTTTAAAATCGTTCCTGCTCCCCCATGAATTGCCAATGAATATTTTTTCATCTTATAAAATTACACTTATAATTATGTGTTGATGCCTGCTAATTGTTATCCGAAAATAGTTATTTAACAAATTTAAACTTTCAAAGTTTTTAAATGCATAAAAGAAAATTTACCAACATAGTATGTTCCTTGCTTTTGGAGCAGGCAAAATTTTCATGCTCATCTTTGTATGCATAAAACTCTATTGTGACCTCTTCATAAATTTTGATGCGTAACTGAAAAAGCAGAAAAGCTGCAAAAGCTAAAAGAAATGATTGATAAGAAAAAGAAGTTAGCAGTGATCAGTAATTAGTTAAAAGCTGTTTACATTCCTCTAACAAATTTTGTTTATCAATTGTTGCAGTACCAACCACTTCACAAACCATTCCTCCGGCAATGTTTGCGATCTCTGCAGTAAGATGAATATTTTTTGTAGCAGTATATATTAAAGAAGCTACGGCGATCACAGTATCACCGGCTCCGCTTACATCTGCAACATTTCTTAAATGAGAAGGAATAATTTTTGAATCTGTTTCATTTTCATAAAATATTCCTTTATCTGAAAGTGTAATAAGTGAAATGCTGTGATGCAATTTTTCTTTTAATTGCTGATGAATTGCAGAAAGCATTTTTTCATTTACCTCTTCAGATAAAATATGCAGACTTTCCTTTACTTCTTTTAAATTAGGTTTAAAGAGAGTAACATTTTTAAAAGCAAAAAAGTTCTTCCGCTTTGGGTCGGCAGTACAAATAATATTGTGAGTGTTACATAAAGCAATAATATTTTTGATAACTTCTTCAGTTAATACGCCTTTATTGTAATCCTGTAAAATAATTACATCAGGTTTTTTTTCGGTTACATATTTTTCAATTTGCCTTATCAATCTTTCTTCTTCATCTTTTTCAAGATCATCAGTATGCTCCGCATCCAACCGCATCATTTGCTGGTTACGACCAATAATTCTTATTTTATTTGTGGTAATTCTATCTTTAGAAAATAAAATAAATTTTGTATCAATATTATTTTTTTCCAGAATATCTTTTAATTGCTTCCCCTCATCGTCGGTTCCTATAACACTTATCAATGCTACGTCTGCGCCTAAAGCACGGGCATTTAACGCAACATTTCCTGCACCGCCAATGCGCTGTTCTTTTTTAGTAACCGCCACAACCGGAACAGGTCCCTCTGGAGAAATACGATCAACAGTTCCCCACCAATATGTATCAAGCATTATATCGCCAATTACAGCAACTTTTAATTTTGATATATCGCTGAAAAGGTTATCAAGATCAACAGGCATCTAAGAAATATTTTTGTTTTTATTTGATACTGCAATGTAATAAATCGGGATACCGATCAATGTAATTATCAATCCGGGCCAGGTATATTGTGGCTTATAAATTATAAGTAAAATACAAAATGTAAGCCCCATTAAAATATAAATGGCAGGCAGAACAGGATAT
>OCZT010005065.1_pt1 | contig 13191 bp, 8 predicted proteins | sample 1539031 | NCBI WGS metagenome assembly OCZT01 (sample SAMEA3539308, study PRJEB22396) | soil metagenome | biome: tundra; feature: field; material: soil | place: USA | collected 2010-05 | depth 0.15 m | reverse complement strand
TTGCGAAGCAGAGAGGGGTTGGGGTGAGTTCATGTTATTAAATAATTGATATTTATCTATTTAAAATAACTTATTATTGAGAACCGATACTCATATTATTTTATATGTGTCCCCATTTTATAAAAATTCTTTACTTTAAAGAGAAGAGTTTTAGTATCTTTGTTTATAAAATAATCTGTATGAAAAGGATATTAATTTATGCTGCCGGATTTGTTCTTGTTGCATTGTCATTTACATCATGCCAGAAGGATTGTAAAGCTTGTGCCCAAAACACATATGATTCAGGTGGAAACTTATTGACAGCAGGTAGTGAAACAGAAGAATGTGGTGCAACATTACTTACCATAGAAGCAACATCTGATGTTACTGTAGGTGGTATCACAACCAAATGGGTCTGCAGATAATCAATACCTGACCCCGATTAAAGTCACATCATCAATCTGGGGGCTGCCGCCACGCCAGCCTTCAAATATCTCATTAAGCCGTTCGCCCTGCTGAAGCATTGGCATTCCTGCCATAGCCACAAGTGTTTCCCTGAGTTGCATCGACATGAATTTTTTCTGCTTTGGCCCGCCAAACTGATCGGCAAAACCATCTGAGAAAATATAGAAAGCATCCCCTTTCTGAATATCTATTTTATGAAGGGTGAAAGGCTCCATCTTATAATGAATCGCTACAGGCATTTTATCGGCCCTGTAATGAGTAAGCTCCCCTCCTCTTACCAGATATAACGGACTATTTGCTCCGGCGTACCATAAAATATTTTTATCGAAATCAACTACACACACGGCAATGTCCATCCCGTCCTTAATACTGTCCTCTTCAGCAACCTGTTTTAAAGACTTTATTATTCCCTGACGCAGATTTTCAATAATCTGGTCGGGCATCAGAATATGTTTACCATTAATGATTTCGTTGAGCAAGGTCACCCCAAGCATACTCATGAATGCTCCGGGAACTCCGTGCCCGGTGCAGTCGGCTGATATTATCACCTGAGGATTGGATTGTGCGCTCACCCAATAAAAATCACCACTGACAATCGCCAGAGGTTTATACAGGACAAAGTGTTCAAGCTTATCGCTGAAAAGTTCAAGGGATGGAATCAATGCAGTCTGTATCCTCTTGGCATACATGATACTATCTTCGATATGCCTTTTCTGGTAGCCTATCTGATCTCTCTGGGCAGCTGCAAGGTCTCTTTGCTTTTCAATTTCATCTTTCTGCATTGAAATTGTCTTGTTCTTTTCCTCAAGCTTAATATTTGCCTCTTTTTTTATCCTGTAACCCCTGTAGATATAATAACCAAGGAAACTGACCAGGAGAAGGGCCAGAAGAACAAAATAAAGTACCAGTTTTTGTTTCTCAATAGCTTCAAGCTGAACTTTTATCTTGCTGTCCTGGTCTGAAATCTTTTTCTGTTGATCATCTATCCTGGCTAACTGAACTGTAATCTTTCCCTTTTGTCTTTCCAGGGTATCCTTTTGAATCTGAACTTCATTCTGCTGAACAACTATTGTCTGTTTCTGGACAGAAATTTCTCCCTGTTGTTTGCTTATCTGAACAAACTGTTTCTCAAGAACTTTTTGTTTCTCGTTAAGTGTTTTCACCTTTGCAGTTATCTCTTTATCGAGACTGTCAAGAAGAGCTTTTTGATGAAGAATTTCAGTTTTCTGGGTATTAATCATTTCCAATTGCTGACGAATAGTATCTCTTTGTATTACAATCTGTTCGCTCGCCTTGCCAAAGAGATTTTCCCAGTCCTCCTTGGTTTTTACAGCCTGAAACAGCATATTAGAATTTACTTTCATCCCGGCTTTATTTATCATGTCTTCATTAACGCTGTATTTTGGCATTTCTCCTTCAACTCCAATAAAATTTATCATCGATTCCCTGAATTCATAACCCTCAGTCATCAGCAGGGTCTGATGTTTCTCGATAGCAGCTCTGACTTTATTCAAATTGAAGCCGTTTGCTTTATTAACATATAATACCTGGGTGTAAGTTATCTTACTCTCAGAGTTGAATTTAACAATCTCTACCGGTTTATCCTGGATCTTTGTTCTTGTTTTTCTCATGTTTCCCATTTCGAAAAACAATGGAACATCTTTGTCAAGTATGCCAATTCTGAAAACAGATGAATCTGCGAAACCTGGTCCATAATCAATATACTTTGCAATGTCAAAAATAAAAACAGCCCTTGTACCGTTATTTATACCTGCCTGTCCAAAGGTATAATTGACCATGAACATCAATCCCAAAGAAAGGAACGAAACTCTGATAAAACGAATATGTCTTAACATGATATCGAGGATTTATTAATACGAATTTGCACAAATTAATTTAAGAAACCAAATCTCTCTTAACATCATATTGGGAATTGTGTTGATAAAATGTTAATAATTGTGTAAATATGCAGCCTCAAGATCCTTTTCTTATCGTAATTTTATACAAGTTTAATTGATCCCGTAAATGACTTTGAATATCAGCAACTTAGAACTTAAAGGCAAGAATATAGTTATTGTTGAGGATGACCTGCCTTCGATCAGGTATTATGAAACATTGCTGAAAAATTCGGGTGTTGAGGTTATAGTATTTCATACTGGAAAAGAGTTTGTTGATTATTTGGCTCAGGGTGATAAAACAATCGACCTTGTATTTATGGATTTTCTTGTCCCGTTGATCAACGGGATCGAATGCATAAGAATCTTTAGGAAAGACAGAAAAAATACACCGGTTATTATGATTACTGCCTACTCTTCTGAACAGGCAAAAACAGAGGCTTATATAGCCGGATGCAATGAGTATGTTTTAAAACCCATCTATCCTGAAAAAATCTTTTTCCTCCTCGATAAATACCTGAAATCGGGCATTACCATACCCCATTCTTATTGATCTGTTTCTCTCCCTTCCTGTTTTGACATTTCTTACAATATCTTATAAAATCCTAATTTATAGGTATTTATTATTAAATATTACGGTGCTCTGCACCTCTTCCATTCATAATAATTCGTCAGTACTACTTACTATTGTGCGATCCCGGATAGTTTACGAAACATTCAGCTAAGCGGCAGAGCCGCGAAATATTTGTAGGAATGGATCGGAAAAACAAACATATAAGGTGCATAGCACCGCAATATTTATCTTTTATTTCCCTGCAGGCGACATCGTTTTTACGTAATTGGTATAGTAACTCTCAAGTTTTTTGCTGATTTCTTCACCCATTTCCTGTTTCCCGTTTGCTGTACAAGCCTTCGCAACTTTAGACGTGTACTGAATAGCCGTCTGAATCTCAAATTCAGCAGAGTTGATAATAAAAGGTTTTTGCTTCAGGAAATAATCAAGTCTCTTATAATAGTAATCGCAAAAAGCATTGGTCATTTCAACTGCTTTCTCTGTAGCCCCGGCTGCAAAGTAAGCTTCAACTATATCAGCCATATAGGGATCGTAGGGGATTTTTTCAAGAGGGAGCGCTTCCATACAAAAATTAAGCGTTTCAATTGCCTTTTCATCTTTCCCCTCTGCAGCCAGAGCTTTTGCGAGCCTTGCATAGTTAAGTCTGGCTTTGACAACAATGATTGTTCGCTGGTGGTTATAATCAATATCTACATTTTTCTTATTCGCACCTCCCCATACAAATTTCTTAATCATATTCTGGTACAGAATATCTGTATCAATCCGTCCGTAATCAAGCCAGCTCTTGTTTTGAGATTTTATAGGTACCAAACGATAAGCAAGTCCTTCCAGCTGAAAATATTCTTCAAGACCCAAGGCATCATTATGATATCCGGTAACAAAATATATAGGGCGTTCCCAGTTATTATGTGCCAGTATATCGAGAATAATTAGCTGGCTTTTCAGTATTGAATTGCCATTGAGTTTAATATCAATATACGGAACAATCTTATCCGCCTCTTCGGGTTTAACAGTTCCCGAGGCAAGCACTTTTGCTTTATCAACAGGAATTCTGATTGTCCGCGATGGAATAATATCCAGTATTTCTGTAGTGGAAACCTGTACTTTTGTCGCCTTATTATCGCTTTTTACAAAATCAATAATCGTTGAAATATCGACCGGGTCTTTTGTTCTTTCAACAATGAAGATCTGATTATTAATCCCATCGTAATATTTTTTTATCGGTAATGTAACGGGAAGAGGAGCGGATCCGTATGCCTGGCTTTTCATCTGGTTTATATACCAATCGGTATTAAGAAGCATCAGATTGCAAACTCGTACATCTGTCCTTTTGCTCTCTACCTCCTGGGCATACCACAAAGGGAAAGTGTCATTATCCCCATTTGTAAAAAGGATAGCATCAGGGGCACAGGAATTCAGATAGTCGAATGCAACATCGCGTGCCAGGTATCGTCCGGAACGGTCGTGATCATTCCAGTTTTCTGCACCCAATAGTGCAGGTACTGCAATAAAACAGAGTAATCCGGCAACCGGTGCAGCAATCTTCTCACTGGTAAGTTTAGAGATGCCCTCGAACAGTGCAAGCACTCCCATACCTATCCATACTGAAAAAAAGTAAAATGACCCGGCATATGCATAATCCCTTTCCCTTGGCTGGTTTGGAGACTGGTTAAGATATACCACAATTGCTATACCCGTCATCACAAACAGTAAAAGAATTATTCCCCAGTTCTTTCTATCACGGTTAAGCTGATAAAACATCCCGGCAAGACCCAGAATAAATGGTAAAAGATAGTACTTGTTCTTTGAGGGGTCGGTTTTCAGATTTCCCGGCAAATCGGATGTTCCAAATCTGGGCTCGTCCAGAAATTTAAGGCCGGTGATCCAGTTCCCGTTTACTATCCCACCGTTTCCCTGGGTGTCATTTTGTTTACCGGAGAAATTCCACATAAAATATCTGAAATACATATAACCAAACTGGTATGAGAACATAAACCGAAGGTTTTCTCTGAATGTTGGTTTCTTCAGGACCTTCTTATTCCCCACCTGGTCAGTAACCTGTATGGGTGTTCCCTTAACCCTTCCCCATTGTTCGTAAACTTCCTTATGGTCAGGCTGATCGCTCCAAATTCTTGGGAAAAGAGTAATAAATCTGGGATCATAGATGCGTTCAAGGTTATGGCCGGTAATGATGTACTTTCCATTTTCAAGAGCATACTTAGGTTTTCCGTCTTTATAATCTGTTACCGGCGCATTATAATAAGGCCCTTTAAATAATGGCCGTTCACCATATTGCTCTCTGTTCAGGAAATAGAGAAGGTTAAATGGATTTGAAGGATTGTTTTCATTTAAAGGAGTACCTGCAGAAGATCTTATCACAATAATCGCATTCGCAGAATATCCTATAAGAATAACCATTATAGCTGTAAGCAATGTGTTAAGTGTTGTTCTGCTTTTTCCTGCCATATACCAAATGATGCCGGATATTATCAGAAGCGCCAGTATATTAAGAACTGTTGAACCGGAGATTACCCATATCCCGGTAAAGAAAAGGGCTCCTATGGCAAAAACTCCGTTTTTTACTCTGTTTGCTGATGAAAATGAGAATTTAACGGCAAAAATAAACAGGACCACAACAAGAATTATATGGAAAATCATCCCGCTGTTTGAAGGAAGTCCAAGAGTATTCAGGAAAAACCAGTCGAATTTTGAAGAAATGGTTACAACACCTGGCATTATTCCATACATCAATAATGATAAAAATACTATTGAAATAACTAATGAAATTGAAAATCCTTTCCAGGAAAATTCGAATTTCCTAAAATAGTAGACCAGGACTATTCCCGGAAGTGTAAGCAGGTTAAGAAGATGAACACCAATTGAAAGGCCTATCAGGAATGCTATCAGAATTATCCATCTGTCGGCATATTGTTCGTAGGCTACATCTTCCCATTTAAGGATTGCCCAGAAAACAAGCGCTGTAAAAAAAGCCGATGATGCATATACTTCTCCTTCAACTGCAGAAAACCAGAACGAATCTGAGAAGGTGTAAGCTACAGCTCCGACGATACCTGCAACCATAATTGCAATGACCCTCCCGGTATTATATTGACTTTCATTCTTTATAATGATTTTCTTTGCGAGATGAGTAATTGTCCAGAAAAGAAAAAGTATCGTAAAAGCACTCGCAAGTGCCGACATGGAATTGACCATTGGCGCAACTTTTGAGATATTTCCTCCGGCAAAGAGAGTGAAAAAACGTCCCATTATCATAAAGACAGGATTTCCGGGAGGATGACCGACTTCAAGTTTAAAACATGAAGCAACAAATTCACCACAGTCCCAGAGGCTTGCGGTCGGCTCAATTGTCATCAGGTAGGTAACCGCTGCAACAATAAACACGGCCCATCCTGATATGTTATTAATCAATCTGTAATTCTTCATTCCCTGACATCTTTATCTATGGAAAATCTCCTGTAATTTAAGTAGCTGAAAATACTTATTTTTTTCATGCCATTGTGAACAGTTTATCGCTCATTAATTTTACTATTTTTACACAATAGTATTTTCAATGAAATATAAATTAATATTCCTATATACAGCATTTATATTCTCATTACAAGCCGTAACTGCACAGTATTATCAGACAGGCCAGGATCCGGCATCTCTTAAGTGGGAACAGATAAAAACAGGAAGATTCACTGTCATTTATCCTGAGAAATACGGCCCCGGTGGAATTTTGTATGCAAAAGAACTAGACGAGGCATACTCAAAACTTATGTTACTTTTTCCTGATAAAAAATTTACTCTGCCGGTTGTCATTCATAATTATTCCATTCAGTCAAATGGTTATGTCGCCTGGGCCCCACGAAGAATGGAATTGTATCCCACTCCTGATCAGAATACAATTCCGCTGGCCCCGGAAACACAACTGGCAGTTCATGAACTTACTCATGTCCTTCAGATGGAATCGTTGAATCAGGGTTTTTCAAAAGTGATGTCGTTTTTTTTGGGGGAACAGTTCACGGGAGTTGTCGCTTCACTTCTGCCTTCATGGTTCCTGGAGGGTGATGCCGTTTTTTCAGAATCAGCTCTTACACCATCGGGCAGAGGCCGTACTCCATCATTCCAGAAACAGCTTAAAGCACTTATTGTTGATGATAAGAAACACTATAACTACGATAAGATCCTAAATGGTTCATATAAGGATTTTGTTCCTGATTATTATGAATCTGGTTATCAGATGGTGACCCTGGCACTGGCTAAAAACGATCTGCAGATCTGGAATAAAGTGCTTAAGTTCACAGGAGAACAACCTTTTACTCTTAACCCAGTCAATATAAGCCTTTCAAGAAGCGCAGGGTTAAGAAAGAAAACTCTTTGGGAGGAAACTTACGATTCATTAAAGGTTATCTGGACAAAGGATGTTTCCAAAAACAACCCGGTTAATTATGAAGTTGCCAATCCTGACAAACGGGGACGATATATTGATTACTATTCCCCTGTATATGCCGGTAAGGACAGTATTATTGCAATAAAGACATCATTATCCCTCCCTGCATCATTTGTACTTATTAATCCGGCAAAAAAGACAGAGAAAAGGATACATACACCCGGACAGATATACCCTATGTTTATATCATATGCAAAAAGCAAGCTGGTATGGGTTGAAACATATGCCGATCCGCGATGGGAAAACAGGGAATATTCGGTTATTAAACTGATGGATATTAAAAGCGGCAGAGTAATAAGACTTGCCCGGAAATCGCGATATCTTGCCGCATCTTTGTCCCCTGACGGGAATAAGATTGCTGCCGTGGAAAATACTGTCAGCAATATTAATAGCCTTGTCCTGATTGATGCAAAGACCCAAGCTATCATTCAGTCTTTCCATACTCCGGATAACATCTATCTTCAGCATCCTGAGTGGTCCGCTGATGGGGAAAAATTGACTTTTATTTCCCTGTCAGGAGCCGGTGAAGGAGTTATGTCATTCAAAATGAACAGCATGGAATGGGAGACACTTATTGATGCCGCACGAAATGATCTTCAGTCTTCATTCCTGAGAAATGATTCCCTCTTTTTTATAAGTTCATCATCGGGGACAGATAATGTCTATCTCCTGACTCCGGATAAGAAAACAGAACAGCTTACTCGTGCAAGATATGGGGCAATTGATGTCAGTGAGGGCAGAAATAATTTTATTTTCAGTGATTATACCTCACTGGGGAACAATATCTGCCTGGCTCCGGTTCAATCAACACATGAAGCTATAAAAGAGAAAGAAAAATCTTCAGCTTTCCTCATCAACAGATTTGATATAAAGACTCCTTCAGTTACTGAGAATGTCAGCAAAGAATATAAACCTGAACCTTACAGAAAATGGCAGCATCTTTTCAGGTTTCACAGCTGGATGCCATTTTACGCAGATATTGAACAGCTAAATGTCGATCCGACGAATATCAGACCAGGTGTTTCTATCATGACACAGAATACGTTGAGTACCCTTATCTCAACTTTGGGTTATGAATATTCGGCAGACAAACGCAACCTCGTTCATTCAAGGATAACATGGCAGGGATGGTATCCGGTTTTTGAATCGCAACTCGATTATGGCATCCTGCCGGAAATAATCAAAATGGGAGAAAATATTGCTAATCCTTCTATAATCCGGCCGGGCTTAAGTTTTACAAATACTGTTTCCCTGCCTCTTCAGTTTTCATCAGGCAGTTTCTCGGAGTATCTGCAGCCCTCTCTTTCAGCCGATTATAAAAACCAATATATTTACCAAAAGAACGGGTCTTATGATTATGGCCAGACCATAATAACAACAAGACTATATTTATCAAATTACTTCCAGCAGGCACTTCGGGATATATACCCCCGGTGGGCACAGATAATAGATTTTAATTATCGCTATGCTCCTTTCGATAAGTCAATTTATGGATCAGACATATCGCTAAAAACAGCATTTTATTTCCCTGGTTTTATCCCTAATAATAGCATAAAAATCAGGTTCGAAACTGAAAAACAGGATCATGCAGAATTTTTATATGGAAACTTTTCGTCACTCCCTCGTGGTTATAACAATCTCATTTTAACTAAACTTAATTTTCTTTCGCTGGATTATGCAATGCCGCTTGTATATCCTGACTTCAATGTTTCAAGTCTTCTTTATCTAAAGAGGATCCGTACAGATTTGTTTTATGATTATGAAGAAGGACCCGGTAATTCAATCTATCAATACTCTGCAGAAGGACTCTCTCCTCTTTATAAGAATTCTGATAAACAATCTCTCAGATCATTTGGATTTGAATTAATGGCTGATTTTCATGTTCTCAGGATACCTTATATGATTTCCGCCGGAGTTCAGTCAGCATGGAAAAATGCAAATGAGCCACCCTCTGTCGAATTCCTGTTCAACATAAATATATTCGGGATGATTTTCGGAAAAAGGCAGATGTCGACAATTCAGGAGATAAGACCACGTGCTGTCTCCTTTATCAGAAGCCAGGCTTTCCGAACATGGTCTATAGTTACGTTTGTCTGAGCTGTAACCATTCTTAATGTATACCTCCCATCTAGGACTGTATGGCTCAGATATAATTTGCCGGAGTCGTTAAGCTTGTGATTCAGCTTCTCATTAAGAGCATTTATCTGATCTTCACTATGTCCGGCAGGAATATACCGGAAACAGACAACACAAATAGTTACAGGTGCAAGTATTTCAAAGTCAAGTTCTTCAGAAATCATTTCTGAAAGTTCTGCAGCAATAGCTATGTGACTTCTTACTTTATCGCGCAGACCATTAACCCCGAAAGTTCTGATCACACTCCATAGTTTTAATGCCCTGAATCTTCTTCCAAGAGGGACTCCCCAGTCACGGTAATCATTTACTTTTCCTCTGGTTCTAGTTTTAAGATATTCCGGAAGAATCTCAAAGGTTTTGATCAAGGTCTGCGCATCCTTTACAAAATAGGCAGTACAATCGAAGTTTGTAAACATCCATTTATGAGGATTGAACACAAAACTATCGATGTATTCTTTTCCATCAAGCATCCATTGAAATTCAGGCAGAATAAGAGCAGTTCCGCCCATTGCGGCATCAACATGAAGCCAGATATCATTATCGTGGCAAATCTCGCCAATTGCTCTTACTGGATCTATTGATGATGTTCCGGTAGTTCCCAGTGTTGCAACCACACAACAGGGGATTTGTTCATTATTCTTATCCCGTAGTATTGCCTCTTTCAGTATTTGAGGATCCATGGAAAAATCATTTCTGACCGGTATTTTAACCAGGTTTTTGCTGCCAATTCCACTTATCTTAACAGCCTTTTCAACGGATGAATGAGTCTGTTCCGAGCAGTAAACCTTCAGGCTGCCCGATTTTTTGAGACCTTCGGTATTAACAGAGAAATTTGTAATTTTTTCCCTTGCTGTCAGAATTGCAGCCAGAGTAGCTGTTGAAGCGGAGTCCTGTATAACACCTTCAAATTCAGAAGGCAGCCCAATCATGTCCCTCAGCCATATCATCATTTTTTCTTCCAGTTCTGCTGCTGCAGGAGAGGTTTCCCATATCATGCACTGGGATCCCAGAGTAGCAATAAGCATTTCAGCCAGTATGGATGCAGGGCTTGTGTTTGCAGGAAAATATGCAAAAAAATTAGGATTCTGCCAGTGTGTTATTCCCGGCATTATTATTTCATTGAAATCCCTCATAAGAGAATCGAACGATTCTGAATTCTGAGGGGGTTTGTCAGGAATTTTATCAAATATCTCTCCCGGATTTACCGGTGATTTGACAGGCCAGTTCTCAACATTTTCCATATAGCCCGCCATCCATTCAACGAGTTCATGGGCATGTTTTCGAAATTCATCAGATGTCATTTGATATATCTTAACTAACGGAATCTGCAAGAAGAATTATTCTATTTGCTTTTACTTCAATAACTCCTCCGCTGATCTCATATTTTATTTCATTATTCTCCTGATCAACCATCCAGACTGAACCCTTTTCGAGCGTAGAGATAATTGGTGCATGGTCCTTTAATACCTGGAATGATCCTTTTTTCCCCGGAACCCTGACCGATTTAATTTCCCCTTCAAAAATTTTTTTGTCAGGTGTTATAATCTCTATTTTCATTACAACTTTTTAATAAGCAGAAGTTTCGTAACAAGCCAATTATTTTGATTGAGCAAGTATTTTTTCACCTTTTTCAATAGCATCTTCGATAGTACCAACCAGCATAAATGCCGATTCGGGATACTGGTCCACCTTTCCCTCTATAATCATATTGAATCCTTTAATTGTATCTTCAATTGAAACCAGGGCACCTTTTATTCCGGTGAATTGCTCAGCCACATGGAAGGGTTGTGAAAGAAATCGCTGTACCCTTCTTGCACGGTGAACAACCAGCTTATCTTCCTCGGAAAGTTCATCCATGCCAAGAATGGCAATAATATCCTGCAGCTCATTATAACGCTGCAGCAACTCTTTTACTCTTTGTGCACAATTATAGTGAGCTTCACCAACGTTCTCTGCCGTAAGTATCCTGGAGGTTGAATCAAGGGGATCCACAGCAGGATATATACCAAGTTCAGAAATTTTTCTGCTTAAAACGGTTATAGCGTCAAGATGGGAGAATGTTGTAGCCGGAGCAGGGTCGGTAAGGTCATCGGCCGGCACATATACGGCCTGAACCGAGGTAATTGATCCGTGTTTGGTTGAGGTAATACGTTCCTGCATGATACCCATTTCAGTCGCAAGAGTCGGCTGATAACCAACTGCAGAAGGCATCCTGCCCAGAAGGGCTGAAACTTCAGAACCTGCCTGGGTAAACCGGAAAACATTATCCATAAAAAACAGAATATCTCTTCCACCGCTCTTTTCGTCACCATCCCTGAAATACTCCGCAACGGATAGACCTGAAAGGGCAACTCTTGCCCTTGCTCCGGGAGGTTCGTTCATCTGTCCAAATACAAGCGCTAGTTTTGATTCTTTAAGGGCATCCATATCAACCGTAGAAAGATCCCAGCCACCCGATTTCATATTCTCAAGGAATTTTTCACCATATGTTATTACACCTGCTTCAAGCATATCGCGGAGAAGGTCATTACCCTCCCTTGTTCTTTCACCAACACCTGCAAACACTGATAATCCGGAATATGCTTTTGCAATATTATTGATCAGTTCAAGGATGACAACTGTTTTCCCTACTCCTGCACCACCAAAAAGACCAATTTTACCCCCTTTTGAGTAAGGTTCAATAAGGTCAATTACTTTAATCCCTGTATACAATACCTCTTTTTCTGTTGAAAGATCTTCATACTTAGGTGGTTTCCTGTGAATAGGGTATCCCCCTTTCTTATCGAGAAAACCTATTCCATCTATAGCTTCTCCTGTAACATTCATAAGGCGGCCCTTGATCTGTTCACCGATAGGCATCGTAATTGGTAATCCGGTCGCAATAACATCCATTCCTCTGCGAAGACCGTCTGTAGAATCCATGGCGATTGTCCGGACTGTTCTTTCACCTATATGCTGCTGACATTCAATAACAAGATGAGTGCCGTCATCTCTCTTTATTTCAAGTGCATCATAAATGTCAGGCATTTCTAAACCCTGCTTTTCAAAAGTAACATCAACCACAGGTCCGATGATCTGGCTGATTTTCCCGGTATTCTGTGACATATATTTAAGTTATTTATTTAAAATTTTCAAGAAGAGACAAAATTAATAATTTTTGTGTTTCAACCCGACTAATGTTCCTTTAAATTCAGTTTTGTCAAAAAGAAGAGTTTTTGATATAATAGGTATAGAGGAATGAGATCCCTCATCCGGCGAAAGTATTATACTTCCGGATTTATGTAACAAATTTATGCTGTTTCCCCAGACTTTTACCCCCTTTCATTTTCACTCAAGGGGGCTGAGCGTTAAAAAATTGCCATGTAGGCAATTTTAGCGAAGGCGCCAGACTGTCGCGGTGGCCTTTGCTCAACCTGGCCTCTTCCTCTTTGGGGGACTACTCTTTATACACATTTCTTCAATAAGCTGGAACAGATATATAATATTGATAATATTAATATATGACTATCAGGAATGAATAATAATAGACTAAATCATTTATACGTTCTTCATGTACTCATCCCCCCGACCCCCTTCTCTTGCAGGCCTACCCTTTATACACATCTCTAGTGGTTGGTAGCATATTATAATACTTTTATTTACAAATGAATTTTTTATATAAGTAGCGTCTATCCTGTGTAGATTCCTCG